>Ga0179593_1429733_pt1 | contig 12817 bp, 10 predicted proteins | sample CZODoug2_1_08_16_FD_185931 | JGI IMG/M metagenome (GOLD analysis project Ga0179593, IMG submission 185931) | Vadose zone soil fungal communities from Angelo Coast Range Reserve, California, USA - CZODoug2_1_08_16fungal (PacBio error correction) | ecosystem: Environmental > Terrestrial > Soil >... | reverse complement strand
TGCTATCTTAAGAAGATCCCCTCCCCCTCCCCGTTGCTCTTCTCCTTCTTCACCTTCATCGTTCCGCTTCGTAAGAAAACTTTTTCATCTCTTGACCCAACGTCTGCTCGTCGCCAGAGACTTGCACACATAATGTCGTACGCTTTCTCCCCTCCCTTTCTTCAGATACGGAAGTTGTGGAGGCAGTTGCACCGTAGTTTCCTGCCACCCCACTACAAGTATGTGACCAGCCCGGTCCTAAGTGTATTAGGACGTTGAAAACTCCGTCTCTTTGCCAGTTGTCCCCGTTTCACTTTCATCCGTCATAAACGCCCCATGCCTCTCCCCATCCCGTCACTCTCCTCTTAAGCCCCAATATCCGTGAGGCCTTTTCTTCCAAGATCGCAAGTGCGGAGGTAATGAAAGTATCTTGCTATTTCCTTCTTTCTGTTTTTTTTTCCTTTTTCATCGTCCTTGAGCAACGTGGACAGACTGATATTTAGCTGACTCCAACTCACGCTATATCTTTCTCTAGTTTCCGCAATAGTCCTCTCGTGCCCCTCTCGTCTTGACAAATTCTAAGGAACAGAATGTTTTGGTCGGAGGCTTTTGCTTTTTTGTTCGTAGTTTTGGTTCCATATTTACCCCCCCCCACGTGAGACACCGAGGAGGGCGTCAGAGATATCCTTCTATTTTGTTCCTTTTTTCCTCCCTCTGATTGTGGAAACATTTCTGGTGGCCCTCTTTGATGCCCGCCTTCAAGGACTCTGATGACGAAACATTGGTAACCGCATCGATAGACTGATCGCTCCCCCCTTTTCTTCCCTTTCTGCGTCGCTGCGCAGGATCGTGAGCCCTTGTGCACCCTTGCGACTCCCCTTTCTCTTTGCTCCCATTGTTCCCGTGTAGATTTAGATAGAACCTAATAGAAGGTAATCAAAGACGCCAGGTCTCTCTGTTACTTTCCCTCTTCCTTCTTGGCCTACCGGGAAGGGTTTTAGACATGGACTAGTCCTTGCCTCTCACTCTTTTGTACCCGACACTCCGCGAACTCCCCTATGTACGGTCATCCGTACCGGAGCGGCTCAGCTTGAGCGCGGTGAAGACGAACAACTCAAGCTTGAATTTCCCTTTTTCCACCTTCGCGTTTTCCCCAACCTTTCCCCTACTTCGTAGTGCATCGGGGTTCGGGAACTTCCAGCTGTGTCCTTTTACTTTTGATCCACTTTTAGCAGGCCCGAACCGTCTTCCTGCACGTTGCACGGCAATCCGCGCGCTTGCGCGAGCAGAGATGGAGGTACCAGAGAGGATTTTGCCCCCGTTTCTTCTCCTTTCCCGTTCGCGACAGCCGATCTAGAGATTTGTGTCCTTCTTTTCTCTTTAAGGCTGTTCACCTGGAGTCTCCATTCCCTCGGTCGAGGAAGTGCTCTCAAGGTATCGGGAGAGGGTCGATGTCCCCTGCGTCCGTCTTCCCCTTCTCCTTTCGCGGAGGATGTCCGCCGTTGGAAAACCTTGGGTATTTTACCCCGTTTTTTTCGTCCCACGGTCTTTTATGGCCGAACCACTTGTTGCTCTCCGGCAGTGCCGAAAGAGTGCATAAATCGAGGTTGCTCGGTGAGTTCTTTTATTTGTTACTTACTTTTCTTCTCCCCTATAGGCCCAGCAAATAAGGTGACTGAGCTCTCCTTGCTCCTTCTTTTTTTAAGCGCGAACGGCTCGCGTTGCGTGATCAAGACGAGTGACCCAGTCCTCCCCCGGTCTCCTCTTTCTTCTCAATCCCAGTTTCCTGACCTTTTTTCGACGTTATCAGGACTTCCAGGCCTGCGTCCTTCCGCCTGGTCCTCGGGAAGAACAGCGATGGGTGACGCGATCATAGGCAGTTCCTCTCCATGGCCCCTTCCCCCTTCATATCCTCAGTCCTTTCCCCCCTCCCTTGAACGTTTTGCTCGACGATGGCCTCTCTTGGCGAAGCATTTTCCTTCTCCTTCTGCCGTTTAACCCTGGTTTCCTTTTGCTGGGCCCCGTTGGAGACCGCCAACGTCCGTTGTCGACTTTAATGTTGAGAAGCAGCAGGCGGAAGTGAAAGCGGCTCCTTTTTCTCTTTCTTTCTTCTTAAATCCCCTCTGCCAGCACCGAGAGCATCCTGTTCCTTTTCATTGTCTCTTCACTTTTTGCTTGAGTCTTTTCTGAGGCCATAGCCGTTGCTCGGTCTTGCGAGCGCGGCCCTGGTATTTAATAGAGGCAAAAGTGTGGAGAGAGGACTGGTCGACCCTTCCTTCTCGCGGCTCCTCTTTCTTCTCCTACTACCATAGAGCCCTGTTCTGCCCTGTAGGTTCCCAGTACGTAGTCGTAGAGCTTTACATTCGTCGAGTTGACATGCTGACAAAGAGAACATTAAGATTCCCGAAGTCGTCTTTCTTTTTCGTTCACCGTTTATTTTTTTTTACAGGCAAAGAATCCTTTTTCCGGACCCCTGTCTCCCATGAGATTCGGTCTCCTTCCATAGCGACGACCAGAGATAAGGGTGGTTTTTTCTCCACCTTTTCTCAGTTCTAATCCTCTCACAAACCGCCGCGTTAGAGTACTCCTTCACCCCATTTTTTTTGCACCCTGCCAGGAAGGTACCCTTGGCCTGCAGCCAGATCGACCAAGGCGCATAAGGGGCCTAGTCGATTTCCCTTTTTCCTTTGCCCCCTCTTTCTTTACCCTAATGCTCTAGTAGATTATCTTCCTGACAGTTGAGACCTTGACTTCTCTCCCCCTTGGGACTCCTGAACTGCGCCATTTGAACTTTCGTACAACCGTTTTCCGTCTGTCTATCCGGCCCTGAGGCGACCCTGGCCCGCAGAGGGAGGAACACACTCTTGCCGCGACTCTTCCTGGGCCTCCCCCCTTTTTCCCTCTTTCCCGGATGGCTTCTCGGCATGGACTGTATAGGGCCTTCCCTCTTCTTTTAATTCTTTGCGCTGTGAGTGAATGTGGGCAAATGTGGCCCCAGTCTGTTTTCGGAACGGGAGAAGGGGTGAATGACTAAGAGCTTCCTTATGTTTTCCTTTCTTCCCTTCACCCATTCTTTTTTTCTTCGCGGATCGTTTCCAACCTCGGTAGGCCCCTCCTCTTTCAGGTCCCTTTAGTTTGTTCTTCGTTTGTAGCGGTCTTAGATGAGGGGCATCCAGATCCAGGGTCTTCTTCGACGTTCTTTTTTACCGCCCCAGACATTTTCTCGGCGCAGATAGGGGCTGTCTCGGCGACTTCACCCCCCCTGCATATCTGAAAATTTGTCATGACCCGGACTCGAAAGAAGGTTCACGGAATTTCCTTTCTTTCTGTTCCTTCTGTCTTCTTCTTTTCTTCTCCCGTAATTCATTTTCATAACTGGCATCTTGACGTATCTTTTTCCCCTTCTTCTTTGTTTGTTAGTTAGATAACGTCACTTTCCCATGTCGGCAAGCAGGAAGTCCTGTGAGAGCATACTCAGGATACAGCCAGGACTCACCCTCTTCTAAGGGACCTTTGTCCTCCTCCTTCCCCCTCTTAGTTTTGCTGCCTGTAGCCCCGAAAGATGTTCGCGGACTGAAGATGTGGTTATTCTCCTCTTCTCTTCCCCCCCCGAGTCTTCCTCTCTATGCGTGGGCGTTTCCCGCCCACCAAGATGGGTTGTTTGACCCCCCTTTGAGCTGTGGCCCATACTCGCGACCGGCTGTCTGGACGCAAGTGAACTCCCTCCTCGTTTCTGACCTGTCTCCTCTGAAGGCCCCGGGTTCCTCTTTCCTTATTCTCTCTTTGACCTGTCTTTTTTGTAATTGATAACATGACGTCAGTCGACGAAGCACGCGCTTCCTCGTTCTTTCCCTTTCGCACACTCCCGTTTCCCAGAGTAATCCCATTGCTACTACCATTTATTTCTTACCCGGGCACGTCAGTATTCTTTTCTCTCTATCAAAATATTAGCTAGTCACCGAAGATAGGTAAATCGTCGTCATTAAGGGCGTTCTTTTTCTCTCTTTCTTTTTCTCCTTCTTAGCATCGTCTCTTCTCCCTGTGCCCTAGATTGTCTGACGGGTTTCTTTTTTCTTCCATTTATTAGGGCAGTTTTTGGTAAAGAGAGCTTCAATCCGTCGCTTAGGGCTAATAGGATCGTGACACTTCTTTAAGGAAGTAATCTTTCCCCCTCACGTCCTTCTTTTTCGCGCTGGCGGCGGCCTAACGAACCTTGACTGCCCCCGTCTCCTTCTTTTATCGGTAGTCGCTGACCCCTGCATAGATCTGTCTCCTTTTTAGACTTTACGTTTTTCTGATACACCGGCGCCAACAGCCACGATCTTTCCTCCCTGCTTCTTTCTTCACGACTCTTTTCGTCGGAACGTAAGTCCCACGTCGTGAGGATGGGAATGAAAAGAATGCCCTCCCTCCCTTCCTTCCCTTTTTTTCTGATTTCCAGTGATTTTCTCTTTAATATAAGGAGATTTTCCTTCTCCCCCCTGCTCTTCTTTTTGTCCTCTGTGAGAAATTCCTCTTTTCAAACAGGCTTTCTTCGATTTGCGCAGGATAATAGGGAGCCTATTCGATTTTTTCCTACTGCCGGCTCAGCTACCAGTTTTTTCATTCTCTGGACTCCATGGAAAGCTCTCTACCTAGAAGAAAAAGTAGAGTTCCCTTCTGCCTTGAGGACCATTTTCTCTTTTCTCCTGACATTACCGCAATCGCGCGCTACGTTTCTTTCCCATATTCTTTCGTTTCCTTGCTCAGCAAGCCGTCTCCGCGGACTCAGTAAGAGTTCGCGATGAAACGTCGCAGGCGCGAGATAAACATGTTCTTTCCCTCCTTTGTCTTCCGACTGCCCAATACCGCTTTCTCCCCCTTTCTCGGGATCAGTAGAGTCCACGGAGGTCTTAGACAATTCTATGAGTTTCACGGGCAAGAGGTCCTTCCTCTTGCTCTTCGTTTTCAGCCACTGAGAGTGAGGAACATTCATCTTCCCCCCCATTCTTTCTTCCCTGACTTCCGGACGCCGTAACGCAAGGATGTCGGTTTACTCCGTCCTACGTCCCCCTTTGTACTTCATTTGTCTTTGACTAAGATGTCACGGGAGGTCCTGTGTAAGAAGCTGTCTTGTCTCTCACTCGAGCGTTTGCCGTCGAGCTTACCCTTCTTTACCGAAGTCGAAGGTTTCTCCTCTAGTAGCCTATGCTGGGACACTAGTTTTGGATCTAAGTCTGAGAGGACGTCAGCAATTTCCGCCGAGCCCCCTCTTTTTTCTTTTCTCATTTCATTTCACGGGCCTGATCTCGAACCCTTTTCTTAGCTCTTTTCTTACTTTCATAAAAATTCTTTTCCCAACTGCTTACATAATAAGAGACCGCGAGATGGGTCCTTCCTTTCCTCCCTTTTTCCTCTCCCCGCTGCACCGAGACGCTTGTAAAATTCCTTTCCTAGTTTCTGTCCATTTGATCGACACTTCTCTCCCCCGGCGCAACCCTCCTAGAGATTAGCGTCGAAGCTGCAAATGTAAGCTCAACACTCTTTCTCTCCTTCTTTTGCCTCCCGCTCGGCGCGCGCCCCCCGAGCTTCAGCTGTGCTCTCCTTTTCTTAGGCTTGATCCGACTAGGGATACCGATAATGGAACATCTCCCCTTCGTCCCGAACCCCGATGAAGAGAAGACTTTATGGATTCAGATTTTTTTTTTCCCTATTTTTTTTCTTTTTTCCTGTCCGCGGGCTTTTTTTCTTCCGTACCCGCTTCCTTCTGCTCGCCCGGTCTTGTTTTACTCTCTAGTCTGCTCAGGTGTCGTTCTTCATAAGAACGCTGTGCTCTTCTGCCTCGACATGGATCCAACACGCCCCTTCTCCCTTTTCTTCCTGTGAACATTCTCGCGGGCGGTCGGGCGGCCATTTCCTCTTTGTAGAATCGCCTCTTGTCTTTCCTTTTTCTTTTCATTTCTTTCCGGTGCCCCCCCCTTTTCAGATCTTTCATCATTTTCAAGCAGCCGATTAAGGTGTGCAAAGTGTACCTGGACGATCGAGGCTTTTCACCCGTTTTCTTCCACTTATGCCTTGTTCTTTTTTTTTCATCCAATAGGGCCCCAGCGCTCTGTTCCCACCGCGGTCTCGTTACTGTTCCTCCTCCTGTCTCCCGAATAGTTTGTTCGCCCGTTGGGGGTCAATTATTCTCCCACCACGAACGGCGCGACACGCTTTTTTCGCGAGAGTTCCCCCCCCCCCTTCTCATCCCATTGTCTTACTCTTCTGTTCACGGCTGAGCCGATTTTGAACTCCCCTTTTTCCTGCTTTGCTTGGTGTCGCGCGCCCTAGAAGGCTGTCCCTTTGGAGACAGTGCGATGAAAGCAGTGAAAAACTGACTTTTTTTTTAACCTTCCCAGAGAACTGGGCGGACCATACTCCCTGCGCTTCCCTTTCCTCCCGCGAATAGTTGTTCCTTTTTCCTTTTGAGCGTAAGAGATTGCCTCTTCCTTTCCGAGAGACATATTGGCGGTTGATGAACTGATCATCGGCTCTTTCCCATTCTTCTTCGCCTTTTTTCTTTTTTTTCAACGTCCTCCCCCTAGGAACGGGTTGTCTCCATCTTTTTTTTTCAGTTAGATCTTTGTTGAACACGGCCGCCAAAAGTATCTCGTTTTCCCCCGGGAAGTGAAGACGCGGGGGAAGACCATGATGTTTCTTTCCTTTTTTTTCTCCTTCTACTTTTTTTCTCGATGCCCCGGTTTAATTCTCAGCGGCCTTTCTTTCTTCTCCTCCCCTCTGGTCCTGGTTGTTTTTTCCGACGGCCCTTTGCGGTCCCACACAGAGGATGTATCTTTTTTCTGGACTTGAAGAAAAGCGGCAGAGACGCCGCGAGACTTTCAGTTGCTCCTTTCCGCGCTCCCTTCTCGCCCCCTCTTTCGTTCGTATACGGAATACTCCCTGTTTGGAGCTTATTTTTTTGGGACTCTCTTTCCCAACCGCGCCAGTCGACCCAGGGATGCTGCACTTCATTCTGTCGATACTGCCAGTGAGTGGCTTACAGAAGTACGGTTTTTACGGCCCTCATCGCCTTCTTCTCCCCTCTGTTCCCCCCTTCCAGAGTAGCGCATTCCTTTTTTTTTTTCTCTTTTCTTTCTGAGTTTTTCCGTTAGAGAAAGTATTGTCGGATTTTGTCGATTGAGTCTAAAGTGTATGTAAAGCTTTTGGAAGGAGGGGTGTCCCCTTTCCAATTCTCTTTCTTCACGAAGTTTTTAGTTCAGGCCGTACAATCTTTTCTTTATGCCCCTTTTGCCCTCAGCCCTACCGAACTAGCGTACACTATAGGTTTCCCATCCAAATTAATCCGTAGTAGTACGGGTACGGCGACCTGAATTTTTTCTGCTTTGATACTCAAGCTGTTTTCGATTCTGGCGCTCTTTCCTTTAGATCTGGCACTGGGCTTTGGACGGAGCGATTCCCCCCTCGGTTGGAGTCCGATCCCTGTGGCGACCCCCCTATATCTCTTTTTACTTCCGGGTTCCGACCGAGAGATATGAAAGATCTCCTCTTTTTTTTCTTTCAGGTCTTTTTTCGGTAGCGTTTCTTTGAATCCTTGCGTGAGGCTTTCTTTTGGATTCCGCCCCCCCCCGGCTTTTTTCCATTGTTCCTTTTTCACTTGGGTATGTCCTGCTTACGTTTCCGCCGAGAGCATACGTCGTCGCCGTAGTAGTCCTCTTTTTTACATCTTCACTCTTAGCGGGTGGGAAAGGGGTGTCAGATTCACATATTTGCGTTGTCTACCACTTTAAATGATCCGCGTCGTGTCTCCCCTGTTGTTACTTTGGAATGAACCGGGACATTATCGAGTTAATCCCCTTTTTTCTTCACTCTTTCTTTCATGGAGTCCTTTTCTTTCTAGGTTTAGCCAAGGATCAGGTCTGTGAGTCTCACGGAAGGCTCTTTCGGTCCTCCAGGTGATCTTGCTTTTCAGAATCCAATCGCGTTTCGTTCCTTTAGGGCCACCGAATTCCCGACCATAAAGTTCAAAGAGCAGATTCTGCGATTGTCTTTCTTCATTTCTTTTTTTCCCTCCCCCGGTGAAGCTGCTCCCCCTGCTTTCACTATGGGCCAACCGTTCCCCAAATCAGCCCCCTATCCGATTTTTTTTTCCTTTAAACAAGTTTCCACTTTCCTTAGGAAAGCAGAACGCGGTCAGGCGTCCAGAAGCCATATACCTTGGTATTTTGCCCTGGGATGACTTTGCCACTGCTCTGTGGTTGCCCTCTCCTTTTTTTCGAGAATGACACCTCCCCCGTTTTACAACTGTGCAGCGGCGAATAGGTCTCAGCCAGCACATCACGCCGGCGTGGACTTTTTCTCTTCTTTGAAACTTATTAACCCCTGCGGCTTTTTTTTTTCAATCTTCCTGCCAGCTTTCTTTTCCGACGGTCCTACGTCTTTTCCTTTTTGACTCCTGACTCGGCAGAGTCACTGGAGTCCGATCGTGGCACCACATTGGGTGGTTCGTCATTCCCGTGTTTTGTGCGGTACGCTTTTGCTTGATACCATTTTCTGGCTCCACCAGAGTTTTCCTTGATTCCTTAGTAACCGAATTTTGTTTTACCCCCTCTTTTAAGATCAACTGTTCTTTTTTTTTTGCTTTTTTTGAAAGGCCGGACTTATCCCCCTGATATCCCCTGCTACACTTGGGGAACGTGGCCGACCTTTTCCTTTTTTCGCGATTGGGTCCATGTGATCGCCCCTTTGCTCCTCTTCTTTTTCCGTTTTTTTCTCTTGATACGAAGCCTGGCGATCAACTGGACCAACGGCGTTTCTTCCTTGGAACCAGCTGCCCCGTTTTTTTGGCGTTCTCAAATTGTCTTGGGGTATTAAAACCTCGTCCCTCCCTTGAGCCCAGCGACCTGTGAGAGAACTTAATTTTTTTTGACACCAATCTTAATCTTGTACAATCGCGCGACCTTCGACCTGGTATAAGGCCTACCCATTACCCCCTCATCGTACGCCACCTCATTTCTCCCAAAACAAAATTGTGACCCTATCGGACCTACCAGGATTTTAGTAGTTGTGTCCTTTTTTTTTTTTACGCCCCGTCCACCTGAATCAAATTTCTTTCCCCGGTCAAGAGCTAAAACCGCCGCTTTTTCCCTTCGTGAGTGGCGGCATATATGAATTGCAACGCGGCGTCGCTGTGGCGTTCGGTCTAAGATCGGTTCCCATTCAGGCGTTGTTCATTCTCCGAAACCGGAAAGCGCTTGTTTTCATTGGATGTCTCTTCCGCGCCTCTCATAACTTCCTGAAGGATGTGCGCCCCTTTGAGACGCGTTATGCTGGCTACGGCAGAGTATAAACTGCTGTGTGAAGTCCCCCCTATACGTCTCCTTTTTTTTTTCAAAACGTTTTTTACCATAGTGTCCAGCAAGGGCTTGCCTTTTCGGTTCGCAATTCTTCACTTTTCTCTAAATCAATGTCGCAGACTCTTCTTAGGAATTATCTTTTCATTGATTTTTGTTTCCTTCTTCTTCCCCACTCCCCCTCCATTTTTTTGCGCCCTTATCTTCCTGGAGGAGACCCTGACGAGAACGTGCCGGTGCTTCTCCTTCCCAGACGTATTTGGACCCTGACTATTTCCCATTTTTTTCACCCGTCTGTTGATTGTTTCTTCCTTTCCCTGGTTTTTTTGGATGGCACTCGAGAAGTCCTTTCCTCCACACCTTCCATAATGAGCAAGCGCTTCTTCATGGAAAGTTGTATCACGTCGGCTCTCTCCTATTCTTCTTCCCTTACCCCCCGTCTGAAGTGAGCGTATGTAGCACCCCTCTCTTCGTTGTATCTGTCTTCTCTCTTCTTATTTCCACGTCCGCCGGTTGTCCACTAACAGGTGCGAATCGGTGAACCCTGATTCCCGTAACTAGAAGAGAAGCCGACTGCCTATCCGCAGCAGGCTTCACCTCAACGGCTCCCGAACGCGACCTTCCTTTTTTTTCAAAAACCTCTCTTTCTGGTCCTAGCGTCTCTTTTCGGAACCAGAGCGCGACTTTCTGTTTAGACCCCCTTTTACTTTCGTCCCGTGTGTCTCTCTCTTTCAGAAAGTGCAAGATATAAGACTTTACCGATTTTCTCCCTAGACCCGTCCTATTTCGCTTCCCTTGATCCTCGCCTTCTGTGCCTTCCCCCTCCTCCCTTCTTTCCATGTGAAGATTATTAAAGCATTTCTTCCTGAAGGCTTCTGATTTAGTCGAGTATATCCTTATTCCTTTATCCTCCAACTTTTTTGCCCTGGAAAGACCACTTCGTGAAGCTACATATAATTGGTCGACAGCTGGTGAAACCAACTCCTCCAGATGAAACTAGCTTTCATCCCGAAAATATCCGCAAGATGCTTTCCTTTCTTCTCCCATGATTTAAAAAATCCTTTGCTTCGCCATCACCGAAGCTTTCCTTCTTCTTTGATTTGGTTTCTCCTGCGTCCCAATCTTTAGTCAACCCCGCCAATTCTGAAGCCACTGCAGCTCCATTCGGACCTTTGGTCCCCATCCCTTTTGGCGCGACGGTTTTGAGTGTGCAGCTATGTCGTCAGGCGAAATAGCTACTTTTTTTTCCCTCGTACCCTGATCTCCTCTGTTGGCTTGGTGGCCCGGAGCCACTTAGGCGGAGCGTCTTTGATTCTTCTGTACTAGTTCCAGCCTAGTGTGGACGCATCTTTTCCGGTCTTGAAGTCAGTCGCAACAGGCGTTTTTTTTGATTTCTCTCCAGAGAGGAAAAACATGGCCGCGACCCTTTCTTCAGAAACATTCTCATCCTCGTTCAACCGTATTCATTCTCCTCTCCTTGTCAACTATTGGCGTCCTGCCATGATTTCTTCAACTTTTGCCGAGATGGAAGCTTGTTCCTTCCTTTCTTCTTCTTCCCCCCCAATCCTTATGAACAGACCGGTACTAATGTATTCGGAATTTTTTTGAATTTAATAGCTCTTTCCCTTTAGAGAAGCTGATCGCCTCATCCCAACCCGCCAAATATGATACCTCCCATCAATGGCCAGATTCCTTCATCCCCCCTGCCTGATGCATTTTTATTCCACTATTTCTCTTTGTATTACGATAAGTATTGCTTCCGGCGACTTCTGTTTTTCTGCTTATAACGCCTGATCACCTGTCCCTCTGATTTCATTTCTCGCGCCCCACGAACTTTCCTCTACTCTTTTGCCATTCTGGTCCGCACCTGCGCACTCACTTGAAACCCTTTTCGTAGGAAAATTGATTACGGAACTTTCTTTTTAGGCCTTTCGTCGAGCCAGGCTTCTTTGTTTTACTGAACGAAACCACAAGTGCGAACCCCAGAGTAGGCCGCGCTTCGTAAGGACCCACCATTTGCGAAGTCCTGAGATTGTGGTAAATTAATCGTTTTTTGTCCCCATATTGATTGAACCTCCAAGGCCTAGAATATTCAGAAAAAGTGTTCACCCCCCCCAACAACCACCAAAACCCCCCCCCCCCCCCCCCCATTCTCGCTGCTTCAGACAATTGTCACCCCAGGAAGGCTTCCTTAGTAGAAGGCTCAGTATCGGGCGTCTTGGGTTTACCAGAGGCCGCATACAAGCGGAAGACTATGACTTTCATCTATCTTTCCTCTGCGAAACGATAGCAATTTTCCTCATACCCCGACCTCCCCCCGCGAGAATGTTCAATTTGAAGTGAAGGAACTAGTGGCCACGGGGCCCTGTTTTTCTGCCTGGGATGCAGAAGAGAACGAGAGTATTGTATTAGCCGACCGAGCATTACAGCGCGAACCCTGTCTCAGCCCGACACTTATTCCTGATAGTTTTTTTCCGCGCTGGTGAAGTCCGAACCCCCAAGAGTTAAATGTTTGAACTCGAGTGAACCAAAACCCTGATACCCCCCCCCCCCCCCCCCCCCCCCATAGTGTCAGTAGTATAGGGTTCGGGACTTGACGCTTTTTTATTATGGCATAGAGGGATCCCTAGTCGGGCAGGCCTACAAGAAGCTAACGTTTGCCTTTTTTCCTTTTCCCCTCTCATTCCTCCCTTCCCTGATGGCTCCCCAGGTAAAGATCTCTAATGGCGAACTTTACATGTGATTCGTCCATTTTCCCATTCTTACTCTATTCTCGCTATGGTCTGAGAAGTCGGCCCTCTCCTGTCTGATCAAGTTGAGCACCTGCCCAGCTCCGTTGCCCGAGTATACGGGATACGGGAGCTACACACCGTGCTTCTGGCCAAAAGCGAGCTGGGAGGAGGATGTCTCTTTTTCCCAAAGACTTTGTTTATTCCAAAACCTCATACCCCTGATCTCAGAGAAAAGTTGGCGACTACGGAAATTGCCCTCCCCCGAGCTAAATCGTGTGGATCTGATGACCCGTTGTCTTTTCTCGCCACTCTTTTTTCTTCTCCCTTTCCCTTTCCATTTCCTATGAGAGAAATTACGGAGATTAGCTACTGTTTCCCCCCCCTCTCTACGGCCATCGCGTTGACGTGCCTCCCACCCATACAGCGCTTTCCTTCCTAAAGGGACAGCTTGATTCCGAAAGTACCAGTGGCTAACGTGTCTTCTCCTCCTTCAGGACCTCCTCGTTCGTTTGTCCTTCCCTACTTCTTTAAGAAAAGCGATGGGTGTTTCCCTACATAGATGTTCAATAATAAAGTGTCCATCGTCCAGACTCATAACTTCTCTTCTTCCCCGCTTTACCGTGATACTAATATGCCCTTTCTCTCTCTGGTACTTTTTAGCCATATAAAGGGGGGTTCAACCGAGGTGCTGTCTCCTGTATCCTAAACCGTCTTTTTCCCTTTCCCCTTTCATGTGGATCTCTTTTATATTGACGTGCCTACAAAGGACCGAGT
>Ga0179593_1405332_pt1 | contig 12817 bp, 10 predicted proteins | sample CZODoug2_1_08_16_FD_185931 | JGI IMG/M metagenome (GOLD analysis project Ga0179593, IMG submission 185931) | Vadose zone soil fungal communities from Angelo Coast Range Reserve, California, USA - CZODoug2_1_08_16fungal (PacBio error correction) | ecosystem: Environmental > Terrestrial > Soil >... | reverse complement strand
CCGTGCGCCTTGTCTGAAGTTTCAAACTCTAAAACCCCCCCCCTCAAGCCCACTCTCCCCGAGAAACAAGTTTTACTCCCTCCCCCCCCCGCTGGAACCTCCCCCAACACCGCAAGTGTACCAAGATTCCCTACGCCTACAATGGGAATCCTGTGTGCAGAATTGGCATAGCGTGACAACACCTGTCAACGCGCTTGCGTCCCCATTTTTTTGTGTGGGGCTTTGCAAAGTACTCGCAGTCTCAATTCTGTGGTAATAGGTGTTGAACTGATTTTCCCATCGACGTCCGGACGATCTATATTCTAGACTCTTCCCTTTATTCGATGGTTTGAGATTCCCACCCCCGACTTCCCCAAAGCATATGTCACGAGTCCCCCTTCCTTTCTTTAAAAAGCCCTTTGAACTATTGTTTTAACTCTTGCGTGCTACCTTTTTTTGGTATCCAATGCTGCCTCCCAGAATGATTCCAGTCCTTTATTTCGAATTTTTGTGTCCTAAGCGACGTGCCAGGTATTTGAGAGGTTTTTTTTCCCCACCCTTTTCGTTTTTTTCCTTTGATATTTACATATCTGGTTCCATTGAGTCTAGCTCCTCAACCCATCCTCCGGTAAGGTAGTCGTTGTCCACTCTCTTCTAACCCCTCCATCCCCCTTTTCCAGTTGCCCCCATGACTCTCCACTGATCGTCTTTACCACAAGACGATCGTACCCTCTTGCCCTGTGGCCAAATAGTTTTTTAACTCCCTCCTTTTTTGTGTTCCCTCCTCAAACTTTTTCCCCTCTTCTAGGTTTTTTTTCCGATGCACTGGCGATGATGTCTCTCTCCCCGCCGATCCGCATTAGTTCCGTACTCCCCCGCAACAGACTTCTCATCCTTTGCGCCTTTTTCGGACCCCTTCTTTTTAGAGCACCTGAGATGACAGAACCCCTCCCCTGCTCCCTGCGACTTTACCCGGAACCCTCGCACTAGGAAATCCGCCAAACCCTGACCGGCTCCGCCTCTAGAAAAAAACAGGCCAGACACTCTCGGCTTTTTTTTTGCAGAAGCTACAAAGGTCAGCCTTCTCCTCTCTCTCCCCCCACGCCAGCCCCCCCCCTTACTTTAACTATTTCTCCTCCTAGATCTTCTGGAGTTGATCCTTTCCAGTGTTTCGAAGAAGAAGGTGCCCCATTAAGAATGCACTACCTTAAAACTAGACCCTCCCCTTGCTCCTTACCCTCGACCATCTTCCTGTTATCGATTATCTACTGCGCAGGCTCGGCTATTCTATCCACAATTTCCCATGCAAGAATTGTCTCTTACCCCCTGGTTTTTGCAACGACAAGCTCCAAGTACAGGTTCGAAGGTATGTAAGTATCTGTCTCTATAGACATACTAGATATTCCTGACCACACTAGAAGCCTGCCCTTTTCTCCCCCCCCCTGATCCACCATCTTGCCCGCTGCTCCTGATTTTCATGACTTCTTATCTTTCTTGCGCTTCAGGATTGAAAAGGTTCTCTTTGTCCATTACAGTGCCTCAGCAAGTACGCCCCCCCCCCTTTTTCCTCTTTCCCCTTCGAAGTCGAACTCGTCTCTTCTAAATACTATTCCTAATTTTCTGATTAGGGCTTTTTTTTTTTCCCGTTTCGTTTTAGAGGGGTAGCCTAAGTTTTTGCGCCTCTCTTCCCCTCCTGAAGCGTTAAGATTTTTTTTCGAATTCTTTTAGGGTAAAACTGCTTTACCCCTTCTTTGCCGCTAAGGTAGTGACCCCCTTTCCTTTCGTTAGCTTTGGATACAACCTTTCCCCACTTTCCCCTCCTTCTCTTCATATCCGTCCATCTTCGATGGCAAGTGGCCAACCGCTTAAGGTCTCCTTTAGTTCCCTACAAACACCCAAATCGCAAATTTCTTACCCCCTAGGTATGACCGTTTTACAGTGGATCCTGTTGCCAGAGTTGTTGGCCCCGGGTTTCTCGAGTGATTTACATTCGGCATCAGCCCCCCCCCAACCCCCCCCCCCCCCCCCCCCCCCCCCCAAACAACACACCCCCCCCCCCCCCCCCACCCCCCCCACCTTCCCACCCCCACTAATTTCGCTTACTCATTTTTTCCCCCCACCTTACCCAGGTCGTGTGTGACCGCCTTTTCTTGCCTGCGAAAAAAGAGGTATTGACTTTTCATTCCCCTTACGCGCCACGGCATCGTTTAGCGACCGACCCCCAACCCACTTTTTTTTTTTTCATGTTTCTCCCCCCCTCCCTTTCCCCCCGCGCCAATGCGTGCTTTTGGGGACTCCACTCGTCTTGCGCGAAAGGCTTCTTCTAAACGACGCTCTCGGTGACGGACGACCGTGGTTCCTTAGTCTTGGGACCCTTTGAGATCACCTCGTCAAAACCTTTTACGTTAGGTTTTCCCCTAGTCCAACCTCTCCTCCTCTGATCCTGCTCCCTCTCCCTAGGAGTTGAAACATGTTCCGTTCCCTTGCTAATGGCTTCCTGACGTTTCCCTATGAAGTTATCCTCGAAAGAGATTTGTTTCTGCACCGTGCAATGGGGTGTCTCCCCAAGGAATGGTCAACCAAACCTCGCTTAATTTCATTTTCTCCGGCATTTGCGGCTAGTGCACTTCGTTGGAATGGTTACAGTCAATCTCCTTCGGTTAGACAGTCTCCGGTTCCTTGTTGTTGATTATTGGTCGCTTGGTTTGACGAACTTGTTCGAACTGAATTGGTGGCGGCGACTGTCTATTACCAGTCCCATTAACTACTTTTTTAGGTTTGTAATATCTAGTTTTGTAAGCGAGCCAATCGATCTTGTCACAAGGTGAAACAGTCAATGCCTTGGTTCGATAGTAATATATCTACTTTTCCCCCCCCTTCTTTTGATATTCCTTCCTAATTCGTGAGTGACATTAAGCTCTGGAAATGGTCGCACCATTCCTATCGATTTGATAGTTTGAAAATCCACCCAGGCCATGGAGGCAGACCCCACCACTTTTTTACCCCTGTCCCACGACGGAGTTAATGAGAGTCATCTCCCCCCTGAGTCTTCCAACGGTGAGCCCCAACACCTACACCCCATCCCCCGCCTATCCGATCTCGGACCCATGCCCAAATGACTTGGAATTGCCCCCGTTTCACTACTGTAGGATTCGTAATTCCCCCCCTTCGCTTTATGGGTTGGTTTCTTCTCTCACCAGGGGCACAAAGTTTTCAGAGCTTTTTTTCCCTTATCAGGGGTACTTCGTAATTAAGTCTTCCCTTATTCCTCCCCATGCGCCCAGACCATTAGCAGTTCCCCCTTGCCCCCTTTTCAATCTTCTCGATAAGTGGGCTTTCCTATGGCTGCAACTAACGGAAGGAACTGTTGGACCTTTGTGAGTTTCATTAGTTCCCAGTGACCCAATCATTTAAAACGCAACCAACAGTACGGCCGAGATGGTTTTTCTCCAGTTCGCGCCCGCGCTTCATTACCCAACCGGAACCTGCAGTGGAAAGTTCTTTGTCCATCAATTGAAAACTTCGGATGCTGTTATTTCGTCTAGAGAACAGCCTCTTCAAGTTTCACCTTAATCCCTTTTCATACTTTTCGCCGCCAGTTATCCATTTTTCCCCATGTTGGTTGAAAGAACCTCGCTACCCTCCTCAGTCTCATTCTCTGCCCTCTTCTCAAACTACGAAAATGAAACCCCCCCCGTTCAACCCCCTTCTACACCCAGGGTAGGTTTGGTTTTCATTTTCTCAAACTGACGGCCATACTGTGGAACTCCTTGCTCTTTTTTTTGTACCCCCAAAGGGTGGGGCCCCTTTTTAAGTTTGGTGTGGCCGACTTCGTCCCATATTTTCCTGTGATGATCCCTTCCCCACCTTGGCAACATTTGTAGTCTGTTTTCCCTATAACTGAGTCCCCCTTTATTCAACCTCTCGATACCTATGTGACGAACGGGGTTATTTTGACCTTCCAACCGATACGTCCCCCCTGCTTAGCTTTTCGTCCAACCAGTAAGCTGGCTTACACTTATCCCCGCGTTCCAAACCTTTTTCCCCTCCCAACGCTTTCCGTTCCCCTTCTGTCTCCATTCCAGACCGTCCAACCTGCCGACTTTAAATATATCGGCTCACAATGTTGGCGCCTCCCCTTTATGCCTTTAACTTTTTTCTCCGGGACGAGCCATCCTATTTTTTCCCCCGTCAATCCCCAAATTTTCAAATCGGGACGCTGTTTTCACAACTAATTTGTCTCTTGTGGGTCCTTCTCCTACCCCTCTATAGATATCTGAACATCTTTCGACCTTTAGTTCTGTTCTTTCTTCCAGAATTACTGTCTCTCCACTTTTTTTTCATGTATGAGTCGTTCATATCCATGAGCCTCTGGAATCCATGTTGAGAATTTATCGCGCCTCTTTACCGGTTCTTCTCTCTCACGGCCCTGTCTCCCTTTTCTTTATGATAAGGTTGCTCCCTTCCCTACAAGTTTTCTGAGGCGGATCAAACTCCAGCCAAATCTTTATGCGACCTTTTCCCAAATGGTGAGGTTCGTTCTTTCGTTTCCCCTTAAGGAACTTTGAGTCCCCCGGCCCCCCCCCATTCCATGAAGAGCGTTCTATGTGCCTGGCCGAGCCGCTTGGCTTGGCGATGACGCGAGCTTCTACTTTGCATTTCCCCCCAGTCCCTTTTTTTTCGTTCACCCGCGCCTATTTCTGCATAGTCTTTTCGCGCAGCTCTAGTGGGCGGACAGCTCTGTTCGTACTTTCCGATCGTTTTCTTGGCGGGATGGAGGCAACGGAAACTTTTGATCTTTTTTTTTTCAGGATCTGTCCGGCCCTGTCCGCGAGTCCACAAATTCCTTCCCTCCAGTCTGACTCTTTTTTTCTCTATCAAATCGATAGGCACCAACAACACGCCCCGCAGGTCCCAGGGAACCCCTTTTCCCGTGGCTTTTTTTTCCTAAATGGTCTCTGCTGAGTGCTCTTTCGCGGCCCTTTTACTGATTTTTCTTGTTTTCTTTGAAAGCTTCCCTCGCACGTCGTCACCTGTTGGTTGTCTTTTGAGCTTCCGCAATCCTCCCATTTCTGATAGTTCCCACCTATCAAAACCGGTTGTCCACCTTTAACTTTGGGAATCCATCCCATCCCTTCCCCCCCCCCAGTCCAACCCCCCCCTTTTTTCCCCTCATACAAAACTTGGCGAAATCAAGCATACAAATTACCTCCTGCGGGGCGTTCCTATTTCAGGTTAGCCCCACACCCTTTCGTCCGGTGGTTTTTCTTCAGTGCGCTCGCTTGACATAGGGGGAATTTGACTGCTCAACCTGAAAATGAAGTCATTAAAGCCTTCTTTCGTGTTGTGCGGTTCCCCTAGTCATGTTCGTCATATAATGTTCAACCACCCTTCCAAATCGCTCTGTCGATGCAGTCCCCCCCGCAGGAATTTTTCTTTGGGTGCACCTCCACTAGAGGTGATACCTTCGTTTTTCCCCCGTTCTGGCCTGAACTCCCCCTGCATGGTTTGTTTTCTTCTGAGGTGCGCCAGTCATGTTGTCTTTTGACTTTCCCGGGCTTGGAAAGCGGGGAGCCCCAAAAAAATGTTCAGTCTGTTTTGCTTTTGGGATATTTGCTCTCCCAGTGGGCACCTCTTCCGTCCGCCGCTAACCCGCCCCAAAGCCTTTGACGTACGGGGCAAATATTATCCCCTCTCCCACACCGTTTCCTCCCCTGAAACTTGAGTATCACTCTGTCCACCGATCGTCACAATCTTGATCACCGGCCTAGCATTTTTGAGCGTTGAGACCTTCCCACGTACTTTCGTGTTCCTTTTTGTCGATGCCCCCCGCCCCTCTTCTTTAACTCCGAATTGCTTCTCCTCCCCCTCCCAAAGCGATCATTGACTCTCAGTTACCCATCGCAGCTGCGTGCAGTATTCCGCCCAAATCTGAGACCTGCGCCTTCACCGGACGTGATTACCCCATGCACCAGGATCAATTGCAAGAGATATCAAAGGCCCCCCCCTCCCTTTTCTTCCCCCGTCCCCCTCCCCCCACGATCTAGGTTTCTTTCAGACCTCCCCAGGGACATTCGGTACAACATCCCCAAGACCGCAAGCCCTTCCCCCACTTTCTTTCCCATAGTCTCAGAGAGTTATTTTGTTTCGTCCTCAATAACAACTGGTATCCTAGGAGGTCGAACATTTCCTTACTACCACCGACGTCCCTCATTACCCAGATTCCTTTGATCCCATAACGCGGACACCGACCCGTCCGCTACTTTCTCAGTTATGAGGCTCTTGGTAGGCTCACCCCCGTTACGGCCCCCAATCTATCATATTGACGTCGCCACTTCCCCCGAAAGATTTCAAATTTTCCCTTTCCCATTCTTCCCGTCTATCATTCTTCTTCCTTTACTTTCTCCCCCATCGAGCACTCGGCTGGAATTCCAAGTTAAGATTCTCACAAGCTGCCCCCCCCTACTTGACTTGTCTTTTCGTAGGTCCCCTCTTCTCGCCCTTTGAAGCTTTAATCAACGGTTGAGTCCCCAGTCCTCTTTTACACTAGTTGCGACTTCTCTCCCATATTCCTTTCTTCCGGTTTGTATCTCCTATCCTCATCGCCATCATTTTAGTTAATTTTCAACTTTAACGTTTAGTTCAGTTCTTCCTCTGTTTGAGACCTCTCCCTTTTTACCCAAGCGAGTGAAGTGCCTCTTTTGGATTGGGCCGTTCCCCACAGGTGAGTGAACGAGAAGGTTCTCCACAGTTAGAGTGTAAGGATAAAAACGCTGCTCCCTCCATTTGCCCCGTCATATTCGATGGCCGTCGCCTCCTTTGTAACAAACCCAGTTTTCCCACGGAGGTCCTTCTTCTACTTTACAGACTTCTTTCCAGACGTGCATGGGGTTCCCTGTTCTTGATTTTTCTCCGTAGTTTCCTTTAAGTCATAGCGTAGCTTTTTTTCAAACCGGACCACCTTCGCCCCGATTGATTATGCAGAATTGCTTGAACTATGTTAATAATCAAAACCGCGACTCCCTTTTTAGCAGGGAAACTCCATGTCCGCCCCCTCCCTCCACAGTGGTATACGCATTGGAATGACTTTTTTTGGCGCATAAAAGAAGAGTTTTAAACGGCGTTACCCTCAGACCACCACTACTTCTAGTAAGTGTTCACCCCCCCCCCTTTGCGTTGTCCGTAGGACGTTTAGTATGCCATAAGTATAATCAAATAACACCGTTCACCCCCTTTAGGTTTCCCTTACTAAGAACAATCTCTCTCTCTGAGACAAGCGAATTTTACCTCGAGAAGCGTCCCGGTTTACTCCAATGGTCGGATTCAAGTTGTTTTGCCCCCGTTTAACTGACGTACTTAAGTAAAATGACATATTGGTGTAGCTGTTTTCTTTTTCCCCCCTTGACGTGAGTTCCCAAAAGCGAACACAAACCGCTAATCTGCGCTTTTTTCCTCTCTCGCTAGGACAGGATCTTTACCTTTCCCGGCCAGTTGTTCCTACAGTCCCCTAGAGGTTTCCTTCTCGAGGTTTACTCGTCTCTGTTTTCGGGTGGGACGAAGTTTTTCTTTATCTTTGAAGTTTTGGCGTCTCGGCCGTCTCATTACGCAAGTAACATGAAGTGGTTTTCTTTTTTGGTTTGAGGCCTCATTTTTTGGAATTCCCTAGGAATCGATATTTTTCAGGCGTGGGATTTCCTTTTAATTTTGATCTGCCTGTGACTATGTAAGATTAGTCTTTACTAACTCATACTTTGCGAGAGATTTCTCTCTATTAAAATAATATAATGTCACGTTCCGGGTTCACCCCCGAAAATATATCCTCCTGACACTTCCACAAATTCCCAATATACCTAGGAAGGCCACTACCGTGTTCCTCGAGGCCCTTAATGCAAACAGCTCACTTCTAACAACGTTTCTTCCATTAACCCCCCTTCCCCTCCCCCCTCCCCCTAAAATCCGCCTACCTCTTTCCTAACCCGAGCTACCCTCTCTTTACTCCCCCTAATGCTTTGCCTTCCTGAAAGACGAGGAGTTAGGTCAGAGAATGTGACGGGTGTTATTCCCCTCTAGATTTTTATACCAGACAATTTGCCACCCGCGACCGTGGTTTTTTTCCAACTCTTTTCCGGGTATGTCTAGGGAACCGTAATCACCAAAAAGGCCGCTGCCTTTTCCTTGCCTTTCCAACCTCACGGTGTTTCCGGCTACCCAATCTTCCTTTTTTTTCTAGGGAGCTCCCTTCTTTTTTTTGACTGCAACGACCTGTTTTCCCTTTTTGGATGATTACATGCTGGAACAACGCCGGCTCGCCCCCACCCACGCCCCCCGTCATTCCTTCAAGACAGCAGGTTCGTAAGTTCGCCGTTCGCTGTCTTCTGTTACCACCCAGAACGAGTGCAGGATTTTCAAATGCGTATACCCCCTTGCCCTTCTTTGGTCTCGGTTGGATTTTCGACCTCTCCCCTCCTGCGCACTTTTCTTAAATTGGCCCTATTTGAAGCATCTAGTTTCTGCCCCTGAACTGGTGGTTTTTTAGACCATTCTCCCTCCTGGTCGAAGGATGTCTGATTCCGCTCACTTTTCCCCGTGAAACCCGATGACCAACCCTGATTTCCCCCTTTGGCACATGCTTACAGGGTCGTGAATAATTGCTTTTTTTTCCAAGGGTTTTCCCTCTTCTCTTCTTTGTTTCGCATCTAACTACGGGATCCCCCACCAACCACAATGAGTGGGAGTAACCCTTTTAGTGTTGCGCCTTGAGCCGTTACTTTTCACCCTCTCGTCCCTTTTTGCTCCAACCTTCTTTTTCTTTGACCCCCCAACCCCTCAAGGCTTCCCGATCGCGTTTATCTTTCAACCACGTAAGCCTGGGCTACAAAACACCGGACCCCTTTCCCTCCAACTCCTATATACCTTCTTGCGTTGATCCGGGATTATTTTCATTCCTAAACGTAAAGGCCGCCTCGATCCCTTTCCTTCTCCACTCTGACGCTTGCTGCTTCCCTACCGTCCATTTTTTTCTTCTTCCTTTTCAATCAGCCACCCAATCAATAGTTCCGTTCCAGCCCATAAACTCTTTTTTCTCGATTTTGGGTGGAGGTGCCCGAGTGCTCGAGTGTACTTCTCTTCTTTCCCAAGTCACTCTATAATCTCAGTCCACCTTGTAACCCTTTTTCCTTTGGCGCTCTGGTTTATTTCTCACGAATAATTTCCCAACCTTTTCACTTGTATGTTCATTCTCTCCGATATAAGATGTAGGAAGCCTTCTGAACTTCTATTTTCCTATATCCCCTTGAAACAGTGTTTTTCCTCTGTTCGTTGAGTGGGCGAGTCTTACCGGTTGCTCCCTTTCTTTCTTCTCCCCTTAAGTATTCACTCAATCCAATTTGATAGGGCTTCTTTTATTTTTTTTTCACTTTTTACAGCTGGTGATTGATTTTAATCCCACCAGCATTTCACTTTTGAGTCTTTCGGCCCAAGACAGCATACTTCAAGCAGTTGGTTCTGGGCATTGTTTATTTTCGATCTTGGAAACAATTCCTTAGTTCCTTGCTGACTCTTTATTTTTTAGTCGCGATTTCGCGAATAGAGGGAGAGTGTCGAAAGCTTTCCCCCCGAGTTGGTTTTCTCCTATCTCTTACGCTGAGGGATTTCTCCCCGGAGACGATTCGGATCGTGCGTTTTAATATCCTATCTTCGGGCCTCGCCAAAAAATACCACAGTACGAATACTTTTTTTGCACCAGTCCAAAAAGGCTAGTCCAGGGATTAAGCGGTCACTTCCCCTATTTTTTCCTTTTGGTGCGCCCTGGATAAGGAGTTCGTCTTCGGTTTCTTCGCATCTTCCTTTGAGGAAGAAGAAAGTCTCGTGGATCTATGCCCTCCTCAGTCAGTCACTTCTTGGATGTTTACGCTTCAAATATCGGGTGTGTGCCCCTCTTGCACACTCCACAACCAGGAACAGCCCTATTTCACCCTCAAGTTTTGTCTCACCCGCGGTCACACCCTGACCAACATCTTCGAAATTGACCCAACAGATGCCAGCACCGAGCACCTGTGCAATGATTTTCTTTAGCTGCGTCCTCGGTACAAGTTACCCCACCAAGGCACCAGAGCTTATTGTAGTTTCAACACCCTGTGGCTTGGGCGGTCGCTGAGGGACTAGGCTTTGGGATTTTTTGCCTGAAGGCCGCGAACATAATATTTTTCCGTAACTCTCATATACTCTATTCCCTAAACTTAACTTTTTTTCTAGATCCTGCTTCCTTACTTCTGTCATTTTAGCGCCTATCATGGCACCCCCAATCCCTCGGCGAGACTGGGCCGGACCCGCCACCGAACTGTGCCTAAATTAGGTTATAACCTTTCGTGGGTCAGTTAGTGTCCCCCTTTGAGACAATCCACATCTACCTTGTTGCTTGTGAGTGATCAAGGTTGGGGTGATTCCGGGTGTATTTTTATTGGGCTTGTGTTTTTTTTTTTAACAAAATTCTAGATTGGGCCTTTTTTTTTATATTTTGACCGCCTGTTGATCAAGTTCTTGGCAGATAGACCCCACCCCCTCCCCCGCCAGTGACGACGGCTCCCAGTGCCCTACTCCATTTAACCTTTCTCTTAATCAAATGCTTGCATCCCCCCCTCAATAGACATGTCCCGGGTTCTGAACCCGATCATTAACCTTCTGTGGGACCTGCGGGGCACCGTGTTTTTATATTTCTGCTAGATTTCTACAGGAAAACTTTTCTAGTGCTTTATTCAGTAACTTCCATGACAGATTATTCTCTATCCCCCCCTCCTGTCCTCATCTTTCCCCCCGTTCCGAACCAGCTTATCCTCCTTGGAAGCGCCGCGAGGAAACCAAACCGGTCGCACGCAGCACTTCACAATAGATGAGAGAACCCTTCTACTTCCCGTATCCCCCAAGAAATAAGCCCCTAGCTCTCCCCCCCTTCCCCCGACCGTCTCGAAAAACTCCTAAAGCACCACCTTTCTTACGGGCTTTTCCTGTTTCAGTAAGATGATACGGTGTCCCCCCCCCACCCTCCCCTCGAAGTCACCCTGTCGTAGTCGCCTATTACCGAGTGCTTATCCGACTCACTACACAAGGGTATAAGAAGGCGCCCTGATGCCCTCCAGCCTCCCGCAGATATCGAGATTAGCGAATGCGATGCCCGCGGGTCTATAATGTTCGCTAAATCTTCTTCTCTCGAGGTCTCTAGTTTATTCTTCCTAACGTTCCCCGGCACCGGAATTTTCTTCCGCCTGGTACTCAACTACCCCCGAAAGCCAAGTTGTTAAGTTCCCCCCTCACTCTGTCGTCTGATATATATTCTTGCCCCTAGTTTCTCTCATGAACCCTCTTTCCACTAGGCGTTTATTTTGCACAATTTACCCAAGATTGAACAAAGCCTGCTCAAGGTTCGTCGGCCTAATATTCTTTTGTGTCAAAACCGGGCGATACCTCACTTTTCCCCCTACATCTCGGGAGAAGAACTTTCCCCTTTTTCCCCCTAGAATTTCATCTGCGAAAGCTTGCCTTGGGTGTCGTTCCTGTAGAGATTTCCCCACTGTTCTAACCATCGTTTTCCCCACTTTCTGTTTAGAGGGTGTCCAATCTTCTGCTCCCCGACGAGATCGACCGGAAGAGTAAGCCTTACGACCTGTTTGTCAGTTAGTGCCACAAGATTACCCACGGTTTCTACCCCCCCTCTTCTATGATGTTAGTCACTCATTCATCAGGGTACAAAAGCGTTGGGCCCTAACTTTTTAGCTTTTGTTCCCGTCCCCTCTTGGATCCCCAACACGCTTAGTTCCATCCCTTTTTCAACACAAAATATGCTTCTTTTCTTGGCGTATGAATTTAAGCATGCCAAACGTTTTGCCGAGGGGGTGTCCTCGGGTGTTTCTTTGGTGATTCATCCGCGTTTAATCCCCCCACAGTCCATTCGCTGTTCATCCGTTTTTTCCAAAACCGCGGAACAATTTTGTAACACGCACAGTATTCACCCATGTCGGTCTCCCCCTCCCTATTCCCTCGGTAGCGAGTAGACCCTACTTTGCTTTCTCACGACTTTAGGGTAGCAGCACTTTCCTTTTCCTCTTTTCCCTTTGTGGGAGTCCCCCACAACCCCCCCCAACACAACACCCCCCCCCCCCCCCCCCCCCCCCCCCCCCCCCCACACCCCCCCAACCAAGCTTCTTTTACGCGAAACGTATTTACGAGTCGGACACCGCTTCGAGGGTCCCGGCATTACCCTGTGGCTGTTTGTAGTTCGTTCCCGTTTGGGGTCTCCCGACATCACATCGTCCCCCCCAAAGTTTCAGGCGCGGTGAGTCGTGAGCCACTCCCCCCCCCAGATGTTCCCTTATCCCTCTCCCCGGGCTAGATTCAGAGTTGAACCAGACGTTCGGTTGTACTTTGATGTTCAGAGGGTCAATTGTTGTTATTCATTTTTGAGACGACCTTACCCCGAAGAGATGTTTCCCTTTTAGTGTCTTCACTCCAAATGGGATACAGACAAAAACCACAAAGAGAAATTATGAGACTGAAAATCCTCTAGATAAAAGTGATTTCACCTTTTGTCAGTTGAATGGTATTATTTTTTCTCTCGGGGTTATTACTATCAACCCCCCACCCCCCCACCACATGTTTCTTGGCGGAGTTCTTGGTACTGTTTTCGTGGGTGACGCTGGGTGCGATTATACGAGGCCTTTTTGGTCCCCGCGCATACACGTCCTCCTCCTGTTGGTCGTTGTGTGGCGGTCTGTTTTTTTTGTCGTGCAGTGGGCGCATCAAGCGATCTTTAGTGCTGATTCCCCTTTATTTCTGCTTTGGTTCG
>Ga0179593_1756342_pt1 | contig 12818 bp, 19 predicted proteins | sample CZODoug2_1_08_16_FD_185931 | JGI IMG/M metagenome (GOLD analysis project Ga0179593, IMG submission 185931) | Vadose zone soil fungal communities from Angelo Coast Range Reserve, California, USA - CZODoug2_1_08_16fungal (PacBio error correction) | ecosystem: Environmental > Terrestrial > Soil >... | reverse complement strand
TTTTCCCCTCTCTCCTAGCGCGGTCAAACGCTGTGAAATTACGGAACGCTTCCTCTTTCCTTCCCCCCACACATTTCGGTCCCTCGCCCCCCCCCCCTTCTTGAGTTTTCTCCTTTCTGTCACCTCTAACCACCGGTCTTTTCCAATCGATCCCGGTTTCCTCTCTTTTCCTATTACGGAGGACCTTTTCCTTTTTTCTTTTTCTTTCCCTCAAGTCTTTTTTTTTAAGGATTTCCCCTCGGGCCCTTAACCTTTTTCCCCCCCTTTCTTTTCGCCCAGCCAATCCCCCCCTCCTCCTTTTCTTCGGTTCTTTGTCTTTCCTCGGTCGGCGCAGTTCTTTCCTTTTGCACCAGAACATCGAGACCCTTCTCCAACGTCGCCGACTTCGGCCATCACCTTCTTCTGCATCACCCCCTTTCAGGAGTGCCCCCTTTCTGGCATTTCGCTTGAAATTCCTTCTGGCATTTTCGCGTATCTTTTCCCCTTCCTTGCCCAATTTTTTTTGTTCGCAAAAAGAGGCTCCCCTCGGTTCGAAGTATTCTTTTTTCCTTCCCCCAATTTCGATAGCCTTTCCTTCACCCACAATGCGTCACCCGCCCCCTCTGCTCATGCCATCGGCCCCTTTTCTCCCCGACTTTCTTTTTTTCAGCCTGCTTGCTTTGCGGACCCTCCAACGCGAAGACCAGTCTTTTTTCTCTTTTCCCACCACGACCACTTCTCCCTCCATCTCTCTTTTTCTTTTTGTGCATCAGTCGCGGAGGAATATGCCCCCTTCCCGCAAATTCTGGCTCGGCGTTGGCCATCTTCTACCCTCCGGATCCAACCAAACACTTCGGTTTCTCCACTTGATTGCCTCTTTATTCCGGTCCATTCAGCAGGGCACTTCGGCTTCCCCCCCTCTTCTTCTCTGCTTGTATATGACCTTTTTTTTTTTTTTTCCCCTCCTTTCTACTCACAGGGAAGGGAGCTTTTTTCTCCCGACTGCGAGTTCTTTCCCCCCGGTGCCGATTGGGCAAAATTCACCTGGGTTGGGTGTCCAAAAGAAAGCCTCCCCTCCCCCCCCCTTCATTTCTTTAAGTTTTGTTTCTCCTCTGGGAAAAATCTTTTAGGTGGGTTGCCTTCCCCTTTCTTTCCCCCTTTCTTGCCGAAGAAAGTCTGGTCTTCCCCGAACGTCTGCCCCCTCTTTTCTAGATGGTTATGGTGCCAGTCCCCTCTTTTGACGGCGCCTTCTTTCTGTGGGATATGTACAACCTCCGTTTCTTCTTGCCTCGGGTCAAGCGCGGCTGGATGCTTTTTCTTCAGGGGTTTTTTTTCTTCTTCTCCCGTCATTTTGCGAATTTTTTTTAAAAGGGGACCTTGTCCCTTCCTGGACCGCCCCTCCGAAACCATCTTTTTTTGTATTTCGCTAGGCGCATATTCGTTCTTTTCCCAGACCAAAACCTCCTTAAACTTTTTAAAAAGAAAACACCCCTCCTCGGATTGAAGGACACCCGTTCTTTGCGTCGAGGGAGGGGACCTCTTAGGGACAGAGTTTTTTTCTTCCCTGTTCCGCCAGCAGTTCTTTCTCGTCCTCCTCTTCCCCCCCCTTCCTCCTTTCCGCGGCGCAGACCTTTCGAGATTTTTTCCCCTCCCCCCCCTTTTGTCGACGTTGATGTGCGTCTTTTTGGGGCTTTTTGCACTGGGGCCCAATCATGGCCCCTCCCTCTTTCTCCTGGCCTCTTGGGGGGGATGGGCCCCCTTGGAACGTTCAAGAAGACCTGAAAAGAGGGTCTCCCTCTCCTCTTCGTTTCTTACTCGAGGTCCCGAACTTCTCGGGCCTTTTAGTTGTGAAAACTTCTCTTTTTCCTCATCGGAGGGGATGCACCTTCCCCCTTTGTAAAGCTAGTGGTGGTTTTTTCCCCCCAACGAAGATCGACCTCTTCGTTCCCCTTCTCAAAAGTCGCTGCCTGGGCCGCGAGGTTGTTCCTCCCCCCCCTCGAGCATTCTCCTTTTTTCTCACGGTGTCTTTTTCCGAATTTAACGGCCAAAATTTTTTGGGAGGGGGGGAACTTGCCTCTCTTTTTCCTTTCTTTTGAAGCGGCTGGAGACGTGCTCTGTCCTTCACCCCCCGGCCCGGTTCTCTTCTTTCGTCTATTGCTGGTTCTTTTCCTCCCCAGGAGCAGGGCCTAATGCCCCCACGGTTTGCCAGCAAATTCCAAAAACATCTCCCTTGAATTAAATAAGATCCCCTCTTTTTTGTCCGGCCACTGGCGTTCTTCTTTTTTTTTTTTGGCTGGGAGGGAGGGGCTTTTCCCTTGGAAAGAGGCCCCCCCCCCCACTCGCCGTCTTTGCGGCCCTACCCATTTGGACCCGGGTGTTGGGGTTGACTTCCCCTTTGGCGGGAGGAAACGTCCCTCTCCTCCCTCGGCCTCCCACTCCAGTCCCTCCCTTTCAATAAGGGGCCGTCTTCGACATCGATATTTTCCCCTCCTTCCTTCCCTCCCTTGAGATGGCAAACAACAGAGCGGAGGACCTGACTCCTTCCTTTCGACATCGAAACCCGTTTCATTCATCTTTTCCTTTTGGTAGAGGACGCCACTCTTTCTTCTGGAGGGCTGTCTTTTTTTTTTCCCCGTGCCGAGGTCTGCTTTGCTTGGCAGGTCGCAAAAAAACCGCGTCCCCAAGTGCTCTTTCCTCCTGCCATTTTTCCCGCATCCAAATGATTGCTCCCTTTCTGAAAACGCACACGTGGGTTTCCCTTCCCCAACCTCCTCGCAGGGGAGTTCCTCTTCCCCCTCCATTTCCGTTTCCCCTCTCTTGCGATTTCTCTCAGCCTTCGTTCTCGCTCTTTTTTTCTCTTCCTCTCCCTGGAGAGCATCGTCTCACTACCACCTCGCCCTGCGGAATTAGGCTTTTCCAACACAACAAAACTCTCCCTCCCTCGAATTTCCTTAACCTCCTCCCTTGCTACCCACGTTTATTGATTCCTTTCAATATACGATATTCCCCTTTCCGTTATTGGGAGGCTTGTCGCTTCCTCTTTTTGCGCGCTCCCACTTGTCTGACGATATTCTGGGCCATTTGAAGCAAATGGATCTACCACGGCCCCTTCCCCTTTTTTTCTTGGAAAAAAAAACCACCCCTCATCTTTTGATTTTTTCCTCTTCGAGGATAGGACCCCTTCAGAAAGCTGGATTTTGTGCCCTCTCTGGACGCGGGCCTGTTCTCCCCCGGAGATACGGCCCTTTTCCTCTCGGAAGGCGTGTTGGCCCTGACAAATTCAAGGCGTTTTTTTTTCTTTGCTCCGTGTTTTCTCTCTGGCTTTCGCCCCTCGGCTCATTCACGGAGGTGCGGTTTCCTTTTCCTTTTGAAGCTCGGGGCCGTTCCCCTTGATCCCTCACCATCTTTCTGAGGGTGTTCCACCCGCCCCCACGACTTCAGATTGGTGCTTCTTCCTCCCAACCACCTTCGTGGTTACGAGTAACCCTTTTGCCCCATCATGATTTTGGCCCCTTTGCATCCATCAGAAATAGTCTGTCCCCATTTTTTTTGGACTCTCCTTCCCCGGAGGGAAAACGTTTGAGGAAGTGGAACGAAAGTAAATATCTCTTTGTTTTTTTGAGAGAGATATTTCCTTTCTTTTTTTCTTTTTTCATTCGCCCGTTTTTTTTCTCCTTTCCCGATTGACGAGATGGAGTCTTCTTTTCGCACCTCATGATTGGGCAAGTTCTTTCCCTTCTTCCTTTTCCGGCGGGAACCACCTTTCCTCAGTCATCGTATTCCCTGTCGTTGATTTGTCACCACCCTTTCTTCTCAGCGCCGCCGGGCCGGTCCCTTCTTTCCCTCCTCAATCCCGCAGTTTTCCTTCTCGTTAATATGCTGCTCTCCGAATTGCGCAGCAGGGCCCTTTTTTTTTTTTTCCACCCACCGCGTCGTGATTTCCCTTTTTTTTTCTCTCCTGCCGTTTTGCGTCTCGAGTCCGCGCTACCAGCTTCTTTTTTCCGATCTCGATACTCCGGCCCCTTTTTTTTCTTACTTTTTTTTTTCCCCGAACTTGCTTCCTTTTTTCCCTTTTCTTTTGTCCTCTTGATGGCCAGAAATTTATCCCCGTGGCGAGAGCAGCTTTTTTTTTTTTTTTTCCTTCTCGGAAAAAACGTCCGTGCCCTTCTTTCCGTTCCAATTCCTCCTCTCCGGGTAGAACTTTGATTTATCTAGTGTTTTCACCTGATCACCAGGCTAATTTCCCCTTTGCGTAGTGCGCGATGGCCTTCTTTTTCTCTTTCCGCATAGCGGGAAGACGCTTTTTTTTTCTTCTCTCTTCATTCCGGTTCCTCCGGTGACGTCAGTTCTTTTTGGCGAGCTTACGGCCCATCTTTTTCCCTCCTCTGCTGCCGGGAGAATCTTTCTTTCCTTTTCTTGCTCTTTTCGAAACGTTCCTCCTTTATCTGCGTGTTTGGGAGCGCCTTCCTTTCCAGCGGGCTTTGTAGACGCCTCTTCTTTCTCGCCATAGGCGGCCTTCCCTCTTTTCCCCCTGTTCCGTTTTTCTTTTCCCCCCGGCCATATTCTTTTCCAATATCCCAGCTCGCCCTTTTTTTTTTGTGCACCCTCTCCCCTCAATTCTTCGCTTTTTTCTCAGGGAGTGGGAAAACTCTCACGGAGAAGAAGTCCCCTTCTTTCCTTTTTCCCACTTTCTTTTCTCTCCTTTCTTTGATTCGTCCCTTCCTTGCAGGAGCAAACGTTCCACCAAAAGTTTCCCCCCCCCCTTTCCTCCCCTCCGGCTGCCTTCAATACCCTTGTCTTTACCCCCCTTTCGAAGATTAACGCCTGGGCCCAAAGCCCTCTTTCCCCCCCGGCTTTTGGTTTTCTTCTCTCCCCCCCTCTCTTTCCTTTGGACTATTTCCCTTGTGCAATTAGTCCAACTACGCTCTCCTTCTCATCAGGTTTAGCGTCCCCTTCCCCCTGCCTGGTTTTCCATTGGTTCTGAGCACCCCTTCCCCCCAGAACTTGTGCCTCCCCAAAAGTAACAGAGACCCCATTTCATCTTTTGGGCAGTGACCCCCCTTTTTGCACAACCCTCTTAGGGACGATATGGGATAGAGAGAGGTCCCCCCCTCCCCTCTCGAGGCAAAGCATCTTTCCTTCTTATGGCCTCCTTTTGGATCTTCAGCACCAATGACCCTTCTTCAAAACCTTTCTCCTCTTCTTTCAAAATCCTTTCGCCCCGTTTTCCACGGCGGGCAGCAGTGCGTCCCTCCCTTTTTCTTTCCCATTCACAACGCCTTAGTCCGTACTCTCAATGTTTCACCTTTTCAAAGGCAAAGGTCTGCGCCGGGTAAACTCTTCTTTTTTCCCCCCTTACCTCTAGCACGCGTTTTCCTTTCCCAAACCTTTTTGGTTTACTTCTCCCCAAAAACTTTCCTTGTAAACCTTATGTCCTTCCCCCCCTCCCCCCTCGGCGCCCCTCTCCTCAACCGCTTTCTTCTCAGAAGGAGAATTTCGTCCCGATTACTCACATGGTTTTTTTTCCAGGCTCTCTCCCATTTCGCCTCTTTCTCCCTTTCTTACTCACTTTTCTCTTTCTCCAAGACAGAGCGCTGTCCCCTTTGTACATATCCCGCGATTCATCGGTCGTCCTTTTCTCTTTTCTCCCCACCGAACGTGCCCCCCTCCCACCTCTCTTTCTTCTGCCTCTCTTTATTTCCTTTTGCCAGCCCAATCAGGTTCCCACCGTCATGGCCAAAGCGTGTCTTTTCTGCCCTGCTCCCCTCAGATTGAAACTGTTTTCTCCTCTCTTTTCTGACTCGTCTTTCTTTTGCACACCCAAACCCCCCCCATCGCCGGTCGCAAAAACTCGTCCCCCCCCCTCTTTTCCTTTTCCTGAAGGTCTTCTTCCCCTTTTCCCACCTTCCACCCTCGGATTGGAAAACCCAGTGATGCTTCCCCCCCTCCCCTTCCCCCAAGTGATCTGTTCACCTTTTCTTTTGTTACGATGCTTCCCTGCCTGGGCACTCTCTTCAGTACTGTCTTCCCTCTTCTCCGCGACGTATCCTTCCTCCTACGTTTTTCTTTTCTCTTTTGCCTTGTAAGTCGTCTCGTCTGGAACCCTTAAAATCAAACGCCCCTGGCTTCGCGTTTTCCCCTCACATCCTTCCCACCTCTCCAAACTTTTCGGGCTCACGCGACACTTGATCTTTTTTCCTCTCTACCCGATGCTTTCGGGGGACTCAATTCCGAAGCGTGGTTATTCTGCCCCCTTGTTTGACTCTTCTTCTTCAGGAGAAAGAAGGGGTTCCTTTTTCTTCCTTTTTTTTTTCTTTTCTTGTTTTTGTTTGGCGACTTTTGAGGACCGGCGATTTTCCTTTCGTTCTGGCAAAGACAAAAAGTGTTCTCCTTCCATTCCCTCGTCAAAACCGCCTCTTCCCCCCCTTAATGCTGATGCGGCCTTCCTTCTCCATTTGACTGTGGAACCCTCTTTCCCTGCACGGGTCCCCTTCCGACTTCGTTCTGGCGACTTCGGACAATAGTGGTCTTTCTTTTTTTGTGCCACCGGTCGTGAGTGCCTCTTCTTTACAGGACCTCCTCCTCCTTGAAATTTAGCGGGGCTTCTTTTCCCTCTTGGAAGGAGAATTTCCCCCTTTCTTGTCTCCCCCCCAGACGGTTTCCCCCCAGGACTTTACCTGGGGGGGGCGAAGGAACTTCGATGTGAACACCCCCTTTTTCCCTCTTTCCTCCTCTGCGGCCAGGCTCCTCCCCTCTTGCTGATTTTTGGAAAAAAAAAAGAACCTTCCCTCCTTGAGGGGGACACCTTTTTCTTTTTTTGCGCCCCCTCTTTCAACCGTTTAGCTCTCAAGAAGGGTTTTCTTTCTTTTTCTTTTTTTATCCCTCGCTTTCCGAACTGTTTCTTTCTGACCGCGTGGCCGGAGGATTTCCCCCGTCTCCTCTCCTTCGCTGTTTTTGAACTTTCGGGTTTTCGAAATCATGGCCTTTCCCTAACTTTTCCCCCCTCCCCCCCAGGGCGGCCGGGTCCGCCCCCCCAAAGGACGGGAAAGGAGGGTTTCTCCTCCTGCCCGGCGGTCCCCTTCTTTGGAAAGTTTTGCTGGAATTTCTTTCGCTGAGGAAATTTCCAAGGGAGTTTACGACTCGCCCTCTGCAGGAATTCCCCTCTCTCTCCTCCCTGTCTTGTGTTTTCGCTTTTCCCTCTCTGCCGAAGAACTCTTTCCCGCCTCTGCCAACAAAGGCGTGCTTTTTCTACCCTTAGCTGAAAAGATTTTTTCTTCCTTCTCTTGGTCTCGTTTTGGAGCCTGATCGATATCCCTCTTCCTTCCGTTTCCTGGTTGTGCTGGCGAACCCTCTCTCCCCCCTCTCTCCTTCCATAGGGGCGCGGGACTTTCTTCAGTTGCTTCTGCTCTTTGCTTTGTGAAAAGCGGCTTTCTTTTTCGACGCATTGGTCCCTTTCCCCTTCGGTGACTTTTTCGTCTTCTAGAAACCTGAATGTGGTTTTTTTGGGGAGCCCCCTTCTCTTTTCTCTAATGGCACCTGGGCCTTTTGTTCAAGTTTTCCAAAAACAGCAAACTTTTCTGCCAAAGCCTCTTGGTTGTTGGCCTCAGGGATTGGCGCTGGGTCTTTTTCTTTTTTTTCGCGAAAAGTGAATTTCCTCCCTCTTTCCATCCGGCCCGCGGATTCATACCCTTTCGTCATTTTTTTTGATTTGATTCCCGGTGGCGTTTCCGAACTGCACATGGGCTGATCCCACGAAAACAACGCCTTTTTTTCCCCCTCCTCTTCTTCCTTTTCTTATCCGGACCCCTCCCCCTCTTTCCTTTTCAAAGCCCCTCTTTTCGAAAGGCACATTGCCCCTGCTTTCAACGTTGGACAACCACTTCTCTCTACGGATCCCCCCGATTCTCTTATTTGCCTCCCCTCTTTTCTTTTTCCCCTGAAACGCGACCTGTTTTTGTTTCACATCAACGGGGCCCGCTTTTTCCGTTTGCGCGGGGCGGCTCACGGCCCCTTCTCTTCAGGAAGGGGGGTTCTTCTTCTCCCCACCCCCCCAGTGATACGGCCGAAACAGTTCTTTTACGGCCCCTTAGCCATCAACATGATGTCCCCCTCTTTCCTTTCCTCTTCCCGACGAAACGGGGCCCTTCCTTTTTTTTCGCTTTTTCTTTCCCACCGGGAAATTGTCGAAGCCAAGTACCTCTCTTCTTCTTTTTCCCTTGCAGCGAGAAAGGCCTTTCCTTCTCTCCTGGCGCCCTGTCGCCCCATGACAGACGAATTCGTCCCCCCCCCCCCCCCCCCTTCCCGCCGATGAGGAATCCTTTTTTTTTTCCCTTCCTCAACCACTTAGTCCCCCTTTCCCAACACCTAATCGGATACCACCCCCTCTCCTCCCCCTATCAATATAGCTCCGGCTTGTCTTTTCTTTATCGTTTGCAAAAAAAAAGCTTTGGGAAGCGGCGAATATTTTTTTCTTTCTTCTTCAAGCTTCCCCCTTTACTCACTTCCCAACAGGAAACCCTCCTTGAAAAACAAACCCTTCTTTCCCCTAAGTTGCCCTTCTTCTTCTTTCGATCTTTTCAGGAAGAATCTCGGCGCGGGACCTTCCTCTTCTTCTTTGAAAAGGCACCTTTTTTTCAGATCAGTGTTGCTGGCTCCGTTTTTTCTTTTTATCAAAATTTCAGGGGGGCGGGTGCTTTTCTCCTTTCAAGGTTGTCTCCGGAGTTTCTCATCACGGGCAGGATTGTCCCTTCTCCCTTTTTCTCCTTTTTTTCCTTTTGAAGCTCGGGTTTCCTCTTTCAGCTTCCCTCTCAAATCAACCGAAAGTAATTTCTCTCTTTTTGTTCCTCCCCCGTCCTTCGATTGGTGACTTATGCCCTTTTCGAAAACATCATGGATTCGGCGTCTCCGACTTTCCTATGAGGTGCAGTCGGCCCCCCTTCCCCCTTTCCACTCCCGCCACATTAGCGGCCAGCTTCTTTTTTTCCTTGCGATTGGATAATTAACGGGAAAACGTTTTTCTCCCCCCCCTTTGAACGAAAGTAAATATCTATCCCTTCCTCTTTTCTCCTTTTTTTTGTTTGTGGTTGAGAAGTAGCTAATTTCTTCCTTTTCTTCTCCCAAGTTTCTACTTCAGGTCGGCCGCGCGCTAGGGAGGTCTTTCTCATGCTGGGCAAGGGGAAAAACCCCTTCCTTCTTTCCTGGTTGAGCGGGAACACTGCACGTCTTTCCTAAAAGTCATATTCCGTCGTGGCTTTGTCACACCCTCCATTCCCCCCCCTGAATCAAGGACGACGCTTCTTCCCCCGCGTTTCAGAAGCAATTCCTTCTCCTCCGTGATGAATCCCTCTCTGGCTCTCCGAATGCCCTCCCCCCGCCCGCCGCAAGCTTCCTTTTTTTTGCCTTTTCCCCCCCCCTCGTAGATCAAAACCTTGTTCTTTGGCACCTATTTCTCCGTTCTCGATGTCACCCTCTTTGAACGGGCGGTCGATTCCTCCTCCCCCCTTCCCTCGGTGCCCGCGTGTGTTTTCCCCTACTTTGATCGTTTTGCTTCTCTTAAGGTGGGATCTTCTTCTCTTCTCGAGACACCCTTTTCCTCTTTGGGAGCTTTTGCACGGGCAAGCCTCACCGTTCTTCTTATTGAATAGTTATCCCCCCCCCTTTGTTAGGTAGAAAGGCTCTTCTTTTCCCCCTGCTAGTTTTGTCTTTGGTCCCCTGCAGCTATTCCGCAGCGTTCTTTTCTTTTTTTTTCTTTCTGGAGGGAGTGTGCGGCGACTGTCCTTTTTTTTCCGTCCTTGGCTCTCTCTTGACGAAGCTTGCGCATTTCCTGTGCTCGCTTCCCTTCCGGTTGACTTTTTTTTTTGGCTTGTCTTTTTGCGATCTTTCTTTTGCGTCTTAATCGGAGGAAATCTTCCCTTCCCTTTCCTCTTTTTTTGGGATGGCCGAGTTTCGCCTTTTCCGAAATCTTTTTTTCAGTGGTTTGCGCGAATTAACTCTTTCCATGCTTTTGGAGTTGCCTCCCCTCTTCCCCCTGCTCCAGGAAAATCGGCCTCCTTTTGCGGACCAAACACATGGGTCGCTTTTTTCTCTCTCTTCGGGGCGCAAAACCTTCCCCCCTTTCCTTCTTTCTTTTCACTTCCTCCGCGCCTCTTTTCCAATCTGGATCGCAATGCTTCGCCTTTGGGCGTGGAAAAGACTCCCCTTCTTCTTCGTTGAACGAGGGGACGGGCTTGGAAAACCTTCCCATGTCTCTTTTCGGATCAGACATTACCTTTCCTGGAAATCAACCCCCCCCCTCCTTCCCCCCCAAGGGCCTTCTTTTTACTCTCTCATCTTGCCGCGTGCCTTTTTTCCCAGCCCTCAGCCCTCTCCCCTTTCCTCTCCCCACAGGGTTTGGCGCTCCCTTTTTACGTGCATTTTGGGAATTGCTTCACGTCTTTTCCTGCTCCTGGGCTCCCACCGGAACCCCTCCTCCCCCCTCTCTTTCCTTGCCAAAGGAAAAAAAATCCCCTCTGGTTTTCAACTCTCTTCCCGGTATACAGCGCGTAACTCCCTTTTTCCTTTTTCTCAAGTCCGAGCCGGATGGCCCTTTTTTTTTTCTCTTTTCCTTCCCCACACGACGTAGCCGATATCGATCAGTCTTTTCCTTTACTCTCTACCTCTTTTTCAACGGCGACTCTTCCCTTTTGGCTCTTCGTATTATTCGCCCCCCCCCCCCTCCCTTCCTTCTTTCTACACACGGTAGTAGTGACCTTTCTCCGATCCTCCCCCCCCCCGCCGATTTTTCGCAATCCCTGGACGACGAAGGGGTCTCCTTCTTCCGAGCTTTGTCCCAGGCTCTTTGCTCTCTATCAATGATTTCGAAGGCCGATTTCCAGGTTTTCCCCTTGCGCGGTAAACTTCTCGGCCTCTCCGGCACGCTTCGCCTCCTTTCCCCCCCCACACATTTAGGAAAGGGTCCCCAACCAACCCCCCCCCTTATGTCCCTCTAACCCCCCCGTCGGCCGGACGCATCGTCCCCCTTTTCTCCTTCTTTTTTCCCATTTCGAGCGAAATTTCTTTTCTCTCGGCCGCGGCGCGTCCTGTGTGTTCACCATACGTAGCGTCCCCTTCTTTTCTTCTCCCTCCCTTTCAAATTCTTATACAAAACCCCTTCTGTCGTCACCCTGCTTTCACCATCTCTTTCAAACCAGCTCCTTCCTCGCTTCCTCGGTCGGGCGCACTTCCTCTTTTTCTCGTGAACCAAGAACATCTAGTTTCTTTTCCGTAGGTGTGTCCTCCTTCGGCCAGCCCATTTTCTTCTCCCCCTCTTCCACAGTCCTTGTTCCCGCTTTTTTTCTTTTTTTTCTTCTGCAGCAATGAAAAATGTTCCGACCTTTTCTGGAAGTAGTTTTCCCAACACCACCGCCCTTCTTTTTCCCGGGTCGCAAACTCGCTCCTTCCCCCCACGTCGTTAGAAGTTTCGTCTGTGATAATTCCTCTCCCGGGCGGAATTGAAAACCTTTTTGCGGCTGAAATTCTTCGCTCCTTGCCCCCCCCCTTTTCCTGGGGCGGGCAAGCCTTTTTTTTTTCTTTTGTTATCTCTTGCGAAACTTTTGCACGCAGACACCTCTTCCTTTTTTGATCCCTTATTCTGCTCCTTTTACTCATCCTAAGTTGTGGTGTTCTCTCTCCTCCTTTCGGTGGAGACTCTGGGAAAATTCAACACCTTTTTCCCCCCTTTCCCCCCTTGCTAGCGGTGCACCGTTTCACCAAGACCGGTCCATCGTAAACCCCTTGCCCGCGCCCTTGTTGCCTTTTTCCTTCCCTCCTTTTTTCTTTCCCCCAGCATCAAGGGCGGGGTGTCTTTTTTGGGACGCATTTTTCACCCCCCTCCCGGCGCTGTTGAATTTTTCCTTGGGTCCGAAAGGGACTTCGAAACGACCTAGTTCCCCCCCCCGTTGTTGCTTCCCTTTTTTTGCGACCGTTGATTCCCCCCTTTTTGGTGTTTCTTTTTCGTTTCTCTCCCAGATACGCCGAACTCATCGCCCCCCCCCCCTCAACTGAATTTTCTTCTGGGGATCTTGATGCGCTTTGAGCTTTCTGGCCCATGAAACGTGTTTCCTCCTTTTTTGTTGCCTGCACTTACCCGGAAGTTTCTTCTGGCGAAGTTCGGCGGACCCGTTTTCTTCTCTCCCTCTTCTTTTTTTCGATTGTTCTGGTTGGCCACGTTTCTCTCGACTCAACACTTTCCTGACAGATTGAATTACGCGGTCTCTTTCCAAAGTACCGGAGCTCCTCCCCCCCCCCGGAGACCTCGATTCCTTCTGGGCGGGACAACCTTTTTTCTTTTTTTTCTTTTTCTTTTTTTTCATCGTAAACTTTTTTTGGAAGGGCGGGCCCCGTTCACCTCCCCCCCCTCTCGATTTCTTTCCCCCCTTTCGTATGGCGCGCGCCCCGAAGGAATTCGCTTTCTCCCCTAAATGGGACCCATAGTGAAAAATTCCCCCCCTCTCAATCTCTTGAGGGACACCCCTTTTTTTTTTTCTCGCTCCGTTCTTTTTTTTCTTTTTCTCCCAAAGGCGCCTTCTTAGTTTTTGTTGGTTGCGGGCTTTCCGAACTTTTCTTCTTCTTTCCCCGTTCTCCCCTCTTCTTTCGGGGACGTTGAACTGGTGCTTTGCATGGGGACCTCTCCTTTCGAAAATATGATTGCGCTCTCTTCTTGCGTTTGCTGGCCACTTTCCTGGACTTCACAAGCACGGATGCCTTCTTTCCCCTAGAAAAAGTGGTGGCGCTTCTTTCTTCCTCCTTTTCTGAATAGGAGGAATCCCTTGCACGGTCATTCCTTTCCCTCTTTCATTGGC
>Ga0179593_1740623_pt1 | contig 12818 bp, 23 predicted proteins | sample CZODoug2_1_08_16_FD_185931 | JGI IMG/M metagenome (GOLD analysis project Ga0179593, IMG submission 185931) | Vadose zone soil fungal communities from Angelo Coast Range Reserve, California, USA - CZODoug2_1_08_16fungal (PacBio error correction) | ecosystem: Environmental > Terrestrial > Soil >... | reverse complement strand
GTCGGGCAGGCCTATGCCCCCCCTGTTCCTCCCCCTTTCCTTTTTTTTTTTTTTCCCTTAAAAAGCGAACATCCGTATCAATGCCTAAGCGTTTTCACGCCAGTTTTCTCCCGTTCCCTCTTTTTTCTTCTCCTCCCACTTTCCTCCGCTCCCCCCTTTCCTTCCTCCTTCTCTTCTTTTTCCTCTTTTACGGCTAGAAGAAGGATTTGAGAGGAATTTACATTCCTGTTTTGGGGGGTTTTTTTTTCTCTCCCACCCCCTCCCCTGCGCCGTGTCGGCTCCTTATCTCCTCTTCCCCTTTGTCTCCTTCTCTCCCAAGTGGGAGGGAAATACGTGTATTGTATTCGTTTTGAGTCTTTTTCGGTCTGCATTGGGGCCCGCACCACTTCTTTCGTTGTCACCGATCCTTGCTCGTCGAGTTCCTTTTTCTTTTCCTTCTTCTCCCTTCTGTGTTCTCCTATTCCGTTTGGTTAGTCAGATAATGAGGATGTTTCAATACCCCATCTGGTTCTGCCGTCTTGTCGCTCCTGTAGACCCCCTTCCCCAAAAGCGAGAACGGGGGGGAAAGGGAGGGAAAGAAAATACGCCGTCTTTCTTCCCCTGTCACCCCTTTTGCCACCCCCCCGTGGAATTGAGCTAGAAGTGCACAGTGGGTTTCCTTTACCCGGAGCTGCCCACCGCTGCCTGGGCGTGACGATTGCTCTTGGTCTTCCGCACCGCGAGCGACGAGGTGTTCTCGCCTTTTGCCGCCCCATTCCCTCGCCAAAGGAAGGTGGGCCTCGGCGGTTTGCTGATTGCCCGTTGCACAGTATGGGTCTCCCCCTTCGCGGAGGGCGGCGCCCCTTTGCGTCTCGACATTTTTCGCCCATTTGGGAGAAAGGTCATAAGGCAAAAGGGTTTTCTGCCGTCTGCCGCCAGCTATGATCGATGCGGTGAGTGGTGTGGAGTGTGGCGTCACTGCGCTCTCCCACCCCTATCCTTGGTTTCATCGTTACTGTAAGGAGAGGATCTGTGACTAGGTTTAGACTGGATCTTTTTTATCTTTTTCTTATGCCTTGCTGAGCTCCTTGGATTGCCTGGCGGTGCGGTGTACATTAGTTATATGTCTGCTACCTATTTGTTCACCTTGTTCTCCTGCAAGGGATATTAGTTAGATTTAAGTCCCCCAATTAATTGCCCACTACTAGTCATTTTCCCTGGGGCTGGTTTATCGGCAACTTTCTTTCGCTTCCGGTTCCCCGTTTCCCCTTTTTCTCTCTCTTTTTTTTGAAGCTCTTGGATTGATTTATTTGTTTTTAGGATTTCCTTTTTCCACTGGCTTTTTTCTAACAGCGCGTTGTCGGCGCATGGTGTCGCCGCTGTTTTTCGCTTTTTTCCGCTTATTTCTAATTTAGTTCACGAGTTTAGGTGCCCTCTTTTTCTTTCTGCTTTACTCCGCTCGTCTCCCTCTTGCCCTTGGTTCCTTTCTCGCTTTCCGCCTTACTCTCTCTACTCCCCCACCCTTTCCCGCTCTCCCCTCTTTCTATATTTCCTCAAAGAAAAAGGGAGGGTATTGTAGGACTTTTACAGGATCCCCTTTCCTTTTTTTTCGTGTATCGTCTTGACCCGCCAAGGCCTCCTTTTTCTCCTTTCTTTCCTTCCTTTTTTTTTTTTTTGGGAACGTAAATGTACGGTCAGCCCCCCATTAGCAAAATGCTGCGACGTCTTTTTCCTTCTCTTCCCTGTTGTGCCTCCCTTTATTCTTCTCTTTTTTCTCCTCCTTCTTTTTCTACCCCTGGTCAAAAATAAGGGACAAGAACATATTTTTTTCTTTGTTTCTCTTCTCCGTATGCCCTCCTCCTCCCACTAGATGCCCCGCCCTTTCCCTGTCCTCTCTTCCCTCTCTTCTTTCCCTCTTCTCCCTTTTTTCTTTTTCTTAATTTTTTGGTTCCTCGACGAAATGTTCCCTCCCCTTTTTTTTAATTAACTCTGTACCCCCTTCTTCTCCCGCCCTTCCCATTTTCTCTCCTTCCTTCTACCTCCCCCCTTTTTTTTTGTTGCAACCGCGGAAGAGTAAGGGAAGGAAAAAATTATGAATCTTTCTCCTCTATTTATCTTTTCTCCCCCCCCCTCCCTTCCTTTTACTGCCACCGTTCCTTTCCCCTCTCCCCCCTTTTTCTCCTCCCCCCTGTTTTTCTTCTATGCGCTATAGGGAAATTTTTCTTTCCGCCTTCTCCTTCTTTCACCCTGTCCTTTCCCCCGATCTCGGATATCCCTTTTCCCTCTTCTTTCCCCCTTTCTTCTCTTCCTCCCAATATACACCCTTTCCAAATCTCAAATGATAGAGGAAGTATGACTCAGTTCTCTTCCTCTCCAGCTCCCTTGCCTCTTTTCTCCTTTCTTTATTTCAATCTTCCTTTCCCTCCCCCTCCCTCCTCCCTTTCTTTCGCAAGATAAGAAGTTTATTGGCAGCGTTTGCGTAGGGTTGTATAATGCATATTCCCGTCTACCCCCCTACATTCCTACTTTCTCCGTTGCCTCTCCTTCCTCTATCTTTTCCCCCCCCCCCATTTTTCCTTTCTCCTTTGAGCGGTGTTGGAGGAATTTTTTTGGGATATTAGCTCCTGCTATCTCCCCTGTTACCCCCCCCTTTCTTCCTATTCCATTTTTTTGCTTGTTTCGCGCTTCCGTTTTTTTTCTTATTTTCCTCTCCCATTTCCCCCCCCATTTTCCCGGTACACGGTAAGGGAACGAATTCGCAAGCAGCAATTTTAGATTTTTGAAGATCCCTCCCTTCCTCCCCTTCCCCCTTCTCTCTTCCCTTTCCCCCCCCTCCTTTTCTTTTTTTTTTCGAGACTGGATAAGGGGTAAGGCAGTCTTTTTCACTTGTATATGTTTTTGTCCTTCCCTTCCCTCTTCTTCTCGTCCTTCTCTCTCCACTCTTTCCATTCTTCCTCCCCCCCTTTTCTCTTCCCTCTCCTGTCTTCTTTTTATTGTGCCTGTCCGAAGGGCGAGAACGCACAACTAGGGTCTGTTTCAGGGTGTTTTAACCTTCTCTCCTCCTCCCTCCTGCGTCCTTCTCCCGCTTCCTTCCCTTTCCTTTCCCTGTCTCTTCCTTCCTCTCTCTTTCTCTCCCCCCTCCGTCGTTACAAAGGCGAGTGGAAAATAAGACGATGATATTGTCACACACACATTGGAACCTCCTCCTTCTCATTCTTTGGTTCCCCCTCCCGTTCCCCTCGGTTGCCGCTCCGCGTTTTCTTCCCCTTTTTCTCCCTTCTTTTTTTATGAAACAATGGCACCTGAGTTGTTTAGTCGATTGTACACCCACCTTCCCCCCTTTTTCGCTCGTCCCTCTTTTCCCGTTCTTGGCGTCCGCTCCGCGCCCTTTTTTTTCTTCTTTCCCCCTCCCCCTTTCCTCTTTTTTTTGCGGAAAGCAGTCAAAAAAAATGCACAAAAGGGTTACCTCTGTTGTGTCCTGCCCTTTGTTTCTCTCCTTCCCTGCTCCCTTTTCCCCCTGCTGCTTCTTTCCCTCTTCTTTTTTTTTTTTTCTCTTTCTTTTTATGTGATTTCTGGAAATTCTTTCCTTGTCCCCTTCTTTCTTTCCCCTCTTTTCTCTTTTTTCCCTTTCATTCTCATCTTCTTTCTTCCCATCTTTCTCTTCCTCTTTTTTTTGTGCAACAAGAAATGAAGAGAATTGGACTCGTGTACTTACAAATGAAATGTGTCCTCCCCTCTCCCTCCCATTCCCCCCTCTCCTTTCCTCGCGCTCTCCTTTCCCCCCCTCCCCTCTTTTCTTTTCCCCCTCTTTTCTTTTTCTTTTTTTACTTTAAAAGGGGGAGGGCGGGCTAGATTCTTGGTTCTTCCTCCCTCCTCCTCCGCTTTCCGCTTGTCTGCGCTTGCCCCCCTTTTCCCCCCCCCCCCCCCCCCTTTTTCCCCCTCGGTTAGTGATCCCTGACTGAGAAAGAAGGATGCCATGCGAAACATTGATTAATGTCGTTACCTCTTCCCTCAATTTTTTTCGTTCTCTTGTGTCATTGCGCTCGGGTGATGGAGTTAGGACCAAGTCTATTTTTGCAATCTACACAGAGTATTCTCTTCGCTTCACTATGATCGGATGTCTGTCTTTTTTTTGTTATTCGTATTCCTCTCTCCTTGTACGAAGAGGGTTTGTTACGCTCCCCCCTCTTCCCAATCTTTTTTTTCTTTTTTCTCCCTGTCCCCCTTGATCCGGTCCTATATTTCGTGCGCTTTTCCTTTTTTTCTTTTTCTTTTTCCCTCTCTTCTCCTTCTGATTTGTGAGATTGAAGGTAGGAATTCTCGTACTGGTGCGTTTCTTCTTGTTTTCGACCTCCCCCAGTCTTCCTTGCTTCTACCCTCTGCTGCATCTTCTCACCTTTTTTTTTTTTTCTCCTCCTTCCCCGTTTTTTTTTCCTGTGCTTTTCGAGAGATATGGCAGTTTTCTGTCCCCTTTTTTTATTTTCTCCTCCTTTATCTCCCTGGATCCCCTGGTCCCTTTCTGCTGGTTCCTCTTCCTTCTGTGCTTTTTCTCTTTTCCTATTCTGCATTAGGTCACGTGGATTGACATGGGGTCCTATTGGTGACACATGGAGTCGAATTTTTCTGTTTCTTTCTTCCCTATTTTCCTGTTTTTTTTGTTCCTCTTTTCTACTCGGAAAATGAAAAAGAGCCACCTTTTGTTGCTTTTTTTTTGTTCTTGCTACCGTGCACTTTCCTCGCCTTCAGTCCCCTTCTTTTTCTTCCTCTTTCTTCTCCTTTTATGAATGAGAGTGAAATAAATGATTTTTTTCCCATTTAAGTATCCCCTTGTCCTTTCCTCCCACATCGCGTTTCTTCTTGAACTTCTCTCCTTTTTCCTTTTTTTCTTTTTTACGCTTCCGGACGTAGTAAAAACCCATATATATATCTTAGTTAAGGTGCTTTTTTGTTTCCCTTCTGTCTTTCTGTATTCCGAACGCTCCGCTGTTGTCTCTTTTTCCGTGACCCCCCCGTCTTCCTTTTTCTATCTAGTTCAGAACGTTTAATTGGAGAAAGTGAATAATCATGTGACTTTTTTCCTCCCTCCCTCCCCCTCCTTCTTCACACCGCTTCTTCCTTCCTTTTTTTTTTCTTTTTTCTTTGTTGAGTATTTATAGAAGAAGAAATGATTTCCACCGTGTACGCTGGTTTGATTGCCCCCTCCTTTTGACCATCGCTCTCTGCCACCCTCCCCCCTTTCTCTCCTCCCCCTCCTTTCCTTTTCTCTTCCCCTCTCTTGGATGCCCATTGTTATAATGAAGGAGATATTTTCCAATCTCAGCTTAAGAGAGACTGTTTGTTTCCTCTTCTTCTCCCTACTTTTTCTTCTTCCCCTTCTCTCTAACTTCCCGCCCCCTCCTCTCCCCTCCTTTCCCGCCTTTCCCATTTTCTTTGTCACGGTACTGAGGTGCTATTAGATTCAGGATGAAGCATTCGATTCGTATATTTTTCTCCCCTCTTCCCTCCTCCCCCCTCTCGATCACCTTCCCTTCCCTCCCCCCTCTGTCTTTTTTTCCTCAGCCCTCTTGGACTAGAGAGAATAAGATTACTTTGAGTTTTTTCCTTCCTTTTTCTTTTCCTTCCCTCTCCATTAGCCGCGGTAGCCCCCCTTTTTCCTTTCACCACCTCGGACTCATCGCCATTGGAAACTTCTTTTTGTCACCCTATTCCCGGATTAATTCCTTCACCCCCCCTCTCCTCCCTATTCTAAGTTTCGCTCCCACCGCCTCTTACGGCCACCTTATTTTTCCCTCTTTTCCCCTTTCTCTCATACTACCCAAGGGGACTTTCTTTCTCTTCCTTGGTTTACGTTAGCTCCTCCTTAACACCTATTTCCTCATGCAAGTAGCCGCTCCTGGCACTCATGGCCCTTTTCTTCTTCCTTCCCCTTTTTCTATTTTTTGTCCTGAACCACCGGATGTGATATGTGGGTATTTCGTGGCCTCCCTGCCCCGTGTCCCCCCTTCTTTGTGTCCCGAATTCCGACGTATACCGCACTCCCCCTTTCTTTTTTCATTCTATTTCCCCCATTAAAGTCCAGGAAAAAAAAGAGCTATCTCTAATGCCGACGGATCTTCTTTTCCCTTTTTTTCTCACCCTCTCTTTCCTTCTCTCTCTCTTCCCTTTTCCAACCTTCTTTTTGAATTGTGAAAGACGGAACACAAGCTTTATTTTTTGATTTGAGGGATCCTTTATCTTACCCCTGTCCCTCCTCCTTCCCCTCCCTTCTCCAATTTCGTGAGTATGGCGGGGTGAAGATATCCTCCCTTCCGCGCTTTTTTTTCGCGCGCCTCGTTGCGGGCTGGCGTGCAGCGGCCCGGCATCGCCCCAGTCCCTCTTTGTCGATTACAGAGAGTATGTTAGTTTGATTTCATTGTTTTTCCTGCTCCCTTTTGCTCCTCGTCTATCTGAACCCTCCCCTTTTCTCTCCTTACCCCTGTCCTCTCTTATTTTAAGTGAAGATTTGTAAGTTCTGTGCTTGCCAGAGCTTTACCCTGTTCTCTACGCCTTCCTTCTTGAATCCTCCCTTCTTCTTCTTTATTTTCCCTTTTTCTTCTCCGTCGAATTTAAAAAATGTGAAGATAAATGGCAATTGGCACCCTAGTGACAAAGGCGACTTTCTCCCTCTCTCTCCCCCCCCCCCTTTCTCTCGCCCTTCCTTCCTTCTCTCCTTCCCCTTCTTGATCTGTCTTGTCTTTGATCTTTCGAGATGTGCGTAGGAAGGATGGAATGGAAAACCTTCCCCGGTTCGCTGAAGGCAGTTCCGCTTGTTTCTCCTGCCCCCTTCCATTGTTTTCGTCGCTGCCGCCGCGCACTGTCGCTTTTTCATTTTTGTACCCCGATTTTTTCTAAATTCAAAGGTTTGTCTTCAGTGTCTTCTTTTTTTTCTCGGCCTCTGCCTTTTCTGGTGCCCCCCCCCGTTTTCCGCCCTGCTCCTTCCCCTCCTTTCCCGTTCCTTCCCCCTTCTACTTTTTTATTGTAAAAATGAAATGAACATAAAGGGGCGTAATTTTTAGACCATTCCCTTCTTCATCCTTTTCTGTCCGGCACGACCTTTCCCCTTTCTGTCCCTCCCTCCTTTTATTTTTTTTAAGAGAGGGAAGTTTTTTTTTTTTCCGGACCCCAGGTTCGTCCCCCATCTTTCCCCCTCCTTTACACCCCGTTGGCCTCGAATTGGACCGGCTTCCTCCCCTCTTCTCCCCCTCCCCTCTTTTTTTCCTTATGAGAATATTGGAGGTATTTTTTTTTTTCCACCAGAGAAGCGAAAGCGCTAGGGGGAGACGCAATAGCGCCCCACCTCCCCAAACAGTTCTCACCCGGGGGTCTATTCTTGCCCCTCCTGCCCTCTCTTTTCTTTCTTTTCCTTTACCATTTTTTGCGACGTGAGAACTAGTACTTGGTCACCCTAACTTTCCTTGTCCCCTTTTTTCCATCCCCCCCTTTTTTGAACCGAGTTCCTGGTCGATGTCGTGCCTTTTTTTTCCCCCCCCTTACCGCCCAACTTCAAAGGAAGGACGTTACATTACACTTAATTTTCTCTGATTGGCCCTTCTTTCCGCACTTCTTCCTCGTATTTTTTTCTCTCTTTTTGTCCCCCACTTTTCCCCCCCCCCTTTTTTTTTCTATTAAAAGTGGATAATTAGTCTCTCACCCGTCCCTTCCTCTATTCGTGTGAGCCGACAGGTGGTCAGCCCGTACCTTTCTTTTATCCCTCCTTTACGTTGTTTTTTTTTTTTTTTTTTTTTTTTCTTTCCTTCCTCTTTTTCCCCCCTCCCTACCCCCCCCCCCGGTAGAGGAAGAAAATCCCCCGAGCAGCACCCCCCCACCCCCCACACACCCCCAAAAAAAACCCCCCCCCTTACCCGACGGATTGTCATTCTTTTTTACTTCTTTTCTAGCCGAATTCGCTCACCAGATGGTGGAAGCGGGTAGATCCCCTCCGGATTTTTTTTTTTCTTTAGTTTTTGGTTCCTCTCCTTTTTCTATGGTCCATTCTTTCCGGTCGGCTTATGAATGAGTATTGTGGGCTCGCTCCTTCCCTTTTTTCTCTCCTTTTTTTTTGGGTGAGCAAGCTTTTTGCTTGATTTTTCTTCTTTTTCGTTTTCTGGTTTACGTTTCTCCCTTCCTTTTCGACTCTGTCCGCCGACTCTCATTTGGGCCTCTGTCTCCTTCTTTTCTTTCTTTCCTTCCAAAAAGATTTTTCTGATTAACAATCCTGTTTCCCTGTTTTGTCGCATTTTGGTGTCGCTCTGCTGTCTTCCTTTTTTCTTTCTCCCTCCTTGGAAGAAAGGAGGACGGTTTCCTTTCACCGGCGCATCCCACTTTCTCGCTCATGATCTTCATTGTCCCCCCTGCTCTTCCCTCTTACCTTCCTTTCCCGAGCAGTATTTTGTAGATTTGCAACATCGTCCCTTTTTCCCCCTCCTTCTTCCCCCCATTGCCTGATCTCCTTATTGGTGCTGTTTTGGCCTTCTTCCTTCCCTTTTAGGGAGGGGAGAGAGTTGTTTTGGTTCCTTCCTCCGACGTGTAAAGGCCGCTGTTGAGCTGTTTCCGTGCCTTTCTCTTGTATTAATTCTATCACTAGAAACGGGATTTTTTTTCTCTTCTCCCTTTCAGGCTCAACACGGATCTTGGGGAGGCCTCCTTTCCACTCTTCTCTTAGCAAATCCCTTTTTTTCCCCCTTTCCTTTTTCACCCACCTCTCCTTCCCTGGCACATTCCCCCACCTCCCTATTTTCTCTTTCTTTTCCCCGCCCTTTTTTTCCTCCCCTTTTTTATCGCTAGAAAGAAGAATGTAAGAAGGGATTGAATTTCACTTTTTTTTTCTTTTTTTTTTCTTTCCAATGTAGTTAGTCCATGATCCTTCCCTTATCCCCTCCCTTCCCCTTTCGTTTGCCGGTTTTGGGAGACCGTGAATATTTGTGCTACCTTTTTAGTTGACCCTCCTTTTCCCTTCCCTCCCCTGCCGTCTCCCATTTTCCATGGCTCCTCCCCCTCCTTTTCTCCCCCCTCCCCTTTATAGTACCTCTTTTGTTACACGAGAAGGATGGATTCTTTATTGTGCTCCTCTCATATATCTTTATTCTTCCTCTCCCTGTGCCCCCTTATTGGTCGATTCGATCAATCCTCCTTTCTATTCCTCCCCTTTTCTCTTTCCCCCTTTTTTCTCCTTTTTTTCTTGCCCTGCTCTCCTTTTGCGCCCCGCCCCGCTGGTCATCTCTTCTCTCTCCGTCCCCCCCTCTCCCTCTTGTTCTTTCTGTTTTGGGAATTGTGTAAAATTCGTTTCCCTTGGTGGACTCCCTTTTTCCCCCCCCTGCTCTCTTTTATTTCCCGTTTCCCTCTTTGTTCTCGATCCTTTTTTTCCCTTATCCCCATTAGAATGAAAAGATTACCCTTCCCCTCCCCTCCTTCCCTACCCCACAGAACGCTACCGACTCCCTATTGTCCCTCCTATTAGGAGATATATCCAATTTTGGGAACTCTTTCCCCCTTGTTGACTTTCCTGTGCGCAGCCTTGTCTTCTCCCGTCGTCCTCTCGTCCTGGCTCTTCTTCTCCGCCCCCCCGACTTTATTTCGGAAAAGAATTTGGATTTTGTCTAGGTGCCTTTTTTTCCCTGGCGCACCCCTCGTCGCTCGGCGGGCGGAACGACTGCATTCACTCTCGGTATCCTTTCTTCTTTTCTTAAAAAGAAATTTGGGTTGAGATGAGTTGACTCTGTTATTTCCTGGTTCCCACGGTCTCGTCTTCCCCTCTCCGTGTGTTTTCCCTTTTTTTTTTTGTTCTGTTCGGCGGGGAATTTTAATTTATGATTCTTATATTTCCTGTCTGCCGTCCGCCCCTCGCGGCGGCGGCCCGTTCTGCCCTCTGTCCTGAGCTAGCGTTTTTTCTTTCTCCCTTCTTTGCTTCTGTCCCACTCCGGTCACTTCTGCCCCCTTCTTTCTATTCTTTTTTCTCCTTTTTTCCTTATCCCGCGAAAGAGGGAATCTTTCAAACGTGTTCCCCTCTTTCCCTTTTCCCTAGTTCCCTTCTCGCCCTCCATTTTAATTTTTCTTTTTCTCTTCCTTTCTTTTCGTCGGTAAGAAGGATAGACAGGCATTTTTTTTAAGTGCTTCTTATCTTATTCCACTCATCCCCACAGGCAGTGCTCGAGCTTGACGCCGATCTCTTCTCCTCCTTTTTTCCTACCCTACTTTTTCTTTGTTGTTATTTGTCGTTTCGTCGTTTTTTACCTTTGGGGTGGGCTTCTTTTTCCCCCCGTCCCCCTCTTTTCCTTTTTCTGTACCTGATTCTCCCGTTTCCCCTTCTTTTCCCTCTTCCTCCTTTTTTTTCTTTTCCTTTCTCCCTTTTTCGGAAAAAAGGTCCGGAGCTTAAACCTATCGGAAATTTTTCCTCCCTCCTTTCTTGTTTATTCCTTCTTCCCGTTCTCTCTCCCTCTTTCTCTTTTCCTCTTACGAAGCTTTACCCTTCCTTTCGACCTCTCTCCCCGTCATCTACACGTTTTGGGCCCGGAATTGACCTTCCTTTTACTCTATCCCTCTTCTTTCCTTTTCTTTTTTTCTGTTCCTGTCGGTTCTTTTCTCTCTTCCTTCCTGTCCTCTATTTCATGATTTCCTGCTCTTCCTTTTTTTTTTTCCCCCCCCCCTTCTTCTGTTGACCTCCTATTAGGCATTGAAGTTTCAGACATTAGGTGGTTGAACGTCTTTCTTTTTCCTTTCTCCGTTCCTATCAGTCTTTTCTTTTTCTCTCTTCTTTCCGCTTCCCCGCCCTTTCCCGGCCTTACGCTTTCTCTCCCCCCCCTCCTCACCCCCTTTTTTTTTCCCTGATTTTCTAGTATTCACCCCCGCACCCCCTGCCTGCCCTTTTTCTCTCTCTTGCTTTTTCGTGCCTGGCCGTTCCTTTTTTTCCTTTTTTCCCCTCTTTCCTTAGGTATAAGCACATGTCCTCTAACTTCTTTTCACCTTTCTCGTCGTTGGCCGCGCATTCTCCGCTGTTCCTTTTTTCCTTTTTTGTAAAGGGCAGTTTGTTCTGTCCCTCCCCCTTACTCCCTCCTGTTCTGCAATGGCTTTATTTCTTTCTGTTTCTTCTTGTCCTCCCCTTTTTAAGAGATTCTGCACTTTTCCGTTCTCTTGTGCCCCCTATATGGCCGTAGCGATTCTTTTCTTGTCTTTTCCTTCTCCCCCCAGGACGGAAGAGAAGGTAGCGGAAAATTTCATTGTCCCCCCCCTTTTTTCCCCTTTTCCCGTTCCCGTGTTTTCTTCTCTTCCCTCCCTTGCTTTTTTTTCTTCAAATAAGAGAGAAATCCTTTTTTTTTCCCCCCATCTTCTACTTTTGTTTTGTGTTGCTGTTTGGTTTTGCTTCCCTGGTTTTTTCTTTTTCCTTTTTTTTACTCCGCCCTGACCGGCTCTACTCTACTCTGAGTATTACCGTGTTCTACGCTTCTCATTTCTTTCCTTACTTCTTTCTCTTTTTTTTATTGAGACACGACTTCTTTTTTCTTCTTCGCCTCCTATTGCCTGATCATGCGTTCTTCGGCCTTGCCTCTTCGTCTCTTCCCCCTTGAGTAAGTGTTGCAGTTTTTTTTCGGTTTCACCTTGAATCATCTTGGAATTACGACCGTATTCGACCGTCGTTTTCCCCCATTCTTGTTTGCGATCTTTAGTGAAAAATCTTCCCTCCTTTTTTTGTTTTTTCCTTTCTCGCGCCTTCTCCGATGCCACGTCCGACTTGTCCCCTCTGTTCCTTTCCATTTTTCCCCCCCCCTTTGGGGGAATTTTTTAAATCCGGGTTTGGTTCCCCCCTTTTTCTCCTCCCTTTCCTCTTAGCCTCCCCGTTCTTCCTTCCGCGGCTGTTCTCTCTTTTTTCCCTTCTCTTTTTTTTTAAGAACAACGAGTTGTTCTTTCCGTTCCGCCAGCTACTCCCGTTCACCTCCTGCTTGCTCCCTGCGGCCTTTTGTCCGCGTGCTTTGTCGTATATAGTTACAGGGGGAAACGGTGTCCGGGAGAGGCCCCATGAGATCAGTCAAGAACTCGCTTGGGTCAAGTCTTCACGTGTGTGGCGGCGAGCGTCAGGCGTTCCCTTCCTCCCTCGTTTTCTCCTAGTATCCGGATCGAGGAACTTCCGTTAGATAAGATCCAATCCGATGGAAACAGGAATGTTGACGATTTTCTTCTTTCTTTTGTGGGTCCAGCCAACATTCTCCCTCCCCTCCTTTCTCCCATCCATTTGCATCGCATGCACGGTCCTACCCCTCTTTCCCTCCTCTTTTTTTATGTTAATGATTAAGCAGAAAAAGTTCCCCCTTTTTTTCTCTCCTTTTACGTAATCAATCTCTTCCTTTCAGTGTTCCCCCCCATTTCTATGAAGTACCAGTGCACAGTTGCGCAGGATGCCCTTCCTCTTTTCCCGCCCTTTGTGACCCTCATTCTTCTTTGCATAGGATACTTTTTTCTTCTCCCCACTGTAGCTGGCATCATCTGTCCTGTGACCTCCCTTTCACCTAATTTCCCCTATTATCTTATCTCCCTTTCCTTATTCCTCTTTTTGAAGAGAAATTGTTTGAGTTATAGTTTCCTAGTTTCTTTTTACTTTTCTTCTCCACTTTTTCCACCTCTTTTCTAATTCCTCCTGCCCCTCCCTCCCTTTTCTTTTTTATTTCCCTCCGCCCCTTCCCAAACCACCGACCCGCCCCCTCTTTCCTTCTCTTCCCTTCCTCTTTAAAAGAGAGGAACAATTTCGACACACTTGGTTTTTTTTTGTGGTTTTGCCCCTTCTCTCTTCCCGTCCCTCGGCTTTCTTCCCC
>Ga0179593_1448338_pt1 | contig 12818 bp, 9 predicted proteins | sample CZODoug2_1_08_16_FD_185931 | JGI IMG/M metagenome (GOLD analysis project Ga0179593, IMG submission 185931) | Vadose zone soil fungal communities from Angelo Coast Range Reserve, California, USA - CZODoug2_1_08_16fungal (PacBio error correction) | ecosystem: Environmental > Terrestrial > Soil >... | reverse complement strand
CTTTAGCCTAGATCCGACCCTGCACTGGGAGGTTTCTCGCCCGTTGGAAATTCATCCCCCCTCTCCCCGAATGTTTTTCGACGAAATCTTGTCCTTCTTCCGTTGCTCTGACCCGTGCACCCATGGAATGCGACACAAACTATAAGCCGCAGCCTTTTTGCCCTGCCGACTTTCGTCCCAATCCCCGCTTTCTAGAAAGGGAGCTTTTCTTTGTGACGCTCGCAGCACATCGAATGCCTTCTGCGCAATTTCCTTTTTCTTTTCCCCTTCCTTGCTTGCAAGCTGACCCCCTCGCCCAAGGATTTTTTGGCGGGTCTCCTGTCTGGCTTCTCCCGCGTCCTCCTTAAGGTTCCCGTTTCTCTCTAACTTAGACTCTGTGACCCAGCGGGGTCATGTTGTCAAATCTCCCATCCCTTCTGTGGCAGATACAATTCCCGTACCTTTGGGGGTCACGCCATTCCCCCATCCTTTGCTTCTCCTCTGATCGTTTTCAGCTCAGAGATTTTCTTGTTCCCCCTCGCCAGAGGTGGTGATAGTCCTCCGATCACCGTTCCTGGAGTGTTTTTTTGTCGATTTTTTTAATACCTTTTTTAGACAGGCCCTCGAGGAATATGTGTTGATCCGCATCTCTTTAGGATAGTGTTTGTTCCTTTCTAGGTGTAGATGCGGCCTTTTGGACCCTACATCTCAGGTAGCCCCCCCCATTTCAGAGAAAGGTTATCGCGGGGTGGTGCTTCTAGGCGATTTTTGTCATTGTAAATTTCCCCTCGCTTGTCCCGCTGGGCTTTTTAACTTTCAATCAGGGCATTTGTTCCCCTCCTCCTAGCTGCCTGATAATCGGACATCGCGTGGTCCCCCGTGCGTTGCGTCGGTAGTTCGATTTCGGTCCTTGGGAAGAGTCTGCACTGCTGTTCCTTTTTTTTAAATTATGCATTACGCTGGATCGCCGACACCCTCGTCTATTTATTGCGCCTGACTGTCCTGTTGTTCATCCTCCGACCCGATGCGTTTCTCTATGCGTCCCTGCTGTGGGCGAGCAGCGTTCTTCTTCTGGTTTTGACCCCTCATTTGAACTCCGTTCGAAGCTTGGAGATCTTTTTTTCCTTACCCTTCTTGTTCTTAGCCGCGGTCTTCGTTCTTTTGAACCTTCCTTCCCCCCTCCGACGTTCGCCGGCTGCCCTGGGTCTTTTTAATGCTGCGTCTCGCATCCTTTGCCCCGTCGGGTCGGCTTTGAGAGGATACTTGTCTAACCTCATTCTAGCGCGTTTTCTTTCTTCCCCCGACCGTGGTGGCAGATCTGGCTCTTCTCTACGGGGTGGCGAAGTTTTCTGCGCGCCATCCCCCACTTTTGGCACATCCTTCGATTTGGCTCTCCGGCATACGATATTTTAGATTTCGCGCTCCTTTCTTGGCTGGTGCCCCCCTCTTTTTTCCTAAAGGTTTGTTTGCGGGTTCTTCCGTAGCCTAGCGTTTTTCCTTGTGAGGCTGCTTTCGTTCCCCAACCGTCCTTTTCGCGTCTCTCTTTGTTGGGTTTTCTGCCGGCCCTTTGTCTAAATGTTATTCACCCCTTCTTTTCTCCCCCCTTTCCCAGTCCTGCCGAGAGGGCCTTTACGTTTTGGAAGCTCGTCCATGACCTTTTTTTCGGGGTTCGGGGATAATTATAGTCCTGGGCTCTTGAAGAGACCTCCCGGAAGATCATTTTCCGGATAGCGTTTCATCCCAGTCCCCATTCAGCTCCCTGTCGCTATGTATTCTCCAGCGGAGTCGGGTCTCGCTTTAATTAGATTTACGTCTTCGTGAAGATGAGGTTTACGAGTCCTGTCTTGCCGCACTGGTCCCGACAAGCTGGTTTAGATTAGATCGATTCCGAGTTACTCAAGTGTGCCCCCCCTGTCTGCCCATTCGCCGTTTGACTATTAACTCCTTTACCTTACACCCTTTTACCACCTAGTAAACCCCAAAATAAGGACTGTCATATTTCACCCCCCTACCTTCTTATCTGGTGTGGTCGCATAACTCTTTACCTCCTCACCCCGTTCCCTTTTGATTCCGTAGAAGGTCATTCGTTCTATCCCTATTGCGGAGTGCCTCGGTCTCCCCCCCTTCATAGATCTTTTCCGAATTCTATCCTTTTCGATGTCTTTGCCTCAACGCCTCGATGTTCCATGTGACGGGCCAGTGCGATGCCGAGTTTTTTTTTGGAAATGGATCGGCCCCCCTTCCTGTCCGGGGTTTTGTTTGCTCCCAAACACGTTTATTATAACGTAGGAAGTTTTCGCAGGTGCCCCTTTATAGCTTCCTTTCTTTATCCGACCCCTTGTTTCTTACACCGCGGCTGGTTCTTCCAGTTTGTCGAACCGCCCTCTTTTCCTTGCGCGCACATGCAGTGGGGTGTCGTCCCGTTTGCTTTGGGGTAAGGTGAGTCACTTTTCTGCCCATCCGGGTACGTGCTGTCTGCCATTTTCTTGCTTGTTGTCTTTCGCCAAGTTTAGCCTAAGGCTCCGACCTTTTTTTGGGGGTGGACCCCTCAATTGTTTTTAAACCCTCGCTTTTGACCGCTTTCTTGCAGTCTTTAGACTGCGCCTTCCTCCCCCGTTCCGTGATTTTTGATCTCCCTGGATGGGACAGTGCGCGCACCAGTTATCCGGGCTTCCTCCCAGTGTTTCGACCGGGAAGTCTGTGCGTGCTCACGTTTCCCTTTCTCTGGCCTTGTCGTAATTAGGTAGCCCCTTCCCCCCAATTCTTTTCTTCAGGTTTCTCCCCCCCCGTCTCCTCAAACTACTCACCTTCCGAATCGTACCCGGCACCCTTGAGAGTTTCATTCCCCTTACATTGTTCTATTTTAGATGATCGTATCTTTTTTTATCGATCAATTCCGGTCTAATATTCTGCATGTTATCTTCCCTTTTTTGGTGCTTCCCATGAACCCACTCACCGCCTCGGACTGTTCTCTGAGCGGCCCCACCGGTCCCGTTGCTCGACTTGCCCTCACCTATGGCGCCTAGAGAGCAATCCCTTTCTCCCGTGACTTTTCCGTCTGGATTGAGTTTTGTGACACTTCCTTCGCGGGCCTTTCTGTTGCATACCCGACCCAGCCTTCGCAGCTTTTTTCGCCGAATCCCATCCTTCTTTTTCACTTTGGCCTCTAGTCCACTGGGCACCCCTACACCCCCCATTCTTTGATTTCGTCTTTCGTCCTCGTTTTGAGAGAATCCTTTTAAATTTTTCCCGTGATGACCCCCAGTTGCAGTCTTCCCGGCACGTTATACCTCATCTGAACCGATGTGTTCCCCTCCTTCCCTTTGCCGAGTACATTACCACGCAGGTCCAGGTTTTTTCACTTCATCTGTCGCCCGCTCCCCTGTAACGGCCAAGAAGCCGGGTCGGCCCACTTACTATACGCTTTCGCCTTTTTTTCTTTCGATTGATTGAAAATATATGAACTTTCGTCAGGTGACCGGTCAATTTCTTTGAAATCCTCTCTTGAGTGATGTGCGCATCCAGCCTTCATCTCTTATTGTCGATAAGCGATTAACCGATTAGAACGTTGGTAGAAGGCACGTCCGCCGCCATGCTCCCCCCTTCCCGTCTCCCCTTGGAGAAACAAGTTCATTTCCAAACAGGCCATTTTACACTGCGTCTTCCGCGATGCGACGCCTTTATTTAGTCTGTTTTATCCTCCTCCGGTTACTTATTGCCATTTGTTCCCACGCCCTGCTTACTGTCTGTTTGAGTTAATCGGTCTCAGTTGGTTGACTTTCCCGCAGAAATTTTGCGTACCCCTTCCCCCCCCTCCTCCCGTCCCCGAGTGGTTGATCGGCTGATTCCAGTTTGGGCCTGACCCCCTCTTCATTTCTTCCCCAGACGATGGACTGTTTTTTTCGCGGCGGTGCCCGTCCGAAGATTCACACGTATCCCGTCTTTAGTTAAATGTGTTGATCCCGTCGAACATGAATTGTTTTTTTTTCCTCTCTTTCCCTTCCGGGTCGTTCACAAGTTTTCACAGAGCCGATTCAAGAGATGATTTCCCCCTCGCCGTTGTTTTTTTTTATCTGATCCTTTTCGTGCGCGGTTGGTCCCAATTTTTTTGAGTCCCGCCCGTGCCTAAGGTGTCACCCTTCACGTTGTAGGCCCCGGTGCTCGCCGCGTTTAAACGTTCATCGTTATGGTAGTCGTATTCCCGCCGCGCCCCCCGGTGCCCCGTACTGCTGGTTACTCCGGGTTAGTTGTTCGGTTTCTGACCTGGTTTCCTCAGCACATCCCCGTCCAACCTGCCCCCCCCCCCCACTAGGGGCCGGTGGGCGTGGAAATTACTCCCCCTTGAGGGACCCAGCTTTGAGCCCCGAATTACCTCCCCTCCCTTTATTGTTTTTTGTAACTTCTGCCTCTTTTCCGGCGTCTCCTCTAAAGATTCCCGGGAGAAAGCTGTGAATAGGCCCCCGTTACCGATGGACTTTTTCCCTCTGATGTGTGATCGATTCGGTTTACTCTGATGTCTTTTTTCGTCAGACCCTGAGTTGAGAGGTCCGCTCTTTTTCAGAAGGATCGCCCCATCTGGCTCGATGAGGATGATTTAAGCTTCTCAATTATCCCTTATTCCCCTACCGAAGTACTGTTTCACCTAACAGTTTGAACAGGAGATGGGAATAGCATCTTCCCACCACGTTCCTTGAGAGAAGCGCTAGGTCCTTTTCCTCCCAGTTTATTATTTCCGTTCCAGTTGATCGGTCCCCCATTTTAAAATTGTTTTTCCCCCCCTTTTGCTTCGGGTCGTTCTGATGCTCGACGCAGAAGCGTATTCGGACAATAGTCTCTTGTTCGGTTCCTCCACCGGTCTTGTATTCGCCCCCCATTGTCTGTCCTAGTCCCCTCCTCTCTCACGGAAAAGTATTTCTCCCAGAGATCGTCGGTCTATGTTCTAACCATCTTACCAGTGATCCATTTGCCCACTTTCTTCCATACTGAGGTCTCTCACTCGTCCCTCTTTTGCACGTAACCTTTTTTTTGTTTGGTTGCACCCAACCTTCACCTTTATGGAGTGTTCTCCCAGCATGCTTCGAGGCGGTGAACTTGAGCTAATCCCCCACTCCTAATCAAAGACTTCTAGTCTGCCCGAATTTCCCTTTCTCGTTCGCTAGTGCGTTCTTGGAAGCGTTCCTGGTCCCACCCCCCCGGTCCGGTTTTTGACCCTCTCAAAACGATTTAAAACACTTTCACCCTCGGTGAGGGTTTTTCATGGTAATACCCCACTCAGCCCTGCTCAATTAATTGCCCCCTAAGTATGACCTCCACTATATGATCATCTCCCCAACTATAACTATGTACCTTTCAGAATTCCCCAGAAATTGAATACCACCCCAGTGGTCCGCTTTTCGTTTCTCGTTGCCGCAAGTATAAACATTTTTTAAATCCCACCGACGTCTAACATCACTTTCCCTGAAACGGCCCTAGTAACGTTTAAAGAAGCTTTATTCCCGCGCCCACCCCCCTTCGTTCTCTTTTGCCGATCTACAGAGAGATGCGTACCCCCCGGACATCCCTTTTCGCCACACCGCGAGGTTCACTTTCGCGTCGCTTCCGGTCTCCTAGGCACTTCTCTGAATATTGTCGAACCCGAGGTGGGTTCTGTCCGGGTCGGGGCAGCCAACCAGTTTTCGCTCTTCCGATGCTTTAGAGAAAAATCAAGACCCCCCCATCAAGAACGCGCCTGCGTTGAGCTTTCCTTTCCCCCTCTACGTTTTCCGCACCTTTCCCTTTGTTCCGACCCTTTTCGCCTTCGCCAAACCTGGCGCCCATCAGTGTTAAAGGGGGCGTTCTATTATAACCTGTGACCTAGGCCTATGGTTGCCAGTCCTAGCCGGTGCGTTTTGTCTCAGCTCATGCCCCTAAAGGTACGCTCCAAGCTCCTCGGTGCTTCATCTCGGTGAGCAGAAGCCACCCCTCCAGCACACCCTGGAAAGAAAGGTTTTTGCTGGTCCGCCAAAAACCCTTCTGCATCCCTGCTTTCACCTGGTAAAGCGATCGTCGCAACCACTAAACCTTGACTCTCGTATTCGACTTCGGGTTACATCATGTTTGAAGAACCCTCGCACCCGCATAGGCTGCATGGCCCCTAACCCCTTCGCTCAAGTCACTAAAGGCGTTTGACAATGATCGGCCACTTCTCGGTCTTTTATAGAAGGGAACCCCCACAACAAAGCCCCTCCTGGACTTTGGGGAGATCAATACCCCCCCCTTTCGAATAAGTCGAGCCGAGTCCTGGTTCACTGTTGTTTCACCGTTTTTCCCCTTACCAGTATTTCGGAGAATCGTATTTTCCCTTTTTCTCCAATGCCCTCAGTTTCATTTGAAAATAGGGTAAGTCCGCTTTCGCTCGCACGCCCACCGCGCGACACCGCCGTTTCTATGCGTAACTAATTTTCCTCCCGCCAGAGTCCAGTTTTCGCCACGGAATCCGTGTCAGACGTGTTTTTCTCGCCCCCCTGGTTCTCGGAGAGTGGCGCATGTGCTCTTTGAGGCTAATGGGAAAACTTTGTCTTTGCTTTGGTTTTGCCCCTGCCCTGCTCCCCAGTTCGGGGCCCCCGACTCGTCATTTCCTTTCCAAGGCATGGGGCCGTGTCCCTTCACCTACCGCCATTCCCGCGCTCATGTGGTACAGGCGGGATTTTTTCAATTTTTAATACCCTGTAGGAAGGAAATCTCGGCCTCTAGCCCCCCAGTTCCGAGACGTCGATTATAGCATTCGCGTCCGGTTTGGAATCAAGAGACCACTGTTCAGGTGTCAAAGAAGTGTACCGTTTCGTTTGTGCGCCCCCCCCGGCCGTATTGAGCGCAGGCGGTGCACCCCATAGGTGTCACCCCCTTCCCTCTTTCCGTTAGATTGAGGAGAATAGATGCTCCCTTCCCGATTCCCCCATGTTCCGGCTCGCCCACAGTGTTGATATAGGCTTCTACCCCCCCTTTTTCGGTTTTCGTCCGAGACATTCGGTCCCAAGGCTTCCAAGCGCCTTGAAGAGAAGTCATTTTCCCGATTTTCCCCACTACCCCTGCATATTCCAGCCTTTTCCTCGACCATTCCTCGCACCAAGCCTGCCTCCTCCCCCCGCCGCTTCTGAGTTAGGATTGGTTGACGGTTTCCCCCTGTGAACGGTCTGAGTAGATGGCAAGAATCACCCTCAAGGACGGGGCCCAATTTCGTCCTCTCGTCCCGTCCCATTTAACACAATGGCAGGTCAACCCGCTCGTCGTGAACCCTATCGCGCCCGAGCGAGCAGCGCATCACCCTGCCTCTCTTCCCCCTAGGTCTTAGTAGGTGACCAAAAAGGTAGTCTTCATATCCTCTCGGAAGATTCGCCTGACCCTTGATGCAACATTGCCAAGTAAGGACCAGCAGATGTGCCATGCCCCTACCCGTAAGTCACCCTCCTTCCCTAAGAAATCCGCCCTGCTCCCCGATGGGAAGAAGTCTGTCCGCCGTCCCGACATAATTTTGACGCTGTCATCTGGCCCGTATCCTTAGCGTACCCCAATCCCCGATCAGAGGTCTTCTCGGTTTTCAACCTTCGCCTCCACGTCTCGGGAATTTTTTTTCGCCAAAAGCCCCCCACTTAGGTTACAGTCCCCGGGCTTGAGGTTGATAGAAGTAGCTGAACCTGTTTGGAGAGCCCAGTCCTCCCCGTCCGACAATGCGGCTATTAGAGCCAACTCTGCTAGCTTTTTCGATTGAATTACCAGGAAAAATCCTTCGCTCGCCCTATGGTATCTACCGGTTTCGCCTGCGCCCCCCCCCACTTCCGGAACCCGGTGATAGTCACCAACCTCTATGAGCGGAACCCCCCCCCACCCCCTTTTTTTTACTCTAAGAGGAGTCATTTCAGGTTGATTTTTTCGTTTTTGCCGAACCTGACTCAGGAGCTTTTCTCACAGCTTTCTTTGTTGCTCTTCAGAACAGGCGTTTCCCATCTTATCTTTGCCTCATTCCCTGCGTTGAGAGAGCTGGGGCCCGAATCCCTGCTCTCCTTTATTTGCCCCCTTTTAAGCCCCCTCTTTCGTTATTTTTTCGGTCTTTGGAACTTGGCCCGCGGACGCTGCCCCTGTATCGATCAGCCGTTTTCCTTTCCGTGAATAGCTCGTTCCCCCAGACCCTTTTCCTGGTCCCGATCTTCCTATGGAGAAGTAGAGTTTTTTTTCCACTGCGCATGCGGTCTTCATCTAGTTTGTATTTTTTACCTTTGAGGTGAGCCTCGCGCCACAGGGCCTTCCGCCGCGTCACCAGCGCTTTTTTTAGATGAGACTCACCATTTACTTTGCCACAGTGTTCCCCCTCCGATGAAACCTATGTGATGACTATGTCTGCTTCTCATCGGCGTCCCTCTCTTTTTCACTCTTGTTTTTGTCTATTCTTCTTCGAGACCATCCAGGAATAGCAGACCCAGTTCGGTTCTACTGGTTGAGTTAATTTTTCACCCGGCCCGCAATGTGCTGCTTCGCTACATTCGGTCTTCTGACATGTGCCTCGCGCTCTGCTCACCCCCCCCCCAAGATCTTTCTCCAAACCACATTAAGTCGAATGGGCTTTGACTTGTTGCACGGCTTTTCTGCCCTCGAAACTTTTTCGCACCTGGCGTTAGGTGACGCCGATTTCCATTAATAGATTATCTGATCCCTCGGAGCGCAATTTTGAAGCAAGTATTGCCGCGTTCATTCGATGCCAAGGCCACCTCACCAAGTCTGTTTTTCCTCCGACCAGGTTCATGATCGTTCGCATTTGAGTCTTATGCTTTACTTCAAGGTTGGCGTTTATTCCTCTTTTTCCCCGCCCCCCCTTTAGAAGCGGTTAACAGCTATTTTTGCCAGCTCATCACCCACCCCCCCGCGTTCACTGTGATCCCTTACTGAGTCCGTTTGCGTGTTAAAGAATCACCCAACATCCAGCTTCTGCGCAGAAGATCAGTCACGTGACTCACGATTGTTTGTCTTCACGCGCCCTCACCGGGTGTGTATCGCAGAGCTCACCGTTTGAGGGAATCCCCCCCCTGTGTGGTCTCTAGGAAATAACTTGTCAGAACCATTTTTCAGTCCCTATTTCTAGAGCATAGTATGGTGAGTGCGCCTCTCACTTCGCTTCCGGAACGTTCTCGTTTTGAATATATTATCCTCCGGCTTCTTTTTCTCGAAACGTTAATTACGTTAGAGCCCACCAGGCCTCTCCCCCTTTTCCTTGATAGGGTGGTACTGTGTTTTCCCCTCGACTATCAGGATAGAGATCTCCTCGGTTCGAGCCTTTTTTCATTTCAGCTCCTATGGCCGAATGATACTGCGAGGGACGACCGGCTCAATCGAGAGTCTCGTTCCTTCTCGAGGGATCCTCTGAGACCTTGCCGGACGCCGCATACGCCCGCGCCGGCTGTGAAGTTTGCAAGGTATGTGCCATTGAGGTGAGGAAAGGTCGACTCCTCGGCCCAGTAGTACCAGGCCCCAAATTTGTCACCAGAAACCCAGACTCTACAGTGAGAGTCCCTGTGTTACCTTTCTCGCGCTTTTTTCGGTGTTGAACCCCTCCAATATGGTAAAATGCAGGCTTCTTTCTTGGTTAGCGTGTGCCTTCTCCTTCGTGTTCCTTCTAAAGATGCTATCTATCTAAGGTTTAGACCATCCCGTTAAGCCGCGGCGTTTCGGCTGCTCTTTCGGCGCCCCTGAGCATCTTTGGCGGGATTCTGCGATTCGTGGGCCTCATACGAATGGAGAGTTTCCACTGCGCTCTGCCCTCCCGTGGGTTCCCAGAAGGGATAGGAATAACGCATCTCTTCACCCCTTTGTCCTTGCGCGCCTCTCACATGTGCGACCTACAGTGATCCATTTGTTGATAGTTTTTTTGTTCTTTCCACACGATCCCTTCTCTATTCTTTAGAGTAATTCACGGGGTCCCTCTACCCTTGACTTGTATTCCCTCTTTTTGCCTCATTGAGTTCCCTCTTGTGTTCCCCCCCTGCGTTACTTAGCAGTCTTCACATTGTTCTTTTTGATTCACCTTACGACGCCTGAGTCTTTATATTCCTTCCCTCTCTCGCTTCGTTTTGGAATTTGTGCCCTTCCTTTTTGCTCCTAGCTTCGTACTGGTTTTCTGCTCCTGTCCCTTTCCCCTTACGCGTGAAGGGAGTTCTTGGCTGGTAAGTACATTATTTAGTTTTTTCTGAACTTGTTTAATATGCTTCTTGCATGCCTTGCTCTGTAGATACTCTCCCTTTTATTCCATTTTTTTTTAACGTTAGAAGATTCGGCTTATACATCCGCTCACATTTTTCGCATCCCTGTCGACTTCGCCTTTACTCCGTGGACCATCGGTTCAACCTTTTATTTTTGCCTCATGCACGACTGAGAACGTTTTCGGTCAGTTTTTCTGTCTATCGTTTTCCGCTTTCATCCCGATGTACGATCCCGAGCGTCTTTTGGTTTTTCAAGTGCCCCGATCTTCAAATTACGAGATCTTCTGCCCTTGAGTGCCTACCTGCGCCTCCCGGAACCCTTTCCACGCTGTTTCCCCCCCCCACCTACGTGGCTGCGGTCTTAGGGCCTCTCCCTATCTTCCTTAGATCGGGTTTTTTTTTCACCTCCGCCCTCTTTCCGATAATGGGACCGCTTTTTCCCCCTGTCCCGGATCCTCCCCTTCGTCCTTTTTTCTGGCAAGCTCCTAGTTTTTAGGTTCTACCCCATCCATTCCTCAGCCGTAGAAACCGTAGCCCCTTTCGATGCCCTTTTATTTGAGAGCCTCTTTCCCTTTTCTCGCCGGAGATCCGGGTTTTGGCGGTAAATTCCGAAACCTTCCTTCCTTTTTGGTGCTTTTCTGTCCCTTTTTCACCCCCGCGATTACGCATTTTTTTGTTTGGCCTGACGCGTGACCGTTCCTTTTTTCTTCGTCACGACTCACCTGTTCCCCCCTCAAGTTTCCCCTTTGCCTTTCTTAAATGTTCTTTCCTTTCTTTTGTACTTTGACCCTGCCCTCGCCACACTTTTTTGCTTCTTCGTCTGGGCTCATCCAGCCGTTTGCTAAATCGACCCAACGCGTGGAATGCGATTTGTAGTTTACCTTTGTGTGGCTGTTCTTTGCTGCTTCGGTTTCTATACGCCCACCTGAGTCAATCTTTGGTGCTGGCCTTTTATTAAAGTCAACCCGCGTTGTCTTTCACCTCTCGTGTCCTTGATACGTCTTCCGTGCTTCTTATTACGCGTCAACCGTTCTCTCTGAGTTGATTCCCTGAGATCGCTGGTGGTAGTGTTCGCTTCTGTATGCCTCTCTTCCCCTAAGATGTTTTTTTTTTTTTTTTTTTTGGCCGCCCTTGGTTTTTTAGTCCAAGTGTACCCTTATTGCTTTCCTTAGTCTCCCTTCGTGTGACTCTTTTTACGTTGTTTCTGTCCGGCACCGACGAAAACGTCCAATTCCTTTTTCCCCCCTGGTTTTCTTTTTCCTTTCGCTGGCCTTCTGCCCCCCTATTTGTAGATTCTCTCATATTGTTTATTTTATCAATCAATCGCCATTAATATTATAAGGTTCTGTTCCGTTTTGGTGCCGTCCCCTCGAAAACCTATTCTTTTCTGATTTTCCCCTAGGACTTTCTCGGAAGGGACTATTGTTTTCAATTCACCTTCCCTCCTCACTCACTTGTTCTCGCCTCCCTATTTCCTCCGCGACAGAGCAAACCCAATTTTCCTCCCGTGCATAGACGCTTTCTTTTCTGTGGATCGGACCCATTTCCCTTGAGTTCCGGCTGCGTTTTCATCACCTACCCTATCCATTGTATTGTGTCATTGCCTTTTACTATTTCTGACTTAATTGACTGTTTACGAACATCCCATTACTAAGCCGTTTTTTAGGTTTATTCCCCCTATTCCTTTATTCCATCTCCAATTGTTTATTTTTTTCGACCCTTTAGTTGGAGGTCTCTCGAAGCTGTTGAACGGTCATTCCCTATTTTTTTGACTCATTCCGAGTACTGTGTCTTAACTCCCAACTTATGGTTTTATTTCCCTTCCTCCCAGCTGGGAGATTTTTTTCATCCACGATTACCCAATTGCCCAATGGGGTCATTTCCGTCGTTGATCCGGGTTTCCAGGCTCGCACCGTTCCATTTCAGAGGGACGTTTTTGTGCAATTCCTTATCTGAGGCGCCCGGGCCGTGTCTTGTACCACGTTTTTCTCCCTTCTTTTCTGCACCGTCGTCTGGGAAATTTCTTTTGGCTTTCACCCATACTTCTTGGTTCTTGAGACTGTTTTGCTTTAGATAGTGGCCATTTGAGTGCGCGCCTTTGTTCGCTGAAACCCCAAGCAGGGCTCTAACTCGCCTATCTTTGGTAGATTCTGTTGCACGCCAGTCTGGTACTACGCGCCTTTATCGGATGGCACCCCCCCCGTATATCCACCATCGATCACTTGGCAGGAAGCTGGGCGCCAGCCTTTTTTCCTTAGATTTCGGCTTCGACGCCGTAACGTTTCACCAGCTTCCGTTTTTCCCCCCCTGCCCGAGTCGTCTTCATATCTCTACTTTTTCTTAGAAGAACTGTTCCTTTTAATTTTCCCTCCAGCCGTACCTTGCCCCTCTGGGGATTGTTGTCCCCTGTGCTTCCAGAGGTCCGAGCCCCCCCCTACTCTCCGAGCCCAGCGATGTCACCTCCCTTGTTTCGCGGCGTTTCCTCGCGAAGCACACTTTTTATATTGTCCCTTTTTTCTAAATGTGAGATCCCTTCTTGCCAGGGCATTTTCTCCTTCCTAGTCTGCGCCGGGAGGTTCTAACCACATCACTGGGTTAACAAGCGCTTGATGC
>Ga0179593_1341946_pt1 | contig 12818 bp, 13 predicted proteins | sample CZODoug2_1_08_16_FD_185931 | JGI IMG/M metagenome (GOLD analysis project Ga0179593, IMG submission 185931) | Vadose zone soil fungal communities from Angelo Coast Range Reserve, California, USA - CZODoug2_1_08_16fungal (PacBio error correction) | ecosystem: Environmental > Terrestrial > Soil >... | reverse complement strand
TTGTCCGGTAATGAAGTCTCTCTCGTATTTTCGTAGTAGAAGGAAATGAAAATTTCTTCCATCAAACTTCCGCGGTCTTAGACCATGCCCTTCCTCGTCACCCCCTGTCATCGACTTCATTGCCCTTTTGTTTTAGTCGTCCACCGTAGTTGTTGATTCCATCCGGTAGCAAAGAGGTCGGGCATCTCGTTGTCCTCAAGTCTCCATCACTTGAGCTTTCTCCGTCTGGCTTAGATTCGCCTTGTAAGGTGAACTTTTCCGGCCAGGTGGTACTCCTCTTCCAAGTTGTACCCAGCGTCGTTTTGTAACTCCTCTTTTCTCGGACGACGTTCTCTTACTACCTCTCGAACCCACCTTTCAACCCTCCCCCTCCTTGACGTGATCTTCCTTTCAGTAGAGGTAGTCTTCGACACCACCCCACCATTTATTCCGGGGATGTCCTCGTCATTTAGTCTTCTCCCCCTTTCCTCCACCGACTTCTTTGTTTGAACTTTCCCAGGAACAGCCCCCGTGTTTTTCTTTTTTTCACCTCACGTTGAGGCAGTCTTGGGTCAAGTAAAGATTTTTATTAGTTTTCGCATGCCCCAAACTGAACACTCGGAATGCCCCATTTGGGGAACGCCATCGTCCCCCCCCCCTTAACTTTTTGATTTTCTGTTCCTATAAAGGTGTCCCCTCCCCAGCGCGTTTTTCTTTTTCCACGGAGTCTGCATCGCATTTCATTTTTTACGTCCTGTAGTAAATGTCCTCTAAAAACCTTTTCCTCCGTCAGTGTGAATCAGAGAGCCCTTCCCGGAAACAACCCACTATCGATTGATGGGGGGATCCCCTGTCGTTGCCCCTAAAGTTTTCTACCCTCTTTAACCCAGATGCTTCGGCCTTTAAATGTATTGACCCTCTGTCGTGGAGCTTGGGCATGTCCCCTGCGCGTTTACAAATTACTACTTGCTTTTACATCTGTCACATGTTATCAGCCTCCCCAACGATTCTTCAAGCCGAATGTCTTCCTATTCTTGAGGACCTCTCTTTTTCCCTTTACTCACTCGGTATGTCTCCAACACGGCTCTAACCTTGGACTTGTTCATTTTAAGTTAGGTTACTTCTTTGTTCCAGGATAATTTGTTTCGCTCGTCTTTTTTCTTTTCCTCGAGTCTTTCTTTGAAGTTCAGATTCCTTTTTATATATGTTTTTATGTGTATCCCTCTCGGTCTTTCCCCAATGGAAATACTTACGCTTCCATTTCGTCTCCTTTCTCACGGGCTCCTTCTTAGCCCTTGCCAGCTTCTCTTCCACGCTGGTTCATGGATTTTTGACTTCTTCTGCAATAACTCCCCTGGATACGTTCAGTTCCCTTTTTTCCCGCAGGAACACCTAAGCACTGCTTCTGTGGCTTTCATAGACCCCACTCCTCCCTAATCCCCCGCTTTTTATCTCTTCCCCATTTTTTCTGTTTTTCATCCTTCTGCCTCCCGCTCACAAAACTAGCATTTCTTTATTTTTGGTCTAGACTTGCTCTCCCCCCCTCTTACCTTGCGCCTTCATCCCTGTCGTGTATAAGTGCTTGCGACTTACATAACGACGAGTTTTCCCCCATTTTTCCAGTGCTTTTTCCATATACCGATCTTCTTCCTTGCGTCATACACCCACCTGATTCGGCGTTCCCCTTTCTTTCAGTTTGTTTTTTTTTAGGATTGATTCCCGCGTACTCTTCTAGTGCAATGTGCCCTTCGAGTCGCTCGGTCTTCTCCCATGCTTTTTTTTTCGTCAACGCCATCTTGCCCCTTTTTGGGTTTTCGGTCCCCTCCTTCTCAGGCCGCCCCTCTCTACTGTGGGTATCCCATATATGACCGTCTTCGACTTGGGTGGTTTTTTTGGGTGTGGTTTTTTTTTTTTTTTGGTGTTTTGGTGTTTGGTTTGTTTCTTCTTCTCGATCAATTCCTAGTTTTTTTTTTGTTTCTTGACTCTTTTCGGACCTTTCCTATCATGCTCCGCTTACCTTGACTGCCCCTTCTGGCAAGGGTACTTTCCAACAGTGTGAGTTCGTTTCCAGGATTGTGCCGACGTCTGCTTCTTCCCCATCTTCTCTTCCTCCAGTGTTGTTTTAGCTCGCTTTGTCCGATCCCGAAAGATTACACCCTTTCAATTATTGTCTGCTTCTTTCCGAAACTGGCCCTTCGGCTCTTCCAGAAGTCAGTTCCTCTGGAGAACCCCCCCCCCCCCCCGCAAGCGGGTGCCTCCCCTCACCCTCTCTGTTTGCCATTTAAATACGTACATTGCTGTACCCCTTTTCCGCTTTTTTTTTTCTTCTATTTTTCATAGTTTCCCTCCTAACTACCCGATTTCTTTCGTCACATCCTTCTTCCCTTTTCATAGGAGAGAGCATATTTCCCCCCTCGCTGACCCGCGTCCTGACAGAGACACGATCTCCCTCTACAAATGAAGTTACCTGGTTATGCCCTCCTTCGCTGTACTCTCTATTATTGTGCTTCACCAGACACACAATATTCTTTCCCTCATTTTTTTTCCTCTCGGGAGTCTTCTACTGTAAAAGAACTTCAACGACTACTGCTGCAGACGACAGGAAGAGTCTCCCTCTTCCATCCATTTTTGGGGTTCCTTCCCGGATCACACACATGTGTTGGCTCCTGTTTGGTTGAGCCCTTGGCACAAGGGAAGCCAATTTCTTCTCCATCCACAAAGTTTTATAGAGACCTGATGATTTTTTCCCCAGTCAGAGTTCCTTCGGCGTTCGTTTTCCGGCGTGCCCCTTTTCAGGCAGATGTCTTCTCCTTTTTCTATGGCTTTGCAGCTTCACCCCTCGTCCCCTTTTTATCCTTGTCAGTGCTACTTCCTAGCCTGACCGGCTGGAAGAAGATCCCGCTTTTGGAAAGCTTGCTATTAGAGGCCAACTCTCGAGGTGCCCACCCTCAACAGCTTTTTCCCTTTCTCTGAATCCTTTCCCTCTCCGTAGTTGACTCCCCCCCCCCCCCCCACCCTCGGAGCCCCCCCCCCCAAATATCCCCCACCCTTCTTGAACCTCATGACCCAACGTCCTTACAAGAGACAAGCTTTGTTCTTCCCTGTTCTCCGAACGATACCTGAAATCTTTTCCCCCTTCTTTCCTACCGCATTCGGTTCCTGACTTTTAGAAAGCGTTTTTTGTTTCGTTAGTTTTTTAGATGATTCCTTTTTAAACGAACAGTTTTCATTGACCCTTTCCACTCCCATTTACCAGTTCACTGAATGTAACCTCCATCCTCCTTTGGAACAGTCCCGGGTAACATACTGATCAGATCGCCTGGTCTGGCTTTTCTAGTCAGGATTTCCCCTTTCATGGTTTCCGCGAAATTTCTGGACCCCATGGACTCGCTCTCTCCTCGCGTTTTTTCCTTCGCAATCCTCGAACGGCTCTTCCATTCTGCCATTTACAGAGAACTCTTGTAAATGGCTTGGTTTTTTTCTTTCCTATCTTCTCTTTTTACGACCACGACGTCCCCCTCTTCCTTTCATTGAAACAGTACTTTTTTTCACGTTCGTAACCCAAAACGGGGACGTTTCGTTCTTTTTCCCGACCCTCTTTAGTGGAAGTGGCAGTGAAGCAGGCCCACCCTTTATTTGCCCCTTTTCCGATTACGTACTCGACTTCCTCTTTTGCTCTCCTTGTTTCTTCTGTTGTCTTTTTTTTTCTGATTCCTCTCTTCCCGCCCCTCAGGAGGCGAGCCTTCAGCTTGTCAGCGAGCTTACAAATCATCGACATCTTACCCAACAACGGCGACGGCCTCCACCGCCTTCAACCCTGGCAGCGTTCCTCTCCCGAGCCCCCGAAGGCCCACCTTTTCCGTATGGTTTACTTTACTTCTCACACCTGATGGTGTCCCTCCCTTTATTTTTCTATGTGCCCCTAGTTTTCTCTACCACAATGAGGGCACTGACCCAGTCCTCGACTTTTTGGTACGATAAGGTGGCCTTTTTCTTCGTCTTTGACTGCTGGCCTTTATTGTCCTTTCTTGGGCGTACCTACAACCGCTTTTGGTTCCACGTCTTCAGTCCCTATTTCCTCTTATTTCTAATTTTTTTGTCTGAGATTGGCAGGTAAGACGATTCTTTCCCTCCAACTTTCCCCCCCCCCCCCCCCCCGCCCACCCACCCCCCCCCCCCCCCCCCCCCCCCCACCCCCCCCCCCCCCTGCACGTTCCAGCCCCCACCCCTCGTCATGCACCGCAGCCCACTGTTTTGTTGGGAGAATCCCTTCTTTTTCTTTAATTTTTCCCGAAAGCCCCCTGCCCTAGTTTTTTGATGAAACGCTCTTCAATCTTCTCCACTCCCGTTCGGGCCCCCCCCCCTTTCGTGTCCCGGCCCCCCGGCTCTCTTTTTGAAGTTCGGTTCGTTTCCTACCGCGCCTTGTTTTCCCTGTTTGGAAATTTTTTGTCGCTTTTGTACCTAATGTCTTTATTTTTTCCCTTTCCTCTGCTTGGTTCTTGTCCTCGGCCGCTGAGGACCGCCCTTTTTACGGAGGGTATCTTTCACTCTAACCCGCCACCCGACCAGCTTTCTGGATAATCTGCGCTCGTTTTCTTCTTCTTCTCCCCAATTGCAACTGATTTCCCTCTTTTTTTCTCTCTTTAAGTTAACATCAACTTTTTTACTTCTTCCTCCGTCAGTTGCTTTTTTTGTGGTACCATACCTCTTTCCTCGTTCTTGGCCTCCCTTCTTTGCGAAATCCTCCGTTTGTGTCATTCTCAAAAAAGAAACCGATCCGTAAACAGGTCCCGTTAAGCCATGCGATCGTAACATGCGGACCTTCTTCCCTTGTTCCTATTCCCCTGCTCCCCTTTCGCTTTTTTTCCACTCCGCTCTATTATAAAGTTTCTGATGGTCTTTACGAAGTACGTCGGCCAACCATTTTCCGTTCGAAATCCTTATCCCGAATCAATCTCTCTCTTCGGGATAAGCGTCAATCCCTTATTTAAACTTGACTCCCGCTCGGCCATTAGTGAAATTTTCACTCGGAGTTGCTCTTTTTGTATAGATTTTCTGGTTGGTCTTTCCCCTCCCGTCGGCCTCTCGTCCCCCTTCGAGCGAGACCCCACAGAGTAGGGATGTCCCCCCAATGAATTCCCTTAATCTGAGTCCTCTTTTAAATCCATAGTTTTCTGTGCGCCCCTTGAGTCTTGCCCACTTTTTTGCTCTTGTCTGTTTATAAGTTCTTTCCTTCTTTTCCGGACTTTACCTTTGGGGCTCCCTTCTTTGGCCGATAAATCCATGATTCTCTTATGTTTAAGAGATTTTCTTTCCCGTGTTTTTTCTCGCTTCCGGTAGTTTCTTTCCAGCCGCCTTTATTCCCTCTCTTGAGCCGTCATAAGTCCCCTTCGGTCTAGGAAATGCCATGATTCTTGCTTTACATTACTGTGTTTTTTTTTCCCCCAGGCCAATAACTTCTCACCCCCCCATTAGGAACGCTTAGAAAATTTCCCTTTCCCCAAACATTTGAAAGTCCTATACGCTTGCCTCCCTAGAACCGCACTTTGGCAAGAAACTTTTCTTCTCATCCATTGCTCCCCTTCTCCTCCAGTCCCCCAAAACGTAATCCCGAATATAATGGTGGTTCATCTTCTTAGTCCCTTTCCTCAAATACTCGTCAGGCACCGTTTCGGTGGCTGCTCGACAGTATCAGCGCCCGATGCGCACCCTTTTAATTCGGCCCCATTTGTGCGTTTGGTCCACATACATCCTTTCTCGCAGCCGTTTAGTCATCCCCCCACCCTGCCCCCTTGACAGGGCTATCTTGGCTTGGACTAGTCTGTGCCACTTATCTGTGCCTGTTATGAGGTCTCAGCGTGCCCTCGCGCTGACCTTGCGGCCTCTCTGAGTTGATGGTCATTAAGCCCTTTGTTGCCCAAGAAATAGTGTGCCTTCGGAAATTCCCTGCTTCAGCCCTTTCAGCCCTTACTTTTTTTCCTCAACCTGACGAGGGACATGCAGCTTTTCTCTTCAGCCCTTTATTGCTGTTTTGTTGGATGTAAGAGGCACGTCTTCTTACGATATTCAATCTTTTCCCCGACCCAAGCCCTTTTCGGCACGTTCCAGCCCGTGTTTCTCTGTGTACGAGTTTTTAGTGATCTTAAATCTTCTTTTAATCATCACCTTTTTATCTTTCTTATGGGCAGTTAGCCTCCATTTTCCCCCTCTTCAGACCGTCCGGGGGTTCTTTTTTTTTTGACTTCAACGGGGCTCTTTGCCCGCGCCCTATATTATCCTTCCGTTCTAGGCAGCAAACCCCCCCCACCAACCACCTCTAAAGAGGGTCGCGACAACTCTTCTCCCTTTTCCCGTTCTTTTGTGAGTTTCACGTTACTTTGTCTGTAATCTTTATTTACGCCCCAGATCCCGTTTTTGACCTTTCAGCATGATCCGATTCTTTTTTTTTTTTTTCATTGAACTCCGCGGACCTCCTTGTTACCATACAATCCCCATCCCCTGAAAGAGAGTCCCCCGGCTTTCAATGAATTTTGTCCTGTTCTCCTTAAGACTTTTCTTCCGTTTCAACCTTTTGGTTCCCCTCCGTCAAACTTTCCTCCCTTTTCTATCTTCGTCTGATCCTTTTCTCCAAGCTCGACAAACCCTAATGCTTCGACCTCCAGGAAAGAGTTTTCACGTAGGAACTACCGTACGACCCCCCCCTGCCGGTTTTCAGTACGTTTTGGGTGAGCTTTTTCAGGGCAGCAATTTTCTTATCGGCCACCCCCTCCGCGTCCCCCAATGCGATGACCCGTTTTGCTCGGTCCGTTTATTTATTTCCTTGTTTTTCCCAACTCGGCTTGTTCATACTTTGTTTTTGAGCTTTTCTGTGACCTTTCTTTTTAAAACCCGGCTTTTATCAGGCTTTGCGATTTGCCTCCCTCCGTGATGGTCAGGAAGAAGAAGTTATTATTTTGAAAGTTTCCCTCTTGAACCTCTGATTTCCTCCCCCCCTCCAAACAGAGAGCCCTGCAGACTTCTCTTCACTCCCCCCCCCCCCCCCCCCCCCCCCCCCCCCCCCCCCCCCCCCCCCCCCCCCCCCCCCCCCCCCCCCCACCCCCCCCCCCCCCCCCCCCCCCCCCCAGAATAATAATGGCGGTTCTCTAAACCTCCTTAGCCCCCAAAGACCGGTCCCACAATCCATCCCTGACACTAACATCTGCCCGTTCCTTTTTTAGAAAGAGTTCGCCCCTTCAAATTTAGTTTAGAAGCCAGTTACCAATGAGGTCCCACATTCTTTTTTCTTGCCGCCTTCATTTTCCAAGCATCTTTTTTTTCTCTTTCTGAGCTGTTGTTGCATTTTTACGCCCTGCCTGACCAGCTCCGACCGCTTTACTCTTCGCCGGCCCCCCCTCACTCCGCGGCCATTTTTCTCCCACCTTTTAAAATCCCTGCCCATACATTTCGATTTTGGTAATGGCGTTTTTTGCTCAGGATTTGAAGGAGATAGTGTTTCCTTGTACTCTTCTCTATCCCCTGTTGCTCTACAGCAAACTATTTCCTGGCGATTGCACATTTCATGTTACCGACCTCAGTTGTTTTCAATTTTCTTGTCTCTTCCCCCCACCCGGTGCTTTTTTATCCGATTTGATTTTTCCGCTCTTTCTTCCACCAGACGGCTTTTCCGTTGTGTACCACCAACGGCAACCTTATTGTACGTATCCCAAAGCGCTTTTCTGGAATGGTCCTGGTCCACACTTTTTCATAGGCGGCCTTTGTATTTTCTCTTCCTATTTTCTCTTCGTCGTGGTGGCTTATTTTTTCTTTTTGGTCCTTATTTGAGTCATCGCGAGCCCTCTGTTCCCTAGCCCCCCCCAAAGGAAATCCGACCTCTGGACCAAAAACCACGGCACACATTTCAACGCACCAATCTTTCATTACTAGCCTCCAGGTCAACCCCCCCCTCTATTTATCCTGAATCCCCCCCTCCCCCGATGTTGGTTAGACTGGGTTTCCGATGTCCTCAACGATCTCCCCCAGAGGCAATGGCATCGCTTTCCTTTCCTAATGTGTGGTTTTCCGACTTGGCTTTTGTGGATCTTTTTCTAGTGGCTCCTACTGACCAATGTTTGACCTTTTTACTACAATCCTCTCTCCCCCTCCCACCCACCGTTGTTGATCTATCTTCTAAGGGTGTTTAAGAGATCGCGCCCCCCCTTCGTTTGTCTGTCGCCCCCTCGAAATGCACATTCCGCTCGCTTCGTGTGATCCCCCCATTCTTTCTTCTTTCACTCATCGAACTGCCTTTCCTCATTTGTGTCGAGCCAACTCTTTTGAGCCATCTTAGCCATGAACTTTTTTCAGACATCTTTCCTTTAGCCCTCCTCCTAGATCCTTCGGATCGTAACATCTGTTTTCTTTCTCCTTTTTTTTGGTTTAGTGTTGGTACATGAATGGTTCTTTTTGCTGTTCCCCTCCACGCTAGCGACTCCTTGATTCCTGCTTCCCCGTTCTTTTAGTTCCCCATTGTCCCCCTAGCCCCCCTCCTCTCAAGATCCAATTGTTTTTCGTAATCGACCACAGTGGGATTTTGTGGAAATGAGTGTGTGCACCACCTCTCATTGTTCCCCCTTTTAAGTCAAAGTACCGTTGACGTTGTTTTTTTGACATCGGTATTTCGTCTCTTCAGTCGACCTTGGTTTTTTCCACCTCAGTCTTTTTTAATCGACCCCAAATTCCCGTTTCTTATTAGCCTGACTTGGTCTCTGATGTACATGGTTAATTTTACTGTGATCGCCCTTTCCTTCTCCCAGTCTCTGCGCTCTTCCCCCCTAAGCGATTATCCCTTTTATCTTCCAATTACCCCCCCGTAACTGTCGGAACCCCCCCCACCCCCTCGAATCGCCCCCTCCAACGCAACAGTCCTATCTCTTTATGGGTTCTCCGTCGTGTTTCCCCAAGTGGATCCCTATTTTCTGTTTTACATTCTTGCCATGTTATGGACAATCCTTTCTTTCTTGGCTGCCGTTTTGCTTCCCCCAAAGCCCTTCGACTCGGTCCTGCGCAGCCAGAAAACAGTTATGACCCCCCCCCTTTTAGGCTTTTTTCCATCTTGAGTCCCGCAATTTTAATCTCCCCGTTATTGCTTAAAATTTTTGGCTCAAAATTCGTTGTTGTTCCTTCTTCTTGGTTTTTTTTTCTTTTTCTTACTTTTTTGGATCCTTTTGAGCTCCCTTTGAGCTTGCCCTGAAGAGCGTATGAGTTTTTTCTTGTTCGCTGTCTTAGTATGAGAGGCGACCCCTTCCGCGTCGTCCTTCACCCGGATCGCTTTCGACATATGCTCGTCACGGGGCTTCTCGGATGCAAGGAAAATTTTTTGAAGCTCAATACCCCACCTCGTTCATCGCTCCGTGAAATTTTTCCTTACAAACGTCCCCTGCCCCGAGCCTGGCTGCACCTAAAGCCTCCCTGTGTCTGCGAGTTCACCCCATGTGGATGGCATTATCCCGCATATAAGCTCCTTTCCCCCCAAACACGTCCGAATTCCTTGGGTCTTGATTTTCTTCTCAACTCTTCGGCTTGGCTTCCCGTCCGCGTAGGCTTTTTTTCTCTGTTGACCTTCTCGCCGCCCTCTTTCCCCAGACCCTTCCCGGCAATTAGTGTATCCTCCGTTGATTATTTTACTCATTTTCGCAATCCCAGTACCCTGAATTTCGGGCGACTGTTCAGTTTTGTTGGTAGGAGGGAAACTTTCTTCTTAATGAGGCGTCGCTCCCCGTTTAGAGAGAGTTTTAGAATATGCGTTCTTTTTCAAGTTGGACCCACTGTCATAGTTAGGACCTCTTCCAGTCTCTCCTGTGGTCCACAGGTACGATTTTGCATTTTCCTTCGCGTTATCGTCTCAACCTCTCTTTTTGTTTGCTCGTCGGCCGTTGACTTCCGGAGAGCAGCCTGCTTCCCGCATCCATTTTCGGCAATTTTGCCCCCATTGCGTGATTCCTTGTTTGCGAGGAGTCTTTCCCCCCCCCTTCTCTTTCCTCCTTTTTTTGGATGGGCCTCTGACCTCCAGCCATTTCACGGACTACTGTGGGCTGACCTTGTCGTCAATTGGCCCTTAGGAAGCGCTCCTTCCTTAGTCCGTCCTCTTCCCGCCCACCCCCACAAGCTAAGCCTTTTCGCCGTCTAACTCGCGCGCACTTCCCCCCCCCCTTTTCTGGGAGACAACCGTACGGCGCTGTTTTTTTTTTGTTTGAACGGTCTTTTTCTTCGATGTCTTTTACGTCAACTTGAATGTAACCTATCTCTCTTTTCGCGCGCCATTGTCACCCTTCGGGACTGTTTGCTCATACCCCAGATGTTGGGAACCTACCTCTAGCTCCTCTCATTGTTAACTTTCTCCTACCCTGAGCCTTCTTAATATCTCTATGCTTGGCCCTTTCCAACATGCGGGCAATCTTTCCATCGGTTTTCTTTACATCAGGAGACACTCCACTGAGCCGACCTTCCCCTTAAGATTGTCCCCCCATAGGTTTACCGTTTCACCATCTGTTGCGGGTATTTTGGTTGAGTCTTAAGGGCATTCCCGGGATTTCCCATACCCCACCCTGTCTCGCCCCCCCCTTTGATGCGGGGATTTGGCCCATTTTTGCTCACTTGTTTTTTTTCAAATTTTCTTGACTTATTCCCTACTGAGAGTTAGTTTGCCCCTCCCGGCACCGAAGTGTCCCTATCAAGCTTTTTTCTTTTCCCTGCTAGCCCTCTCCTGACTCCCGCTAACGCGAGATTCACTGCGTCATCCTTTGAAATACCCTGAGTAGTCTCGCACAAGAAAAAAGAGAGCTCCTTCCGCTCTCAGCCCAACCGTTTGGCGCTTCCAAGGCTTTCGTCCCAACATTATTCTTGGTTCCCCTCCTTACCTAACTGTTTTCTAAACGTTACGCCCCAGAGCCCCCCCAGCCTGTGGAGCCCCATTTTCGTTCCCGCTTTTTTTGAGACGCCCCGTTAACTTGCCTCAAGAATCTGTTCCGCTCACTTTTGTCAGCCCCGAACGCTTTTTTTTTTCTGCTTCTTCTTTTTTTGACTTGCTATGGAATCAAGGGAGTTCATCTTCAACCCTTCCTTATGACCGTCCCAGCCTTCGACCCCCGGTAGAAGCAATTTTTCCCCCATCGCAGCGAAATTTTTAGGTGAGACTTTTAGGGTTTTTACGAAGGCTCCATCTCTCGTCTCTATCTTGTTTTCTGTTTTCTGTTATGCGTGTCCATGGCCGGGCTTTTTACTGGCTTCTTCCTTAACCTTTTCCCCCGATCCTTCCCCAATCGCTGCTTTAGCGCGAAACCAAGCCTTATAGGACCATGGCCGCGCATCAATCTTTTCCCTCCTCCTTGTTCTTCCCTGTTTTACGGCTCGGTTGTCGTTTGGGCTCTTCTACCACTTCCGATTTCCCGATCCCTGATTCCCACACAGGCCGCTTTATCAGGCGGTACCCACCCCCCCCTCACCTTTCCCTCATTCCTTACTCACTCTCTTTTTCGTAACCGGATACCCCACTCCCCCCTTGTCCCCCTTTTCTTTACGCCCGTTTTCTTTCCGGCTTTTCTCTATAAGCGGGTTTGACCTTGTGACTTCTCTCCCTTCAGGCGCGCGTGCGAGTTTCCCCTGAGCGCTTCCCCTTCCCATCCCGCCCCTGTCCCATAAATTTACTTCGTAACCCGTTTTTTTTCTTACGCGAGAAGGCCCCAACACCTCGTTTTTTTCGTTCTGAATACGGAACGATGGGCTGTCCGTTCTGATCATCTTCCTCCGTTCTCCTCCCCCCCCTCTGTGCCATGTTGCCCCTTCTTTTTGAAACTGGGGACGGATGTGGTTCACTGCTTTTTTTTTTATTGATGCTATTTCCCCCATTCTCGCTGTTCGATACCGACTTTTTTTTTTCTCTTGATTACGCTTTCCCTCTATCTTCCTCTTTTTTTCGAGAGATTACATAGTTGTACCCATCTCATAGATTTGCCAAACTTTCTTTCTTGCCCCCTACCACTTTTACTTGATTCCTTTCCCCCTCGAGGGCTTTTTATCCCCCATGCCCTTCTTATTCCATGTACTCCCTTGACCTCTGTGTCTTAGTTTTCTTTCCCACTGCGTTCTACCTTTAGCAGTCCATGTTGGCAGCAACTCATTGCTAGTTCTCCCCTACCCCCTACCTCGATTTTTTTCATAGTAGATTCCGTTACTTCTTTTTTTTTGTTAAGTTTTTCCTGTCCCCGTCGCCTCTTCAGATGTTCTGGCTTCTCCTTTTTCGACCCTGGGGTCCCTAGTAATCGAGACTCTCCTCTCAGTCTTCGGAATCTTACCCACCCCTCCACTAGTCAAATACGTAGAGATCCCTGGCCGTTGGGCTTCATCGCCACCTTTTATTCTTCGTGTTTTTCCTCCTTCCGTTCGTCCCTCCGCTTCCGGCGTCCCCATATTTGTTGTACAGTGCACGTTTTTCTTTTTTACGTCTTCAATCCAAGCTTCGGTTTGAACCTCTTTTCTTGGCTATCTCCCCTCCCGATTGCCGTAGCCCTTTCCAGGGACCCTTGGTTAACATGCTGAATGTCCACCGCCTTTTTCCCTACCTGTCGCTTTGCTTCCCTTTAAGCCCGCGCCTAGCCTCGTGCGACGACGTTTACTTTCTTTTTTTTAAAACCACATCGCCTGTCGAAAGCTTGTTTCCCAACTTCCCAGGACCAAATCTGTGGTTGATCGTAGCCCCTCTCATGATTTTGTTTACCCTTCTTCTCCCCTTTTAAATGGTCGTGTTCTTTGCAGGCGCTTTGCCCTGTACAACTCCGCTTGCCCATATGCACTTTTAGATTTCC
>Ga0179593_1326397_pt1 | contig 12818 bp, 19 predicted proteins | sample CZODoug2_1_08_16_FD_185931 | JGI IMG/M metagenome (GOLD analysis project Ga0179593, IMG submission 185931) | Vadose zone soil fungal communities from Angelo Coast Range Reserve, California, USA - CZODoug2_1_08_16fungal (PacBio error correction) | ecosystem: Environmental > Terrestrial > Soil >... | reverse complement strand
CGTGAGTTAACCCCCCTGTTGAGTAGGAGCCCTCCTTTCCCGCCCAATAGATCTCTTGACGTCGACTGGTACGCCCCCTTTACGGCGACGATCAAGTAGGTCCTCTTTAGAAGTCTGGACCCTTTCGTTCCCCCTCTTATATAACCGCCCCCCAGGCTCTCTCCCCCCCCCCACAACTTCCCGTTTTTTCGGTGACAAATAGGTAGCTTTCCCAGATCCCAGGCGATCTCTAATTTCTTCTTTCAAAGGGTGTAGCACTCAACTTTTACTTCCCCCTTCCCCCCCCCTTGGGTTGTTTGTTTTCTCCCCCTCCACTCCCTCTCAGGAGATTTTTAACCTCTTGTCCGCGGACTGGGTCCGCGGAATAGTCGTAAGACCTGTCCCCCCCTGTAAACCATTTTTCCCCCATTGTTTTCAATGCAACGATACCCTTGGTAGTCCCCCAGTCCTTTTTTCGAGACTGACGCCAGTATCGTTTTCCCGGTTCGCCATTTCCGGTCGCGATCTTCCTTTTTCGTTGCCGAAAGGACCTGAGTCCAAAGTGATGTTTCATTCCCTAGATGGTGTTCGTAGAATCTCTTTTTTTTTTTCGGTCACCATATTTTTCTTTTACCGGAGTCCCTTGTTCTTTCTCGGGGCAGTCTAGATGAATTGCGTTGGGATCGTCCCCTCCCGGTGGTATGTACCCCCCCTTTTTTATTCCTTCGGAGAAGAGGTCGCCGTCTCGTCTCCGCTCTCCGTCTCTCCCTCTTGTCTTTTTCATATGTTCGGGAACTACGTCAGGGCCATAAGTCCGTCGAGATCAAAGAGCCCCCCTTCCTCCCCGGTGAGCGACAGATCTCCTTTTTCTTTCATGTTTTTGATCGGGATGTTCCCGTGCTCTATTGGCATTCTTTCCCTCCCCCCAGGTAACAATGCTTTTTGCTGCGAGTTTCCGCCGTCCCTTTCTTCAGACTACCCCTCGAGCCTCCTTTTCTCTTGTCTCATGCGACTTGAAATGCCTTTGATTCAGTCGGACCTCCACCCCCCCCCCTTCCCTTTTGACCTTAGAAGTCTTAGAGCCTTTCCTTTTTCCTTTTCCTACTGCCTGTCACTTGCTCGTCGCCCTTTTCGGTGGCTCCTCCTGATGACTTTTTTTCTTGCTCCCTTTTTTTCGGGCGCGACCAATCCACGGGACCTTGGAATTTCGCAGGGGGAAGACTTTTCTTTTTTTTTGGGGGTGGACCGCTTTTTTTTTTTTACCCGTTTCTTTTTTTTGACCCGGGCTCGACGCAATCTCTCCTCCTTTTCCTTCGTCTCCTCGCTCCTACAAGAAACCCCCCCTTCCCTTGCAGCTTGTCAGTTTTCCTTCCTTCAGTTTGCCCACTAGGGTTGGAGTTTTCACTCCTTGTTCATGTTGGTGAGAGGTGTTGACCCGCTTTTTTTTTTTTTTCCTTCTTTGATCGTCGATCGAGTACTCGGCCCCCCCTCTCTTCTTTTTTTTCAGTATTGAGGGCCTTCGTTGAGCATGTGAAGCTTTCCCCTTTAAGGTGGAAGTTCCGGCTTTTGACGTAGTCATTTCTCCCTTTTTACGCGCAGTGACACTACGCAATCCTTCCCATGAGCCATGTCTTAGTCTTCCTTGAGCTTTTTCTGCCGCCAGGCCCATTTTTTCAGCCGCATTTTCACCAGGTAGCCCGAATCGCAGGCCATCCCCTCGGATCCCCTCTTTGTCCGGGTCCATCAGCAAACGTTTCGACCCGTTTTTTGCTCTTTTCTTGACCTGGCACAGACCCGGCAAACTTCAAGCCCTTTCCGGTCCCTTTTGTGCCCCTCGGCTCATGTCCGCTTTTTCCCCCTCTTTTCCGATACGGGTCGGGCCTTTCCATGTCCTGCCGCGTTGTGTTTTCCCTGGCGGAGTATCAGTTTTTCCAAAGGGTCCGCGTCAATCGCCTTCCCCCAATCGTCCATTGATATGCGTCTGCCTTGAGTCCTTGATCGAATCTTTTTTCAGCGCCTTCCCTACTTAAACATGGTGGAGTCTTCTCCGACGAAAGCGGTTATTTTTCCCTCCCACAGCCCCCCCCCCGGTTTTGTCCACAAGTTCAAGGGATCGTTCTCTCGTCCTTTTGGCTAGGCCTTGTAGCCGTTCCCTTGCAAAGGACGAAATCCCCCCCCTTCCCCTGATGTGACTCATCCGGCGATAATTGCTTCTCGAACCATTCGTGACTTTAACTTCACGCTGTCCCTCCCAACGGGGGTGATGTTTCTTTTTTTTTGATTATGAGTGCTTTTCTTAGGAGGTATCCCCCTTGGTCTGCTCGACCAATTTTCTTTTTGTGGCATAGCGCACGCACAAGTTCCTATTCATTCCCCGTTTTTTGTTTTGTTTTTTTTTTGGGGGCGCGGTGGGGGGTTTTGGTTGGTGGGGCGCTGTGTGTTGCCCGCGACATTGCCAAGCGACGTGATACAGGGTCGGAGCACGAGAGAGTCTCACTTTCGAGATAGGAACAGGAGAGGATTAGGGCACCTCTTTTTCTTGGAGAATGGATTCCCCCCCCCCTCCCCAGCAGCTGTTTTTTCTATATGAGCGCGGCATTTTTAGTGACTCCTCAGACTTACCCCCTTCTAAGAAGCAAACCCCCTTCCCCCCCCCCCATTGAGTGAGTTTATGGCCCCCCTCCGCGGACTTTTCTTTTTCTTTGTCTTTTTTTTCTCTTTTTTTTTTTTTTTTTTTTCCCTTTTTTTTCTTTGGTGTTAGCTTCCCCTGGGTTTCTCACCCTTTTAGACATGTCTTCGCAGGCGATCTCCTCCCCTCCCCCCCAATTTGGTCCGCATTCCTCGCCCTTAACCTTTTCTCGCCCCAAAGGACTATCCCTCCTATGACACGGGCTTCTCCCATCTATGCATCCCCCTTCTTTCCTCTTACGCTGTGCACCAAACTTTGATGTACTCGTCCCCCCCCCCTCTTCCCTTTCCCCGATCGGCCAGATAGTTTTCAGGAAAGTCGGCCAGGCTACCTCTAGATGATTACATCAGTTCTCCTCGTTCCGCGTTCTCCCACCCCAAGTTCCCTTCCTCCCCCGTTGTGGAACTTCTCAATTTCCCTGATAACACGGCTTTTTTCTAATGTCGGACAAGCTTATTCCTATAGACCTCGGCCGCCGACTTCTCTCCCCCCCCCCTCACTTCCATCAGAAATAGTGGAGTTTTACTTTCCTGGCCCGAACCAACTAGATCACCCACGGGGTCTTAGACCGTGGGCCACTGCCCCCGTTCCCCCTTTAGGAATAAGCTTTTGCGCTGATTTTCCCCCTCCTCTTTCCTTTTCACGTCTTACCCCCCCCTTTCCCTCTCTCTCTTTCTACCCTCCTCCCCTCTTACCCCCCGGCGTGCCAACATTTTGTTTCTTGTTCCTCTTTCTCTACCCTTTCCGGCTTCACTTTCCTTCTACCTTTTTGGTCCAGGCTGTCCAGATAGTGGCAATGTGCCTTTTCCTTCCCCCAAAATATAAATTTTTTTTTGACAGCCCCCCATGTCTCCAATTTCCGGTTTGCTTGGCTTATTTTTTTTTTTTGCATAGTCCTAACCCTTCCTCTCTCCTCCCGTAGCCTCCACTCCGTATACCATCTATCACTGCTCCCACCAACTGTTCTTTTCTCAGCCCCTTCCGCGAACCTCGGTTACTGACTTTCTTCCTTCACCTGAAGACCAAAGCCAAACGGATTTTCCAACCCCTGATACCAACATTCGACGTTCCCAAAAAGACCACCCCCCTTGCCTGTGCCGACTGATGCTTGTCCCAATTTTGCACCGTGTTTTTTTCTTCGGAAGCGAAAGACCTCCAGTTTAGTACAGAGTTTTTTTTTTCTTTCCTCTTCCTCCTCTCCCCATTGCCGCGGTCCCAATTTTCCCACTTTTTTACCTATTACAGGTCCCCTGCTTTTCTCCTCCCCCCCCCTCCTATAGAAAATTACCCCACCTTGATCCTTTTTTTGTTCCCTTCGTCCCCGACTTCCCGATCCCGTATTTTACAGTTGAACGATTTTGACCTTGCCCTTCGCAGACAAGAATTATAGAATACTTCGTTTAGGTCCCCAGCCGTGTTTCTTCGCTCGATACGCTTTTTTTCCCTGGCGCATGCCTCCCGTGCCTTTTTTCTCCCTTCCTTATAGAGATAGGAGTTCCCCATTTCTTTTACTCACCCCAATCAACCTCTACCTGTCCAGTTGTTTTCCGATCTTCCCAAGTATAGAGTCGTTTCCCACCATCCATCCTTAAGTGCACCTCTCAAGGACTCACCTTTATTTAGATTCCTCTCACTTGGGCGCGCTTTCCCACCTAGCCCCTCTTTTCTCTTACTCTTCTTTCAGAGAAAATATCGCGAAAGCTTTGATAGGTCCCCTGCTCTTTTATCTGGCTGAGTCCTTTTCTTCTGCCCATGCCGGAATCAACTTCTTATACATACCCCATTGGTTTCCATGAGTTTCCCCTCCTTCACAATCTAACTATCACATCCTGACTCAGATTCCGCCTTGTACTCCCAAACACTGGTCGCACGACCCCTCCCCCTTCGTGCCGAACGTCCCCCCCCCCCGTCCAGGAAAATCCAACGCTTTCACCCCTGTTGTAACCTCGGGCTCGGCTCTTCCGATCCTTACTGCTAACCTTATGAAACCCCAAACTCTTCCGTTTCTTCTCAAGTTCGACTCCCGCGGGGATTTTTTTTTTTGTCACAAAAATAGGGCTTGCTTGCCCTTTTCCATGCTTTTTTCCCACGTTCCCCCCCTTTGTACGGCTCCCAGATCCCCCTTTTTTCTCTTTCTTTTTACCCACGAACAACCACCAAACACATGGTTTTGGGTCTCCCCCTGTGCCCTCCCCAGTGAGATCACTAATTTCTTTCCCCCAACTCCCAGAGATCGCTGTTTTTCTTCTTCTTCCCTAACGAGTTTGCTACCGAAATGTACTTTGGGCGCCCCGGTCCTCCGGTTGTTTCATTAATTTAAAAAAGGCCCCAATTTGTTTTTTGATCTACCTCCCCGTCGAGAATCGTCTCCTATTAACCCCGTCTTGTCGAGTTCGTTACAGTGGTCTGTGTACAGTTTTCCAGCCTTCTTTTTCCTTCGCTTTCGCTTTTTCTCTCTTCCCCGCCCCCCCCCCTTGTAGTTCCCCTCCTTCCCCCCTCTGCTTGTTGGCTTCTTGTTTGTCGACTTTCTGTCCTTCCCTTTGAGGAACTGCTTCCCGCTTCTGCTCCCCCCGTTTTTGACTTCTCCGCGGTTGAAGAGTATTTTTAACATCAGCACACCACCTTTCGTTTGCCGCCTGCCGCATTCCCACAGCTCCCTAAGAGCTAAGATGATAGGTTCAGCTTGCTTTTTTCCTCTCCCCCTTAAAACGAGAGGGAGGGTACCTAGAATTATTTCTCTCTTATGACTTTTGAATTCAGCCCGGCTTTTTTCTTCTTTCCCCCCAGTCTCTCCAAAACTGCCTTCTGCCGGTAGACTCTTTATACGTATTTCCCCCTGAGTTATCCGCGTCTTCACTCACCTTTTTTGCCACGACCCCCCCTTCCCCCCCCCCTAGTGGGTTGACTAAGACCAAATCGAATCGATCAGTCTGTCCCGCCCTTCCTGCCCTTTTTTCTCTCCCCAGTAATCTCAGACGCACCAATGGACTTCTCAGTTTTAACCACGTCTCGTTTGTTTCCCTCCGATGTTTTCTCCTACTTCAAGACCTTCTTTCGTGGTCGTTTCTCAAAAACCCAAGTTCCTCCTTTTTCTTTGACGACAAAAACCTCAAGGATTTCAGTCGTCGCCGTCAACCCCCCCCCCCCCCTACCCCGCCTTTTTACGCCTTTTGACTTCTCTTTTTCTCTCTTTTTCGAGCAGGCAGTTTTCTTGAAGCTTTCTCCTTCTTTTTACCTCTTCTATCCTTAGCGCTCGTGCTGATTAGGAGCCCCAAACTTTTATTTTCGCTGACACTGCATCCCAACCCCTACTCGACCCGCTCCCCGGTTTCAGGTTTCTCAACGTTATCTCTCTCTTTCCCCCCCCCTACGGTTTGTTTTTTTTTCTTTTTCTTCTATCTCTCAAAGTTGAGCAAGAAGGATTACCGCAAATGGTTAGACTTTTTTTCTGTCGTCCCCTGCCCCTCCCCCACAACTCTCGCTTGCGAGATCGTCACTTACTTCCCCCTTCCCTTCTTTCTGACGATCGGAAGCTCGCCTAACTGCTACCCTCCTTTCCCCCTTTTTGCCTTGTGGGAGGGACGGCCTTGTCCCTCGGTCCCCGTTTTGTATCCACAGACGCTCGCCTTTAACAGTTTCTCTGATGCGCTTCGGTCGTGCCGTTTGCTCCCCTGCTCTTTTAACGCACTCGATTTTTTTCCCTAATTCCCGCCCCAAAGGGTGGTCCTTGGAGACTTCCCGTAGTCTTCCCAACGCGGAGTAGTCCCCCCTGATTACAATACCCCCCGCTGATGCGGTGGCTCAAACCTTTTTTTCTATGGTTTGCACTTGCCACGGTCTTCCCGTGACGCTCGTTAATCCTGACCCTACGATTTTGTTCCTTCTCCCCCCCCCCCCATATACTGAAAGAGTACCATCGTGTTGAGCTCACTTCCCCCCCCCCTCCCGCCCTCCTCTTTCTTCGCTTCATCTCCTTTTCCTCCTTACTTCTCGTGGCGTTCCATAACTTTTTTATAGGAGCTTCTCTTTTCTCCTCTTGAAGAGCAGTTCTTAGTACACTCTTGCGTTCTGTGATCCCCCCTATTCTCACCACTCTTGTTGCGTTTCTTCTGCTGTCGGAGAGCCCCCCCCCCCGATTCCCCCTTCTCCTTTTTTTCAACACGAGCTTGCAAGGTCTGCCCGCCGTGAAGAACTCCCCGTAGTTTTCGTTCAATTCCCCCCTGCACACCGCCACCCTCCCTCCGCTCTTGTCTTTGGAAGGTTCACACCCCAGGTTTTTTTCGTCTTGTTTCCCCAGGACATTAATCCTCCTCGTTCTAGTGACTTCCAAGTCATTTTGGACAGCATGCCTTTCGCTTGACTCTTGTTCATCACTTGGACGTTCGATCTTATCCTCCCCACCCGCGGCCTTTGCCCCACCCCCTTCCACCGGTCGGTCTTTAAACCTGTCTCCTCATCTGCCTACGGATCTCACAATTAGATACAGAGTGGAGTCCCTCATGTAGCGAACCCAGGTTCCTCAATTTTTTGTTGGGGGTTTTTTCCTCTCCCCCCTCCTTTTCTTCGACTGAGTTCCCCGGGTTCTTCCCTTTCCACCCTTTTTGTCCTCGGTGTGCCGTAGGCCGCCACTTGGGCAAGAAAGATAACTCTTGTTAGGTCGTCGCATTTCCCTTTCCTTACGCTTTCCTTCAGAGTTTGTTCCCCCCCCCCTACAGTCCAGCCATTGAGTTTGGTCTCGCTCTTGACCTGGTAAGACTCAAAGGAAACCCGTTTTCCGTGATCGACATCCTTTTTTCGTCGCCGCTGATTCTTTTCCTTTTCTTTCCTTGTTTCGCCCATATGGTTCAGACCCCGCTGTTCGGAGAGGATTAGGTGCGGCCCCTTGAGATGCCTTTTTGGTTAGATGTTCCCGGTGGCTTAATCCACGTGGATTCCGGCTTCGCAGACTCCGTTTTTCCCAGTCAAGCTACCCCCCGATTAGCGATAGCAGTAATTTCAGGATCCCTAGATGTTCTTTTTATGACCGACATTTTTCGTTCTTGATGTCGTCTGAGTATCCCTCGCTTCGAACACGGGAGCCCGCCCGATTGCAGTTCTTTTTTCCCCTTTGTGATCAAGAGTGGATTCGCCCTCTCTTGGACACTTCGTCCAAGAACACTTTTTCCAAGGGTTTTCTTGTCCCCGGGTTTTTTCGCTCTTTTAATTCGTATCAGCGATGCCCGTTTTCCTCCTTTTGATTTTCGCCAGGTAAATCCAGGGCCTCTCTCGGACCCCCCCTACAACGGAGGTGAATTTCGCCGTCGGCGAGACGTTTTATGTTACTTGTCGACGGTCGTTCCATCACACTTCTGTCGAGGAGGGTTCGCCTCTCCTGCGCTTCTTAAGGGTCTTTTGCGTATTCTTTCTGAGAGAACTCTCTAGCCTACCAATCTGTCTTCCCTTGGTTCCCTTCCTGTTTTTCCCCTTTTGGTCCGTCATTGCGCTCTCCCCTGCGCTAAGCCATATAGCCCTAGTTGCTTTCGTCCGTCTGCATACTACCCAAGAAACAACAAGAGCGAGTGGTCGATCTTTCCTTGATTCAACATAAGGGGTGGAGTTTGCCCGTCTCATCGCTTTTTGTTGATCTTGTTGACCAGTTGGCTTGGCTTCATTTTGCTGTGACTCCTCCTCCCCCTTGACCCCTATGGTCTCCCTGATGCGCCTGAACCTGATGTGAGAAGGTGATATGGCGTTCAGTATTCTCTTTCTCGCGCAGCAGTTCTTTTTTTCGGCCCCCTCCCGCCCCGCTCCTCCCCCCCCCTCTTTGGAAATGCTCCTTTAGTGCTTCCTGGTCGACTTTTTTCCCCTTCCCAGCAAATTGACACGCGAATTTTTCAGCTTTTTTGCTCACGAACCTTTCTACAGGAACGCCTTCTTTTTTTTCCCCCTGACCCTGATTTTTCACTTCCACCCGTGGATCGAAAAGTGTTGATCTCTCGTTTGTTTTCTACGTTCTTCCCCAGCCCACGGACCCCTTCCCTACCCACGGCCTTTTCTGACCCCCCGGTCAAGCGTGTGTAATGTCGCTTCCCGATATCGGTCTAGTGATAACCCCCCCGGGTGGGTTGGTCGTTTTTTTGTTTTTCACCCCCTTGGGGGGGCCCCCCCCCCCCCCCCCGGTCCTCCTGACGAAGGGCTCGCGTGACCTTCGTGCTGAATTTTCCCCCCCCCAATTTGGACGCTTCATCGCCTTCTAATCGTCAATTTTAGCTCTGCCCTGAGAACTTGTCGATAGAATCTGCCGGATTCTTTTTCCCCGTTTTTTTTCTTTCGTCCTTTTGGTGGGTTTTGGGAAAAGATGCCCCTCCCCTCCAGCCCCCCCCCCTTTATCCTCGCCGTCCGCCTTGAACTGTTAGCGTATCTTTGTTGGCAGAGGCCCTGAGGCCTTTGTTCCCCCATTTCTGCCATTCGCTGCGTCTCCTCCCCCCGGAGTATCTGGTTCGATCATCCCGGCTTTTTTTCTTCCCCGCCCCCCGCCGCTGATGTATTATTAAACCGGTGTTGATGTTTTTTCTTCCTAGCGTATTCTGTTGGCCGCTTTACCATGTCCCCCGCGCTCTCGTCGCCCAGTTCTTGGGTTTTGGTTTTTTTTTGGGGGGGTTTTTTTTGGGTTCTTTTCAGTCCCCCTGCGCAAGCATGCGACTCTGAGAACTAGAATAAGAACTTGGGGGGGTGGGGGGGCTCTCTCTGGGTCTGAAGAAGAAAGAGGGGTAGTCTTCACCGCTTTCTACGTGGAACGAGGATTTCCCCTGCGTGCGTTATGCGCCCCTCAAGACTCTTTGTTGTCTCCGAGCATTACTTCTGTGCATGTCCATCTCAAGTAAGAAGAGAGTGAATACCACCCAAACTCAACCGGTGATTTCATCCCACCCCCTTCGTTCGTGTAGACCCGGCTGATAGACTCCCCTGATTCGACAGGCCGCCCTACCTTTCCCCTCCCTACTGCTTCTTTCTTTTTCAAGATCCGTTAATTCTTTGACCCCACCTCCCACCACTTTTTTCCCCAGATGCCCGTTTAGGTTTCACGCTCGAGTTTCCCTCCCCCAAAGCATTTCTTTTGACTAAGCTCATACCCTTTTTTTTTTTCTCTTTTTTTTTCCCAAACAATTGGAAGAGTCTTGTCCCTCCCGATAATTTCATATCCCCCGATCAGGAACAAGTCTGGGTTTCCCGCTTCGTACTCATTGGAGTAGGCGTAGTTCTCTTGTTTCAACGATAATCCCGTAAGAGATAAACGGCCGCAGCTGGCGTGTCTCCCCACTCTCAAGATCCTCTTTCACCTTCAACGGAGCTTCTTCCACTCCTGCCGGAAATCTGCTTTTTCTGCCTGGTAAGCTACTGTTTTCAAAATGTCACCAACGACCTGTATCCCCCCACCTTTTATGTCTCCTACGATTGAACAACCGGACAATTTCTAAACAGAGCTGCCTGTTCTCCCGAGTTCTTTTTTTTGAAGCCCCTTCCAGTGATGGGTTCCCCCAAACAAAAGTGCCCCCTTTACCAGCTACTACATGGCGCCTTTCCCCCTCGTTTCTCCGTCTTTTCCGCAAAATGCCCTACCTCTCGCCCGTCGACGATTCCACCGCCCCTCCCATCATCCACATTGAGCACCTTTTTTGCCGCCTCGACCCTCTGTTACTATTACCTTCGTCGACCGATCCCCAACCCTGATGAAGCACAAGACAAACGGCTTTTTCCCCACAGCCCCCCTCCTTCCTTCGATTCGTCAAACTCCCACCCACCCCCTTGCTGCTTTATGATACTTACCTCCTGTCACGCTCTGTTGGTTTTTTTTTTTTTCTTGGGAGCGCCCTCCCGCGACGAAGCAATCTCTTCGACCGATGCTTTTCTCTACGACTAGAACAATCTAAGCGGTACACAACACCTCCCCCTGAGACATTCCCCTTTCGTGGCCTCGCCCTGCCATCCTTTTTCGCCCTCCTTGATCGAGCCTCTTTTCTCCTCCCCATAGAAGAGACCGTGAACGATTTTAAAGGGTCCGTTCTTTCGACCCGAAACTATTCTTCACTTTTCGTTTGCCAAGTCACCGCGGTTTTCGGACCACTCATCGATACATTCCTGACCTGTTTTGCCTGCTCCTCCCTTCGCTTCTTCCTCTCTGATCGTGTTCTTTCCTGTCGCCGATCCTCCAGAAACCAGTTTTGCAATTTTTTCCGTTTTTGTTCTTGCCCCCCGAGATGCCACAAATTAACTTCCGGTCCCACCTTCCCCCCCCCATCGTGATCTCCTCCCTCCCCCTTCAAAGAACTTGCTATTTGCCACGATCACCTTGTTTTTTTCTGCCGCGCTTGATCTCGCGATCCGGTCTTAGGAACCGAGGTTCCTCTTACCCTATCGGACAGGCAGACCCCTTTCTTCTTCCTGCCTCTCGGGTCTCCCCGGCTGCTCCCCTCTCCTCCTTTCCTTAAAAAACGTGGACGTAAATTTACCCACAGGTCGCACACTCCTACACCCAATCCTGCAATTACATCCTGCCCCGGACGTGGCCGCAGCCCTTTTGTCGAAACATTGGTTCGAACCAAGGAAACAAGAACACCCGTCCGCCCGAACCCCACCATCGAGAAGACCCCCTCCCTTTGTGACAAAATTGGTTTTTCCAATTTTTTCTCGGCCCGGGACCTCCGCTAGACCCAAACCCCCCCCAACACCCACAACTGGCTCCCCCCATCTAAACCAACCCTTAATGCGTTTTTTAGTAGAATTTAACTGGACTTTAAAAAGAGGGGTTTCTCTTTTTTTTTTTCCTTTAAGCCATATGGCTCCTCGTTCTCCCACCCTTAACATCATTGTTAACCCACTGGTTTGCGCCCTCATGGTGAAGTTCTTTCGAATTCGGAACTTATTTTTTGGATAGAAACCCCAACCCGGTTTTTTGATATGTTCTATACCGTTGAGCAACCTTTTCCCCTTTCTTCACAAGACCCTTTTCTAGATCGCCGGGATATGCTTTTTTGATTTTCTAACGGTTTTTTTGCTACGAACTGTCATTTTTTCGAGATTTTGGCCCGACCGCTTTATCTCCGTTCTACGGAAATCCCCAACCCCTGATCCCCTAGTCGCCGCGTCCTGCCCAATGTCGCCGTTCCAGGGTTTAAAGGTCCTAGTAACCGCTTTATTCCCTATGACTGTTTTCCTGCTTCTCTCCTGTCCGCCCCCCCACATTGGGGTGACCCCGAAATGACCCCCCCCCTGAGCTCGTGGCTTTGGCTGTAGGAGTTCATCCAACCCTTTCCCCTCGGCCTTCTTTTCCCCTCTGGCTGCCCAACTTGGCCCCCCCCCCCCCCCCCCCAAACCTCTTTGTGTCATGAGCCGCGTGTAATCGGCTCGCATACTTTTCTCAGCTTTTCGCACAAACAAGAGTGGGTCCTTTTCCTTAAGAATCCCGAGCTTCACCTCATAAGAATGATCTCGTCCCGCTGACTCAGATCCTCGCCGGCAACCCTTTTTAGTGTAACCGCCTCATCTCTTTATTATTGTCTGATTTGTCAGCGAAGCCCGGCTTTTCTTTTACCTCCCCCTTTTTTTCACCAAAGCCTTTTGCCTCGGTCGTCTCTTCTATATTGTAAACACGGTGGGGGTTTTTCCCCTTGATTTTTTCTCCGTTCGTAGTCCATCACGTGTCCCCTGCACAGCAAGGTTCCCCCTAGTTTTCCCTTGTTGCCGAATCGACCGAGTATTTTCTCCTTACCGTCGTGATTTTCGCATTTTTAATATCCTCCTTCATGGGCATGGTTTTTTTTTTTTACCTTCCCCCCTCCGGGTTGCTTGTTCTTTTTTTTAAGAATAGATGTTGCTCGACTTCACGACTAGGCTCTTTCTCAAACCACCCTGTGAAAGTTTTGGAGAAGTTTTTTCTTGGGAGACCAAAACGCCTGCTCAGTTTTTCGCCGGCCGCCCCAACCGCCCCTCCCTTTTCCGCCTTTTTCCTATCGTCGGTGTGATCCTCCTTCGTTTCGTTCGACAGGAAGAGTAGTTGTTTAGGGAAATGTGGAAGCTTTTCTCGACTTTTTGTGCGTTCGGTCGCACCCGGTTTTTGAATTCCTTTTCCTCCCCCCCACCGTTTTTTGCCCGGGTAATCCACGGTTACCCT
>Ga0179593_1272929_pt1 | contig 12818 bp, 15 predicted proteins | sample CZODoug2_1_08_16_FD_185931 | JGI IMG/M metagenome (GOLD analysis project Ga0179593, IMG submission 185931) | Vadose zone soil fungal communities from Angelo Coast Range Reserve, California, USA - CZODoug2_1_08_16fungal (PacBio error correction) | ecosystem: Environmental > Terrestrial > Soil >... | reverse complement strand
TTCGTGGGACGCCCAGTTAGTTCCCAGAGTCTTCACTTTTTCGTGCGGAAGAACACTCCCTCCTCGCCTTTGACCTCTTGTCCTAATGAAGCGTCTGTTTTCTTTTCGGTAGGTCTTTTCGTTTGTCTTTGTCCCACTTCAGACATTCTTGATCGGTTTTTTTTTTTTGTTTTTTGAGCGCTCCATTGGCCCCTTTGATCCCCTTTCCCTCCCCTTTGGCCCCGGCCTTTTTTTTCCCAACTGTTTGACCCTCTTCAGTCGGCCCAAGATGCTATCTGGTTGGCGTCTTTGACCCCACTTATGATACTGAGAGTGTCCTAGGAGGCTTGGTTTCCCCGGACGAGGTCTAATTCCCCCTGACCCCTCCCCTGTCATTCTTTTTAACTAGTACCTTTGCCGGAGCTCTTGTATCTTTTCTCAAGGTCATTCTTCATTCCCTTTCGTTCTATATGCATGGAACAAGGGTCCGATCCAGATGATGAACGCTCTTTCTTCTCCGGTTTGCTTTCTTTGCGAGTTGTGTTTTCTTCCCCGTTTTATGGCCGGACTAGTGAATCCATTCTTGGGCCACTTTGATTTTAGGGCTGCCTCTCGTTGACCCGCCCTCGGCCCAGAGACCCCCACTGACCTTTTTTTTTTGGTTTGTTATATATGTTGCTGTCATCCTCCGGTCTTTCTCTTTGTTTTAGGGAGTAAGGGATTAGTCATAAGCGCTCCTTGCCCGGTTTTCCCCGGCAGCGACCATTTTCTAAGTGAGTGGCCGTCTTTCTTTTTTCGGGTTCCTCCTTTTTCTTTTCCCCAACTTTCTACCCTGTTCTGTTTGCCGGTCGACAACTTTTTTCCTTCTTTGCCTTCTGTTTCTGCGTATCCAACCCCCCAGTCAGAGTTTTTTTTTTTGGCCTAGGCTTCTTGTCTGATCGTTTCTCCTTGCCTTGTTTTGATGACCCATGTTTTCTTTCCCAAGACGAGATCATCACCCCCTGGTTTCGAAAGTCGTGCATGAGGGGACATCCGATTGACGTGTTCCCCCGCTAACGACTGATTTCGTGTTTTTTTCCGTCAGAGGCTTTTTGAGCTTTTTCTGTGAGGCCAGGGAACCTGCCTCCGTTTTTTATTGAGAAATTGGTGGGGTGACCGGCGGGGGTTGCTGTTTTTGGTGCTGAGCTTCGTTTTTTTTTTCCGCCTCTATGGACCACTTTGCGTTCGGTGGTCTCTTAATGGGTGAGGGTCTTGGACGGTTTTTCAGTTTTCCAGACCTCTTTTTTTTCGACCTTTGTTTTTTTTTTCTCCCCCAGCCTGCTGGTTTTCAGTCGAGTCTGGGCGCGGCGCATTTTTTTCGGCGGCTTTTTCTGGCCGCCCATAGTTGTTTTTTTCCCCCTGCCTTGGCGCCCCTTTCTTCCACGCCCGCTTTTTGCCCGTTGGAGGTCTTTGTGATCTTTGTTTTTATGCTTGCCCCGGTGGCTCGCGCGTGGGCGAAAATCTCGCTCTTGAGCTTTCTTTTAGTATTTAGTCTCCCTTTTTGGCGTTCCCCTTGCAGGGTTTTGTTGTTCTACCCCCTGCCCCTGCTTCCCTTGTCGATCTGCTTTTTCTTGGGCCGGGGTTGAGTTCGCCCTCCTACCTTGGCCGAGGTTTTTTTGGGAACGCTCTTTGGCCGCTTACTCCCCTTTCCCCCCTGACGTAGACTTTTGGTTGTCAGCTTTGGGTATGTCTTTCCCTGTGCGTAAGTTTTTAAGAAGGCAAGAGAGAGGGCGTTTTTTTTTCTATGTATTGCCCTTCTTTTGCAGAGTCTTTTTGTTTCCAAGGTATTTTCTCCTCTTCGGTCGTCGGGCGGCGCGTTTTGTGATTTCATGAGCCAACCCTCCTTAGATATCTTTCCGTTTCGTGTAACTTCACTCCGTTTTCGGACTTTTCGCCTTCTTTTTGAAGTTTCCGCGCTGCGTAAGGTTTGCGGGTGACTTTTCTGTGGGGAGCGGCGGGTGGAGGATGTTTTTTTAGATCCTTTGCTTTTTTTTAGTTTCGGCCTCCCCTTCTTTTTTTTTTCTCCCTTCATAATTTGTTGTTTGGATAGGCGATTTCCTTTCTCTTCCTCTTTACCCCCTGCTCATCCCTCCCAGTCCAAATATGCAAGTCCTTTGGTACCTTGTGCCCACACCAGTCACCCGTCCCCAAAAAACGTTGTAGCAAAGGTCAGTGGATCCGCACTTTTTTCCTTTTTTTATATCCCCCCCCTATAGAGGAAGGATACATATGCTGCCCGGTCCGCGTGGAGTGGGTCTCCACATTTCAGTCTTCGACCCTGACAGAGATACGTCCCCCCCTTTTTTCGTCGCCCCTTTGGTCCCGCCGGACCCCATCCGGAGATTCTAATCTGGGGTCTGGTTAACATTTGCATCTACCGCCTGGCCGCATCGAGCCTGACGCAGCTGTTAAGTGTTTTGGTGACTGCTTCGCCAACCCCTTGCTGTGCTTTTTTTTTTCAGTTCGTACAAGAAGTGGTGCTCTCTTTCTTCGCAGTCGACTGGCTTGGATTTTTTCCCCCCCCCCCCCCCCCGTCGGCTTTTTTTTTTACTACGTGCTTTCCTTTTTTTTCCCCCAGGGACAGGTTTTTTAAGTTCTTCACCCCGCCTCGGCCTTTTATTCCACCCGCTCAGGACCTTTCTCGTCGTTGCCGTCCGTCCCGTCCGGTAACTTGGCCTGAAGGATTTCCTGTTTTTCCCCAGGGTTTTTCTGCCTCCAGGAATTCAACAGTATTATTTTTCCGCGGTCCATCTCGTCCTCGACCCCAGGCCTTCACCCCGGTCGCATTCCTCGTTTTTTTGAGCCTTGCAAGGGACTACTTATTTTCCCCCCCCTGGTTTTTTACTGTAATTTCCCCTTATTGTTGCGTAAGTTACCATCGACGCCGGTTTTCATTGGGATGTTATAGGAAATTGCGGGATTTGCCAGCCTTCCCTTGCTTAATCCATACCTGTCGTATTTCCTTTGTTGACCATCGTGATGGTCTTTTTTTTTGGGGCCTACCCCCCCCCCCAGGCTCCTGCCAGTCTTGGTTTTTGTGATATATCCCCTCTCCCCAGACCCCCCATTTTGCCCTTACCCGACCGCATGTTTGATGCTATCTCGGTTCCTTTCCGACACCCCTTTCCCCCCTCTTCACCCCCAAGCGTAGCCTTCTTCCGACCCTTTACCGATCTCAGGTTGCCTAGTTATTTCTAATTTTGCAAGGCGGAGGTTTTTTTCCCTGGGATTCCCAAGACGCGTAAGGTTTTTCTTCCCTTCGACCCCCCCATGCATTTCAGCCAGTTTGTTCGCATTTTTTTTTTCTCGGAGAAGACAGACCGCCTCTCCACTTTCCCCCAAGCGCTCACTATTTTCAATCGAATCTTTTTGGACCATTTTTTTTTTTTTGAGTTCGTTTACTACCGCTTCTTTTTGGGACCCACTCCCCCCCCAGTATCCCATCGGCTGGCGCAACCTCCGGAGGGGCGCCACATGGTCAGTGTTTTCGTTTCGTCGGTGCCTTTAGTTTTCGCTTACACCTAAGTGTCCCCCCCAAGCCCCTCCCTTGACCGGTTGCTCGGATTCCTTCCCCCCCTGCTTGGTGCTGACATATCTTCGGGCTACCATCTATGTGACCCCCTGGGGGGGTTGGTTTGGGAATCTTATCTCGACTTTTTTTTTCCCTTTTTTTATTCTGTTCGGCTTATCCCTTGCGCTTGCCCGAGGATAATGCCCCTCTCTTGGATCACCGATTCTTCGTGGCTTGGTTTCTCCAGAGTTCTCGGCCCAGTACAAGTTTTATTTCTTTCTTTTCTTTTTTTCTTTCGAGCTTGTTCCTCTTCACCCCTGACGTCCCATCCTCTCTCCTTTGTGGCGACGCCCTTACTTGTCATTTTCGGGGCCGGCGTAGGTTTCCGGGACTTTGCTTGCTCACCCCCCCCCTTCCATTTAAACTTCCGTTGACCCGTTGCTTCCCAGGTTTTCCCCCTCTCGCCCCACAAGGGGTGTGATGTGGTCAAAAGTCCCAAACCGTACCGTTCTACCTCCCCCTTCCCTACTGACAAGCAGTGGGCGTGCGAAAAGGGCTTTTTTTTTTCTTGCATGGGGGTTGTTCAAGACCCCCCCCCCCACGGTCCCATTTGGGTAAAGTCTTCGCCAGGGCGACTTCTCACCCCCCTTCTTCTTCTTTCCCCTCCTCCTAAGTTGTGGTGGTTGATTTCCTGGTAGTCGTCTTCTTGGCCGACGTCCTTCTATGATTGCACTTTTTTTTTTAGCAAACTTTGCCCCATCTGATGTCCTGTTCTCCGCCGTTTTGCGACTTTTCGTAGTAGGTGGGTCTTTTTCTCAATGATTTTTTTTGCCTCTGGAAGCTTTCCTTTGTTTTTTTTGTTTGACTGCGTCGTTTACAATTGGACTGGCGATCCCTCGCGTGGCTTCGACATGTCCCTTTAGGCCTTCGCCCCCCCTCTCTCGGATGCTGTTTTTTATTTCGATAGCTTTTTTTTTCCACCTCCCAGACGATGTCCCTCTCCCTCTTCTCAACGCCCTTCCCTTGCCTCGGTTCTTTTTCCGCCATTCCGTCGGGCTTGTTTTTTTATTTTTTTTTTTTTTTTTGTCCTATGAGTCGGCCGCTAAAATTTTAGATGAGTTTCTTTTTTTTCTTTAATCACGTGTTTGATAGTTTTTCCCTTTGGGTGTCTCTGGGTTTTGAGCTGGCGCCCTTCTTCCTGGGGTCCCTCTGTGGGCCTGGCCACCCCACTTGCTTTTTTTGCTGACTTGCAGAGGTTTTTTTTGCGAACCCTTGGTTTTCTCATATTGGTGTCAGTCGGATCGCTTTCGTAGGCCCTTTTTCCCGGTGCTCGCCTACGCTCCTGCGCGCAGCGAATCGGGTTTGAGCGGTTTTTTTGCTTTTCGTCGGGATTCTTCCCCGTTTTTCCCCCCGTTGCTGAAATGTTGATGGGGATTTGACCTTCTCCTGTGGGCGGTTCGAGGTTTGGGGCGCCCTCGCCCTCCCGACGTCTGGTATGAGCGGCGACTGGCCTGAGGTTTACGTGGAGAGGCCTTTTTTTTCGATTGAACAAAAGGAACCCTCTTTCCCAACAACGTTACTTAGTGGCCTCTCTTCGGCGAGTGTGCATCATTTACATTATTTCCCCCTTCCCCCCCCCCGTAGCTTGGGTTGAGGGCGTGTTGCTGATTTTTTTCCCCTTTAAACTTCCCTCCCCCCTTGCCTGTGGATAGTGTCTCTTTCCTTTCGTCGTTTGGTTTTGTGGGGAGCGGCAATATTGTTAGTCATGATTTACCCTGGACAAAGGTTTTTTGTTACTTTTTTTCGGGTTCAGCTGGCGGGGAATTCCCGGTCTTCCTTTGCACTACGGGTTCCCTTCTTCGTCGGGTGTTTTTTGCGCAACCCCTCTTGGGAGTAGAGTGATGGCGCGGTCTTCCTCTCGTTTTTTTTTCAATTGTACTGCCCATGCATCTCGTTCTCCTTTGTGCTTCGATACCCCCTCCTAGAGATAGAATTTTTTTTTTGCAAACAGGGCCTTTTTGTTTTTGACGTTTCCTTTTTGCGCGCGAGCCTTTTTTTACGGTGGAATTTCTGTAGTAATTTCTTCTTGAAAAACTTTTTCTGTGAGGTGTCCCCATCTCCCTGGTTTTTTTTCGTTTTCCTCCCCTTTAATGTCCCTCTTCTTCGGCCTTTTCGCGATATTTTCTTGATTTCCCCCCGCCCCTAAGCCGAGTTGGTAGTTTCCGGGAATTTTGTGATTAGTCGCCGTACCTTTGGCTACGTTTGTCAGGAGGGATTTTTCCCAGGACGCCCCCTCGTAGTTGTCCGCAGACTGGTTCCTTCAGATTACCGTGGGGCCTCAGGACTCGGTCCGGCGTCTTGTTCCCTGAGCGCCGGTCCGGATCTGAGGTTTTTTGCGTAGAGTCTTTTTCTTTTTTTTTCGGGAATTTTTTTGCTTCGCTTCGTATATCCCCCTGGAATGGCCTCTGGGCGGGTCTTTCCCACCCCGACCATTTGCGATTTTTTTCTGACGCTTTTTGAATTTTAGTGGGTGGTACGGGTTTTGCTGGTCCCGTCCGGATGGCGGGTGCTTCTTCGGAGCAGCGGTTGGACATAGAGCAGCGCATGTTCTCGCCCCTTTCTCCGTTTCTGGGTGGTTGTTTTGGATGTTTGCGTTGCTTCTTAGTTCCATCTTGCGTAACGCCTAAAAGAACATTCGGCAACGCACCTCCTGGTTTTTGGAACTAACCCTAACTGGTGCCTGTTGTTTGTTATTCCTCCCCAGCGCCACCTCCCCTTTGATTCCCCCCCCCGACCCTTTTTTTTCGTTAGAGATTTCTCCTGCCTGGCCTATTGGTTTCCTAGATACATTTACACTACTTTCCGCCCCACACCCTTTTCGAACGATTTTTTGGATCGCTCAATTTGGCGGACTTCTCTTCCTCCCTTTCCCCTCCATGAGTTCTTCTTACCGGGCCGACTCCTGGAACGCGCGTTGTTTAGCAAGTGCCATCGGTTCTCTGTCGACCGGGTGGTTGACGGGCCCGCCTCTTCTTGTTCCCTTTCTTCCAACTGCCAAACTCGTCTTTTGGGCCGGCGTCTCCTGCAGATAAAGGAGGTTTTTTTGGATCCCCAGTCGTTGCCTGCTGGATTCATACCTTGGATTTGGGGGCCTGGCTCAATGGCCGCTTCAAAGGAATCCATTTCGGCGATGACCCCTATACAAAGCTCAAGTGGCCGTCCCCCCCCCCCCCGTGGTTGTTGAAGACCGAAGCTCCCCCCTTTTCCCTTTGGTGATATGTCAAACCCAAATCGGACCCTCGCCGAGTCTTTTTTTTTTTTTTTGCGACCAAGCCGGCGTCCTTCTTTAAACGAGCCAAGTTATTCTTTTTGAACCAGTTTTTTTTTTTCACACCCAACTTCATTTTCGCCAGGGACCCGGGTGGGCCAAGTTCCCCATTGACGATTTTTTTGCCCGTTTCCAGATCCCTGGCCTTATGGGTCTTGGTCGTTCCTGACGGTCCCACGTTCCGTTTTTTCTGGTTACGTTTGATCGGCCCTATTTTTCGCCCGCCCTTTTTTACCACCCTTGGCCCCCTTTTTGTTTCAACTCTTAATCATGGTTTTTCTCCCCATTCGGTGTCCTTTCCTGGTCCTCGAAAAGGAGCCATCCGCTTTAATTCAGGGCTTTTATCTTTTCTTTCCCCCGCACCTGCTTTGATCCCGGAGCCTAATCCGCACTGGTGATTGTATTTTTTTTTTTTTGGTCTTTGAACCCACCCCAAGGATCTTCCGGCGCTACGGATCTTTAGTTCCGTCCGTCCCCCTTCCTTTGCAGGTGGTGGGATTTAGCGCCTACTGCCGCAGGAGTTTTCCTCCCCCATGTTTTTCCCCCAGTTTTGTTTGACTTTTTTGAATCAGGAATCCCGAACCCTACCATCTCCTCAGCGCTTAAAGGGGTCCTCGCGATTTTCCTTTTGTTGATTTTCGCGTTTCAAAGTTTATGCCACTGGCCCTCATGACTCCCTGTACCCCGTACCTGCCGGTCATTACTTAGACGTATCTCCCAGGTCATTTTCCTCCTCATAGGCATCCGGTCGATGTTCTGCCAATGCAGTTGCCCTTCCTAGGCCCCCCTAACATGAAGGTATTGTCTTCCTTGACGACCATCCCCCGATGACTATCTCCCAGTTCTTTTTATTCTTCCCCAAGGTTTTTACTGAATATTCAGAATGCCTGATGGAGGTTTGGTGTCCCTCAGCGCTCCTGATGAGGTGCATTTCTGCTGGTGCTGTCCTCTTCGGTCCCCAGACAAGGGTGCGTTGTGCTTCGAGGGCCTTCTGATCGAGCAGGCAAGAAGGGTGTTACTTCCCCGCATCTTCTTTTTGGGGCCTACTGTTGCTTTTTTTTCCCAAGAGGGGCGCAAATTCCCCCCAATTCCCCTTGTGTCCCCCGAGCCGACATTTTTTTTTTTTTCGGTGACAATTGCCAGATCCTCCAAACCGGCCCCACGACCCCCGTTCCTTTCTACTCCAACACGTCCCGCCGTCACACCAAGTGGTCGGGCTGAGACCTCCGATTGGTCGGGGGCGTCTTTTTCCCGGTTGCGGTGCTTGGCGCACATAGACCTATAGGGTTAATTGCCTTTCTGACGGTGACCCCCTTTCCTTCTCTTTTACTATCTCAGTTTGTTTTTTTTCACTATCGGATCAGGTTGGTTACCTTTTTTCCCTTTTGCCGTTTGGTTTTGCTTGCCAGAGATTGACAATTGGCGGTGAAACCCCCAAGCCCGCCATCGATTGTCGTCCCCTTTTCGCCATTGTGGTGCTGACTTTTTCCTCTCACTGTCGGTTTTGTCGTTGTTTTTTCACTCAGCCCGTTTTCGCTATCCACGTGAAAGTTTTTTTTTTTGGTGAGCCTCCTTTTTAAAGTTTTCTGCGTGTTTGGGTCTCCCCACCGCGTTGGGTCCCCCCCAGATGTCCTGATGCTGGTGCTTCTTTTGTGTTCCCCCTTCTCTCTGATTTCTCAGAGGACGTCCACGGCCTTTGTAATGACGAACTCCACGACCCGTCAGGGTTTTCTTCCCCATCTCGTGGGTCTTTGTTCAACGCTCCAGATCCTTCCCTTTTTTTCTTCCCGAGTCAGTTCTCGCTGTAGGATCCTTTGTCCCGTGGGGATTTTCCTGAGCCCCCTCTCTCCTTACTTCCTTTTCCCTCTTTGCCCTCCCATGCTTTGAGTTGTCTCTTCCTCCTGACTCCCCTTTTCCCCTCTTCCCCTAAAAAAACATTCCATGTTTTTTTGATGTTAGCAGGATGTTTATCGGTGTTGTACCCCTTGGTTCTTTGTTTCTGCCCCCCCCTGAGGCAGTTCTGTCCTGGAAAGTCATTTTTTGTCGCGGTTTCTCTGCCGGTGATCCGGCGTTTTACAACGTAGCCCTGGATTGTCCTTGGTTTTTTTTTTTTTCGTTCGGCGTTGAGGATCCCCCTCAACAACCCTCGCCTTGCCCTTTTTTAGGCGACCAATAGGCCCCTTGAGCTTTTTGGATGGGCCTTTGGGATGAGCTGTAACTTTCTTAACTTTTTGTTTGTAACCCCCGGTTTTTCATCAAAACCAGCCTTGAATCGTGCCTTTCCTTTTGCCTTCCCCCCGAGCATAGTCCTCTCCAAGAGATGGCTCGGAGTTTTGCCGCTTGGCGTTCTTCATTCCATCCGACATTTCGAAACTCCGGAGATTGAATGATTGGTCCTTGCCCCCCGTGTTTTTTGCCCTTTTCTGCTTTCGCATTTGGTTTCTTCCTTTTTCAAGGATTACTTTTCCTTCACTTATTCCCAGTTTGGTGATTTCATCGTCGCCTTGCACTGCTTGGCCAGTCCACCTCGTTCGTCAACTTTCGGAATTGGTGACAGCAAGTTGTTCGTGACCCTGGTTTAAGTTGGAGATAGGGGCTTTCCCCCCGGCGGCTTTTTTCCCCTTTGTCCCTCGTATCGTACGCTTTTGCTGATTCCCAGGGTTTCTTAGTCCTCCTAAGGCAGTGGTTCTTTTTTCATTTTTGGCTGAGCCCTGAGGCGCTGATTTTTTTATTTTTCCTTTCATTTCATTTTCACCCAACGGTCCATGTACCTTTGCGGCTCGGAAAGAGATTTTTTCCTCCCTCCTCAAACCTTCGCCTTTTTTTGCTCCTGGCCTCGCGTTTATTGATCACGCTGCCACTGTTTGGCAAGAATTGTCGTCTTTTTCCGCTTTCTGTTCGACCTCCCTTGCGCCTTTTCTTACGATGCCGCAAGCCGGCGATTTTAATTTTCGCCCGGATATAGAGTCCGTGGAATCATTCTTTTTTGGCCTCTTCGTTCGATTTTCTGTTTCGGCGTCGGGTTCGTTTCGTGTCCGTTTGATCCCGCTCTTCACTGTTCGCCGTTTATATTCTTTATGAGAGCCGTTTTTCTCCCTTGGGGTATGAGAAGGACGCTCTTGCGGCCTTTTTGGTCGGTACTTTTGCCACCTGATTGTTGTCAGAGGGATTTTTGGGTTTTTTTGCCGCATTCAGAATTCCTTTTACTCCGTTGTTTTTTTTGTGCTGACGCTGGGATTTGGCTTTTTTTGGCCTCTCTGCTCCCATCCCCCCTCCATTTTCGGCAACCTGACCAGCAGTTTTCACACACGTCCCCCCTTTTAAAAAAGGCTCCGAGCTGCAGACGCCTTTGATTTCCCCACCGTTCTCTCCCCGATAGTCAGTTGTTTGTTTTTCTCCCTTCCTGCGGTTTGTGGGCGCGTGCCCTAGCAGGGATCACGGGGGCGATTCTTGGCCGCCTACCAGATTTGGCTGCGCAGGCCCCTCAGCTGGTTACCTCTTCCGTGTGAGATTTACTTTTTTTTCCTTCCGGTCCGCCCTGCGGCTTCTCGGTTTAGGAAACCGTACCTTCCGCCCGCCGGTCGGCATCTTCTTTTCCCTTCATTTTCCTGGCGCTGCGTTCCGAGCTGCCTTTTCGTTTTTTTTGGCGTTTTTGCAGAAGCTCAATAGTCGACTATTCTGCGGTGTAATTAGAGGTCGGACCTTTTCCCGCGTTTTAACCAGGTCCGCTTGATTGAGTTCTTACCCCTTGTTCCCAGGCGTCGATCTTTAGGTTTTTGAATCTTAGCCTTCCGAGGTTCGTTGGATTAACCTCCCCAAGGCTCCTATTTTTGGCGAAGTTTTTTTGGTGACGGCCCGTCCCCCTGGTTCTTCAAGGCACCCAATCAACGAGATGGATTGGCGACCTTTTCTTTTCGCCTGAAGAAAGTATTTTCTTTCCTTCTTCGGCTTGAACCCCTTTGCTGTTTTTGAACCCCTTCCTTTCTTCCCTGGGGGAATTGCCGTTTCCTGGCCCCCCAAAGTATTGGGTCGCCCTCTCCTTGCAGACCTCTTGTCTCATTACCCCCCCCTTCCCTTTTTGCAGTCGGCTTAATCTAATTTGGTAGCCCGTGACCAAGTCCCGCCACCTTTGCCGCTTAATACTCAGAGATCGTTGACTTTTTTTTTTTTTTTTTGGATTCTATCCTATCCCTCCTGATTATCTATCCCAGCTGCCCCCCTACCCGTCTGAGGCCCGATTGTTCCTCTAGCTTTAATTTTCTTCGAACAACACTACCCACAAACTCGTCTCCGCGCTCCTTTCTTTAAGCTTTATTGCTTAGTTCGCCAGCTTTTTTCTTTACCTTGGGGAAGGGGATAATTTTTTCTCCCTTTTTTCTTAACGAAGTAGCCCAGTCAATCCTCCCCCTTTGCGTTTTCGTTGTGTCCCTCAGACGGCCGTCCCGCATCTTTGATCCCTCTCCTTTTCCCCTCCCCCTAGACGATATGTCTCGCCTTTTTTTTTTTTCTTTTTATGGAAGGCCCCTTTCTGACCCCCCCCCGCTTGCGGTCGCTCCCCAACCCTATTCAGTTGCAATACTGGCCCCTCGGCCACCGGAGGATCGAATCAACGCCGTTTCCAAGTTTCCCCCTCTTCAGAAGAAATTGGTCAAGCTTCCTTGCGATTCCGTCCCCTCTTGCCCTGACCTTATCGTTTTGTTCTTTTATGCATTTTCATGTCTTTTTTTTCAGTTCAGACTGTCATGTGAAGTGTGTTTTTGTAGGTTTTCCAATTCTCTCCGGCCCCCTACGATGGTTTTTTTCAAACGATTGTAGGCAGGGGCTTTCTATCTTCTCGGCCACTGTCCCATCCCCCCCCCCTTCCCCCTTGAGTTTTTGCTCGGGGTGGGTTTGATCGAATTTTTTTTTCCCGATTTACATCCTCCTCCCCCAGCGACGTTGCTAATGCCTTTGTCGTCGCCCCTGCGCAGTGTCCGTTCAATTTTAACCGGCTTTTTTCCCCCCTTCCACCGACCCTTGACTTGTCAAGGACAAAGCTTCTCCCCCTTTTGCGCTTGAAAAAGACACAACCGGTCCCATTCTACGACCCCCGTGTCCGCCTTTTCCCCCCAGGGTTGGTCGGTCTTGCGACCCCTTTCCTAGAGGGGTTTTTTGTTTTTGACTTGAGTTATCCCTTCCCCTCCCACGAGCAGACATCCGCAGGTTTCACACTTCCATTTTTTTTCGGTCACCAGTTTATTCGGTGCCGCATTTGGTTTTTTTTTTGGTCCTAAGGCTACCACTTTCCTTTTCCCATTAGTGTGTTTTTTCGACCTTATTCGGTGGTATCCCCCTGTTTTGGCGGCGACGTCAGTTTTCAGGACATTCTCCCCATTTTCGTTGGCTCAGGTTTCCCCCCTGTCCCCCTCCCCCCCAGGCGTCCCCTCCCAAATTCGATGTCTTTTTCAGTTTGTTTTAGGGGAGGATTTTATCAGGACTTTCGTTTTTTTCGTTGGGGGCCCTCCTTTGCCCCTTTGGCATGACTCCTTGGAGCGTGTCCTTTGTCGGGGGATTCTGTCTTTTGTTCTCGCCGGTGTTTTTTTTTTTTGTTTTTTTTGTTTTTTTTTTTTCCATTGGTCCCCTTTCGAATACTTGACATCCAGTCCAGATTTCTCGCTTTCTTTTTTTCGTTTTTCGTCCTCGTCGTCTTTGGTTGTCGAGCCCCACTCCGACGGTTTGGTTCCCCCTTTTGTCCAGGTCGTTTGATCACGATAATCCCCCAGGCCCAGTTTTTTTTTTTTTTCTTAAATCTTTTTTCCAATGGGCGTCTCGGCGCTTTGTGATTCTTCTTTCCACTTAGTCGAGATGAAGGCTTTTCGATCCTGAGATCTTTTCTCCCCCGTGGGGTCTCGTTTGAGTTCGGGTCTACCTGTGTTCGCTTGCGGTTTTGGCCTCGACTTTTTTATGTCTTGGCCGACTAAA
>Ga0179593_1758608_pt1 | contig 12819 bp, 12 predicted proteins | sample CZODoug2_1_08_16_FD_185931 | JGI IMG/M metagenome (GOLD analysis project Ga0179593, IMG submission 185931) | Vadose zone soil fungal communities from Angelo Coast Range Reserve, California, USA - CZODoug2_1_08_16fungal (PacBio error correction) | ecosystem: Environmental > Terrestrial > Soil >... | reverse complement strand
GCCGCATTCTATCATGATGGTAGCTGTCACCCTCATATTCCTCCCCCCGTAATAAGAGTGTGGAAATCTGGTCCTCTGAAATCCCCCCAAATTTATGAAAGCCGAGGGAGTTTCCGTCGATCTCTGAAGTGGACGTACTGATACCTTTTCATACTCCGTGTTCCGATTTCCCTGTATCGCTTCCACGTTGCTTGACAGACCGCGTGTCCCACCCCCTTTTGAGCCGAGAATGACACTTTGGCTCGGTTTCTCCTGTTTCTCGCTAGCCCCGGCGGACTGGTCCTGGGAATTCAATCAACCCAACTAAGGTCAGGTTTGCTGCTGGACGCTCCTCGCCAACAGGGAGGGGAATCGTAGCTTTCCCCTCCTACAAGGCAGGAATCAAGGAAGATCCTGGGCCATCCCGCTTGCTTGTCAGTTTGGCACCGTCCCCGGGTAGAACCATGCTTTGACTCCCTTCGCAAGCTCGGATCCAGTCGCAAAGTCGTCCCGGTTGGCCCCCTGCGTACACTCGTCCGACGATACAACAGGATCAGCCCTCCTGCGGCGGGACACCCTTTAGGCGGCCGTTAAGCCCGCCCCACGTCTGTAAAAGCTTCCAAAGCCGGAACTGCGAAGGTAAGTCCCCTGGCCGAGCTTGACACGTTCGTGAGTTAAGAAGGCTCACGCTGCTGCCACCGGATTTACGGGTTTTTTTTTTTCCGTGAAGTCTGGCCGTGCGACCTCACGCCCCCCGCGCCTTTTTGTCAAGTAATTCCGATAATCCCGAGGAACACTCCCCTTGAAGGGTGGGGTGGGCAACCGGCGCGAACTGGTATTTATGGGACCGGGCCCTTTTTTTTAATTAAGTCTAGGAGGCTTTCAAGTGTAATTTTCTGAAACCCTTTTTTTTCCTCTTGACGGGGAGAAATTGCGTTCTGGGCTCTGTTGAAGCTGAACCAGGACAAGGCCTCTGATCACTCCGAAGTTCCCCTGGAAAATATCCGTTTCACTCCTTCTTTTCTGCTCCCCTCTCCTCATATTAAGGCTGCTGACGCCCCCCGGTTCATGTCAGAGTAGTTGCCCGGCCGGGCGCAATGAAAGTCTTCAATCTCGATTTTTTTCCCCGGCCTTTTTTTTTGTCTAGTCGTGTTCCAGGGCTCTCCTTGTGCGACATCCAGCCATTCGTTCCTTTTCTGTAGTTACAAGAAAAACCTTCCCCCGCAACTACCGTTTCAAGTCATTTTACAATTGTTAGCGCGACATCTCCGTTACCAGTGCCGCGGGTCACACCCTTACCCCTCCGCTTTTCACTTTGTACGGAATTCCCGCCAGTTCGTCCAGCGTTTGATGATCAATCAACGCCCTCGCTTGGGCTATGATCCTTTCAGGCCCTTCATCAGCTTCCCATGTACGACCAACCGGTTTCGTCTTAGCGCGTCGCCCTTGCTTCCCCGTTTATGCTCGGCCGGGGGACGGACACTCAAAAGGCCTTTGGGCGCCTTGGTGCCCGAAGTGGCGGGCTCCGCTCTCTGAGGGCTGATGTGACCCTTATCGCGACGATGGCGTCTCTTTCGTAAGCGAAGCGGCGTTTTTCTTTTTTTTTCCGCTTGCCCCTTCTTTTTGTCTTTCTCCCAGACCTTTTCGCCATCCCTGTCCCACCCCTGCACTTCCCAAGCTGTTCCTAAGAAAACAACCTTCCTTTTGCTTCTTCCTTTTCGGCGCCTCTGAACCAGCCCCCCACAGACGTTTGTCGACTCTCCACATGGCAGAACCGTCTTTTACTTCCCCTTACAGGGATTCCCCTTGGACACAGGCACCTTCCTGGTCCCTAGCTGAGCGATCACTTAAATCCATGTGTGCTTTCAACCCCCGGAACCCTTTCTGTTCCCCCTAACTTTTTCCCGTGGGCTCCGAAATAGTAGGCGAAAAGATCCTTACCCTCTTTCAGCGATTCTTACATGTCCCACAATAGGCAGAAAGATTTTCTTTTCGTTCCCATTTGGCGAAATGACCAGCCTCTTTTTCCTCCCTTTGAGGCCGGGCCGGTTGGGAAAGCCCTCTTCTCTTTTTTTCGCATCCTCCGGCCTCGCTAGATCTCCCCCCTTTTTTGAGAGACTCTGAGAGATGAAGCTTCTTTATCAGAATGTAGGCTCCCCCCCGGTGTACTCCACCTTACTAAGCCTTGGTCGACCCAGACTGGGAAAGTTTCGCCCAGCTTGGATCCTTTGCTTTCCCTTTTCCCCTTTAGACGTTGGAATCCTCCAGATGCGAGGCCAGTTAGCGCCTTTGTACTCACTATTTAGGAGAGACGTGCCCCCCTGACCCCCCCACCCCCTTTCTTTTTGAGCGCGAATGACAAAATTGTTTCCTCTGGGTTCGCGCGAGGAAGGGAAGTGTCATGGGTTTTTACCCAATCAACCCTTTTGGCTCCAGACTGGATGGCCTTTGGGGTACTCCCCCCCCCCTGTGACATTCCCCCTCTCTTTTTATTTAGCAGACCTCCCCTCAGCAGGAGATCTTTGGGCGGGCAGGTGGTTTATCGTCTTGATTTTTCCGGTAGTTTAGGAAACATGGTCCCGGAACCTTTTTCATGCCCCTCCCCGCTCGAATAATACACGCGCAACCGTTTTTGCGCCAGACGTCCGTGGAGCTCCCCCCCCCCTCGTTTCCCGATAAGCCCTCTCGGCGGGACAGAAACAGGCAGGTCCCCCCCCACGGTTTTCCAAGCACCGGTGCCAGTTTGAAGTCCGTCCCGGTTTGTTTTTGCATTGTCCACTCACGGGCGCCGCGGCTTGCTTTCCTTTTTATCAAGGGGGTGAAAATTGGCCGTTTTCCTTTCAGAGCCATCCACCAGCGCATGGCTTGTTCCCCATTGAAGCTGGACTACAAACTGAGATCTAACATTTCTTCAGGCCTTTACGGCTGCGTGAAACGTAATGGTAGGGGTTCTCCCGTGGAATTCAGCAGAGCGACCCATTCCCAACAGGGAGAGAGTGCTTTTCACGTCTTTCCCCCTTGAGGGGAAGCCCCCCTCCCCACCCCTGCTTCCCCCCCTCACAATTTTGCTGTGATCTGACCCTCCTCAACCTCTAAGGGCTGATTATTCAAGCACAAGTTCCGTAGGATCCTCCTGTAAATCGACTGGCACCCGGTTCCGCGCCCCCTTTCCCCCGCCAAGCTTCCTACTTTAGACTTTGCTCAAAAACCTCCGCCCCCCTTTCGTTTCTTTTTCCAATGAAGCAGCTTCCCCCTTTAATGACAGAGCTTCGTCATCTCCAGGATCGTTTCTGCACTGGTCGCGGGTGCGATGTTAACGGAGGCATTTCTTCATTTTCCTTGATTTCATAAGAAATATTGACTGTTTTAAGCACCCCCAAGACCCCCCACAGTTCCCCCCTTTCCTCCAAAGGTGAAAGTCCTATTTTTTCCTTTTCCCCCCTTGACTTGAGAGTTACCCCCAATGAAAAGTGCCGGGTCTACCCCTTACCTGCCAAGTATTCCCTTTCCGTTTTTTTTTCCCCCTCCCTCTTTGGAGTCTTCAAAGAGGATGACCTTGCACTTTTTTGCGGTTTTTGGATTCGATGTCCTTCTTTTTTCCTTCCCCCCTTTCTCTTCCCCCCAATTGATTCTCACTACTCAGCCTTTCTCCGTGTGTTCTGAACCACGATTTTGTCGGGAATTGACTTCCCAACCGTTCCCCTTTTGCTTTTTCTTACCCGCTGTTTGAGTTGCCTCTTTTTTCCTCCCCTGGAGTGCTGATCCTGACTTTAGCGCGACTTGTTCGGAACGGTGCCAGGGTCTGATTACCTGCCGGCTTTTTGCTTGCTTTCTTGCTTCTTCCCCCACATGCCCTTTTTTTCCCCTCCAAGACCGCCGGTTTTGCATTTTTCCCCCTGCAGTCCCCCCTCCTAAACCAATCCCCTCCTCCGGTAGGCGTTATTACAAGCTCGTTCCAAATCTGTAGAAGGATAGTCCCCCCTCTCCCCTTTTGACCCAAGTACACCCTGTGTTTCCTTTCCCCTCCCAATTCCCCCCCTCTTCTTTCCCGGCTCTGCAATTTCCCCTCCCCTTTTTTCGCGGCCCCCACAGACATTGTTGGTGGTCAAGTGGATCTCCTCAACTCGTGAATGTTCCTTAGTTTCCCCCATGTAAGGAAGCTGTCCCCTCTTCTTTTTGACCCTCTTATACTCACCTTTTCGACTTTTTTAATTAGTCCGCTGTGCGCTGTTTCTTTTTTTATTGCTTCTGACATCCTTTTTATTCCTTTTTCCCCCTTTCTCCCGGGGGGAAATTACCTACCCTCTCGGAGCTCATGTCCCTCTCCCTAATTTCCTTTTTTTTTCGTCCCTATTTGTTCTTTTTTCCCGAGCTGGACTCTTTTGAGTATTTTTCTGCCTAAGAATCTTTTTTACCCCCCCCATTCCTACCGAGCCCCATTCCAGAGCAGATTTTCCTCACCTTGAGTTTTGGTAATGTAGCCCCGATCTCCCAACCATTACTCACTCTCGATGTTTCCATATTCGTGGATCATCTTAAGATTTTTCCCCTAATTTATTTCATAATCTTCCCCCCCGATTTCCCTATTCCCCCCCAGTTTCTTGGTTTACCATCTCCCAAACCTTTTATGTTTTGCGCGCCTCATCCACCTTGGAGGTTTTGTTGATTCCTTCTGATTCCCCTTCCTTTTCTTGAAGGAAGGGACCCCCCCCATTTCCTTTTTTTCTGCAATGTGGAAGCTCCAACAGCTCTGATTTTTAAGATTAGTTCCCTCCACTTTCCTTTCCTCTTTCCTTTCCTTGTCTTTCTTAGCTTTATGGAAGTTTTCCCGTTTTTTTTAACAATTTTTCTTCCCGGGACCTTCTTTAGCTGCCTGCCCCCCCCTTGAATCCACCCTCCCATTAGACAGAATCCTTTTTTCCGCCTTTCCTTCCCTCTTTTCCAGAATACTGTCCCTCTCCCCCGCTTCCCGTTTTGAAACCTCCCCCCCCGGTTCAGTCCTTCAGTTGGTTTAATACCAATTTCCTTGCCCAAAGCCGTCCCCTGCCCCTTTGTCAGTAGTTTATTCTCCTTTCCGTTTGTCAAGTCAGGCCCCTGTTCCTCCTGCATTCTCTCTTTTCGTTGGTTATTACCTGACGTTCCTTCCCCCTTGCCCCTTTCCCTCCTTTTATTTTCCGAAGCACTCTCTTTTTGTTTGTTTCAGATCATCCGCTGTTACCTTTTTTCAGAAAACTTGGAGGAATTACCTGCTCTTTCCTCTTTATGTCAGCGTGAACTTTTTTCCGTCCTCCCCTTTCGTTGCTCGTTAAAGCAAGAAAAGTGTTTTCCAGGAGACCTCCCTCACTTCGCCCCTTGCCCTGGTGAGTTCCACTTTTAATTGCGTTGGAAAGTTTTTCTGGTCCTTCCAATAGCGACGTTCCACGACCGGCTGCTCTTAGACCCACTTTTTGTCCGCTTTTTCCTTTTATTTCCCATATTCGAGAATCCTTCAGATTTTCCCCCCGAAACTCAGTCACGTGATCTGTACTCTCTTACCCCCCCCCTTCAGACAACACCCCCGTTTACTTACGTTGTTGTGCTTTCTAACTGACTCCCTCTTGTTTCACACTCCTGATGTGGAGCATTGATCACCCCTTTTCTCCCCTTTCCCGACCTGTCAGATAATTACTTAGCTTCCGCCTTCTCTGTTCGTTTTACTTTATTTTTCCCATTGTGTCCGGTCGTAACATCCTGTCGTTTTTTTGTAGGCGATTTTGTGTCTACGATTGGCATCGGTCCATCCTTGCCCCCGTTTCCCAGAAAGTGGCGTGTTAGCCTATCTACTCCCTTTCCTTTGTCGCGTTTGTGGCCTTGCCGTTTTTTGGTATTTTCTATATTGGCGCTGTCTCCTTAGAACCCCTATTATTTTTTTCCCTTTCTCTTTCCTCTTTTTTTTCCTCCTCCCCGTTTTCAGCAATTTGAATCCGTTACTTTTTATTCAAGGTCGAGCACACTATGGGTCCAGCGCCTTGATTACTTCCCCCCATATGTTTCCTCTCCTCCTTCTTCCGGTCTCTTGTCTGTGCTAGAATTTGACTTCTTTCAGCTGTTTTTCCCCCACACCCCGAAGCCTTACAACGCCCTCTACTTGTTTTCCCCCTCCTCCTTCTCCCCCTTTGTTATCTCCTACAGCCAGTCTGAGGAACGCTCCGTGGTCTCCCTTTCTTTTCATCGGTCCCTCTTTTTTCCCGTCCTTTAAATAGTCCACCCCGTCTCTTTTTTCTCTTATTTCTTCCTTTCTCTTCGCTGTCACCACCACTCTTCGTAAAGTTGATACATTCCAGCTTTCTTTTCCCTCCCCCCCTTACACCCTCCTGCTTGCGTCTATAATGTCCCTCGTCTGTTTGGCTCTGCCTTCCTCTAATTAAACTTTTCCTCCGCCGACCCCTGGCCCTTGGACTTAACGTTCGTCCCTCTTCCCTTTTAGCCAATCCCTCTCCCCTTCCCTCTCTTTTTGAAGATGAGTAGCCACCGGTTGCTTTACACTTGGTCCTCCAAGGAGACCTTTATCGCATCCTTGCGCCATTGTTCCCGGCCGCCGTCCGTTTCTAACCTCTTTCTTTCCTTCATCTCCCTATCCTTTTTCCTCTGGTCGGGCTTTTTCGTTTTCCGTGTTCCTTTAGTTTTTCCGCTTTAAAATCCTTCATTTTTTCGCTTTCCGTCCCATTCTTATGAAGCGCATTATCCCTTTTCCTTTCTTTTCATGTATTTCCTTCGATGGAGCTTAGGCTTGTTTCAATGTCACTTATCTCTTTATCTGTTGTATCTTCAAATGTCCAGTTCTTTTGAAGACCTATTGCTTTCGTTTTCGTTTTGCCATTGTTGTAGATGTGGTCCCGTGGGTTTGAGCCCCTTTTCTCTTTTTCCTTTTTCTTTCTTCTTTTGCTAACTATTGCAGTCACATAAAAGGAACCTGGCTTTTTCGACCTGTTTTTTTTTTTCAGTCATACCCTTGTTTGCGTGTTGTGCCGGTGTCTTCGAATCCCCTCCACAAGGAAATGAACCGCTTTTTTCACCTCATCTCTCATTTGACCCCACTCCCGCCCCCCCATGATTTCGACCCTTTTGCTCTCCTCTCCTTTCCCACACTTACCTCTGGAAGCGGGTTTTTTGTAGGATTATCCCCACTCGTAAGGATCATTCTCATAAGCATGCCGGACCCCCCCCGGAATAATTTGTGTTGGTTCGCACGCTTTATTTTCCCCTAAACCCATCTGTGTATAACCTGTCCATCCGTCATGGAAATTAACCCCTTCTTTAACACTACACTTACTTGAGTGCCCACGTACCCCCCCATAGTCTTTCAATCGCCTCAGAGATTGTTTCCCCCTTCTTTGCGTCTGTTGGTCCTAGAGACCAGCGCCATGCCCAGCCTCCTCCAAACCTTTCTTGCGTTTGTCTTAAATTTGGATCGGTGTCACCTCCTTCTCCACCCCGGTCAGCACCCACTACAATTCGCTAAGTTGGGGTTTGCCTTTTTGTATTGTTCCCCACGTGTCCTTTACCCGTTTGCGCACCCGTTGTTTTCCCCCTCCTTACTTTTGTGATAAGCAAAGTGCGTCACCAGTCGTATTGCTAGAGTTCCTTTTGCATTAGTTTTTCTCCCGATTTGATGACTTATTTCGGCATCGCTCGTTTCGCTTTCTGCATATCTCTCAATCCCCCTTTGGCGTTTGACCTTTCTTCCCAGACTAACCACCCACACCTTGTGCATGATAAATCGCGCTTTTTCCACCTGCGTCCTTTTTATTTCCTTGCTTGAAATTTTGTGCCCTTTACGTTCCTACTCACTATTCTCCCGTTCCGCTTCCCTGGTATGTAGCCCCTTTTTTATCCTTTATTTTTTCCTTTGACGATTCCTCCAGTCCTTTCTTTTTTTCATCCGTTGAGCCCCCGACTTTTTCCCTGAATTCTCCTGTGTTATTGACAAGCCTTTTTATCGTTACCTTGTTTTTTGTCCTTTGCTCTCGATTCCTACCCGTATACGACTCATCTCTTGTCCCTTTTTCCCCCCCCCCCAGGTTTTTTCGTAGATGACTTGTCTTATGCAGTTCGCTTCATTCCGTCGTAGACTTGTCTTACAAAAGGTATCCTAATACATTTGCGAGCTCGCCACCGATTTCCCCTCTCTACTTTATGGTCTCGCCTTAGGACCCTGACTTTACTTTCCCCTCTATTTTTGTGTATACTATGGTTCCCTAGATTTCGGGTAATGTCTGCCTCCTTTGTCACTGCTTTTTAAATTCCACCAGTATCCCACCTGACGTTTGAAGAGGGTTGAATCTTTTACTCTCCCCATTCAACAGGTCGGAGAGACCACAGACGCCCCCCATGATTTAGCGTCCTCGCTAATGACACCCCTCTTATACACCTTTACTTGCAAGCTTCACCGCCTCTGGGAGTAGCCCCCTCCCCATCGCCCCAACGGCACCCCTTCCTCTTCCCTGCCTGCATGACACAAACTCCCCATATGGATGCTTCTCTATTCCATCCTAGTGTCCCCACCGAGCAATTTTGAAGAATTTTAGAGCTCCCCTCCTAGGTGAGACTCCTCCCCTCCTTACCATAATATCATCGCTTTCCGGAGGCTTCCTTCTTGCCCCTCGTTTTGTCTTCCTGTTGCGTTAGCGGACACTTTTTTTTTTTTTGTTTGTCCTTCTTGTTTATCCTCACGTTATGTTGGCCTTTCCAGACTTCTTCAGCGAGTTTGACCTACTCTCCGCACAAAAGGCTGCTTTCCACATTGCATCTTGGTTTTTATTTTAAAGGTCACCGGTCCATCTTACCGGCTAGGATTTCTCTCCTCCTTCTTGTCACTGGATTTACTTAATCAGATTGTCCGTTCCCTTGGCAGGTCCCTGTTATATACACATGTGCTCTCAGTTTTGATTCCCCTGGATGTGGACCTTCTGTTATATGACTTAGTGGCCCACCGCAGAAACCTCTAGTTTGAACCCGCCCTTCTTTTCTTTGTTTGTCCGCTGAGTGCCCGCCCCCCAGCAGGCTGCCGTTTACGTTTGTTCCTTTCCCCCATGAATATTGCTGCTCGTTATAAAGTCCAGCGCCCCCCTCACCCGCCCTCCCTTTCTTTTTGCTGCAAACTTGTAACGTCTACCAGTCCGGCAGCCCCTCTCTCCCGATCGCGTCCATTCCAATCCCGTCTGAAAAGCATGTTTGGTAGAAGCCATTCGTTTGGCCACGTGGTCCGTTTCTGGGGCTCTTTCCCTCTTCTTTTGTCCCCTCCTTTGGCACACCCCCCCCTACTCTGTTCGCTTTTCGACAATTTGACGTCAACTTGGGAGACGCGGTTCTTAGAGTTACGAGTGTTTGACTGGTTCGTCAGCGATCAAGGGACGTTGCAAGTCATTGACCGTTGACCGTTGACCACTAAGATCCCCCTTTCCTTCTGTAGGCCTTCCCAGGCGCAGCGCCTGGCGTGAAAGTTGGGGAAGCGTCCCATTCTGTTTCGCGTAAAAGCACCACCGGCCGCTGAAAATTCCGGATCAGTTTTGAATACACTCCCCCCCCACAACCCACCCCTTTGGGTGTTCAATTTTGTTTCCTGTTCTGGGAGTGCTCTGCCCCCGTCCCCCCCTCCACTTCTTTCCCCCAGGCCCTCTAGCTTGCGGCCCCCGTGTATTTACTTCTTCCAATGGAACCGTTGGCCCGAACAGAAAACAATTTTGAAGCTTGTTCGCAGGGTGAGAAATTGAGGGCGGCTCTTGTTTCTGGTGAAGATGATCAGCGCGATTCGAATGGAAGCGATTTTGACCGACTAACCCATTACTGGCCCGAATTCCGCCTTGCCCCGAAGTCGAAAGAAGGTTTCCGTCATTTTACCGTCCTCGAAAGAGAACTTGAGGGAGAGACCTGCAGCACAGCACCCCTTCTTCCGTCCACCATTGCACATTGTTAGGGCGTGAAGGCCGCCTTGCAATTTTCGGCCATACTCCCATATTTTCTCTCCAGGCCTATGTAATGATTATTTACGTTTATCGGCCTAGTCCCTTTCCTCCCGTCCGGACGAATGTCTTGCTCGTTTCGATACATTTCTGCGCATCAGATGGTTCTTGTCGGACAGCGGCACCCTCCGGGTACAGTACTTAGGCCCTTCGCTCTGTTTCAGCTTCCCCAGCCCCTATCCCTTTCGTCGCCGCCCAAATGTAGATTCCCGCACTTGGGCTTTGCTGTGCGACCTTTCCAAGTATGGTTCCGTTGCCGTGTGGGGGGCTCCCCTATTGAATGTTCATCACTATTATTTGCTGCACCTCTTTTCGTTCTTATCCCCTTCCGCGGGTCCGTCCTGTTAATCTACCCCTTTTTTTTTTACACTACCCACCGGTTCCCCGTTTTTTTTCGCCACACCGTAAGGCTTCTTTCCCCCTGCTCAATTTTCCCCTCGTTTTTTTCTTATTTGAGGTCCTATATGTAACCACGTGACACCGCTCGATTGTCGGTTCTCTTCGGCACGTTAATTTGCCCTTTGTACGGAACGGCCCCAGGACGCAGTTTTCGTGATCTGTACCATGGACCCGCCGTACCCATGTTAAGAAACTGCTTTTCCGGCTTTGAAACCACAAAAGTGTCGATGTCTCGTTCTTCCCCTTAATTTCCCAATTTTCTTATCTTCTTGCTTCTCCCTTCCTTTTCGGCTCCGACGGGCTTGCTTTTCCCTGACCCCGGGATACATCCTCGAGGACCATGTTTCGCCGCTGGTCGGGCTCTACTTTGGCCTTTCTCTCCGGCGAAGCTTCCGGTGCGCCTATTTATTGGCTCACCATTCCTTCCGCAAGGAGAAGCGGAGTCTGCTTTCTTTTTTTCTTTCTTTACGTGTCGGACACGAAGGCCTCTCCAGCCAGACTTTTTATGTTTGCAGTCCCATGGGTTATACCCGGCATTGGTCACTGCAATCAAGGTTGCCTACACCCTAAATTTAGGATTAGCTTGAGTAGGTTTTTCGGTAGGACTATTAAAAAAGATCGTGAATGTTGTGCCAGTGGGCAGTAGGTATCACACCTTCAAACCCCTTTTGACAGTGTCCCTCCGTGAGCGGTCACTGGCCTGACTGACCTGTTGCTTTCACCTGTTTTTTTTTCATTCAACCACACATGCATGCTCCTTTGATCCGACGCTACTCGCGGCTCCGTTCTTAGCTCCCCTCCATAAAATCTCTTCCAATGTGTGTTCAGAGGCTCCCAACTTTACTACCCGCCTTGTTTTGTCCTGTTCTCTGCAGCCAACGTCAGCCCACCTTTTGGATTTTTTCGTCCGCGGCCTGCCTTCCCTTCCTCACTATGAGTGCCTGTCACGGGTTCCGAAACGGATCAGTACCCTATTAGCAGCCTCAATTTTAAGTTCGACAAGATTGTTTAGCGTCCCCGAGGGATTAGTCTTTTTCTGGCTGCCTCTTGTCTATTCGTCAATCTGCGAAATGGTCCTCCTCTGCTATATTTCTTCCTTGCGACGTGTTACGTTGCGTCCGATTAGGAGGACGCACGTGTTATTTTTCAAAGCTTCCTCCCAAGACTTTTGATTTTAGCTCTTGTGTCGGAGTACTTTCTCCTCTCTTTTACTTTTTCATCCTCCTCCGTTGGTTTGGTGTGCCCCTCCAATGGCGGAGTCTTGAATTTCCGCCTTTGGCTTGTCTCTTTCCCCCCGCCCCTAAGGAGCACGTCGTCTTCAATCGGTTTGGTCATTTCGCCCAGCTCTAATTTCCCCCCATCCCTCTTTCCATTCGTCCCCGAGGGAGTTTACTTTCTTTTCTTCTCCTCCTCCTCTCTGGACGTAATTCTCTTGAATCTTTCCCCCTTTTCTTCGTGTGCCCCGGTGCTCTCGCATCTTTTCCCCACCCCCCCCTGCGTCCTGCTGTTGAGCCGTCGACCCTGTCTTCCCCTTGTTCTCTTTCTTGACTCTGAACTTTTCTTGATAGACGAGCGTTCTCTTCCCTCTTTTCCTCTCGTTGTAATGGAACTGTAAATTATGGCTTTTTGCCCTCTCTTTTTTCTTCCCAAATTGGTGCGGCCATTTGGGGACTTCTCTTCTACACTTTTGGGTTAGCCATTGTTTTTTTTTTCTTTCAGAGTTATAGCATAACCTGAAGTTTCCCCCATGGTTCACACTTTTCTTTGGTTATCACATTTGTCAGCTTGTTCCCTTGCCCCCCTTCCTTGTTGTCCGAAACCCCTGACCCGGCCAGTCCCCTTGAATGCATTCGTTCCTCTTTTTAGTTTCCCCCATTAGCCCACCCCCCTTTAGTCCCCTGAAGACGTCTCCTTCTTCAGACCCATCTCGTCGACCGACCTTAATTGGTCATTCTTTTTCGGCGGTCTGCAAACTGTCGCCTTCATTCCCTCCCAAGTTTGGTAAAGCCACCAGTCCTTCCCCATCCATTCTTTTGGAAGTCGTCACGGGGACTATATACTTGACCGCGTTTTTAGATACCTTTTTGAAGAGGCGCCTAGCTTTCCCCTTTACTTAACTTACGCTTCGGCCTGTGCCGTTCCCCAAGTATCTTTCCTTTCAGATCGCCGGACCCCTCCGGTTTTAAAGCTTGGACTAAGCCCCCCCAAATGAGACTTTGACCCTGTCCACACCCTCCTGCCGGTACTTCCTTTCCGGGGTTTACGTGCTTTTACCGTCGGCCACTGTGACCCTTTTTACGTACCGTTCCTTCACCGTTCGCGCTAATGCCATTTCAGTTGTTAGCTTCCGGGGAGAAATTCTTGCTTTTTTTTGGATGCAGCTCCAAACCACCCCTAGACGAACACCAGCCTGCTGAATTCCCCAGGGCCCGCCGTTCTC
>Ga0179593_1548390_pt1 | contig 12819 bp, 25 predicted proteins | sample CZODoug2_1_08_16_FD_185931 | JGI IMG/M metagenome (GOLD analysis project Ga0179593, IMG submission 185931) | Vadose zone soil fungal communities from Angelo Coast Range Reserve, California, USA - CZODoug2_1_08_16fungal (PacBio error correction) | ecosystem: Environmental > Terrestrial > Soil >... | reverse complement strand
TTTCCCCCCCATCTCGCGCAGGGGACGACCGGGGCGAGTTTCCTTTGTCCCCCCCCACGGTACCGTGCTCCGGTGTTTTGAACTACCCGGAGTTATATTCCTCAACCCCCCCTCCTTCTTAAGAGATATTCCCCCCCCTTCTTTTTTTCTGATGCTTCCTTCCCCCGGTTTCTTCCTTTTTTTTGTTGCCTTTTGGGTCACACACGCCCAAGCCCCCCCCTCTTTTTCCCCGAATCTTTTTACAACCTTGCCGAATACGCTCCCCACGCCCCCCTTTTTCGTGAGATTCCCCCCCCCCTCCACCAGAGTCCTCCCAACACCTGGGATTTCTTTTGGCCCAATTCCTTCATAGTTGGTGTGTTTTTGTTGTTTTCGGTTTTGTTTTTTTCTTGCTCCTCGTGGCTTTTTTTCGCCTTGTTCGTTTAGAAAGGCTGCTTATTGAGCGACCCCTTGACCCCCAGACTGAAATAGTCTCGGGTAGCAAGTAAAGTAGCCCAATTTTTAGATCAACCCAAAAACTGTTTTTTTCTTCTCTCCCTTACAGGTTGTTTCGGGAATATTCTTTTTTTTTCCCCCTCCCCCCCCTTGATGGAAAGATAGGGTTTCGTTTTTTTTTTCTTTTTTGTTGGATAGTTTGTTTTTTTTGACCTGACAGCCCCCCCCAGAAACTTTAAAGAACCCCGTGGCAAAGATGTTCCCCCCCCCCCCTTTTTGTGGCCGGTCTCCATCCCCCCCTCCCATTTTCGTCCACGCTGACTACCAGCTTTGCTGCCGTAAACGCGTTCCCCTTTTTTTCCCGTTGTGTGAGGCGGCCACGCCTGTAGCCAGACAGTGGCTTTCCCCCCCCTCTGGTTCAATTCAGCTCTTTGGCGTTTTTTTTCAAAATTCTTGACGTTTTGTGCGTTGGCAACCCCCCCCCTCCTCCCCTCCTTTTCTTTTACCAGGATTTTTATTCTTCCCCAAATCCCGTGGATCTTTTTTTTTTTGTGGAAGGCCCTTTCCCCCCTTCTACTCCCCAAAGTCGCTTTTCCCTTCCCCCAGCCACACACTCGCGTGTTTTAACATTTTTTTTCTCTTCTCTAGGACTTTTTTTTTCCAACCCAAAGCACCTTCTTGGATTGATTGCCCCCTTTCACCACCCTTAACAGGGTTGCCATAGGTCCCGAAGGTGGCGATTTCTTGTCGTTTTCTTTTTTACAGACACTGCTATTCTTTTCCCCTTTTTTGGTTTGTTCTAAGTTGTACTTTAACGAACGGCGGTTTTAACCCCTACTGCTCGATGCCACAATAAACGGTCTTTTCTCCCCCTCCCCCCCCCCCCCTGACCCATCAAACGTTGCTTGTCCCTTTTTTTTTCCCCCCCCCGTATCCTCATTGTGAAAAGGAACAGCTTCTGGACGTGGTGGTGAGCCCCCCCCCTTCCCTTTTGTAAAGTATTATCTTCTATTTTTTTTCCCTACAGTAGTATTCCTCCCAATGTTGAGCTTCGGAGAGCCTTCTCTTGTAAGAAGCAACCCGTCCTTCTTTCCCAAGCCTCATGAAGCCGAAGTAACAATTCCCCTTTTCCCCCCCCCCCCCCTTTTCCCCCCCCCCCCAAGTCCCGCCTATTTTGACAAGGGCTGGGCCTTCCCCCGAAGGACTGCCTTCCCCCCGGAGTGGGTTTCCCAAGTACACCACAAATCTCCCATACCGACGTCGCGACTTTTTTCGGAAAATTCTCCTTTTCCCCCCAGAGAGCACCTCTTTCACCGGAAAAGAGTTGCCCCTCAATCACAGGTGAGCGGGCTTTCTTCCCCCTTCCCTTGGAGAAGCGGCGGTCTCCTTTGACCTGACCGATCACTTGAAACATGGGGGCAGTGCCCCACCCCCTCGCCCTCTTGTGTTTTTCCCTTTTTGCCTCCTATAACTCCCAGTACTTCCTACCAAGCTAAACCCCTTCTTTCCTTTATATGCCTTCATGTTGTGTCAGGATAAGGTCGTCTTCTGTCCCGAGAAGCAAATTTTTCTTTTCTTGCCCCCCCCCCCTTCGAATAATACCCCTTGGTACCTGGAATCTCCTCTTTTTCCGTTTGTTGTTAGTGATTTCAGAGAAAGAACTAACATAGTTCCTGCTCACCGGGACCTTTAGTCGGAAATGTGGGTTCTCTTTGTCTTATGTTTTCCCTTTCCCCTAGTAAAGGACCCCCTTAACTAACTCAAGACACCGAGAGCCTTCCCCCTGAAACACACTTATTTTTTTTCACCCTTGTAGAATCAGTAAACTTTCTTTTTTTTCCATTGCGTGGTTCTTTCCCAAATATTTTAGTTGTACTCCTTATGAGGCTGCTCCATTTTTAACCAAAACCCTAGAGAGTTGTCTACCTTCCAGGAATTTTTCTTTTTTTTTTTTTTTTTGATAGGGTTCCGCATGTTTTCGGCGTGAGACCCTCCTTTCCCTTGCGAATTTGTTGACTCGCCTTTTTTAAAAAAAATGGCGTTTTCTAAATGAAGGGCCAATTACTGGGTTTTCCTTAGAGGCGGTATCTTCCTATCCCCCGAAATTCTTGGGGTGGTCCTTGACCCGTGACTGTTAAAACGGCGATTTCCCCCCTCGTTTAAATTGGATCGCCTTTCTTTGAAAGCAGGTAAAGTGAGATCCTTCCCCCCCCAGCTTGCTGCTTTCCTTTCCCTTGCAAGCCCCTTTCCCAACATAAAAGCAAAATTTTCCCCCTTCCACCCATGGGCAGAAAGCCTTGTTCGGTCGGCCTTTCCTTTGAGCGTTGGAATTCGGTTCTTTCCCTTCCCCCTTTCTGGTGCTTCCCCCTCTTTTGGCTTTTTCGCTTACACGGGTTCCTCCCCCTTGAAAACCTTTTCTTGCCCTTAGTGAAAAGCCTCTATTCTTTTTCCTTCCTTTGGCGCCTTTTTCCCCCCTCCTGTAACCAATAGGATTGGGGCTAGGTCAACTGGTCTGAGGTTTCTGTGGGTTCAAGCCAAACCTTTTTTTCTGTTGTGCTTGGCCCAGCAAGTTCAATAAATGATTTTCCTTCACCTTCCCCTATAGATAATGTTCCCGGTAGGTACCATTAGGTACCACCTGTAGGTCCCCCCCCCCTTCCAGATAAAATTTTTTAAGGACCTTCCTCCAGTAGTATGCTTTCCCCCACTCCCCCAATAAGGAGCATGTCTTCCCAACCCCTTTTTTGGTCACTATGCCACCCCACCCCTATAGTGGGAATTTTTTTTTTGGTGAAATGGCTTCTCCTTTTTACCCCCAGCCAACCTTTCTCTGGCGGGTTGGTCTTTTTTTTTGCCAACCACCACAAGCGCAAATCCTTTCACAAGAACACTTTAAGAACGTTTTATGGGCTAAAAATTCCATGATTGAGCAGGTTTTCTGAGATTTGCCCTTGTTTTGCTCTTCGGAAGGTGCTTTCCCCTTTCCCTTCCCCTTGGAGATCCCGGGGTTCACTGGAAGCCCTCTTTTTCTTCCCCCTGGAAGGAGGGGCCTTCCCCCCCTTTGTATTTTTGGGCCAACGCACCTCTCCACCCCCTTTTTTAACCTTCAAGACGTTTTTTAAAGACTTACCTTCACAAATACCTTGTTCTATATAGGATTTTATCTTTTTCCAAACGTTCGGACGAAGGCTCCCCCTCTCCAAGGAGTTTCCGCCCCCCCCCTAAGAACTTTTGAGACCCGCCCGGAACTCCAAACCCCTTTTTTCACAGGACCTAACCTGTGGCTATTCCTTTAAGAAATCTCTGTTCCCTGTCAGCGGAGTATTTGGGCGTGGATTTTCACCCGCCCTTCTGCTTTTGTTTAGACCGCCAACATTTTCCATCGTGTGCACAACTTTTTTCTTTTTATTTTTTCCGGGATCGTTTTTTTTTGTCAGGGCTTTCCCGACCACAAGCCACCATCAGGGAGGCCGATTTTCCCCCTTGGCTTTTTCTCTCTTTTTCACCCGAACTCGAGTCCTTTTCCAGGGAACCCCTTCCGACACACCACCTTTTTTTCCTCTTTTAACCTGCGTCGACTCCATTTTTTTTTGTTGGTTTCTCCCCCCCCTTTTCCTGATCTCGGACTTCTCGATTTCCCTCTGAACATAAACCTATGGCCATACCTCTTTCTATGTTGTGCAGGAACTTTTTTGATTGTGGGAACCGTTTTCCCCTTCCTTATCCCCCGGAATTTTTTCTCTTTTCTTGCGTATTAGGGTTTTTTTTCCCTTCCCCTCTTGGGGCCGGTTTTCTTTCCCCATTCACAACGAATCATAAGCGCCTTTTTCCTCAATCCCTTTACAGGGCAATTTCCTTCCCCTTCCCTTTTTTATTTGGAGGGCAATCCCTCCAGCCAATTCACATTACTTGCGGTTCCCCCCTTCTCACAAAAAGGGAAACTCCTTTTTCCCCTCTCTATTTTCTATCCTCGTTGTTTTGCTTTTTTACTGATTTTTATTGAGGGCATGCTCTTTTCTTGGCTTGAGGACCTTTTGTACCTCAAAGTAGTGGCCTTGGCTTTTTTTTTCTCCTTTTTCCCCCCTCCCACCAAAAGACGTCTTCCCTCTCTCCCCTACTCTCTTTTCTAAATGCAGCTTGTTTTTCTTTTGGTTCCACCTCCCGTCCAGAGAGGCCCCAGCTGTTTCCCCCTTTTTTTTTCCTTGTCCCCCCTCCCCCTTCTTTTTCGATGATCACTGCCCCTCCCTTTTTTTCTTTGCAGGCAACTAAAGGGCCCTTCCTACTTTTATGGCCAATAGTTTTTTTCTTTTTCTTTTTTTTTTTCTTTTTTGGGTCAGAGAAAGTCCCATTTTCCCCACAGCTGGAACTCTACAAGTGAACTTCTCCCTTAAAAGGTGGTGTTCTCGGATTTTTTTTCCCTACTCTGGTGAATATTCTTTTTTTTCCACAAGACCCTTTGCAAGATTTTCCTTTTTCCCCCCCCCTCTAGATGACGATTACTATTCCCCCCCCCCAATTTTTGCCCCCCATGCAGCCCCCCCTTCCCTTTGAAAACCCCATCCCCCAAAAACTCCCGTTTTTTTTCCCCCAACTTGGATGTTGGCGGTTTTTTTTTTTTTCCCATAGTCGGTGCTTCCTTTTTCTTTTTATACCAGCTTTGCGGCCCCTGCGTCCCCCCGGAGTTCCCGTGTCTTTTTTTTCCCCTTTTTGCACTAAAATGGCTTTTTTAGCAGCCAGTTTCCCTACCCTCGGTCCATTACCGGCAACCCTTCTTTTCTTGCCCGGGACCCTTTTCCCTTCTTTTCGTTGGCCACCCCCCCTGCTTTTTTTCTCCTTTTTCTCCAGTACACTCCCGTGCTCCTTTCCCCTTTTTTCCCTCCTTTTTCCTAGAGCAACCTTTCCTCTCCTTTTTTTTTTTTTTTTCCACCCTCCGCTTGGTAGTGGCCAAATCCTTTTTGGTCCTGTTTTTCAAAAAACAACCAACACTCCACGTCCTTCTGCCATCCATCAGGACAAACACCCCGTTTCCATTCTTTTTACCCCTAATGGGCCTCCTTAGGGCGTTTTTTCTGCCTCTTTTTCTCACAATGCTATACGGTCTTCCCAATTTCTTTTTGCTCCCTTTGTTTCCCTTTTAACGACGCGGTTTTTCCTTCCTTACTCTTCTCCCCCCGCTGAATTCCCGACCTCCCCTTCTACCCTTTTTGTTGCCCTTGCACCACATCTTTTTCACCATCCCCGATGAACCTCTCTTTTTTTTTTTTTTTTGTCGCACAACCGCTTTTCGTCTACTCGGAATCTTGGCTTCCTTCTCCTCCCCTTTTTCCTTCAATGTGATTAAGTGTTAAGCTCTGGCGCTTTTCCCTCCCCCCCATTGAACCCGAGCAATTTCTTTTTCCCTTCCTTTTCCAGTCTTCATGAAAGCCGACTCCCCATGCCGGGGTTGGCCCCCTACTTTCCTTGTGGATGGGGAAGAAAGGGTTTTGCAGTCCCCCCCTCGTTTTAATTTGAGCCAATTGACATCTTTCTCCCCTTTCAGTCGATAGACTTTGCCAGTGTCCTCCCCTTCTCTTCTCCCAGAGCGCAACTAGGAACTTTCCCCCTCCCCTTTGTTGTCTTGGCGGTCCCCCTCTCTTCTTCGAAGAGAGTATCGTTCCGAACCCCCCCCCCCCCCCTATTTCCTTCAAGGAAACAAGAACCACCTCTTTAGTCCCTTGGTTGTTCCATGCCGCACCCCCGTTCTTTGAGGGCCACGGTTCCAACCCCCCCCCTGTACATTTGATGATTGATTTTTTCGTGTCTCCCTTTTGTCAGTTTTTGAATAAGGTCGTCTTATCTTTTTTTTTTCTTCCCTTAGAGGCCAATCTTTCCCCAAGTCACCAAATTCCCTTTTTTTTCCTTTACAATGGGGGAACCTTCCCTCCTCAGGTTTTTTTTTTTTTCTTCTCGAGATTCTTTGGACCCAAGTTCCTGAATAAACCCCTTTTTCTTCCTTGTGTGGGGATTTGGCCCCTTTTTTTTTTCTCTCGGTCAAGATTCCAGCTTCCTTTTCCAGATTTCCTTCCAGGCAATTTGCTCTCCCTTCCTCCCTTTTTCTTGGTGGTTTCCCCCCCCCCCTTCCACAACTTACTGGGCCTTAACATGATGTGGCCTGTTTTTCATGGGAACCCCTTTCAAGGGTTTTTTCTTTTTCCCCCATGGGCATTGTTTCTTTTTCTTTTTTTTCACAGGTTGTCGCGGCCACTTCCTTTTTTCTCCACCATTTGTCTTTTCCTTTGCCGCCGCCGCGAAACCTGGTGAGTTTTTCTTGAATGGCCCAACGTCCTATTGCGCCCTTTTTTTTTGTCTTTTTCATTTCTCCACTGGGCAAAAAGGCCCCCTTTATCATCTCGCTGTACGGTACCCTATGTCCCCATTTTCCCCCTTTTTTCTCCCTCCTAGGGGACTTTTTTTTCCTCCCTTCAATTCAACAAGCAGTTTTTCCTTTTCCCCCCCCTGGGCAGGTCCAACAGCATTGTTTTTTTTTTTTATGAGCGTTTTCTTGCTTTTGGCCTTCTCGTTCCCCCCTTTGGGGCCTTCGCGCCAAGAGTTTCTTTCAGCACCCATTGAAGGTCATCTACTGTTTCTCTTTTTTTTTTCCCCGTCCAGATGCCGATAAGGGCTTCATTTTTGAGTCCTCCCCCGCCATGAAAATTCTCTTTTTTTCCCCCCAGGGGGCGGGTGGTCTTCTTTTTTTTTTTTCAGTTCTTTTTCACTTCACGTCTGGGATTTTTTTTCTTTTTTCTTTTTTCTGGACTTTTCCTCTCTTTTTCCCTCTTATTTCCGACCTGAACCAGAGTCGGTAAATTTCCCCTTTTTGTCGCACCCCGAAACTTTTTTCCCCCTTTCCCTTCTGAAGTTTTATTTCCCCCCATTACACGGGCGTTCCTTCTCATAACCGCTAAGTTCGGAACCTTTCAAACCTTTTACGGTCGGGTTTTTCCCCTTCCCATGGATGTGCATCAGCCACCCTTCTTTTGTTTTTTTTTTCAACAAACCCCCCCAACGGTAAAAACCCCCTCAGAAGAAGTCCCCCCCCCTCATTTTTTGGAACCCTAACACCCTCCAAAACAAGAGAGGAAGTTGATGAGCTTTTCTTTTTTTCTCTCGTTCTTATCTGCACCCATTGTCTAAAAAGGAGCACGGGATCTTTCCCTTTAGGGAAACCCCCCCCTCCCTTCAATTTACGGCCATTTACTTTTTTCCTGGAAAATCGTTTTTCCACCCAAACGACACAGCACTTCCCCCCCATGTTCCCTGTTTTTTTTTCCTAAGGAAGTGGAAAGTTTCCGTGGGATTTGATCTGCCCTTTCTTTTCCCCTCATCTCCAAGTTTCGTTCTTTCACCGCCCCCTCCTCCCCCTCGTGAAACTCCGTTTCTTCCTTTTTTTTATCCGCGAAAAGCTTTTTCTAGGTAGGGACCATCCTTAGGCGGGGCCCCCCCCCTGATGAAGGCTGACTGGAGCAACCTCCCCACTCCGTTTGGCCCTTTTTGGGCCCCTTTCTTTTATTTTTTCGGGTTTCCTTTTTTCTTTGATGCTGCAGGCCCTGGTTTCCTCCCCCTCCACCCCATCTCCCCCTCTTTTCCGCTATGGCAAAGGGTCCCCAGACTATTCCCACCGAACCCCTATGTTTTTTCAAGGGAAATTCCCCCCCCCCCCGTTCTGTTGAAATTTTCCCCTTATAGTAGAACTCCAGGCGGTTGTTTTTTTTTTTATTTTTCCATTTCATTATTCGAGCACCCTTTTTTCTACCGAACTTATGCCATACAGAATGGCCCCTTCCAAACTTCCCAGGTAGTGGATTGGGCTTTTTTTTCCAGTGAATCATCTTGGGCCATGAAGCGTATTTTTTTTCAAAGGCTGGCCTTCGTTTTTTTTTTTTTTTCTTTCTGGGCAAACATTTTCCCCCCCTCGTAGGTTAGCAGCCGCCCTCCCCCCTCTTTCTCTTTTTTTATTTTTGAAGACGGCTTTGTGTGTTATTTCGCCAACGCCGTTTCCCACCCCAATTTTGGCACTTTACTGAGGGGGGGGACCCCCCTCCCCCCCTCACGACGTGGATTACAAGCACCTCCCTTCCTCCTTAAGTTGTTGTTGTGGAGATACCCCCACTTTTGACGACAGGTATTACTTAAAATTTTTCCCCCCCCCTTCCGTTGCCCTTTGCTTTTTGTCCGCTTTGTTTTCACACTCCACCCAAAGGCGTTTCCCCCTTTCTCTTCTTTCCGCGCCGGCTGATTTCGTTGTTTTCCTTTTTCCCCGCTTCAAAAGCCCAGCGTTTCCCTTTTTTCCGAAAATACGCTTCATTTTCTCCCCCCCCCAGAGTCCAATCCCCCCCCTTCTTTCCTGAAATTACGGCCCCTTCTTTATGAATAGGGTTTTAGCTTCTCTTTTTTTTTTTTCTCCCGTCTCTTTTTTTCGAGATTCCCTTTTCTTCGACGCAGTTGCCCCTTTTTTTTTTTTCCCCCCCCAACAAAGGACACTTCTTCCCGGGTCCTCTCGAGGGTTCGGGAACTCTTTCCTTTTTCCCTTTGCCCCCCCATATCGGCATCTGTGCGATGTGGCTTGTTGCTTTCCCCCCCCCCTGTCCGCATAAACCGACCGGACCCCTCTGACCCGCTGGCCACTGATGTTTTTTCTCCTTTCAGCACTTTCGGTTGCGCTACGCTGACCCCCTCTTTGCGGGCGATAAAACGAGTTTTTCCCTTTTTCCTGAGTTGGTGCACGAAACTGGCCCTTTTCTCCCCTGTGGGGGTCACGCATCCCTTTTTTTGTCCATTCCGCATTCTTTCCCGTTTGCCCCCCGGTTAAAACCTTCGTGACGTGATGTTCCCTCCCCGATTTCGAAGGGCTTCCTTCCCTTTTTTTTTTTCCTGTCCTTGAAAAGTAAACTACCGTTGCTTTTCTTTTTTTTTCGAGTTTGTTAGGGGCAAACATTCGCTCCCCCCTCCATGCACTCTCGCGTGGTTAGTTGCCACACATTTTTTTTGCTTATCTGAAGGAGGGAAGGGACCACAAAAGGGTTCCCACCCACACACAAGGCACCTTCACCTGTTTGGCTTGATGCACATCCACCCCCCACCTTTCCCCTTCAGGTTTGCATAGTGCTCCCTTTTTTTTTTTTCCCCTTTTTCCTTCCGTATTGGCTTGCGTCCCTTTATTTACAGACAACTGCTATAACTTTTTTTCTTTTTGATTCGAAAAAAATGGTTTTCCCCTACCCGACGGCGGGTCAGTCTTATCGACGTTTTTTTCCTGCCCAAAAAGAGGGATTCCCCCCCTCCACCGCCATCCCTTTTTTCACCCCACAGGAACTGTCTTTTAGACGACAGACCCCCTTTTTCGTGCCCACTCGATTTTCCTTTCCGCCCAACGGTTTCTTCCCCTGTATTATCGGACCCCTTTCCTCCTTTCCGATTCAATTGTGCTTTTCCCTCTTTGGCGCTAAGACCCCAAGGCTGTCCTTTCTCTTGCAAAACGATTCCCCCCCTTTTCACAGCCCCCAGTAAACAAGGCTTTCCCTGCCCTTTTCTCCTTCCCGGCTGCTTGTTATTTTTCCTTCCCCTTTTTCCTGCCAGTCCCGTCCCCCTCCTTTTTACACGAAGCCATATGTCCTCCCCTCCTTGCGCGTCCAGTACGCGATCGTCCCTTAGTGGCGGCAATTTTCTTCCCCCCCCCCCTCCTCCAACTTAGCGCAAAACTTTTTCCCTTTCATAACCCGCTTTTTTTTTTGGAGCGAGTCCATTTTTTTTCCCCTGGAAGCTTTTATCCGTCCCGAAACCCCACCTGTGCCACCCTTCCCCCCCGATCAATCCCCCTCCCAAAAACCCATCTGTGTTTTCGGCAATCTTTCCTTGGTCATGCACGCACCCCCCATGAGGATTAAACTATTAAAAACCCCCAACGCGGAAATTTTTCTTGCTAGCACGAAATGTCCTTTTTGCAATTTGTTTTTTTTTAATTCGTATATCCCTTCCCTGTTGGACCCCAGAGAGCCAATTTTTTTCCCCACATGTCCCAACCTTTTTTACAGTACAAGGGTTCCTTCGAAAAATGTTTTTTTTCAGAGAGAGACCTTCCCCCCCCCCCCCAAGCTAAGAAGCCGTTTGTTTGTCTCTAGTTGTCGAGAGACCGAACTCAAAAGGAAAACCTTTTTTCGACACCCACACCCGGGAGAGCCATATCTGATATTGTTTTGGGGAATCCCAACTTGGGGCCCTTTTTTTTCCTCCCACAGGCCGAGGACGTCGCTCTTTTTCACGCCCGAGCGCTTTGCACAATCCTAGTAAAGTTTGCTCCTTCACTTTCAAATGTTTATTTTCCCCCTACACTACCTGGTCAGCGGTATGATGTGAGGGCTTTTTTTGGGACCCCCCCCTTCGTGTCACTAGATTGGGGAACGGCCCCCCTATGTTATTGAACTTCTTTTTCTTTCATTTGCTTTCAAAGGTTTCGCTCTTTAAAAATCGCGCTTCTCCAATCGAATGGGTTTCAAGGATTTTCTTGTTCATTGCCACCTTACCTAGTTTTCTATAATCCCTTTTGGGTTTTCAAAAATTGGCCTCCCCCCCCCTTTCCCAAAAGCTCCCTCTTCTCGATGTAAGGTTTCCAAAAAAAATTGGATCCGTAACCCCCCCCCCCCCTCTTGCTGCATTCTTGGGACTGCAGGGGTCCTACCCAAGCAGCGGGACTTTTCTTTGTCCCAACACCGGCAGGAAAAGTCCGTGTTCCTTTTTTTTCAATTTTTTTTGTTGGCATACGGGGTCCTTTTTTTTTTCTGTTCTTTTGTAACTTAGGCCGCATTCTCCCCCAGCCCCATTGAAGTCATATCCCTGAATAAGTCATTTTTTTCCCCCCCCCAGATGCCGGATAAGGGCCTTTTTTTTTTCGTCACCACCAACCTTTTGAAAATGATTTTTTTTTGCATATGCAGAGGAGACTTTAGCTTTCTGTGGGGGCCTTTTTCCCCCCCACGATGTCGCGTTCTTCAGTTGTCTGGTCTTTTTTCGGAATCCGCGTCTATATACTTGAATACTGTTAATTTCCCTGAACCCCAGTCGTCCCTTTTTTTGTCCGCACCCAGGATTCAAATTGGGGCTCCCCCCTTTTCCTTTTTCATTTTAGCCAGTTTTTTCCCCCCAGTGTAAATACGGCTTCCTCCCCCCTCGAAACTTTTCAACATGCACCCCCCTTTGGCCACGTGGGTTGGCGGCCTTTTTTTTTTTGCCCTCCCACAAGCCCACCCCCTTTTTTACTTCTGTTGGTATTGTTGGAAAAAAACGGGGACCTTTTTCCCGACCCCCCCAGATTAAGCCACGTTTGGCCCCCCCGTCGGAGGATTTTGCGCGAATTTTTTTTCCCCCCTTTTTCCCCATGTACCATGGACTCCACGGGAGTTGTTCTTTCTTGCCCTCCCATTCATGGGATTCCTTTTTTCCTCAACAATCGTGGTTTTTTTTCCCCAGCCACGTCAATGTGGAGCGCATCCCCTTTGTGGAGGGAAATTTCCAATGGATCCCGGATTTTTTTCCCCCCGGTCTGATACGCTCCTTTCGGTCGCCTTCCTGTTTTTGAAGGGGAACCCTTTTTCTCCCCATTTTTCATAAATTGCCCCTTTGGAAACCGGGGGACCTCTTTTTCCCGAACAAAGCTGGTATTCCCTCCTGGTCCGGGAGATTTTTTTTCCCCCCCCCGTACTGCTGAACCTTTAGACCGCCAACCCCGTTGGCCACTCCCCTTGTTTTTGTTTCCTGGTTCTTTCCCCTTTCTTTCAAGGCCCCTTCATCCAAAGCAAACCCTCCCCCCCCTTTTCCTTTTTTGATCTGCAAGGGGCTTTTGTCCCCTCCCCCCCCCCCCCAAACTTCTTTCCCGGAACACTCGATCTTTTTTACCGAACAAATTCCCCTTTTCCTTGCCCAGAACACCACCGTTTCTGTTATTTTTGCCCCCCCCTTGCGTCGACGCCATTTCTTTTGGATGGATCTCGTTTCCAACCGTCTCCAAAGAAACATTCCCCCCCCCCCTCCCCCTCCGCTGGGGGGGGGGGCCTTCGCCTGTAAAAAACACAAATTTTTGATTGACTGGGTTTTTTTTGCGCATAATCCTTCCTGCGTAGGACAGTTCTTTCTTTTTTGACATGTTTCAAAGGCTGGCCCTTTATTATGAACAAGTGCTTCTGTCAGTTGCAACCTTCTTTTTGTGACAAGCAGAAATCATTTACAATGGCATATTTGGAAATCTCCTGGGTGTTAAACCACAGGCTTGAAAAAGAAAACCCCCCCCCCCTTTTCAAAGGGGAACTTTCCCTTTCCGTCAAAAATTTTACCCTTTCCGAAGTGGATTTTTCA
>Ga0179593_1369365_pt1 | contig 12819 bp, 18 predicted proteins | sample CZODoug2_1_08_16_FD_185931 | JGI IMG/M metagenome (GOLD analysis project Ga0179593, IMG submission 185931) | Vadose zone soil fungal communities from Angelo Coast Range Reserve, California, USA - CZODoug2_1_08_16fungal (PacBio error correction) | ecosystem: Environmental > Terrestrial > Soil >... | reverse complement strand
AATCCCTGAGACCCAATCCCCCGCCTTTCCCCCCCCCCCCCCCCACTAGCCGCACCGAGGGGGCGTGTCTTGGCATTTTGTGTCCGCCGACTTCCTTGGTTCCTTCGCTTTTTTGTAAAGTCCTTTCCAACGAATTCGGAACCGGTTCAGAACCCCCAGGAAATCCGCCCCTGGCCCTCCTCCAAGCGGAGCCCAGCACTAATTTTTTTTTTTCCTGACGATTCCCTTCCCCGCACTCCCGACCGACCCGTCCTATTTTTCTGTGTTTTCTCTTGTGAATTTTTTTGACTCTTGTTCCCCCTTTATTGAATCTTTTTTACGGTCTGCTGCTACGCCCTTATTAAGAGATTTCGAGCAACAGTCGAAGATTTATTTTAGTTCTTTTTCCAAAGACATGCGGATCAAAACCTTCCCGAACAGGAGTTTCCTTCTTCCCATTACCTTTTTTCCTGTCTCTCCCCGTAGATTATTATCTCTTTGCGTCACTTGTCCCACTGGGTTGAACGGCCCCGACAAAAAGGCCGTTTTTTCCTTTGTTTCCACCGTCTAGGCCTTACAATTCTTCCCTGCTTCCCCTTCTTCTTCCTTGAACGTGGATCCAGTTTAGTCCTTTCTTCCTACTCTGGAACAGTTCCTTTTCCGCCTTTTCACGCGTGTCGTGCTTTCCCTTGGTCCTTCCCCTATTAATTAAACGCTTTTTTAAGTTTTATTCCCTTTCCCCCCACCCTTTCTTAGTCCGGTCCCCCTGCCAACTGGTCTGGATGTGCTGGGGCCTTGCTTACTCATTTTTCTCATGGCCCTCTGGAAAAGTTAAGCTTTGTCGTACGGTCCTCATTTGAGGGAAATTTTTTGACCATGAGATCCTCTGGTTACCCCCGAGGGGCGGCTGCTTGAGGTTTCTTTTTTTTCTTTCCCTGCTTTTTTCTCCCTTCGTGGATGTTTTCGATTTGTTGTCTTTTTTTCGGGCATGAAAGCCCGCCTTAAAAGTTTCCCACACTTTTTTCCTAACTTTGACTGATTGTTTACCGTGTCCCCTTCCCTCTCCTTTGGACGTTTCTTTTTTGTTTTCATCCTGTTTGCCTTAAGTATGAAACACTCAATAGATGACCGTCCTGCGTTCTTTCCAATTCCTTCGCTTTCGATTCCCCCATTCGATTTCCCTTTTTTCAGGAAGTAGGTGGAGATTCCCCCCTACCCTTTCCCCCCCCCCCCACTTGTGATAAAAGGCTCAGGTCGCCGTTTGAGAAGGTACGTCTCCCCCCCCTGCGTTCCTTTTCCTTTTTTTTTTTTTGTTGTGTTTTTTCTTTTGACGAGGTTTACCCCCCTCCACTTTTTTTTCTTATCGAAAGTCGATACGGGACCTGGAATTTTCCTTGTCCATCCCCCCCTTTCATAAGGGATTTGAAGTTTGAGGATTTAGAAGTTAAGTCCGCGTTCTTTCCGGTTCGCTTCTACCCATTCTTTTTCCTTTTTTGCATTGGAATGGCCCTACAGCGATCAATTTTTTTTCCCCGTCCCGGCGTAGGGGGGACAACCCTTTTCACCTCGGTCCAACCACCACCTGGCTCTCCCCGGAAACCCCCCTTAGGTGGAGTACAATTGTTTACTTTTGATGCTTTTCCCAGCAAGGTTGGCGTCGCTGTCACGATTCGGACTTTAACATTTATTTCACATCCGCTTCCCTTCCCTCCTGTTCGTTCGGAATCCCCTTTGACCCCAAGTAGTTATTTTCCTTTTTCACAATAGAATTGTGTTGCGCGTACCACTCCCTTTTTTTTTCTGTTCGCTTTTGAAAATTTCCAGGGGTGTGTGGAACCTGCATGCCCTTTCCTCTTGACCATGCGCCCCCTCTTCACCTACAAAGCTGGTTCTCCCTGCCCGATATGATTGAGACCCCCCAGCCCCCTTTTTTTTCTCTTTCCTTTTTTGCTCCCCCCAGTTTGCTCCTAAATTGAAAATAGCTTTTTCTTTTTTTTTTTTTTTTCCCTCTTAGGCTTGGTGAGCGAGGTGACATTGTTCTTTGGCTTCCCTTTGGTGCCGTGAGGGGGCTGATAATTTCTTTGATAGCTTTTCCGATTCCTTCTAGGTGCTTTCCCTTCCTTAACTTCCCCCCCTTTTCGTGATTTTTTTAAAGTTTTTGGTTCCCCGGCAAGTCGTAACTTTAGCCTTTCCTTTTTCTTGATCCACGTCAAATGGTTTTTCCTTTCCGGTGTCTTCCCTTCAAAATTAGTCGTCTTTCTCCCTCTTCCCTGGAAGGTCCCCCCCCCCCGTCCCCCTTCTGCCTCGTTTGCACAAGTAGCTCGGTTCCCTATTGTTTCCCGTTCTCCACGTCTGTCCCCCCCCTCTGCCACCTGCATTCCCCCCCCCCCCGCCTCCCCCTGCCCCTGTTGTTCCGCTCAAGTTTGAATCTGATTCCAGGGGAAGTTCTTTTTTTCTCTTTCTGTCCCCTTTTTCCCCCTAGTTCACCCCTTCGTCTTGTTTATTTTTTCCCCCTTCTTTGGAAGAGTTTGTAATCCGTTTTCCAGTTGTGTTTTTCCCCGCTCTTTTCTCTTCCCCTCCCAGTCGCCCCCCCTTTGGTAATCGAAGTTTTTTTTTGGAACACTCTTTTGTCCTTTCTCCCGACAGTACACCCGCCCCCCCACTGAACCTATTCCTGTGATGACTTTTTTTTTTTCGTAGGATGTTCCCCCCACCCCCCCGCCCCTCCCTTGGTCCCTGTGTTCCCCTTTGCAGGCCCCGAAACCACCTGCCCACAAACTTTTGTGCACCCCCAACTCTTCTTTTTAGTGTTGGTCCCAAGTGTGATGCGGTAACGTTCCACGGGAAAGGGGGGATGGAACCTTCTTTTGTCTTTTCTCTCGTGAGCCCAGAGCCAATTATTCTTTTTTTTCTGTGCCCCTTCCCCCCCGAGAATACTAAGTGCCCCATGCCGTATTTTCCCCTCTTGACTGAGGACCCCCTGGAAGCTTTCTTTTGTAGCCCACTTTCCACCCCCCGTGGACCCCACACCCTTTTTCTTCCTCTTGAGGGGGGCCATCGCCCAAGCTTCCTCTCCTCGCTCTAGGGCGCGCGATCTAGTGTTTTACATGAAACACTTTTTTTTCTCTCTTGCTTTCCCCGAATATTTCACCCCTGGCCGTTGTTTACTGGAGGGCCGGTTTGAAACTCCCCTCCCTTCTATTCCTCCTAGTGTTTTTGTTTTCCCTTTTTCTTCTCTGTTTAAACCTTTAACGCTTTTTGGACCCCCCCTTGGTCGGGCGATTCCTGCCATCCTCTCTGCGGCCTTATTTAAGTAGGTCTGTTCATCGGGCCGTTTTTTTGCCCCTCACCCGGCTCCTCCCCTTCCTAGCTTTAATTTTCCGTAGCATGAATTTTTCTTTACCCCCGAGCCCCAAAGGAGTGTGCATTTTGCCGGTGGCCAGTCATTTCAGTTTTTCCTCCGTGTCCCTATAAGGAACCCCCTTTGTTTAAGTACTCACCTTCCCACCCCATATTCTTCCCCTAGTTGTGGTCGTTTTGCCCGACACAGACTCCCCTTTCTCTTTTTTCTTTTGGTATGGTCTTAAAAGTGAACCCCAACGCCCCCCCTCTTTGCAGGCGGGGGACGGAGGTTGGCCCGGCTCCCCCTGACACACCCTGCCCCTCCCCCCCTGTTTTTTGGACCTTTGTGTTGTGGCGGTTTTTCTTCTTTTTGTGGAGTGCCCCCCCATCCTCCCTGGGAGTGGTGAGAAGGGACCCCCCCAACCCCCCCCTGTCCTAGTGAAGTCGCCTTTTTTAGTGTCCCTCGAGAGCCCCGACCCCCAATAACAATTTTACTGCCCCCCCCCCCCGAAGTCACCGTGTTTTTATGGAGGTGCAGTTTTAAAGGTTGTCCTTTCTTTAGGCCCCCCCCCCCTTTATTACGGAACTCACCAAACTCCCACCCCAAGTCTCCCCCACCCTCTTTCCCATTAGCTCCCCACCTTTTAGTCTGGTAATCCCATGGACATCGACCCCCAACTTACCCCTTAGCAGACCCCCCCTTCCCCCCCCCCCCCAGTCCCAGTCCATTTTTGCAGCCCCCCCAATAGGTATCAGTTTGCCTGGGAGCTGTTTTGCCCTTTCCTCCCCCCTTTTCCCAACCTCCCATCCCCCCGTGCCCCCCCCCCTGAACTCACTCATCGGCTTGTTCCTGACCCCCCAGCGCGGACTGCACCTCCTCACGCTCAATGGGATGTCATTTCCAGTAAAACGCTTTGACGTTGGGACTCGAAGGGCACTTCCTTCCCCCCCCCTTTCCCCCCACAATTGGTGCAACCCACTCCTCCAACACCATTTTGAGTCTTGGATCCCCAAGTGCTCATTTCCTTGGCCTTTCCTTTTTTCCCCCCTCTCCCCCCAATAGCCATAAACAGCATTTTTTCCCCCCCACCTCGTTCATTCGCCGACAGCTTTATTTTGTAGCTACCCACTCCGCGGCAAACACAACCCCGCTCGGGTAATCGGTATACTCCCCCTTTGGGGCAAATGGGGAAAGGGGAGGGTTATCCCTTTCCTTTTGGCGAACCAAAGGATATTTTGATCCTTTTTTCTCCCCGTGTTTTGCAGGTGCTAATCAGTCTTCGTCTTGGACGCATGAAGGCCTTTCCTCTATTTAACCCAGTGTGGGAACTCTCCCCCCCCCCCCACCCCCAAAAACTTAGCTCCCCCGGACGTCCTTTTTCCCCTTCTCACCGCAACCTTGTCCTTCACTTCTTTAAGGTGACCTCCCGTCTTTCACAAGGTCTCATACCCGACGTGTCTGTCACGAAATTTTTCCCCTTTTCCCCCCCCTTTTCAACATGTCCGACACCCCCAGCATTATTGGTGGAAGGGCGTTAAGCGGGCCCTTGTTTACCAGGTCCAGCCGGCCCCTCTTCGCCGTACGCGTGTACCCCCCTTTCCTTCCTGATCGCCTTCTTGATTCGACGCGTAAAGGGTCGTTTTTCCCCCAAGATCCCTGCAGCCCGGTCCGATCTCCTTCTCCCAACCCCCCCCCGTGTCCTTATTCTTTTATCTGGGAGGACTGTGACCATCTGTACTCCCAAGGGTTGGTCTCGGAAGATGATATTTCAAGTTCCTCTCCCTGCCTCCAATGCAGGGACCGACTTGGACGTCCGACAGTACAACCCCCCTTCTTTTCTCCCCCTCGACAACTGAATTCTTTCAACTGCATTTCGGCCGTTCCTAAGTAAAAGGTTTCTTCCAGCTCTCGACCTTTCTGGCATCGAAGCTTCTTCCCCTTTCTGTCCTAGCGCAGGGTACGTTCCCTCTACTTTAGGCATTGGTATTTTTGGAGCAGTTTTTTCCCCCCCCCCTTCGACAACAACCCCAGGCCGGATTCATGGATTTTCCCCCCCCCTTCATGCATTTTATTCAAGCCCAGGGGAGGTTAACGGAGTAGGCGGTGTTTCCCCCGGCATTCCCACGTGACGAGCGACCTCCCGGACTGCTTCTACAAGGCAGGGTAACGTTCCTTCCCCCCCCCAGGTTTTTGACGGCGGCAACCTCTTTCGATTCCAAGGCTTTATCAGGGCTCCCTTGTCGCTCTCGTACTCGGGGCCTCCACGGGCATCTTTTTTTCCCAAAGCGAGATTCCTCCCCATCAAGCAAAACAACTCCACCGTATCCGTGGCGGCTTTTTTCTCCAAAGGCGTTGACGTTCCTGGTGAGAGCCCTTCGGGGAATCTGGGTCCCATTCCCCCCCCCCCCCTTGCTGTCCAACCAGCACCATTCCCCGGCGTAGAAGTCAGCTGAACGGTTCAGCTTTACTTGACCCTTCCCCTTCACTATATCACGTTCCGGCTGCGGTCCCTCAATGGCGCGGTGATTCATGTCCGGCTCGATCACTGTTTTCCACATCCGTGGTTCTTCTTCCTTTCCCCCCCCTTGTTAAGGCCTCCAAACCGAAGAAGCCCTTCCCATTAGTGCTCGGGAAAAGGTGGACTGGAGGGGGTCCCCCCCCCCCCCTCACGCTTTTTTCCTTACAACCAGGTGCCCCTTTTTTTTCTAATTTTTTTCCAAATTTGGATTTCGATCAGTTTCGCAGGTCCCCGTGTTGATTTTTTATTCGCGGCTGCGGAAAGCAGCTGCAGATCGAGAAAGAGTTCATCACGTTGCAACATTCCCTCTTTCCCCCCGAATCCCGATGTAGGGTTTTTCTTATCTTCGGGCTTCGTTTTGGTTTATCTTCGACCCCGTGGCGGCGGGGATCGCTTATTGTTGACCGGAGTCGGCCGGGATTTCCCTCCGTCTGAATGGGTCCATTCTTTCCCCCCCCCCCCTACTTAATTCAAACCCCCCTTGGAGTGGTGAGGCAAATACACCCCGTGGCCCCAAGGGGGGGTTGGGTTTTCTTCTTCTTGTGCCACCCTTCTTATTTGGCTCCTTTTTTCTGCTGGTTTTTCCCCAAACCTTCCTGTGTTGAAGATTCGGCGGGTGCTTGGCCTTTTCGGTGCCCTCTTCCGGACGTGTTTTTTTTTTTTTTTAAAATCGATGTTAGCATTCCCCCGAGGAATCTTTTTCACGCCCTCGGCATTGTGTTAGCCCTCTCCCCCCCCCTCCGGGTTTTTTCGACGGTGGACGTCCCTTCGGATTTCACCTTACACCTTCTACGAAAAAAGAATTGCAGTGGCCCCTCGGGTCGTTCTCTTTGCCGGTGGGCCTCCTCTTTTTGGCTCGCTGGCCAAGAGGCCACACCTTTTCTCTTTTTTTTTTTGAAAACGGAAGTGGATTTTAGCTAATCCCGCAGTGAAAACGCGAGGACTCTTCTTTTCTTGATTCAGATCTTCGAGCACTCACCCATCTTCCCCCCCACAAGAGCTTCAATTTTGGCGACTTTTTGATCCCCCCCTCGACTTTTTCTACCTGGAACTTTCCAGCATCTTGCGTGCGTACGACTCAACCCTCTTCTGAGATAGGATCAGGCTTGGCCAAGTTCTTCTTTCACAGGGATTGTCCCTCGCGCAGCATTTTACTGATCGGCGTCGGCATTGCAAACCCGTACCGCCATCGCCAGGACCCGACCCTCCCCCCCCTTGAGTGGTCCTTGGGCACAGTAATAGCTCCCCCCCATTTTTGCGATCCTCTGGTGCCCTTTTTGGTGACATGGCGCACGTTCGGAGGCGGTTGGATTGGTAGGAAACCCGTCACAACCCCTGCCAGGCCCATCTTCGGCCGGACCCTCTCGGGGATATCTTTCCTTTGTTGTTGTGGAGTATCCGCTCAGATGAAGGGTTGTAGGGTCTGGGCCGGGGCGTTGTAAGGGTCCGACCTCAACCGCTCGGTTGCAGTTGCCTTGTTTTTCACCTTTTCGGTTTCTTGGTCTGTACGAGAGCTGGTGCTTTTTTTTTGCGGGTTTCGTGAAGGGTTTTGTCCCCTTGTCGTCGTCCCGAGCAGTCCATGCTTGCGAGAAGGAAAAGACCATGTTTTTCCTTTCCGTCCGCATTTCGTGTCCCCTTCTTCCGCGAAGCTGGTACTCAAGTCCCCGTTCCCCCTTTCCCTTCGGTGGATGCATCGCGCCTCGTGCGGGCTCGGGTTGTCACTTTGGGGTTTTTTCATTTTTCCTATCCTGGCGATAAGCTCCCAGGAGTCACATTTTGCGTCTGCCTTTCCTAAATGCACCCGTCGTTTCCCCCTAAAATAGATGGTTGGGCCCTCCTGAGTTTTTGAATGGGCAAGCGTCCCTGCCAGCTGGCACACCCCATCACCTCAGTGTCGCTGCCCCTCTGTCCCACTTATTTTTACTAGTGACCCTCCGAGGGAGCTCCAACCGCAATCGTTTCTCAACAGTGAAACCCCGACCACCCGGGCGCCGAACAGCTGTCCGGCACGAGCACTCGATGGCTTTCCAGTTCCGATTCACTTTTTCCGCGTACGCTCTCCCTCCTTGAATTGCCCCTATTCGTTGGCGGAACCATCTGACCTGGCTCCATCCCTTTCAACCAAAAATAAGGCCCCCCTCTTTGGCCGGGTCAGTTCTTTTGGCCACCCCGACCTCCTGTGGTTTTGGTCATTTGCGATGGGTAATTAATGGAACACCCCTTCGCTCATGCACTGGACCGTTGCCGGCGAGAAATCGAACCATCCAAAATGTGGCTCCCCGTCTAATGCCCCAGCCAAACCACCCTGACCTGATTGTGCGGTGTATTAGTAAGATGTTGCGAGTTGTAGGGGAATTTCGAGATCTTGCATCCGCCTTTTTTGAAATCGTTTTTTTCGATGTCCCGCGAGCTCTTCATTCTCCCGAGTGGCTTGCCAAAGCCCAGGGCGGATTCCACGTTGACATTGGCCTCCCCATCTTTTTGATGTTTCCTACATGACTTACCGAGCAATGTGATCCGGTGCCGGGGGCGTGCGTCATGGAAAAGGTGACCCCCCCTTCCTTTTTTGCATTCCTGTTGTTTGAAAACAAAGACCCCCCCCTGGATGATAAGTGTTAGTCGGGCCTTGTCCCGTGGATAGGGAGGGCGTCGTCACTGACCTTTTTTTTCCTCTGTTCCCGTTTTTGGATGTTCTTGGGACTACGGTGGCCCGCATAATCAAAGGTTTCGTCCCTGGACCAACCCGCTTCCCGAGCCGCCCCTGGGATCCCCTTTTATTTTTTGATTTTTTCCATTTTTTTTTAGTACCGAATTGCAGGTCCCTTGAGGCTTCAGTCCGGGGACGGGAAGCGCCTTGGGCTCGTTCAACGCCGGAACGGGCGGACTGTATTTTGGCCTCCCCTTTTCCCTTCAGACCCCTTTGTGGCGTGGATTTTGCCCAGATATCGCCGGATTGCCCTTTTTAGTCTGCCTTCCCCAGTTTGCCCGGATTGTACCCAACAACCACCCCTTGACAGGAGACCCAGTAATCTTGTTGTAGCATTTGCATTTATCAATGCGGTCGCGCACGACTTCGCGCTGAACAAATCCCTTTCCGCCACGCGTTCGATGGCGAGTCGATGGCCTGTCTCCCTTTCCTGGACGTAGTGCTCTTTTTGTGATCCCGATTACACATTTTGTTTCGACGGAAAGGGGCTTGTTGTAGGGAACATCTCCAGTTTTTGGAATTAATGGGCGTAGGATGGAATGTTCCCCTTTCCCCTTTTGACCCCAGTCTTTACACCATTTCTTTTGATTAAGCCAAATTCCCGGCTTACAGGCCGAGCTTTGGGGGGAAGACCCTTTTCTTTTGGATCGGTTTCCCTTTCTGTATCCTTTGACCCGCGGGATTCGCAGCATGGCCATCATTCCGATCCCTTCTTACAGTCGACGGCGCGGAGGACATCCTTTTTTTTTTCTTTCCCCAAATTTTTCTGCTAGCTCCAGTTTTTCCCCTTTGCTGTTGTACCTTTTACTTTGTTGAGCCTTGGTGGCCTGGACCTCCTCTTGTTTACGACCTTGACGGACTTTGGACTTTTTCCACCTCCTTCTGCTGGTTTGCGTTCGCCCAGACGTCAGTGACCCATAGTTTTGGCCCGTTCCCCAACCCCATGAAGGGCTGGGGAAAGATCTTAGCTGGACCGGTTTCCCCTTTTCTCTCCCGAATGATTTTCAACAATTTACAATCTTTTTTGCAAGCTCTACTTTGCCATTGGCTGGAATTAATTTCCACTTTCTTAGCCTTTCTTGTCCCCCCCTAGCGTGCGATTTTCCGCGTAGCTTGGGATTTCCATCCCAGTCCCCCTTTCCTACGATTTGATCGCTTTTTTTTTTTTGGTAATGCGGATTTTCTGATAGTGATCTTTCGTCCGGTTTTTTGCTCTGTTTTCCCTGATTAGTGGACCCTACCCGATTCCCCCTTTTTTTTCCCTTTTTAACATGTTTGGGCCTTCGTTCCCCGTTTTCCTCTCCCTTCTGTATCCAATCAAGCGGGTGCTTTTACAGTTTCGACCCCCCCCTGTTTCGCGTTTCAGTCCCCCCTCTTCAGTAGCTGCCTTGTCCGGATCTCCTCTGACCATAGCTGTGGGTAGGTGCTTTCTTGGCTTACAATTTACCCCCCCAACAACTCTCCCCCCCTCAGACGATTGGCTTGAACCCAGTGGCATGACGGAGCCCCTACTTCTTTTATTGGGCGTTCCCCTTTTCTAGTACACCCCCTTCTTTCCTGGGTTAAATTTTTGCTGTCCTACCTGGTTTATTTTTTCAAGATTTTCCTTTTTTCACCCTTTGAGACCTCGACGGAAGGGAACACTTCCCCTCTTTCGGGTCCCCCCCCCAACATTTAGAGTTCCCCCCTTTTCTATAGTTCACCCCATATTTTTTTTTTTTGTGCTCTTTTTTTTTTCCCCGCGTGTTTTGCCGCATGACGCCAACACCTCCCCCACCCCACCCACACCAAACCCCCCCGCACCACGGTGGCCACCCCCGTTCTGTTCGGCGTGTTGCAATTCCTCCCCCTTTTGCTTGCCTCCCGTTTCCCCCCCCCTTCAGTGCGTTTTCCCCCCACGCCCCACTCCGTGTGAGTTCGCAGCACTGCTACTTTGTGTTGTTTCTTTTTCCTCCCAATCTTCTGAAGAAGTTTTGTCCCTTCCTCAACCGCACTTTTTTGCTTTTTTTTTTTTTGACTTTCCCCCTTTCCGGTTGTCCCTTCCTCCCGTGTTTGCCACGCCACTTTCTCCTTTTTCCCTTTTTGCTTTTTCACTTTCGGCTAAAGCAGTTGTCCTATACTCGTTTCCTTTTCCATTTGATTTATCTTTTGCCCCCCCGTTACCCGATGTCACGAGGGGCACGTTTTGGTCACCCCTTTTCCTCTATTCCAAATGAATTCCGTTTTTTTTTTTTTGTAGTTCTCATGTTTGCCCCCTTCCGGCTCTTTTGAACAACTGGTGCTTTTTGGTGCCCCTTGCCCCCCAACGCCGGAAATTTTTGTAACTGATCCAGGTAGTCCCCCCCTTTTCCTGGCTCTTCAGCAACCTTGCCTTTCTTTTGACCGGAACCAGGCATAGTAGTGTTCAACCCTTTTATTACAGGACAACTTTTCATTTTGCCCCCCCCCCCCCTTCCCATCCTCCGGCCGCTTCGCTTGATGCCGTGAGCTTCCAGCGTTTCACCTGGTCCCTTTTTTTTTCCGTCGTTGCACGTATCTTGTTTTGTCTTGCCCCCCGGGCACGTTTAGACCTGTTAGGAAGATTGATGTTGATCACGATTCCTCCCCTTTCCCCACGATTTGCGAGCAGTCTACTTGTGTCTATAGGTCTTGGCATTCAGTGGGGTCCTTTTTCCACCCCCGACCTCCAATCCCGGGTTTTTTTTCTTGAAACCCCTTTTTTTCGGGAGGTTGTGTGGCTTGTCTTGAACCCCCCCCATCTTTTTTTGGGCCCTTTTCTCCCAGTTGATCCCCCCCCATTAAGACCAGCGATCTTCCTTTTTTCTCGACGGGTCCGTCAATGACAATCACTCTTTGATTCCGTCCCGCCGAATGTGGACCTTTTCTCACATTAACCCGGGAAGCCAGTGACGCAAGGATTTTTTCCTTACTCCATTCCCCCCCCCAATTCGGCCCCCAAGTCACCCGGGCAATCCAGTGCAAACTTTTTTTCAGTCGGACTGACTTCCGTTCCGACACCACAAGACGTCCCCCAGTTCTGCCTTTGGCACAGCGACCGTCCCCCCCATTCCGTCGGAGTCCGTCTTTGGTTGAAGAGTTGTTTTTTCTTTGGCCCGTTTACCCAACAACTCCAGCCTACCGAAATTATTAGGACTGACGACCACTTCGCTCTGCTTTCCCCCTTTGCCCGCCTTAACAGGTGAGCGAACCCCGTTCCCACCTCCTGATTTTCAGATTGCAGCTGGCGTGATTTTGACAACCGTGCCCCCAAAGCTTTCTGAACAAACATGGTTGCACTTTCGGTCCCCCCCCCCTGCGATCCTAAGGTATTCAAAAGATCATTTTCTCGACCCTTTCCCCCCCCCCCCCTTGCAGCCCGCCTGACCCCATTGCCGGATTCCAAGTAACCCCCCCGCGGAAACAAAAAATCCCCCGGGGTTTACAACTTGCTTTGGTTTTTGCCCCCCTTCCTTTTTACCTTCTGGCTGCAAATTCAGTCTTCCCTCCTTGCTTTTTGAGACCCAAGCTGGTCAATGTGCGCGGGGGCCCATCAGTCTTCGTCTGCTTTGGTCCAGCTGCGATTCTTTTCCCCGACCCTTCAGTTTGTTTTCCGGCCACAAACCTTCGGGGGCCCCACCTAAAAGGACCTTGGTGTCCCTCACACTGGTAGAATCTTCGGTCCATTCCCTTTGCTCCCCCCGTCGGACACGTCTTCAGTCAGCGACCCTCCCCACCTTCGGGGCTCTCACCCAAATCAAAAGCCTTTTTCTTTTTCAGGCTTTTTTCTCCGAGCTTACCCTTTGGGGGCGGATGTCCCCTCGCAGTAAGTTTCCTTACTTGGGGAGAACCGGATACTAGGAACGGGCTTTTAACCCAGCGGTTTTCCCCCTTCAATCCCAGGAAAATTGTAGAGTGTAGGAATGATGACCCCCCCCTAAGTATTGCCATAGACGGTTTCTTCTTCCTTGCCCGAAAGTTATAAGGGGGTTTGACTCCGAGACGAGATTCCCTCTTTTTTTTTTTTTCCCTTTTCATACTTATTCATTAACCCCCTTTTTCGATTCTGGATAGAACAACCCTTTTTCCGTCCGACAACCTTGCTTGAATTAACCGGCACAGCTGCCCCCTTTCTTTCCTGTTGACCTAGGTTCCCATCTTCCAAAAACACGAGTTCAAACAACGGTTCTTTTGTCAGCGCCTGCAGGGTCGGTTTCGTTCCCCCCCCCCGGAAAGGCCCCCCTTCGTTTTCGTCACTGTTCTTACCCTTTTCCA
>Ga0179593_1739232_pt1 | contig 12820 bp, 9 predicted proteins | sample CZODoug2_1_08_16_FD_185931 | JGI IMG/M metagenome (GOLD analysis project Ga0179593, IMG submission 185931) | Vadose zone soil fungal communities from Angelo Coast Range Reserve, California, USA - CZODoug2_1_08_16fungal (PacBio error correction) | ecosystem: Environmental > Terrestrial > Soil >... | reverse complement strand
TTTAGGACGGGTGTCGTTTTCTTCCGAGTTCTCCCGACTTTACCTCTTTTTTACCAGTTAGAATTTCTTTTTGTCTTCGCCTTCCTCCCTTGTTACAGTCATCCCTTCTTAAGAATACTGGCTCCTCTCCTAGAATGCGAATACTACCCGATTCGCCCTCTCTTTCCCATCTTTATCCTTGAATTTTCTCTAAATCTGTTCTCGATTTGCTTATTTTTTTTCCTCCCTTGGCTCTCCTGTTCTCTGGCGAAAGCCAGGATGCCGCCTCTTCCTCTCCTCACTGTTCCCGGAAATCCTTGACCACTGACTCTCTTCTAAACGTCTCGGCACAAGATCCGGGAAAAGACAGCGAAGAAGATCCCTTCCCATCGACGAGGCCGAGATCATCTCACTTTAAAGTCCTTTCCCCTTTTTTTTCCCAGTCTCCCCTCCCCCCCCAGAGACGTCAGGCGATTTACCTGTGTTCGTCCAGGACGGCGCCGTTAAAAGTGGGGCAACTTTCGTTTCTCTCTCTGGTTTCCTTTTCCCCCCTCTTAGGGTTTTTTTTCTGTTTTGAGTCAGGGTGCTTCTGTGACCACGCTCGGCGAGAAGTTCAAAGTCACCAGCTCCAGATGCTCGTCTGCCTCCCTCAACTCTAGTTTGTCATATAGGTTTTTTGGGGACGGCGTCTTTACAAACCCACAGACCCATGGCAGTACCCTCAAGGCCGCTGTCAATTCCGGTCCCGGCGCGTTCTGCTTTCATCTGTAAGCTTCAAAAGAATTTTTTTTAAGCGGTGCAGTCCCCACGAAGCTCAATTTTCTCTCTCTAAAGCCTTCCATTCCGTGCTACCTTCCTTTTAACACGAAGCCTACGCCAAATGCCGATTCGTTAAGCAAGCTCTGTCCCCTTTGATCCTCTGATGGTTAGCGAGTCGAGGCTTCTTCCCAAGGATCCTTTACTCTACTTCCCCGGATCCCCTCCCCGATCGGCTTTTCCTTTGATCAAACGGAAGAGGAAGCTCCCCTCCTGCTCCTAAAGCTTATCCGGGCCTTTCTGAAGTGCGTTCTATTCTTTCAGGCGCAGAATGGCGCCGTCGCTCTAGAATTCTTTCCCTTATGCCCTCAAGCGTCTTTGGCAAGTTTGGCAGGTTGCCCTTAAGAAGGTCCTTTCAACTTCCCCCAAAGGCCTATCAGGCGCTATCGCTTCGGGCCTTTTAGAATACAGAGCCGGCCCGCTCGCTTCAATCTCCCTAAACGAGACTCTCAGGTGTGAAAGCTCGTGTCCCCCGTAAGTAGTTGTTTTCCCTTTTAAACCCCTTCGCTGTGTCCCAGACGCGGATTTTCAGCAGTCTTTTTCACAAGATCGTTGCCGTCTTTAACGCCAGGGCTCGGCTTCTCCCCTTACTTTTCCTGCTAATTTACTGTTTTTTGTCCCCTGTAATGTATGTTTAGGGATGGACATGTTTTCGGAAGCAGGCTGCAGATTCAACTGGCGGTCTGGGCCCGTCTTCATCTCCCTCCAACGGCATGCCACAGGTTCTCCGTTTTTGCATCACGCTTTGTTTCCCTCTTCTTCCCTGTTTCTGTATTCTCATTTCCATTCAATCTCCCTTTTCTAGTAACGTTCCGTTTGTCCTTTTCTCTAAAGAATGGTCTCTTGAGGGATCTTATTTTTTCCTCCAATGGGTCGGTGGACTTTTTTTCGCGCGGATGGACCCTCATCGACCTTCTTACACTCCTCATTCTTTTTTTTTTATCCTTGCGTTCCCCCTCTTTCCCTCCAACCCCTTTCCATGACACAGATCCACGCTTCTTCAGGTCTTTTTCTCTAGATGCCCTCCGGAACGGTACTCTTCCCAAGTGAAAGACCCTTCTGAGAGTGTCCCTCGCGGGGCTGTCTTCTTCCCCACCTTTTTCCAAGTCCTCCTTCCCCTGGGTATGATTGGATTTCTTGCCGTTTGGAGGGAGAGTTTCGCGCACACTCATCCCTGTCAGTCCCAGGCCTACTGCTGGCCCCACACAAGAAACAGTGCAATCACTCCCTCTAGAGAATACCCTTGTAAGGGAAGTTGCCCAGAGTCTCCTTTGCCGCTTATTCTATTTCTTTTTCTTTTCCCGGCCCCAGACCTGAAGCTACCCCAGCGTCTGGTGACCCTCCCCCTCATGGTTACGGAACTGCTCCCCCACTACGGGGTCACACCTCAGCTTAGGTAGAGTTCTCCCGAACTATGACTTCTCTTTCCTGGCGGCCCCCTTTCCCGGATCGTCTCTTCCTACACCAAGGATTATCTCGATCTCCCCCTTTGTGAACCTTTTTTCCTTCACACTTGCACTTTCCGGCAATTTAACAAAACTTAGGCGATGAAGCCGTCCCCCCCACTGACAGTACTTTTTCACGTTCCCCCTCCGAAGAGAACGCTTCGACCGCATCAGAATGATTACTTTCAGGTCGAAGAAGCGCTTCCTCTACAGTTTTCTTCCTGACGCCTCGCTTAGGAGTCCGTAATCTCGTTTTCCCTGTTTCGTAGATTCTCCTTCTTCTCGTTTCTTCGACGGCTCCCTTTTTTTAAAGCGTTTCGGAACCTCTATTGGCGATGTAGGCCTTTTTCCCTTTTTGCCGGTGATCTAACGGCAAAGCAATGACTCTTGATTGTCCAGGCTAAACCGGGAGTCTTGGGACCTCACCTCTCCCTTTATCTTTCTCCCCAGCTTCCGAAGTTTGTATGAAGCCCCCCCACCACTCTGACCCTAGGTGTCCTTGATCTGGGTTCAACTACGCCGTCACCCTGCCCCTGTCCCTTTGAGCTGACCTTTTCTTTTTCTGAGGGCCTTTCAACTGTCTGACTGTACCCCTTCCGAGCTGTCCAGTGCCTTCTAGACCCCCCTAACGAGGGATTGGTTTCAACGACACTTCGCCTTTCTGTTTTTCTTTACACAGCTTTTTTTTCTTGACGCTGTCTCCGGCCTACAAACCCTCGATTCGCCGACGTCCGATTTCCCCTCTGGTTGAGTTCTTAGTCTCTCCTTGACCTTTTATGCTCAGTCTTTCTTCGATGTTGTGAGGCTCTTGACCTCTTCCGCAGTCCTTGTCTCCTTAGGTTTAGTTAACTGCCTCCTAGCGGACTATATTTCTGCGAGGTAGGTTCTACCTCCAGAGCGGTCTTTTGGAGGCATCTCAAGTCTGCTCCTCCCTAATCGCCAAGGTCCCCTATGGAAACCCCAAATTTTCTCCTCCACAACATTCTCTCGCTTCCCCTAGTGGGCCATGGGAGGAGAAGCGAGAGATTCGCCTAAGCTTATCTTCTGAGCTTTTTTCCCCCTTACGGGACTCCCCCTTCTCCTCCACCAAAAATCACCCTTCACCATGACCGGAACCTCTCGATGCGCTCGAAGCAAACTCCTTCACAGTCCCCTCTTCCCCTGTCCCCCTTGTTTTTTTTCCCGTTCGGCGGATTTTTTCGTGATTTGCTTGAGCGTGCCCTGAGAAAGGACGTTTGAAGTTGAAGGGCTTTTTTGTATTCCCTCCTTTTTCAATTGCCCTTGCTTTCCCTTCCTCTTCCTTAGAAGGGCCTTCACTTCACATAGTCGATTCTCCCTCCCCCCTTTCCCAATGGCTTATGCCAGTATGAACATTAGAGATTCAACTTTTTTAGCTACCTTTCTTTCTTCCCTTCTTTCCCTTTTCCCCCTGTCGTTTTTGAGAGCCGGATATCCCTCCCGCGCGAAACTCTCGGAGAAGTGGACGACGCCCTGACTAATCTTTTCTTTTCCTGCCCCGGCCATCACTTTCCCTCCCCTAGAAGATGCTGTGCTGCCCAAGTGCCTTCAATCGTCAATTCAGAAGACCTCCCACAGTAGCAATTCGTACTCTTCGGCTCGTTTTTTTGGTCTTAAAGGAATGACCCCAGTCACTTTCCTGCAAACAGGATATTTCCGCCTACCTGACATGACTGTTTGACTTAATTTTGTGGGTTCATCGCCTCTTTCTTCTCATGGCCGCGCCCAATCCTTCGTTTCTTTCTCCCCCATTTGCTACAAATCGCCCTGTTTACTCACCCCTCCTTGTACGCTCGTTTCTGATGGTACCAGGCATTGTTTCCCGCGTATTTCCCAGACAAAGTTTTTTTCAAGGTACCCACTTCCTCTTCCTTCGTCTTTACCTTTCCTTACATTTTCCGCCCCCAAGGAATGCTCTCTACCTTTCCTGCCCCTCCCCTCCTGCCCCCGGGTCTTACAAGCAGACGACTTTCATTTTGACGTTGCGATCAACGTCCTTCACAAACGCGACGTCTAACGCTTCTCTTTTCCGCACTCTTTCCCCTCAGGCTCGTCGATTGCTCCTTCTGTAAAGGATCTCCCCGGTCCCTCCCGGCGTGCTGTGACGCAGTCATCACCGAGTGCGAAGGTGTAAGAAACGGGTTTGATTAAAGATAGTCGGTCCTCCAAAGAGATATCAGTGCATTCCTGTCGTTTTGAGTAGTTTCTTTGGCGCTTTTTCTTGATATGTAGGTCCCCCCTTGAGACTTTTTCCGATTCTTTTGGCAGTTTGGAACATTTCTTGCCCAGAAGGCAAGTTTGCGAACTCCCCCCCCACTTTCGTTAATCGGGCCCCCTCGTTGGTTATCAATACAGCCTGCCGCTCGCTTATTCCTCGGAAGCAGAAACGACCCGATCGCCTTCGGTGAGAACCGATGGGCCACCCTTGATTTTAAACTTCTGTGAGTTTTCCTCGGTGTTCCCTGCGCGTCATTGAGAACCCTTGGCCAACCATGTGCACATCCGGCGTGACGTTCTTGCGCATCGTACTCTTTTGGAACCTTCTCCGTCGGGATTCCCCCTCGGTCGTGGACTCCCCGTTAGGCTTTTTGTTATTGTGTTTCAGGGCCGAGGATGCCAGCCTCCCCTGGCGGTCTGGGCTAACCAATCCACAACGCATTGTATTCCCCCCTTTTTCCCTCTGAGGTGCTTTTACGCTGGGAAGAATCTAAGTTCATCCCCATTCCTTCCTTCTTCCAGACGGTCCCCTTCCGTGTTCCAGATCCCCGTTTCCGTGCTGGCATATAGGCTTTCCAGAAATGGATCATCGTGAGGACTTTTTTTTGAAGTCCCCCCTGTTTCGGTGGATCTTTCTTCTTCATCTTCTTTTTTGAGAGAGCTGTCCACCTGTCTCATCGTGAAATCCAAAGTCACAAGTGGCTAAGCTGTCCCAATCTCACGAGGAGCCAGGTATTTCCCCTATGATTCCCGCACTGGACACGGTACGAACGGAAGAAACGGTTCTGGGCTCCCCCCGAGTTATTCCTGTGTTCCCGTCCCCTTCCCCTACCTCTTCCGCTGCTCCCTTCTCGACCTGGAATTGACCAAGTGGAGGTCGATTTGTAGATCACAGACCGCCAGTTCAAGTACGTCCCCCTGCTGGCCCTGAGTCAACCCCTAAACAGGGGCCAGCCCCGTATATCACTACCCCTCCCTCGTTTTAAACTCCTTTTCCAAAGGAGATGCTATTTAGATGAGACCTGCGTTTCACGCATTGGGGAAAAGTATAGTTTTTTTTTTTAAAGCCCGAACGGACTCACTTCCACTTTTTCTCGAATTTTTTAACTGAACCCCCTCACTTGGCCCCCCCTGCTAGAGTTATAAACGTAACAGATAGTTATAGTTTACCTTTGTTTTTTTTTTTTTTTTTTTTTTTTTTTTTTTTTCGTTTTTTTTTTTTTTTTCTCCTTTCCTTCGAGCGTCGGCTCTGGTTTCTGAGCCCAAACACCGTGGTTCACAAGACTAGCGCCACGCTTAGTAAATGGCGAAGTTCTCCCCCTCTTTCCCTCTGCAAGCCCCCCACTTTCCCTCGCTGAATCAGTTTCACTTAACGACCTAGCTAGACCTGACGACGCGCCTTATGTCCTCCTCCGTAAAGAAGAGTTCAACTTCGACGAATAAATTTCTCTTTCTTTCTTATATTCCTCTCCGTTCCCCCCCCGCAGCACTTTTTTCCTTCTCCCCTCCGGATGCACAGGTTTCTCAGTCTTCTCCTTTATCGGAGACTGCCTCGTACGGCGCTCCAGAGGAGCTTGGGCGGCTTGATTCCAGATCTGCCTGCGTAGATCTTGTTGTTCACCTTGCCTTGATCGCAACTCCAAAGCCCCTGCTTCTTTTCACTGCTCCCCTTTTACTTTCTTCAATTCTTCTTCTCACCCCTTAGTCATGAAGCGTCGCCCTCAGTCGGAATTACTCGGACTGAGTTTTCGTCCTTTCTTTGTTTTCACAGACGCCCCTTCCCCCTTCTTACTTCACGAGACGTCTTATGAGTTCCTTTCTTTCCGAGGGAATTCTGGAAGCTGGAAACTGCTACATTCTCGCCCCCCAAGAGATTGTGCGCGGCAAAGGGATCGGACCACGAGGCGCTTTTTCCCGACCTTCGGAAACTCCTGTAGTGAAACGATCTTGCAGCCTTGTACGATTAGCCGGATGGACGAAGCAATCCTCCCGAAGAAGTTATATTGATGTTTCTATTGGTGCGTTTTTCTTACCGATCCCTTGACCCTTTTTTCTCCGGTTTCCTACACTGATCTGCTTCTTGGAGGACTCATATAGTCAGGTTTTGCGTACACTGCTCAGAGCCCGATAGTTCGGCGCTTTGAGCGAAATCCACGGCGGTGCATGCCGGCTCCCAGAGAGCCATTTCCTGCCGTCCCCTTTCCTAAGGATCTTCCACAGTCTGAATATCTAATTCGTACCTTCATCCTCCCTTTTCTAGGGTTTTTTTTGAATAGACGATGCTCTCGCGTCTTGAAGATTTTTTTCTTCGTAAACTTCTCGGTCAAGGCACCCCCTTTCACCATGTCTTAAGCCCCTATCACAACATGCACCACTTCAACTGCCCCTAAAGCTATAGTCGATGCGCTCCCGCAAACTAGCTCACCCAACTGACTCCTCTTATCCTCCGTTTGGTTTTTTTTTTTAGAAGACCCCTCCCCTCGTCTTTGCTTCTGCGTTCTCGAGACATGTTTTGAAGGGGGGGATCGGTTTGGGATCAGTTCTTAAGCCCTTGTTACAGTACTCCTTTTTTGTCCGCTCCCTTCTCCTTTACCTTATCTTCTTCCTTTCCTATCTTTTAGTCCACTGGCTTATGAATTAATTTGCGCGATTCCTTTTTCTCGATTCCCCATCTTGAGACTGATGGCTTTCTTAGATCTGGCGCAGAAGGTGCAAGCCGAGTTTTTCTCTCTTACCCCTATAGTCCTTTTTTCTTTCCGACCCCCTTCCCCATCTCTTCCTCCAAGACCGATGACCATCCAAGGGCAATCAGTCCTCACCACTGACCTTATTCGGAGAAGATCCTCCGCCTGACCTCCCCGTTCCAGATAGACTTCGTATTTTGGTCGCGTTTTCGTCCTGCCGGCCCTAGTAAAGGGCGGGGGCAAAAGTATCTTGTCATCCCAATGCTTTTGACCGGTCTTCTTGTTTTTTTTTCTCGTTTTCGTCGAGCCAGGGACGCTCTTTACCCAAGCGCCGGCGATAATGTAAAGACAGTCCCGCTAAAAGAAATGCTTCGGAAAAGACCCTTCTCCCCTCCTGATTTTTTTTACAGGACCTTTTGGCATGAGTCCCTGTTTTTTGTTTTTTTTTACCCGAATTAAAGCTACGGACAAAGGCCGAGGTCAGCCTCGCATTCCCCTCCTTAGCTACTTTGTTTTCCCCCAAGAAGTGCTCCAGCGGTGCAGGTCAACACAAGTATCTCTGGGGAGCCCTGTAAAACCTTTTCCGACGTCATTTTTTTGCCTGTTTTGCGCTCACGGCCCCCCCAATCCCCCCCCCCTCTCCCTGATCGGTTCTCTTCTCCTCTTGCTGTAATCCCGTTCGAGGCAGTCGCCTTCCTTTTTGGAGAAGTGAAGATCGAACTTTCACCTCCTTGGAGGCTTTTCTTCCCGATCTTCTCGGTTGAAAACGTCTTTCCTTCAAGCAGTCTCTCAAAGAGTATCAGTGCAGTCTTCGGCTAAGTGGCGGGCATATTCGTGACGGAGTCTAAGCACTGTAGCTTTCTGTCGCTTTGATCGGCTCCCTTCTCCCCGTGGTTAGTTTTTTCCCTGCAGGTGTTGAAGAATTTCCGTTTGTGCGACCCACCTTGTGACGCATCGGCGCTTCCGTTGGTCGGGCACCGGTTTGGTCTCCCCTTCTCTTCCTTTTACTGAGTAAATTGTCGTCCTCGACCGGACACGATACGTCCGAAGTTCTGAGAGACCGCGAGCTTGTCCCCCACTTTCCTTTTTCCAAAGTAGTGGTTCGCATTTCCGTAACATCGGGTCCCAACGTTTAGCCGTCGGGCTGGCCCCCCCCAGCTCCTGAACCCCCCTTTCACGACTTTCTCCATTCCCCCTACGCTGGCCCTCGCCCCGCTCCTTCCCGCTGCAAACCCCTGTCCGCAGGTAGTGGATAGATTCGGGCTGGCCCCTTTTCTTGTGGACTCAGGGCCAGCAGGCTGTCTCATTGCTTTGCGCATATCCCCCCCCTCAACGGTCGGACTCCATTGTTTGTCCGCCTGCGTGAGGTGGGTCACGCGTTCTTTTTCCCTTTTGTGAAAGAGCAGCCTCACCAGCGCTTCACTTTTTGACCGGGTCGTCAAGTGTCAAGATCTTCCGTGCGCCTAGGCTCGAAAGACTTCTCTTCCTTTCTGGTCTTTCCTTTTCCTTCTCTGCGCGGTCACGCACATCTTCTCTTTTTTACCAAGCTCCGTTGTTGTGTTTGCCTCGTCATCCGACCCCTAATCCCACCGACCTGGCTTAAAGATGACCAGCCTTTGAGCAGGTCGTCTCTCCACTCCTTTCCCCCCTTTCCGGAAAAGTTTTTTTCTTAGACTGGGGATTTTCGATTGCTCCCCCCTGCAACGACATGACGTTGCCCCCACACCTACGATGCGGTTCCTCCCCAAACCTTCTTTCTTCTTTCCTTGCCTTTTTTGAGCGCCCCTGCTTTCCCTTCCCAGCAGGTCTGGACAGTCACACAAGAAAACCCTCAGCCCCTCCCGAGGATACTAATGAGGACGATTTTACAAAAAGTCTTTCCTAGGGGCCTCCTTTGCCGCTCCCCCCCTTTTTCAGCAGGCTGGGACCTACTCCTATCTAATCCCCCCGCCCCACTTTCACGGCACGCCCCAGTCTTCCCTTTGCCCATAATCCGCAAATGACCTCCGAACCCTCTCCCCCCCCTCCCACACGCATTTGACACGTCCCTCTATTGGTCACTCCAACTCCTTCCACCGATACAGGCCCCTTTCCGCCAGTTTAGGATACCCTCCTCTCTGCTAGATAATCTCGACCTTAAAAATTACATCACCCCCTACCCCCCCCGTCGGGCCCACTCCAAAGCCATAACCCTGTCGAAGGCCACATAAGCATTCGCCGTCGTCCCCTCCCTCCCCCCCCCGGTCCCCCCCCCTTACACCCCAATCACCAGAGTAATCCCCTTTCCCACCTTCCTGTAGACACGATTTCGTACCCTTGTTTCCATCCCGCTCTCAGGGCCTCCAATTCTCCCCCTCTTCCCCCTTGCACCTCACCACCCCACACTCCCTCGCCCCCAGAGAAGCCCGGCCCCTACCCTATCTTAGTTCTGACCTTTCCTGCCCCCCCCTACCTTTAGCACCCCATCCCCACCTCTTTCTTTTCCCCCCTTATGACCCACGTCCTCATACCACATTTTCTGGATTCGACGTCCCCTCCTATGGTCCTCGATTTCCTCCTTCCCCCAATCCCCCGTTCCCCTTCTCCAACCCTACCCCTCCCCCCCGTCCCCCCCCCCCCCCCCCTTTCACCATTACACTTCACCCCACCCCACCCCCCCCACCCCCACCTTACCCCCCCCCCACCCCTCTTTTTTTTTTGTTTGGTTGCTCCGCTTTTAAGGGTGACCCCCCCCTTTTTTCTAGTGCCCTTCCGTTCCAACCCCGAAAACGATGAAGACGTATACTTCTAAATAGATCCGCCTTACCTAGCGGCGCATTATGAGAAATAGTTTCAGATCACTCCCTTTCTCCCCACCCCCCATTCCTCTTTTTTTCCGACCGAGATTACCTTTCTTCCCTTTCCCTCCCTCGGGTTCTTTGGATTAATAAGGATGACCTTTAGATATTAAGCTTATACATTTTCGGTCCCCTGCCTCTGACTTCGCGGGGTTTCTGGGTTTTTCTTTTTGGGTTTTTTTGTTTTAAGAGGAGTTTTTTCCTTTTCAGAACAGCGTCTTCTCCCGGAGTTGTTCACTTTCTCTCACCGGCAAAGCCATCACTCACGGTTTTTGCTAAAGGATCCATGAGACTTTATGTGGACCGCACGTTTCCTCATCTCTTGGCTCCATCTGCCTTTCTTTTTTTTTCGCCGGCCTTGACCTAATGCGGGTCCTTCTCTTTTTCTTGTTTCACCGACGCCGTCCCCCCTGGCCCTGGACCTTCATTCCTAGAGGCAGCTTGAGGGGTATGAGGGCCTTCTTTGATTTTTTTTTTCTTCCCCTCTCCCTCTCCGCCTCATGTCCAGCGGAGCGTCCTAAAACGAGGCGATGTGTCACCCTGAAACCCTTCTCCTTAAAAAGAACCGTGGCGATGAAATCTCATGTGACAGCCCCTGATCTCCTTCCATGTTCCCCCCTCGCCCCCCCTGGACGTTTTCGTTTCATTGGCGTGGTTTACGTTCTTAGTATAGTTACGATGAACTTCTAGATACAGAGCCTAGTTTAGGATCTTATTGCCTGGGTTTTTTCCTCGCTTTTGGAAGCCTTTTTTTCGTGCGTACGGTTTTTCCTACTCTTTTCGGCGCTCTGCTCGAATCCCTGAGGCGGCAGACGTCTTTCTTGCCAGAGAGTTCGATGCACTCCCTTCTGTCCCCCCTCCAGTTTGAGCCCTTCTCTTCCCTTTCAATTCGAATTTAATACTTTTTCCTCGGGGCGCCCGACTATTGGAGATTGCTTGTTAAGTAGCGCGTTAAAGGAGAGGAACTAACAGAGGGACTTCAGGGCGTACCCTCCTATATTCCCCCCCCCGAACCGCTGTCTCGTTCTTCCGTCGAAGCACAAACTCATTCACCCGTCCGCAAAGCCTCTCATAATCACTCTTGTTGTTGTGAGAGAGTTGCGGACGGGTTTTTTTTTTCCTTTCCGATAATAGTCTCTGGCAAGTCAGGGTCCCTGTATCGCTGTTACCCTTGTTACATTACCGTGCTTCCGCATAAGGTTTAATAGTACTCTTCAGAATTTTTTCATCTCCCATTTTCAGATTCGCACGCCTTACACTGTTACTCGGCCGTTCAGCATCTCCTCTACCAATGTTCCCGATCTTGATTTTCCTGCTTAAGGAACTGGCTCGACTTCTCCTGGAGAAGCCCTGCCGGCGCCCGTCTTGTAAGAGCCTCCCCGAGCCGCCTATTTCTAGGACTCTTTCAGCACGAAACCTGCCGATCTCTTCCTCAACCGTCTGAGGACAGTGACTTTTCAAGAAGATCCTACCTCTCCGAGTGTCTTGTGGGCCGAATCCATCGTTCATTCCCACCAGATCGCTGAGACTCGGCGATGTACGAGTTGTTATTCCACCGGCGACATCGAAAGGGCGGGCAACAGATGTCATCTCTACCCTTCTGTTTCTTTTACTTCGGTCGGTTTCCCCTTTGTGCAGTGAATCTTGGACCAATTCTCGTCGGCGGGAGAATGTTCAACGAGTCACCCGATCCAATCCTACTCGTCGGCAAGCCCATCAGCTTTCTTTCGTGAATTGATGCACCAGGGTCCAGTTTTTGGAACTTTTTTTCAACCCCCCCGAGAATTAGTAAAACCATCACGAGGTCCAGGACGAGTCCTGGCTCCTATCCTTAACTCTCTTTAAGCACAAGAAGCTTTTCATTTGTGCATGTCACCCTCCTTCCATTTTCTCCTTCCCCTCCGCCTCCTTTGCTTTGCCGTGGCGTTCCCACTGAAAGGTACCCACGCGACGTTATAATGTCCGATCTGTTAAGTCTTCTGTGTCCCCCCGCTAATCTGCTGTAGCCTAGGCATTCGCCCCTAGTCTCTCTTTTCCTCTCGGTTTTTGTTTGACGGAATTCTTCCCAAGCTGGCGAAGTTGGAAGTGGAAATACACGGAGAGGACTCTTTCTTCAGGAGACCTTGGAATTATTCCATCAGTTGCGACGCTTTTTAGTTACGGATGCGCTTTACGTCCCGGCGGATCGTCGTTCAGTTTTACGGTGCCGTGGGCAAGTGAAATTTTGTTGAGCCAGGCCCGCGAACTTCCCCCATGGAACGACGGCTTATCGCTGTTCCCCGGTTTTCCCCTTGCCGACTCTTATCTTTTGTAGTCCTTTCCTTTCACCCGAGGACGATCGCCCCGGTGATGCAACGATGCGTGGACAAAAGGCTGCTTGTCAAAGTAGTTGTGAGCCTTTCCGACCCGGTCCCTCCCGTATGGTTTTCTTTTTCCAACCACGAGACCGTTGCCATCAGGCGTGAACTCCAGTGTACTCGCAAGATTTCCCCCCTCAGATTTCCTTTCGCGCGCAAGTCTTGTTTGGCAAATTCTGTAATGTAGTGGATCTCCTTTTTTTTTCTTCCTGTTCTTGACCATCTCCATTGAACTGGCTTTGGTCGCCCCTCGCCTACAACGTCCCTCCCACCTGTTTAGTGACCTTCCCGTTTTTTCAGCCAAGAAGTCTTTTGGGTAAAGAGAGGTCCTGTTGCCGTGTGAAGCCCCGCCTCAATAACCCTCTCTCTCCCCCCTCGTCTTCACTTCGTGCGGGCGGATAAGGGTTTCGTGAGTTTATATGGGTAACTGACCCAATTTTCGGTGGATTTTCTCGCGTATGTAACTA
>Ga0179593_1724445_pt1 | contig 12820 bp, 11 predicted proteins | sample CZODoug2_1_08_16_FD_185931 | JGI IMG/M metagenome (GOLD analysis project Ga0179593, IMG submission 185931) | Vadose zone soil fungal communities from Angelo Coast Range Reserve, California, USA - CZODoug2_1_08_16fungal (PacBio error correction) | ecosystem: Environmental > Terrestrial > Soil >... | reverse complement strand
TAGACCTCCCCCCCTTCAGCATCTTCTTAGTAGAGATAGTAGAGCGCGAGGGTTCCAGACCGTTTATTATCTCAATTACATAGAAGGTTCCCTCCCCTCGGAATAATGGAGATCCCCCCCTTTGTGATTCTCCTTTGCCCTGTCGAGAGGCTTGACCCGACTTTCTTTCGAATCGACCTCCCTAGTTGATTCGAGTCGAAGAGGCTTTCTCCCCCTTTTTTCCGACTACGCTTCCCCCTGGCTTTCAGAATTCCTCAAGACGACCGGGGCCCGTTGCTTTTTTTCTTCTTGCCAGATGGGGCATCACAGACTGGCCCTTCCTCCTCCCGCGCCTTCGCCCGCGGCGCTTTGTTCCGCTCTTCCCTCCCCGCCTCTACAACCTCCCCATGCGAACCCTTGGTCCACGTGCTTGCCTGGATCTTCTCGACCCGGAAAGATCGCCCTTCCCCGGCTGCTTTCAGGAAGAGAAAAGAGTACCCGGATCCTCAGGAGATCTGCACTCCCTTTTCTCCTCTGAACAAAAAATTGCTCGACCCCCGTAACCTTCCCACTGATTGCCGGACCGTCGGATATAGAAGTTGTTCCTTCTGGATTTACCTTCTCAAAAAGAAATCAGCCGGCTACGAAGGAGATTTTTTGTCTCTGAGGAAGCACCCTTGATGAGAAATAAAGGTTCCTTACTCCCGCCCCTCCCCCTTTCGCCTCGAGGGATAATTTTCTAGTCATGCCGCCCTCCAATCGATGAAGAAGAAGAGGATCCCCTCCTGCTCCTCGAAGATTGACCCGTGACCATCCCCGAATAGAATAACCAACCTGTAATAGGTGAACTTTCCCGATAAGACTAGTAGAACATCCCTTTTTAAAGAGAAGAAAGACGAGCACGGCACTTTTCCATCATTAAAGGACTTTCTTACCTCAAGGAACGTAATGTTAACCAAAAGAACATGGTGGACCGGCTAAGGTGCTCTCATATAGAGGCCCCTTCCTTTTCTGTAGACGTCCTTGAGATAGAACTGGGATGGCCTGAGCCTGGTGGAGATCGGCCCAAGACGTTATGTTGAGAACCCTAGTTAGAGGACGTTCCCTTTTTCAAGAATTCCTCACCTCTTCTTAAAGAAAACAAGCCGGCGCCTCACCCTATCTGTTCTCCCCCCCTTCCGATAGCTCAGATAGATTTAGGAACTTTCTCCCTCGGGATCGTTACTTCCTCCTTCGAGGCGTAGTAGGGTACACACACAAGAGATTTACCAATCTCCCCCTCATGCCCTTCGTTTCTTGGTAACGTACGACTAGTACCCCTTAGTCTTCTCGCGATTTTTTTTTGGACCCGCCGATTCTTCTCCGCGCGTTTTCTATCCCGCTTTTCCTCCCGTAAAGATACGCGAAGAGCGTAGAGATTCTTCTCTTTCCCCCTTCTGGAAGACCTTTTTCGCCTTGTTCTGGTGGAAGATGTGGACGCTTCTTTTTCATTTATTTTCCTTCCTCCGCCGTCTTTCCAGCAGAAGAGACTCTGTGCTGTTCTACCTCCCCCTCCTGATGGATTACGAGACGGTCGGTGGCCGCGTTTTTTATCGTTTTCCCTTGTAACTCTCTCGGCGTCGCTTTTTCCTTTTTATGACGGTGGACCTCCGCCCTCTAACAGCCCTACGTATTCTTCCGTCGTCGAAGGGTTTTTGAGGAGCCCCTTTTCTTTTTCGACGACTCAGAAAGAGCTTGATTGACCCCATCCGCCCCCTTTCCCCCTCAAGGGAGTGGAACTCCCCTTTTTTCAAAAGAGAATGGAACAATGCTTCTTCCCCTTTCCCCTCCCAGGTTTTCCTTTTTTCCCCTTAAAGAACTTCCTGCCGATATGGACCCAGTTGTTTCTCCCTTCCCCTTTTTGAGCTCTCCTGAGAGACGAGGCCTTTCTGAAAAAGCTGAAATAGAGGCCCTTTTTTTCCCTTTTCACCAGGTTGCTTTTTGTTTCCTCTTCTTTCTCTCTTTCTGGAGCCTTGTTTGGTTGATCACCTTCTGCTCTTCCCTTCGCAGAGAGTAACCTCTTCCCCTGCATATGGATAAAGGTTCTTCTGCTATTTTCTCCTTCCTGCGGAAGAGCAGGCTCGGTTTATGCCGCGGCCGTCCTGTTTTCTTCTGTTTCGGCTTCTTTTCTTTCTTCAACGTGAAAGGATCCTTTTCCCTTCCGTATCGGCCCTCAACTCTTTTTTCAAGCGCCGCGATCATTGCGTAAAACTGCCGGTGTGTCCTTTTTCACGCTCTCCTGCTTGCCTTTCTCTTTCTCGTATGCCGCAAGAGAGGGTCCTCTTCTTTTATCTTAGTGCTGATAGAACGGACCCCCTTCTCCCCTTTCCCCTTGCACCAGATAGGCCTCCCCTCCTTTTCGTCTTCTCTCGTGCTGGCAATCGGACGTTGGCATGACTTATTTAAATTTCTCCTTCTCCGTGTCTCTCCCGGCTGGCCAACTCCTTTCAGCGGAGGCGTCGTTTCCTTTAGTAAAAGAAAAGGCTCCCCTTTCCTCTCTCTGGTCCAAACCACTGTGTTTTCCTCCTTTGTTGCTGCCGAGGAGTTTCGGCCACTTTGATCTCTCCTTTTCCCCCTACTCCCTTTTTTTTTTTCGAGCTCTCCCCCCCTTTTTCCCCCTTTTTTGCCGGCGACAAAAATATAGATTTTCCTTCTTTCGACAGAAAATGAGGAGACGGGTACGTTTACCCTTCTCCTTTTCTCTTTCGGCGGAGAAGAAGATGGCTGGTTTCCCTCCTTTCCTTCCCGCGAAGGAGAATTTGAATTTCACTTCATGCCCCCGTTCCTGCGCACAAGACCCTTTCTCCCTCTTCCCCGCCTTTCCGATCGGTGCAGAGAGAAGGGGTCCCTTTTTCAAAAGAGATGAAGGAAAGTGACCCTTCCCCCCCTATTCGCCCCCCTCTCCTCTTCTCGCGCGCTGAACAAACGGCGACCCAAAAGGCATGGTTTCACTGTCCTCCTTTTCTGTCTGCCATTTTCCCCCAAACGGAGAGTGAGGCTCCTCCCGATGGTAAAAGAAGGTCCTTTCCTTCCTTTCCTACCCGCAGCTCCTCCATCGAGAGAATGAAGAGCCTTTCGCCGCACGTCGAGATCCCAAGATGCAGGTCCTTCCGGTGATCCAGAGGCCCCACGGGGATATCTGAGAGTACTACTTCCTTCTTTTTTTCTCCCCCCCAGAAAGGCTCCAGCCCCCTCTATCCCTCGCGTCGACAGGAAACCTGTGACCGGCGGCCCTCCAGCCAATCCCGTTTCAATACTTCTCTCTTAGAAATTCCCTCTTCCGCGATTGAGCTTTTCCCTACAAGATGGGCGGAGGAGGAATTCTTCCCCCTCCCCGGGAACCGTTCTTTCTTTGCAGAATGTAAAGGAGCGGTTAAAAGCGGATGGCCGGTGCGCGTCTCGTTGAGTCTCAGTTCCCCAAAAGAAAGAGATTCTTTCCCCTCGCGAAGGGTCTCTCCTTCGAAGAAGCGTACGCTAGTCTTTGTCAGCTTTTGTCTCTTCCTTTCATCCTCTAGCTAAGCGAAGAACGCCTTCTTCTTTTTTGAGTAAGCCCCCCCCACGAGATTCCCCCTCACTTTTAATAAAAAAGCTATGCGATTGAACGCCTTTTTTTTCTCTAGGCGTCTTCGTTCAGGCTGCCGCCCCGGAACGGCCCCCCCCTTCCTCCCTAATAAGAATAGAAACCTTCTTCTCCATTCCAGGTGTCTCGCTATCCTTCGAGAGGGACCGGCGGTATTAGACTCCGAAGAGAGGGTTTTCTATTCGCTCCAGCTCCTCTTAGAATGCCGGAGTGTGTTTTTTTTTTTTTCTTCCATGAAGAAGAACGTTCTTCCCTTTTCCCCTTTCTTGAAGCCGTTCTTCTTTTCCGAAGATCGGTTTGTCGAAGAAGTCCTAGACCCTCCGGCCTGGTCTCTCCCCGGAGGCTATTCTTTTTCCCTGAGCGGAAACATCCCCCTTCTTCCCGGAGGCTCTGCCGCTCGAAGAGCAGCATGGAGGTGGGCGGATTTTCGGTTGTCTTCCCCGGGTGGAACTTTTTTCCTGCCGAGAGCAAAAGACCGTTTTTTTTCTTTTCCTGCCACTCCTTCTTCTTTTGCCGGAACGGTTGCGCGATAAGATCCCGAGAACCGTAGCGTTTCTTCTTGTTTCCCCATGAATCCTTTCCTGCAAGTGAAGGAGGCCTTTCCTTCGCTGGCGCCTCTTCCCTCGCTTTTCTTCGATCTGAGATAATCCCATGCACAGAGACCGGTTCTCGTTCTTCTTTCTCCTATTTATTGAAGGCAAGGGTCGCCTCCTTTTGTAGATAGAGGCGGAGGCATCCCTTCTTTCGTGTTTTTTTTTTTGGTGGGGGGGGGGGTTGGTAGAGTAGTTTCCATTCCCGATCCCTCTATGTTCGGAATGGATTCCTTCCTCTCCAGGTAGTTAGAATAAAATTTTTTTCTCTTTTTCACCGAGGCCCTAAATTTCTGATTCACGTGCAGCAGGAGTGATTGCTGTTTGATACTCAATCCCGCCCCTTTTCCCCTTTTCTAGCCGCAAAAGAGTTTTCCATAGTGAGTAAAGTGAACTCCCCCCTTTTTTTTCGCTAGACACCTTCTATCTTCCCCGGAAGGGAGCGAAGGGTAGTTCGCGGGAGTTAGCGGATCGCCGTTTTGTTCCCTCTCGTTAAGAAGGTATCCTATTAAAGAGTCCTTTCTTTTTTTTTTTCTTTGCTGAGGGCTGGTTCTCCTTTTTTTCTTCTCCCTCTACGGCGCGGGCCGGAATTAATTGACCCCTCGGGCCAGTCGTGCTTGGTTCGCACGAAGCATTTCCCCGCCGTTTCGGTCTTTGAGGAAGAGATGTTCCACCTTTCCCGAAGAGATTTTCCTTCGTGCGGTGCCTCTTGCTTTCCCAGAGCTGAAAAGCAAACTCTGAGCGGGGTCTATTTTTTAGAACCTTCTTCTTACTTTTTATCTTCTTCACATGAGATACCCCTTTTCTATAGGTAAAAGAAAGAACCCTTTCTCTGTCATTGACCTCTCCTCCTGACCCTCAGCGATAGACGACCTCGAAGTGCACGGAGCCGGACGGTTCGTTTTTTCCTTTTTACCCCCTACTTTATAATCCCCCTTCCTTTTCTCGGAGAGATACACCTCTCTCCCCCGCCCCCTTCCTTCCTTTCGAGATCTTCGAGCGCGAGTGTAAGGTTTTTCTTCCTTCTTCCCACCGCGCCGGTAAAGATAGGCATCTTTTTTCTCGGTGCAGGGTCCCGACGATGTCTCTCCTTCCTCCCTGACCTCGTACCCAGCTACCGCGTGCCGTTCGCCGCGTGACGTGACTCCGTCCTCCTTCCTCGACGATCTTTTTTCCCTTCCCCCCCCCCAGAAGAAAGGAGAAAGGCTTGCCCCTTTTTTTTCTTCTTTTCCTCCGATGGCCCTCTTTTCCCCCCGCGGCCTTCGCCGAGGAGGATGTTCGACGAGGCGCCACTCTACCCCCCTTTCCCCTTTTTTTTCAGGAACGTGATCTTTCCTTCTACTAAAGGAGGGAAAGCTAGCGGCCCCCCTTCGAGATCTCGCCGTACTTAACCCCCCCGCGCCCGTCCCCCTTCGTCTTCCACGAAGATAGATTTTTTGGAGCTCTTGCCCCCCCCAAAGGCTGACAGGAGTTCAACCTTTTCCCCACAGATTTCTTTTACCTTCTTCTTAGAAGTGGACCCTTTTTCCCCGCCCTTTTTTTTTTTGATCAAACATCCAACAAACCCCGCCGGCTCTTTAGAACTGGGCAGCTTTGGATTTAGGGCATAGGGCGCATCAGACCCTTGGATTCTACCTGGCTGACCCCAGAAAGAATAGAGGATACTTACTCCCCTTCACTAAATCCCTCTAGTGCCTCTTCCCCTCAGCCTCTCTTCTCCCCCCCCTTCCAGACTGAAGGAGGGATCCTCCCCCTCTTCCCCAGTGCTGCCTTCTTCACGAAAGAAAAAGCGTAATTTGTCCGGGAGTTCTCTCTCGCTTTCCATCGGATGATCTTTCCCCCTTCTTCCCCGACAATAAGCAAGTCTTTCCCCCCCTTTCCACCTGCGTGAAGATCTCTTCCCTTCCCCCACGAAATGAAGAACTTTTACGTTAGCTGACATATTCGCTGGCGGCACGTGTACTTTTTTCCTCTGTTGAGATAGAAAGGAGGTTTTCCCCCCCCTTTTTTTTTCTATCCCTTCCAGGTGACGAACGAAGGCGACGTTACACCGGACCGACAGGAGAACCCTCTCAATCCCTCCCACACGAAATTTTCCCTTCCGATAGGAAGCCCCCCCTCCTTTCGATAGCCTTTTTTTTTCCCTTCCAAAGCAGGACCGCGGATATTTTACTCTTTCTTCCTTTCTTCTGCGTAGTAGGATACCCTCATAGAAAGAACAGCTCTCCCTTCCCTTGTTTTCCAAAGCCTTCTATTCGGCGTAAATGGAGCGCGCCGTCGCGACTGCCACTTTCTCCTCATTTCTGGGATCGATTCGAAAAGCCCCCCTTTTTTCAGAGAAGAGAGTAGAGCTTATTTTTACCCCCCCCCCCCTTCAAAGGAATGGCCGCATCCTCTTTTGGCGATGATTCTCGTAGCTTGAGAGATTTGGCCTGCCTGCCCGTGAGCGATAAAGGTCCCCCTGGGTGAAAGGGGGGAAGAGCCCCTTTTCTTTCCCCCTCTTTTGGTCTGAAGCGCAGACTCTCCCTTTAGAAGGTGGTTGTGTCCTCTCTGTTTTCTTTTCACTTAACGATCGTAGGCTTAGATGAGAGAGAGGATTCTTCCCTCCCCCCCAGCGCAAAATCCTCCCCCCTGACTCGGGCTTCGTCGTAGAAGGGTTGCACGAGGTTTCTATGCGACTATTCGACGCCCGTCTCCTGACGATGATGGTTTTGGAGACAGAATTTTTTTTCCTTCCCCCTTCCCCTTATCAGATTTTTCCCCCCCCCCCCTCTCCTTGTTTGAAAACGCCACTGAATAAGGTCCGGAGGGTCAAGACCCGGACTGCGATCCCGGACTCCCCCTGCGTCCTTCTTGAGATTTCTTTCTCCTCTCCTTTGCCTTTATAGAAAGAGCAGAACTCCTTCCCCCCTTTCATCAGCGGTATCTACGCCGTTTGGAGACGCTGAGCTGAAGAGGCGGTATGGAGCGCGTATGGTTTTTTGCCTCCCCCAAATGGGCCGGAGATGTGCACTTCGTCCTCCCCGGTGATTCCCCTTTCCTATGAATATGATAACCTCTTCTCTCCTTTTTGCGGCATAGGCTTCTATCTTTTTCATGCCGCGGCGCGAATGGCCCCCGGCGCTGCTTGTCCTTTCTTCACCCTTCGTGGAATGCGTAAATAGGGAAGGAGATCGCTCCCTTTTTCGTCCCGGATTGTACTCCTCCGCCTTTTCCACCATGACGGTTGTTTGTCGCAGTGTCCCAGGCTCTTTTCTTCTGAGCTGCGCGGAGCGAGGAGCATCGTTTCCTTGGAATTATTAGTGCTGATAGAAAGGAACCTTCTTCTCTCTTGCACCGCCCTCGTCTCCCTCCTTTGTCGGCGATGGGGGGCAATCGGAACGTTTGCCTGCCTGACTTTTTTTTCCAATTCTCCTGGTCGGCAAATGAACGTTTTTTCCTTTGCGAGAAGATAGCGCTCTTTTCCCTCCCTTCTTCAGCATGTTTTTCTTTTCTTGGCCAACCAATGGGTATAGTCTATATTGTTTTCGCTGCCGTTATTTTTTCTGGTTTTTTCTCTTCCTCCTCCTCCGTTGTTGTGTGATCCCCCTCGGCAGGCAAAAAATATAGGACTCCTTTTTTCTTAGCGACAGAAAATGTTCTCCGTTTCTTTCCCCTGAGCGCGCCGGCGCGGAAGCAGATGGAGATTTCCAGCTGTCTTTGGCGACCTCGCCTTTGAGACGTCAATGCCAACCGTTCCGATTGCCCCATTCCTCTCCTGAAAGCGGAGAAGGACGGTGAAGAGAGCAGGTGTTTCTTCCCTTTTCCCCTCCCAGGCACGAAGATTTCCTTCCTCCTTCCCGCGATTCGCATAGCTCCGACAGCTCATGACAAGTTTTTGCGTCGCTCACACTTCTCACTTCTTTTTGTTTTCCGCAATTACGAGGAGATTCCGTTTTTTTCGAAGATAGACGTCCCTCGGGTACCAGCCCTTTCACTTACGCTGTCCCTCATGAAGAGACGTTTTCCCCCCCCTCGGGAATGCTCCTTTCTAGGGCGCCCCTCCCCCTTTTAGACAGGACAGGAACGGTGATCCCGAGGCAGAGCTCGACCTGTCTCCCCTTTCTCTGCCTCTTTTCATCGCCGGTCCAGTGAGCCAAAAGAAATCCTCCTCCCTCCTTTCTTCCAGAGTCGAACAGGAAAAATGGTGACCACGTTTCCTTTCTCCTCGTTTTCAACCTTTCCTCTGCTCCTTCCCCCTCCGGCGCGGCAGGAGGAAGCGCATTCCCCTTACTGCCGGCCTCCCAGCTTTAGGGTCTGCCGGCCGTAGGAAACAGTGCTTTTCTTTTTTTTTGCAGGAATTGCCCCCTTGCTTTTGAAAGCTGATAGCAGGACGGTCCCAAGCCATATCTCCTTCCTTTTTCGGGATGTCCCCCCCCCCCCTTTCTCTCAGAGTAGAGCGAGAGACTTCTTCCCCTTTCCCCACCAATCTACGTCCGTGCACCCCCTCTTGTACGATGTGAGGCGAGGCAACCTTTGGCAATAAGATCCGTTCAGACGACGCCTCAGATCCCCTTTTAGTCAGAAGCTAAACCCTTCCCTCTTTCTTCTAGTAAATCCCCCTTTTTCCCCTCCTCTTAGACCCTCCCCTCTTCTCTTTCTTCGGGAGAGGACGCTTGCTCACGTGGCGCGGCCCTTCCCCCATCGGCCACGAGATCTCTCTCCCCCTCGGCTAGGAGTGAGGAAATTAAGGTTCGCCCTCCTTCGGCGAGGGACCCTTTTTTTTCCCAGAGCGGGGAGATCGCTCAGCTCGCCTTGATAAGAGGCCCGTCTCGTAACGTCAGAGCTCCCCCCCCCAGTGTAGAGGATGTCTTCCTTTTTTTTTCTCCTTGCGTGTCTGATGATCCCTGGTTTGTAGCGACGACGAAGCGAACTCCGACTTAACAGATCACGCGTTCTTTTCCCCTAAAGCGAGAGGTCCCCCCCCCCTTGAGGAGGAAGAGACGCTCTCCTTCTCTTTGCGTGTGTTCTTTTATTTGTTCGCCGTTTCCCGGGGGAACCTTCATAAACTCGGTCTTCATTTTTTCGATCGCCACCGCGCAGGCCTCTCCTCGCAAAAAGAAGTTTCTTCCCTTGACGGTTTTGCCTCTATAGATCGGCTAACCGCTCGAGTTCATTTCTTTTTCCTTGAAGTCATTTTCCTCCTCAAGTGAAGGATTTCCCCTTATTGTCTCTCGATTTTTAGATTAAGAGATGGCACCTTACGCAGGATCCCGAGACTACTCAAAGGTCAACCTCCCTTTTCGCTTTCGGAGATCCCTCTTTTTTTCTTCACGGGTAAGACGTTCCCCTTTCTTTGGCCGTATCGACGGGCGGCTTCCTGGCCGAGATATTTGAGTGGTTTATCAAGTTCTCGAGGATTTCTGTTATGTAAGAAGGTAGTCCCCCCCCCTTTTCCTTCGGAAAGAGTCCTCCCTCGCGCATTACGTGACATCGGCGTTATGTGACGTTGGTGATTTCACTCTCATCCGCCAGTGGTTCAAAGGCTCTTTCCTTCCCCCCTTCCCCTTCATAGTGGTAAAGGTGAAATCCCTTCTTTTTTTTCATCTCTCCCCTTCCCCTGAGACGCGAAGGGCCTCCGGGTCGGGGATTATTCTTACTTAGCTATCCCTTTCTCCGACGATATTTCTGAGGAAAGATATTAACGATCCCCCTTCTTTATTTTTTTGTAGGCTGGCTCCCCCTCCTTCGTTCCTTCCCTAATGTCTCCGGGGCGAATGACTCGGGTTCCCCCGTTTTGATTGACATCGTGCACTGTACGACGTGCCTTTCCTCCTTTTCTTCTTGAGGAAGCTATGAAAGCCCCCTTCCCCTCGTGAGGAGATGACTAGGCGGTTTTTTTCCCCCTTCCAACTCGGGAGCGGGGTCTATTTCCTAGGGCGCGTCCGGAGCTCTCATAGGTATGATATCCCCCCTTGTGTTTAAAGGATTCCCGATATGTAAAAGCCCCCCCTCCCTTTTTAGAACGTCCCTCTTCCCTCCCCTTTCCACTCGCCTCCCTCTCTTTCGCTTCGGACGGGGCGGTGCGTCCTTTGAGGTGGAACTCTTCTCACTCCTCCGTTTGTTGTTGTTCCTTCTTACCCCTCGGAAGCCCTTTGGACGAGATCCGCGTCACTTTTTCTTTCGCTCTCTGTTTCCCTTTTCTATAGCATCCTCAATGAACTCTGTCCTGTCTTCGGTTCACCTCGGCCTCCTTTTCTTCCCCCTTGGGGATCGACTCTCTTTTCTCTTTCTCGGACCGCCTCATTTTGAAATAGAACTTTTTTCTTTGGCCAGCGGTTTCTGCTCCGCCGCCGTCGCGAAGATCTCGTGACAATGGGATTCATCTTCCTCGACGAAAGGCTGGCTTGCATTTCTTCGGGTGCCGATTGCCTCCTTTGGTAAAGGAATTAGCAGGCGCCTTCTCTTTCCGAGTCTCCAGCCTCTACACCTTCACCCTTTTTCTTTCCCCCACGGATTCTGCTCTCCTCTCCTTCCCTGCGGAAAGATCTCTTGCAGATAGAGCAGAATCGAAAAGACGCTTCCCTGTCGCCCTTTCCCCTTCCTCGCCGGGGCGAGCTGACAAAGGCTAGAACGTTGTTACCCCTTGCCACCTTTGACCGGATTGGGCGGCTATCGCCGTTTTTTTTTCCTATATGATAAACCCCTCCCCACATTCCTTCTGCCAAGGAAGGCGCTTGGGATTTATGCCTCGGGCCCTCATCCCTGCGACTTGGATCTCCTTCGACATAATAAGCGTCTTCCCGCCTCGGCTTCTCCGCTTTTTTCGACCTCTCCGAACCTATCGGCGCGTATGCGCCGCCGCGATCCTCTGCCAGCCCCCCTTTTGAAAAGTGACTTTCTTCCTTCGCCGAAACTCCTCCCCCGTTTGCCTGGGATATCGCGCTAAAGAGTTTCCCTCTCTGCAAGAAGAGTCGAAAGTAAATAAGGCTCTTTTTCCCCCCTTAACGGCTTTCCGGCGTAAAGGAAGTTTCCATGGACAACCCCCGTAAGCGCCCGGTGCATAATTTTCCTGAGGTAGCGCCCTTTCCTTTTTGCGAAGCATCTTCTTTTTTCCCTCTGGAGGAAGGAGCTGTTCTCCCAGGAAGACAAAAGAGTTCTTCCCCTTTTTTTTCCTCCTGAGAACCTCTCCTTCCACCACAAAGAAAGGAGTCGTAGAGCGGATCGGGCTCCGACTTTTTGCCTCATTTTTTTCAGATAGATTACGGTCCGAGGAATAAGAAAGGCGGATCTCTTTTAGGATACCCACCTGATCTCCTCATTCAGACTAGGCGTAAGAAGCAGATGTACGTCCGAATCAGAAAGGTAGTACTTCATTTCTCTACTTTCGACCGAAGACGCCCCCTCCCCTTTATGAGAGACGCCTTTTCCCTTTTCCCCCGTTTCCCCTCAGCCTTTCCGCTCTATAGCGCACAGGAATGTCCTGCACGCAGAGCCCCTTTTACGGTGGCATATTTCCCCCCTTTTTCTAGATTGGGACGTCCTTCCCCTTTTAGAGAGGAGAAGAGCCGCGCTAGCAGAGTGGATGGTTCTCTCTTCGAATCGTGATGGATACTCGACGGTGATTTTCCTCAGTTTTAGCGTTGAGAAGAGAAATGGTCCCTCTTTTTCGTAGATGAGAGAGCGGTTCTTTTTCCCCCCTTTCCCCACAGCGACAGCCCCCGAGGAGTGAAGCGTCAGTCACAGGTTTGTGCACTATTCCCGCTCCCGGGCCCCCTCTTTCTTTTCTTCCCCCCTTTCCCCTCGCTGATGTGTCCTCCTCCTCAGAGACGAAGGGTTGTACCAGCAACCCCGAGATCCGCCTTTTTCTCTCCTTTCACATGATGAACTCACGGAAGTTAAGGAGGGTCAATTCTTTTCCCTTTTGCTGCCTTCCTTCTCCCCCCTTCGGCAGGCCGGCGGAGATGCGATCCTGCGAGCCGGACCTGCCCCGAACGCGAGCTCGCTTCCCTCTTTCACAGAGTTGGTCTCTCCCCTGTTGAATGGTCAGACGCTGCATGCTGATCCTTTTTTTTTTTTGGGGGCCTTTCACGGCGATGAAATCAGTACTAGCCGAGGATCAACCCCGTGAATCGACAATTTCGTCTTCTGCCTCGGATAAAATTTTCTTCTGGTTATGGGAAAAGGTTTTTTTTTTTTTTCGAGTCTTCGGCATCCTTTCGCGAATGGAAGTGATGATTTTTTTTTGACCAGTTAGTAAACTTGACCACTTTCCCTTTTTTCCAGGAATAAAGAATAGCCCCCTTTTTCCTCGCTACTTGATTTACACCATCCCTTTTTTTTCCAGTTGATTCAGCGGCTTCTGCTGAATTCTTGTCTAGAAGGCGAATTAGAGTTTTTCTTTTTTTCCTCCTTCATCTTAGTGATGATCTCTCCCCCTCCTTCGTATATGAACAGCTTAGGGAGCCGTTTTTCTTGGGTTCATCGGCCCTTTTTTTCCTGCCTTTCCCCCTTCTCCTGCTCGTCGCCGTAAATGACCGGCTTTCAACTCAATCTTCGTGTCTCTCCGTTTCCTCTCTTCCCCCTTCACGACAGGATACGCCTTCTCCTTTTTTCCCCAAAATGGGTGCTCTTCTTTTCCTATGATTGCGGA
>Ga0179593_1548144_pt1 | contig 12820 bp, 19 predicted proteins | sample CZODoug2_1_08_16_FD_185931 | JGI IMG/M metagenome (GOLD analysis project Ga0179593, IMG submission 185931) | Vadose zone soil fungal communities from Angelo Coast Range Reserve, California, USA - CZODoug2_1_08_16fungal (PacBio error correction) | ecosystem: Environmental > Terrestrial > Soil >... | reverse complement strand
GTTGCAAAGGAATTTTTTCTTCCTGGGGTCCTTTGATTACTGACCTCAGCTCTCCGTGACACCCTGTCTCCTTCCCGACGAAATTGAGCGCCCTGCGCCCCTTTTTGAATTTGAGACCTGTCTCCCCAGATTTTCCTGGTCCTTTCGCCTGGTCTAAAGATTATTGATTCTCGTGAGAGACGCGGAGTTTCCTTACAAACAGAGTCTTAACCTCGGCAAACTGATCATTTGGGTGGCTTGCGGGCGGAGCGCTTATTTCTGGCATCCAATTTTCCCTGATTCCACGGGTTTTCCCCCTCCCCGTCGTCCCTTGGCGGTATACGCTTTTTTTCGTCTCTTTGCCCCCTCGTCCGACTCCTTTCCCAATCATAAGCATTTCCCGTCCTTGAAGAGGGCCCGACTTTTTTTTAGACTGACCAACCACTGTTCCCTTTCCGTTGAAGGCATCTCTTTTCATTTAGGAGTCCTGGTGAGAAGCGACCACCACAGAGTCTCTTCCAGGCAACTCACCACCGTCTAACCACTTCAGTGGGTCGCCCAGAGTCCGATCCAATCTTAACTCGCGAGCATTGTTGGGACTTCCGTTTCTCCTTGTAAATCGCTCATCCTTGTCGACCAGAAAATCCCTACCCCTTTTTTGATGTGAGCATATTCCGAGTGGGGAAGGCTCCTATCCCCATTTCCCAAGTTTCTTGCTTTCTGCAGTCATGTTTTGTGCTCCCTCCTTGCCGCCTTGGTGCTTTAATTTCTTGGGGTGACCCAGATGTCCCGGTCCGCCTACGTGAAGCCCCTGTGAGAGAAACCTCTTTTCTCCGTGGACCCGTACACCCATCAAAAGCTTTACTTGCCCTCTGTACCCGAGGACCTGTCCATTCTTTTCCATTTTTTCGCAAACCGTCCCTGGACTCGTCACCTTCTACCGCGGTTGCTTATCGTCAATGAGAGTGTCGTTTTCCGGGGTCCCCTGGCCAACTTTCTTATCGACACCTATCGGGGTGGCGTCGATTCCTTTAAAGGTCACACCATCCCCTTTCCCTGCTTCTGCAAAAGATGAATACTTCCCCCTCCTCACCTCTTCGTATGTTGCCGACCTCTCGTTTGCATCCCCCATTCTTTTTTTCTGTCCCCATTCAACCTGGTCACAACGTGATGATGGAAGCGTCCTTCAAGACCTCTTCCTGAAGTCTTCGAGGGAATAACTTCTTCCCTTTTTTTTTTTGTTAGCTCACCAAATAATGTATCCTCATCTTTATGAGGTTCTGAAGGGTCTTTGACCGATGTACCGGTGCCGTCGACGAGTAGATGTCAGGACTTCCTTTCCTTCCCCCTTTTCCATTGGTGAGCCCGACCTTGAGACCCTTCAATATTTCATGTTGTCTTTAATCCTTTACGGACAGCCTTTGCGCCCGAGACGCTTTTTTTTACTCCCTCCGATCACGACGAAGTTTCCCCATTTTTTGGGTTGAGGACCCAACCCCTTCCATGATCCGGCTTTCCCATCCACCCCCTGGTGGGGACGAAGTCACCCTCCTTTGCGTCCAGGTGTTTACTTTTACTCTCTTCTTTCTTTTTTTTTTTAGTCTCGTATCTTTCCACGTTCAAGTTGACCTTGCTGAGTACAGGTTTCCCTCTGTTTTTCCCCAACCCGCCGATGCACTTGCAGCTGCACTTTCTATTCCTCAACAACCTCTTAAGATCGCTCTCGGTCCGCTCTGATCACCCTCGCTTTCTGGCTTCCCCCGAATATATATCTGTTCATCAAGTTTTTTTTTTTCCCCCCCTGAAAGGCTCCTTCCCCTTTCACTGGGTGATCAGATAGTCTCTTCTCCAGTTTTGTTTCTTTCTATTACCCCTCCTGTCTTTCGACTGCCATTGTCTTTTGGTAACATTTAACAGGCAAAAACCAGGCCCAACCCTGTCCGCATCACCTTCCCTTCTAACGGTTGAACCCCGATTTCGTATTCCATATTTCCTTCCTGTATCCAAGTGTCAGACATTTTCGATTCGGCAACGATAAGGTTTCTTTCCCTTTTTTAAGACCCCCGGCCTTTTTGGTGTCCCTCACAAAGGTACCCCTGATTTTTTTCGCGGTATTTTTTTCTTCCCCCACTCCTGGATCACCTCCCAAAAGGGGTGTCTTCCGTAATATACTTTCGGGAAGGCGGTCAGTTGTGTGCAGCAGGTAAGTCGAGGTTATCATACTGAGCGTCCCGAGCCGTTACCTTCACGTAAGAGGTTTCCAACGATTCATGCATCACCGATTGAGGGCCCTGTACCTTTGGTCGTCGGCCCTGACAACCTTCTTTCGATTAGCCCATTACCTCCCTTTTCTTTTATAATCTGGGGCAGTCGTTGTTCTCCGCACCGTCATCACTTTTTGACTTTGATGACAGACTTTGAATCCTTTAACTTTATTGGAGTAACCTCATATTTTCCCGTTCCTCCCTCTGATGAGTAGCGGACGAGTCAGCTGTTATATGTCAGCGTTTTTGTACCAGCAGAACCCATAGGTGTATAAGTCATTGATTGTACCCATGACACTCAGTCTTTACCCTATACGTGAAGGCCACACGAATCTCGTTAGACGTCTCAGCCAGTAGACTTTTTTCTTCCTGATTGAGTATAAGACTCCAGCCTCGTCAGACCTGCGTTTTTTATGGGCTTTAAGACCGAGGTTAGTTCTTCCTTCTCAGACTGTTTGACTCCACCATCGATAAACGTGAGATCATCCCCCATTGGAGCCTTTCCTCTCCCAATCCACTTAACCTTTGAGTAAATTCTTTTCTCCTCACCACAATCTTTCGTGGACTCCTATTAATGACAAGGCCCTCCCGTTCCTTTTCTTTTGCACCACCTAAACGAGTAAGCCCCCCAAAATGGACAACCGGTATTGCGGTGCGACATTGTGGACGTTGGTTCCCTTTTATTTGCGAGTTCAAGTTCTACTCCACCCCTCCCCCCCTTTTTTTTTCGGTACTATTTCGTGATTTTCATTTTTCTCCCCCACTTTTTACTTGTTTCGTGTCATTTTTTCTATAGTCCCTTAAGTTACTATCTCCTTTTTTTTTCCTAGTTCTCCACCCCCCGTGGGAAAGCGCCCCTGACTTTAAAGCCAATGCCTCCCACCCACCCAGATGTTTTTTTTCTAGTACACCTCCTCACGCTGCCCCCCCCCTCCAACATGTCTACTTAAATCCTCCCTCTCCTCCCGAACGAAATGTCCTGCTCCAAAAGTCTCCCTTCCGTCTCTCTTACAAAAGCTGTACTGGTAAGTACGTATTCGCTTTCTCGGCCGAGTGTGCCCTCCCCTCCACTCTGAAGTTTCGGGTAGTATCTTTTAACGTGCGGGTTCGTCCCTTAGCCTTCCCTTCCTCCTCGAAATATGTAGCCCGCATCCCGATCAACATCCCTTTGCGCTTTGGCGTATCGGTCTTCCCCTTGCTCAAAACGGGGGCCTCCATTCGTACCCCCTTTGGCGTGCCGAGCAGTTCTAATATAGCTAGAAGCACCTCTCAACTCGAGCCCCAATCGGCCCCGAAAGTAAAGTTCCGTGAAGCTGTGCCGCTTACCCCAGATGACTATTTCGTTTTAAGAAGTTTTCTTTAACGACCTTAACCCTGTCATCCTGAAACCTTGTTCCAAATGACTGGCCCCCTTTCCCCCCCCTCGAGGAACCCTTCTTAGAGACGTCTCCATTCACTGACCAGCAAGACACAGTCTCCCCGTGCCTCCCACTGATAACTAGAAAGAATGGTTCCCTCCCCCCCTTTCCCACCCTCTCTCATCTAGATTGATGTTTCATACCCAAAGCATTAGAATGAAGACCCTGAACCTTAAACCACCAGTCTCAACTACTCTTTACCACCACTGATTAAAGACTTCACCACTGTCTCAGGTCCTTTATTTTCTTTAACCCCTGAAAGGGAGCCCATCGTTTTCCCCTTTTCGCAAGCCTGGGTCCTCCAGACGTGTAGGTAATATTCTTCAAGATTTCGCACCTTTAAAGACCTTCGTGCCCCCCGAGAACCGAGAATCGTTTTTCGTGTCTCCTCCTGGTAAGGATCTTAGCTTTTCACCATGCATGCAAAAGGCATCTCAGTCACCGGATCCCCCCCCCTCTTACCCAACAATGAAAGATCTGAATTCGTATTACTTTTTTTTTGATACCCGATGCAAACCTGCGTTTCTTTTTCCTCCCCCCCATTTGAGGTACCCATCTTTGTCCCCCGAGGAGTAGAAAGTAGAGTTAGTTCTCCTTGAATCTGAAGTTTTATGTGTCTAGGGATATATCATTATTCCAATTCCCTTATCACACGATGAAGTCAAGAGAATGCGAGCGCCAGCTTTCCAAGAGTTGATATGCAAAACACTATCCTTCTTTTTTTTGTTGTTGCTCACATTGTTCCTGCCATGTTCCTGGGCGTCGCTACAGGAGGCCCGCGGCCTTCCGGTTTCCGGGCAGGTTTGAAGAGTCTTACCTCCTACCCTGGTCTCGCAAATTGCCGTCTTTTCCTCTCGATGAACTCGCCCGAACTACCTCCCTTGCTACTCCGGAATACTCGTGGCTTTTGCCTTATTATTTTTAGAAACGGCATCTTACTAATTTTTGGACCTGTCTTGATACACTCGCAATAGTCCCTTTTTTCTTTCTGCTTTCTTAGGGGTGAGATAATGGCTCTTCGTTGTCATTCATGTGTTTCCATCAGGATTTTCCCTGCCTCCCTGCTGGTAGGAGAACTCCCTCGTTAATCTGAACCCACCCTCTTGTGGAGGTTCATCTATTAGTTTTCTTGGGTTTTCCATTTGAATCCCCACGTAGCCCTTCTCCTCTGCTGACGATTTGTCATCTCATGGCGCCGGCCTTTCCTTTCTACATGAAACTTACCGGATTTGAGTCCAGTGACTTTACTGTTTGTGATGTCTAAATTGCCTCTTCTGTTTCCCGCCTTCCCCCTGAAGGGGTGTCTTGAGCCCATCCTTTTTCTGCAGGTATCTGAGGCCTGTTTTTCACGGGTAGAAAAGCCTTTTTTTCTGTTGGGTGCACTTTTCTTCGGGCTGTTTCGGTGTCCGACCAACTTGGTCCGAGATTTCCTTCACGTTTTTTGACGTGGCCCAGGTTTTCACGCCCCCTTTTTTTCCTTTTGACGGAGTTAACACTGTCTATCTTCTCCTGAGCCCTGATCTTTAATATAGGCAGATTACCCACGCTCCCTCCACTACCTTAAGGTTCTAGGTTCCTAACCCTGCTTGGTCCTCTTTTCTGCCCTTTTTCTGTTGTCCTTTCTTTCTTTCTACGATCCTTGGTTCGCACATGCTCCGTTCCAGTGCCCAAATTCTCTCGTTCGAGCTTGCTTTTCTAAATGCTTTCTCTCGAACCCCTCGAAAGATGATTTGGATAGGCCCTGACTTCTGACTACCGTGGATAGTTCACTGTCGCGTAGGAATAGACCTTCGTTCCCAAGAAGCGATTTTCACATCATCGATTTCTAGTCCCATTAAGAGGATAGACTTATCACTCCTTCCTTCGGATAAAGTTCCCCCTGTCCATTTTCCACAGGTAACGAGTAGGATTTTAGATATGAGGCTCTTGTACGTTCCCACTCGGCTAATTCTCCGCTGAGACTCCTGTTTCTGCTTCCTGTCTCCCAGGTCCTACTAACTCTCCCCTGTCCTTGGTAATTCATTTCCAGTCGAGGGCCTTTTCCCCCTTGGTCATGAGAATCGCTCGAACCCCCCCAAGGACTTTTTTTGAACCGCGATATCAAAAATTCCAGACCCCCCCCCCTACCCTCGTTTTTTTACAAAAAGAAAACAATACCCAACAAACCTAAAAAAAACAAAAAAAAAAAATCCACCTTATTCTAAACGGGCTTCGCCCTTTTCTGGTATCCCATAAGGCAACACCCCCCAATCCCGGCCAAAACCAAAACACCACAGTCAAACAACACACTGCCACCTGACAATCCCCACCCAACTAATACTAAAAAAAACCAACCAACCAAACAAACAAAACAAAAAAAAACCCCACGTAAACACACGCCCCTGCAACGCCCCACACACCCCCCTTTTTTCTGCCCGCAATATAGTTGCCTCATTTTTCCTTTCCCTGAACAAAAAACAAACACAAAACAACAACCCGCGTTAAAACTTCCTTTCAACCCCGATAAACTCTACTCCTTTTTGCGGCGCCAAAAACAAACCCACAAAACCAACACAAACAAAACAACCAACACACCAAAAAACCAAACAAAAAACAGGGACCTGCTGCTTTTAAACAAACCGAGGTCAGGTACCCATCACCCCCCCCACAAGTCACGCAAAACGAAACCAAAAAGTCCCTTTGAGAGACAAAAAGGAAAAAAAAACCAATAAACAAACCGTCTTTACTGTTGGAAACCACCCAACCCTCCCCGAATGATATAAAGACAAAACAAAACAAAGACCAAACTTCCCCACTCCCCCCACCCACGAATTAACACCAATTAAAACACTCCCAGTCTTATTTTCAACCAAACGAGGATATGCACCCCCACGAACAGAGAGTAACAAAAATCAACAAAAAAGAAAGAAGAGTTAAAAAGTGTCGAAGTCTACCAGCAAAACCTCCTTCATGTAATGGAGCATTTTAAGAGATCGGAAACCCCATTTCCACCCCACCCCACGTTCAATAATGAGGTTATATGTCATCACCAAAAAGCTAAAAAAAACATAATTACACATTGCAAAATAAAAGAACCAAGAAACACAACACAAAAAGAACAAATCCAGCCCCAAAAGTGGGGACAGAAAAAGAGAGAAAATGACGAAAACAACAAACAGAAACAAGGTGTATCCCCCGGCCGGATCCCCCGTTACAAGAATGAACGATGTACCCTTCCCCTACAAGGCTTAACAAACACCACAAGGGACTTTAAAAAATGTAACATAACTACTGAACAAATCAACTTTCCTGTCTTTTCTCCCTTGTGACTCCAAACCACGTAAACACGTTTGCTGCTGACCTCCTGCCTTCCTCCCCCGGACTGAGATTAACAACCTGAGATTTTCAGTAGTTGCTCGGACATGCACCTTCTCCATCATCTTCTTGAACTTTCTACGTTTTTTCCTTAAGTTCCGTAGTAAGACTTCCCCTCGATCCGTCTTCTCTCCACGAACTTTCTTGGTTGTCAGGACAAGCCGACCTATCAATTGGAAAGATAGTTATGTAGATCTTTCCCATCCCCCCCCTTGTGCTCCCCCCTCGACTGATGTGGTGGGCGTCACATACCTACTCACGCCCTTTGTGCTTGTACACCACCCTCCCCCCCCGTCAGTCGTTCTACAAGGCCGACAACCTGATCTTCCTCCTCCCCTTCCATGCGCACTTTCCCTGCGTAGTGTTCTTGATCCCTTTCCCTTCCCCCCTGGCGTACGACTGTTCCCGTTTGTCAGGGGTCATTTCCGTTTCCTGCTTGCCCTTACCGCCGTAAATCAGACACAAACAGTAGAAACTTCGCAGGTTTCACGATAAGAACTAACCTTCCTACGATATTCCCTCAGATATGACCCCCACCTCGATGGCCTCTCCATTTCCTTCTCACCTTATCTTTTTTCCTCTCCTTTTGTTTTTTGATCTTCTTTTTCCCAGTCTTCAAGCGCACTCATAGATTTTGACCCGATCTTGGGCCGTTCTCAAGGCCTTTTTCTTCTCTGTTTTCTTACTTGTGGATTCACCCCTGATTGTCAGAATTGCTTCTTCCCCGTCACTACCACCTTCGATACCGTTTACTAATCGTCCGCGAGTGGACCCAAACTAGTTCCTTTGTTTCTCCTAGGTAGATGCTTTCCCTTTCCCGACAGTTGTTAAGGATTCCCTCCAGCCCCCCAGCTCTTTTAGTACTGCAGGTACTCGTTGTTCTCAAAAGGTCCCCCACTGTTTTATTTTTGCGAAGACAAAAACCAGTCTATTAGGGCTGGAACGCCCTTTGGTTCTTTTTCCCTGCGATCGCTCTCTGTGAAGTAGTAAGGCTGACTGCCAACAGTCCTTAGGTATCACTCCTGAGCGAATCTCTCTTCCTTCCTTCCCGTAACTCGCGAAACCGGTACCCCCCGCCTGATTTCGACCGTTTCTTCGTCGCCTCCCGCCTTGATCGAACTCCCAGTTTTTTCTTTTTTCCTAAAGCGATGTCCTTTTCTTCAAGCAGAAAGTTTCCTTGTGATGAGATGTCCTCTTTCACATTACTGACAACAGGGAGGCCCCGTTCCTTTTCATACCTACCCCCAGCCGGGATGAGTAGCGTCTTATTCTCTCCTTTTTTTTCTGTAAGAGTCAATTGGTTTCCCGTTTCAAAGGTAGACCGATCCCCCCCTCCTAGATACCCTGTCTTATTGAATTGTTTCTGGGACCCCTCATTCCTGTCCTTGAAAAGGGATTCCCCCGAAGGACCTGTATGTTTCGAAAGCAAACCGTCCCTATTTTGTTCCCGATTGCTCCTAAGACGGCTCTTTACGACCCCCCCTTTGCTGCCTTTGGGCGGTGTGCCTTTAACCCGTAAACGCGTTCGTTTTTAGCGTGTCCCAGAATCCGAGGATTGGCATCCCCCCTTCTCTTCCAGTGACATCGGCGTGCTCTTTCTCAACCCGCCTTGAAACATTCCCCACCCCCCTTTCATTAGTTTTTTAGACCGACCAACCCACGAGGATTTGCGGCACATATTTTCTTCCCGTTTTCCAATGATTTCTGCTTGTACCCAAATCGTCCCTTACCGCCAATTTGTAGGGAGATTTTCGGCGACCCCCCTCTTGGTTCCATTGCGTTGTCCTCACGACGGCAATACCAGCCCCTGGTGTCGTGCGATTTGGAATCTTCTGGTGCAACCATTTCCTGGATTCCGAGGTTATGAGGAAGTTGGTGGGGATTATGAGAACTAATAGATATTTTGTTGGTGAAGAGAGGCTTCACGGGTGAAATGATCTCCGAGATGGATCCAGAAATTCTAAAGGAGGGTGTCCTTCTCGGTACCTTTGGGCGAACTAGCCCTATGCACCCTTTAGCAAGAAAGGTCTTCGAGCATCAGGATCAGGCCTCTTTTACCCTAAAGTACTCGAAGAGTAGCATCACGACCGGTCTCCTAATTTACAATGTCGCCGAGTTTGAAGTGATCTGTACAGTACCGTGTAGAAGACATACCGATTTACACCGGTTCGAGGGTTTTTAACCGAGAGTCGTGAAACAGCAAGAGTCGGTTGGTCGGTAACTACACTTCCCAGGATTGCCCCATAGTTGAAGATCCTTTTCTTAAATCAGTCCATAAGATCGTGACCGTCTCATAGGAGACTACCTTTCAATTTCCTAACTGGTGATAAAGATACCCGTTTGGAGTAAGGGTGTAGTGGTTTGTGTGCTGGATATCGACCTTCACTAAAGTGAACACCCCACGTAAATGTACTTGGAACCCTTAAGTTGATCCCCCTTAATATGTGTAAGGAACGTGGACCCCCTCCCCTTACGATTCTTTAATTTTCCTTCTCGCCGACAACTTCCCTCAGAACTGTCCTCCCCCCGGCACTTTGACTCCAAAAATTTAGCGCATCCCACGTACACGTGCAGGAGGCGTCGATCGCCTCAAAAGTGGCCACAGCAACGACCTGCGAAACAAGTTACCCCCCCCCTCTACGTCTACGCTGGTCTCCCCTTGCCACAAGCTGCCTGAGATTGCCCTCTTTCCCACATCCTTCGTGACTGCATCCCAACCCCTATTCTCCCTTGGTCCTCTCTTGACCCCAGTCACGGGAATCACCCTTCAGTTATCTGGTGAATGTCAGCTTGGCGCCGCTTTGTGATAAATTTCGTTCATCCCCTCACTTGTGTCAAGGAAGCCTGCTAACAAGACCTATTGAACCTGTATCCCCCTAGGGACTTCCCCTTCAAGACCGATCACGTTTCTTCCCTTCAACGTTCATGCTGGTCGTTGCCCATCCGCCCCACTGAGACCGCGCCCTCCACGGATACCGATAAAGAAGTACCCGCCTTTAAGAGTGTACCTCTGAGAGGCCTTTCTGCCAACTTTCTCAATTAGAACCCCTTAATTCTTGGCGGTAAGACAATACAGTCGAAGGTTAGATTTACTTCTTGTCTTGAGATCTTAGTAACTCCTTCCGTGCAGGTGTCGGAGGGACTGACAAGTCAAGTGCTTCACCTCGACTCTCTAAGCGAGCTCTACGCTCGATGACATCCGTTCCCTTTCACAATACTCTATCGTTTTCGTCTAAGTTTCTGAGATCTCGTGTTGTTCCTCCGCTAGGCAGCGACGTTCCTTGATCTCCGGCGCGACTCAGTCCGGTGACTCAGGACCCCGTTGCAACACCGTTATCACCTCATCGCCCGTCTTGTTTTCCTTAAGTAGTGAACTTAGAGAGCTAACGCCGTTTGCTGGCTACTCAACCGCTTTTTGAGAAAGAATAAATTCCTTTTTTTTTTCCACCACAGTAGCGAAAAGAGGACGGCCCTTAGATTATAGTTTTTCTTTGAGGGGCCCATGATAGAACTGCCTTGGCTGTTTCCGCAGAGAGGACCTCATTCCAAGCTTTAGCACTAACGTGTTTGAAGTTTGGATCCAGTAGGACCCTCCTCTTTCTTTAGGAGTGGTCGATCGGTGGTATTGCTTGCCTCCTTCAGTAATTCCCTACCTATTTTTTCAGAAATACGTACTTACTACGGGATTCCTCCCCCCTCCCCCCCTAGGAGACCCAGTCAAGGGTCAGGACCCCCCCCGGAACGGCCCTGCGAACCTTTTTCCGGAGAAGTGTTTCCCGTATCCTTTGGATATTTCGTCCTTGCTGACGGAGCTGACCCTAGAAAAGTCCCCCCGGTATGGGCTAAGGCGTTCACTTGAGAACCAGTGTCGGTTTTTTTTAGAGCAGGGTTTTTTTTGAAAGTTAATGGTTCGGCTTTTTCACCACCTTTTTTGAGAACTCTCTTCGGCCTACGTGGCAGAATATGTTGTTTGGCCCCGTTTTTAGGTTCAGGGACGGCGTCAGGGAGGAGATTTTCGGCTGGTCCCCCTTATTAGTAAGTCCCCTTCGACCCTCATTAAGAACAATCCTTACTTTTTGTATACCCCTGCCTGGGATATTTTCCCCCGGTGGGCTTTGCTGTGTGCATGCAGATATCACGTTCTTCTAAAACGCGTGAAAGACCAGAAAGGTAGTCTTTCTGCGAGGGTTCTTTCTTCAATAGGAGACTAGCCCCTTTTCCCCCACGATGATTTTGTATCTTATGCTGAAGATTCCCCTTGATGGATAAATTGATGCGATAACCCTGGGAGGGTTATCTCCTTGATTCGAATTACATAGCCGCGGTTGTTGAACCGGCGGCTCTTGAGAGCGCTAAGACGGTTACTCGTTCAGTGAGTACAGTGGCCGGCCCCTTGAAAACGATCGTCTTCCGCGGGAGCGTTGCGTTAATACGTTCTGTCCAAGCCTCCTAAGGCGCCTTTAGAACCCTTTTTTGAGGCTTCATTGCTTGGTGCTACACTCCCCTCCTTTTTCCCCCGTGGGATCAGAATCTCAGTCAGCTTCTCAATTGTCCGAGGAGAGTTCCCAACACCTATAAATTGCACCTCTTTCAAAGTTTTCGAAACCCAGCATCGTCTTGGTCTCCCATTTTAATTCCTCCAAGCCCCACCTCGTCATCTGTAGGGTGGAAGGGCCCTGTCCCCTTTTGCCACGTTACCAAAATTTCAAACTCCTCCACCAAAAACGGCAAGTTGCTTGGCAGACATATTTTTTTTGGAAGAGTGGTTACTTCCCCCCCTGCACTATCCTTTGACTTCTTCATGGACTAGCCGCCATCCTTCAGGCGAGAGTCTCTCAGCATTTTTTTTTATGTGCAATCGGTTCCCCTCTGCCGGCCCATCGTCCGACCTTTAGAGGCCTGTTCGTCTCCCCGATTCGTTTCCAAACAACATAACTCCCTTTGACTGTGCCCCTCCTGAACGGATACCCGGATCCTCTGTTCGCAACACCATCATGTTGGCTGATTTCTAAAGTATAACTCTCCCCGGCGTTTTTCTCTTTTTCCAGAGCGTGGAGGGGTATGGTCATGTTGCCCATTCAAATGCTCTTCGACCTATAGGTGCTTCCCCCGCTCGAACCTGGCACGGGGCCAATTTTTCAGCTGACAGAGGGAATTTGATTTTGCCTCTAACTCTTGTTATTTGGTGAATCCCTCTGAGTTTGCCCCCCTCTCTAAGGATTTAGAAACGCTCCCGCCCCTCATTTGATTTCACGCTTGACAGCTTCATAGAGGACTAAATTTGCTAGTTAGACGTAAGGAGACTCCAAAAAGAAAGCTACCTCTGGCCCCATGTTTGCCGTTGTTCCCCTTAGTTCATAGAAGAGTACGCTTCCTACAAGTGCGCATCTGGTGCAGAAATGATGACTCAATTCTTCTTACTAAGAGATGTTTAATTAACCTCCCCCCCTGTGTTGACGAGGATCTGTTGGTCTCTTCATATCACTTAAACATCCCGAGACAACGGCTTTCTTTTTGTGAGGAACCAACTACTTCTCCCGTCGTCGTTTCTTCCCAAAGCAGTCCCACCCCTCCGACGTCTCATACTTAACACTTGCACACTTTTGCGGAGTAGGACTCGTTCTTTCCACCGTTTACTAAGTTGACCGTTCTTGAGGAGTAAGTTTATCGCCTTTGTCCCTGTCCCAGCTACGAATGCTGCGTCCCTCGAACACGAGATAAGAACTACCGTTCCTCTTTTCCTCTCGTCCCCCCTCTCTTATTCACCCTTATGATGGCTGGTCCTTTTCCAATGGCGAATTTTTT
>Ga0179593_1512795_pt1 | contig 12820 bp, 11 predicted proteins | sample CZODoug2_1_08_16_FD_185931 | JGI IMG/M metagenome (GOLD analysis project Ga0179593, IMG submission 185931) | Vadose zone soil fungal communities from Angelo Coast Range Reserve, California, USA - CZODoug2_1_08_16fungal (PacBio error correction) | ecosystem: Environmental > Terrestrial > Soil >... | reverse complement strand
TTCCAGTCATTCCTCCTTTCCCCCTCTTGATCCCCAATCAGATTTTTTATTTTTTGCCTTCCCTGGCACCCCATGTCGTGTTACTGGTGCTTAGGTAATTTTTCCCTTCCCCCTTTGTCTCCTTTTGTCACCGGTTTAGGTTGAAGGGTTTTGTTATATGTCGTTCTTGCGGAATTGCGTTGGACGACGGGTGGGTTCTGTGCTTCTCTAACCCTTTGTCCGTTTTTTCTTTTTGTTCTATGTTGGCCCTTTTGGCAATAAACTTTATTTTCCCGAGTTTTTTTCCGGGTCATTTTCATCCTTCTGCCTGCCGGGGTTATCTCCTAGGCCCTACCTTCTCTCCTCTATGGCCAGACTCTTTTTTTAGAAGGTGAGGACCAGAGAACATAGGGCGAGATTGGTTTGTGCCTCTTTCCTCGGGGTTTGTGCCTCCTTTACTGGCCGTTCCCGTCTCTAGGTTTTAGGTTCGGACCCCCCTCTCATCTTTTGGAAAGTAATTCGCTCCACTATTCGCAGGCCGCCTGTGCCTCTCCGTTTTCCTCCCCCTCGTCCTTTCCTTATAGTTAAGTCTTATGAATGCTTTTTCGGAGCATTTAGATGAGGCCTTTTGTTTGTTCGACACGGGTCTTTTGCTCTGCAGTTGCGCCCTTTCCCAAGTCCGCGTGGGCTTTCCCTCTTGAGAGTCTGTTGCGAAATGAACCCCCATTGTCCCCATTTTCGGGACCTGGACCGGGGGGCTTCCCCAACCCTTTTTCTGTTCCTTTTGGTTCTGTTGATTAACCCTTATATTTTTTTTTTGTGGCTCTCTTGTAGCCCAAAACCCAACCCCCAAACGTTCCACAACCTTCCCCAACCCCCCCCTTTTCCCCACCCCCCCCACGTGACGAGTGAATGTTTTTACCATTGCGGGTGTGACCTTTGTTCTTTCGCTGTTCTGGCTCTGCACTGCGTTGTTCTGTCCCACCCCTTCCCCATACCAGCTGTGTTTTAGTGGCCCGCCGAGATATCATCTACTTTTCTTCGTTCTGATCCGAGCGCTCTATGCTTTTAGTGCCCTTTGATTTACCAGATGTTCTCCAGAACGCGCTCTTTTGCTGGGATTGAGCTCCTCGTTTAGTCGGGTGCGGCTCCCCCCCCTAAAAGTCTAATTTGACTGGCCCGTGCACACCCAGAAAGATGTCCCCTCAGAACTTCTCCGTTCGACCCCCCCGCTTTGCGCTGCGCTGTCCCTGGCTCCCTCCCCTCCCTACTTTCGGGCTGCCATGTACGTCGCGGTTCGTGATTCTTAACTCCCGCCGGCTGGATGCTGCTTTGCATGGGCCCCCTTTCCTTCGACAACCCCCCCCTCACCCCTCGCACACACGGAGCCCCTTTTTACTAAAACTTCACACACGCCCCGCCTACCCCTACTCCCCTTTTGCAAGCCCCCTCCCCTCCTCCACCGAATGTTCATGTCCGGTCACGCGCCATTCATACTATATACATTGCTTGTCCCCTTTCATGCCCCATTTAATTCATCCGCACGTTCCTGTGGACAGGGACCCCTATACCTGACACAAGGGCAGCGCCCTTCCCATCTTCCTTTGAGTCCTTCCCCAAGTTGACGTTCTAACCACACCATCTGGGTGCCCACGCAAGATAGGCGGGCCTTCCTGGTCATCCCCTGCTTGCCCTGGTTCGGAGAATACCCTTTTTTGCCTGCCAGCTGTTTGTGTAAATCCCCCTTGTAGGAATCTCAAATCAAGCTTTTTTTCTGGTTGAATGCTGCTTCTTTTCTCTTTCGTCCATGGTTTGTTTCCTTTTCAGATCGAACTCTGGGTCGTTTTGTAAATAATTTTTGTCCTTAAGATCGATAAGAGGGTTTCCATCCTCCGAACTCCACAGGTCCTTTTGGTCTAACGCTGTTCCAGACTTCTGCCTTTTTTTGTCCGTAGCTGCTAGTCAGTATGACCAAGATGTAATAGCGGCTCTCACTGGTGTGCTCCCCGCTCTGGCGCTTCCCTCTTTTTCGTCCTTTTGCTCACGTTTCTCTCTTCCTGTGTCCGAGTCTTAAGTCAATTTTTTTCCCAGAACGTGGCGTTGGGCCTCACTAGATGTTTTCCAAGCTAATTAGAAGCTCTTAGTTTAAAGGGATAATTTTATCCTATTTGTTTTGTCCCGGTATTTTCGAGTGCGCCCACGGAACTTCCATCTTTCCCCACTAACATACCTTTTTAGAGGCGGTGTTCCGCACCCGCCCTCTCGCTTCTTCCTCCTTCACCTTTTTCCCCCTTTTTTCCATAAGTACACTCCCCCTGTTGAGACGTTTCTACCGGGCTATGTGCACCTTTTTTACCAGGTTTTTCTTTGGGCCTACACCTTCCTACGTGGTATTTTAATAAGCAGAACCGTGGCGGCCTGCTCGATGGAGTTCTGTTTCCTCTGTTTGGTTTTCTTTCCTCTCTGTGCTCTGTCAGCCCCTTTGAGTTCTTTGAGAGTCCTTCTGCCGGGAGTATTGTTAGCAGCCTCACCTCGGCCCTTTGCCGGGCCCCACCCCCCTGAGCCCCACAACCGTTGGCTTCACAAAGGACGTGCCTCACATCCCCTCTTTTCGGTTTGTTCCAAACCCAACCCCACACGTCTGCCCCGCACCCTCCGTTGAACTCTCCGCTAGAAATTGCGGGCCTTCCTTTTTTCACCCTAGAGCCCTTGATGTTAGGTTTCTCCTCGCATTAAGAGGTATGCTTTTCTCGGCGACTCCTCCCCAACCTCGCCGCGTTGAGAGTGAAGAACGGGAAGCACCCTCTGTGAGGGACTCATTTCCTTCGCTCACCTTCGGGCGTTCCCTTGGACCGACTGACAGAGTGGGTCCGTTTCTTATTCTTTTCTTTATCGGTTGCCATGGTGGACTTGATTCTCCGTTTCAAGGAAGCCTCCCAACATATCGTCCACCGCCGTTTTTGATCTGTTCATCACCTACTCGTTTTTCAGCCAGGGCAGTCGTCCCCCGGTTGTACCTTTAAACAACGTCCAAGTTTCCTAGTTATTTCTGAATATTTTTTTCTTGGTACGGTTTGCATTTTTTACTGCTTTTTCTCGCTATCCCTTTCTATTTCCCCGTCAACCCCACTTTTGAAAGTCATAGGGTACTTTTGCTTTTTCTTATCTTCCAATTACGCCGAAGTTCTTACGAGCCGGAGCTGAGATAATGCAGGTTTCCTGCAACGCGTCGGACTCGCCGCCCTCCTTCAGTCTGGCGTACCATTTGTTCGTTGATCTCTGGATGTCCCTGTTCTCCCCCTTGTTTAGTGCTGCGATCACGGCGTCAAATGCTGTTTTCGTCTTTTTCTACATTGATAAGTCGGTCGTTCCCTGACGCCAGGAAAGAGCTGCCTAGGCGTCCGGCTCGGGGGGCCCGGGTCGCTTTTTCTTCTTTCCTCTTGGTTTTTTCAGTGCTCCTTTCTTTTCCGGACCTTGTTATTTTTTTTTTCCGCCGCGCTGACCCCATCATCCCCCCCCTTAGTACCGTTCCTTACCTTCCGGAGTAGCTGTTCGCGTACGTCCGCGGAACTGTTTCCGGGAGGGTTGGGCCGTTTCTCTTAGGGGCCTTTGTTGTTGCAGACGCCCCCCATGTTTTTACCTGATTAGTGTACTGGGCTAATTGGTGAGGTGGAGAAGAGGCTTTTTTTAATTTGCTTCTTCCTCGCGGCAGGTTTTAGTTGCTTTTTGCTTTTCCCTTGGGGCGTTTTTTTATGCTCCCCATGGGTCCTGCCCCTTCCCTTAGTCATCTATTTTTTTTATACTCCTAGAGAGGTTTTTCCGGGCCGGGAACGAACAAGCCTCTTTCGCCGTCCCCTCTAGATCCGGTGCCTGCGCGTTTCTTTCCCCCTAACTTTGTCCCCCACGTTTGGATATGGTGCTTTTCTTCTTTCCCCGAGCACCTTTTTGGCAGTGTTGCATGACCTCTACCCTTCCCATTTAAGGACCCTCGACTGTTGTCCTCCGTTTCCCCCCCCCCTCTTCAATTCCTCGTAATCCCCTTTTGATCCTTCTCTTCGGTACCCGGACGTTTAGTGTTGTAGAGAGGGGTAGCCCCCTCCACGTCCCTCAGGCGATCTCACAGGTTTCCCAACAACCCCGCTGGGACAGAACCCGCTAGTCCCTTGGTCCCGGCCCTCTCAGCAGACGCGTGGGTCATCCTTCCTTTTGCTAACTTCTTTCCACGAGTGCGTTTTGAGGACGAAGACCCAGGCCTACATCATTCACGAATGCAGTTGTTTTTGTCCCTCTCCGAGCTTGATCGGCCCGACGCCTAGCCCTAGAACGAGTCATGCTTGGTAAAGATCCAGCTATTTCTTCCTTAAGGACCTCGATATCGAACTGGTAAAGAGTGGCGAGATCTTTTTCTCTCTCGGCACCCGCAATTTTTTCTACTGTCGGTGGTCCCTCCTTTTGAACTTGTGTCGGATCTGCCTTGTGCCTCAGTGACATGATCTTACTGATACGTGTGTCGGACTTGTTCGTGCTTGGTTGGTCGGACTCGAGTATTCCTTCAGAAAGGTAAACTTCCGACGAGTTCTTAGTAATCCCTCGTCCCCCGGCATCGATGGGTCCGTTCCTCCCAGCCACCCGGGGCCCTCTATGTGTCACCCATGGCCTCTTCCTTTAATACCAGAAATGGGCCTTTTCATTATTTTACCCCCCCCCGGGATTGTTCTCCTACTTTTTTTGCCTTATGCAGGCCCCCTCGAGAAATTCCAGTGTCTGGTCGCTCAATTCCCGGCAAGGACGAACCCGTATGCAAAATGGAGGGTGGGCGGGTAGGTTGGTCAGCCTTTTCTCCCTCTTTTTCGGCGAGCGGAAGTGGCCCCAGGCTTTTTTTCACACCTGAAGGTGTTTTTTCTTTGGTTCTGTTTCCCCCCTCTGATCGGGGAACGGGATCAGATTTTTGGTTTTCGAGCGTCAGCTGTTTTCGTCGCTCGTGCCCCGTTACTCCGGCGCATTTTCGCCACCTGCTTCGTTTCGCTTTCTTCCCCTCACTCGCGTACGTTAGGATTCTCTGAACATCCCCCGAAGCCATTCCGAGATTGTATCTGGGTCTTGCGTCGCCCCCCGCCGTTGTGCCTGGCATTTGTTGTTTTTCCCTTCCTCCCCCTACAAGATTTACCGGCCCTCCCTTAGCGCTGTAAAGGACAGCGAGGTACAGGTCAGTGCAGTGCGTGTTTTACATATTGCACACTTTGCCCCTCTTTTTCATTTTGACATTTGCTTTCTTTTGTTATTGAAAGATCTCTTTTCGGTCCCTCGGGCTTGTGTCTTGGCATTTTTTTGCTCCTTCGGACGGCCCCGGCTCAGTCTACCCCGTATAGAAGGTCGTCTTTGAGCCCGTTTTTGATCACGTTCCCAATCTCCCCCCTTGTGTCCTTTTCGGCCCCCCCTTTGTGCCTTTTTAAGGCCCAACCCCGTCGGTGTCTGCGAAGTGGCTCCTTTAGTCCCCTTTTCTCCCTATCTATCGGTTCAGCGCATATGGCGATGTGAGTACTTTATCCCCGCGCGATTGGTCTAAGGTCTTCCTTAGCCTCCTCTTTCTTACTTGCTGCACCCGGTTCCGTTGGAAAGTATCCCAGCCCCTATCCTTTGTTTTTTTTTTTTTCGGATGTACCCTGTGATCCCCTTTTTTTTGGTCATGCTTTCTCGTTATTTTCGAACTCTGCTTGCAGAGGTCTTTGTTTGATTTTCAAAGCGCCTGGCTGCCCGTCGATGGGTACTTTGAACGCCCCTTTCGAGTTTCCTTAATCGGGGTAATAAGTGCCCCGCGTGCACAAGACCTCACCCGATTTGGAAGCTAAATACTTGCCCCTCATATTGTATCATCCTTGTTGTAGATTGTCGGATCTTTCCCGTCTGGTTCTTGCAGGTGTAGCCCAGCGGTCCTAGGTTTCAGATTTGAAATTTTGGGCCCATACAGAGTCTTTTGTCTGATTCTCCCTTGACGTCCCTTCCCCCCCAACATTTTTTCGGGAACTGGCCCCGGTGGCCCAGTTTCAACTTTCCCCCGGTTATAATCGACGTTTTTCTTAGACGGGCTTATTTTTACTTGTCAGTTGGCCTTTTCGGCGGGCTTTCTTCCAGAGCTGGTAGTTTTTTTTCTCTAAGCACGGTGGCTAGTTTTTTTTTGTGTTGACGTTAGCCTTCTAGAAGGCAGATGCATAGATGTGCCCCCCCCCCCCCCCCCCCCCCCAACCCCCCCCACCCCCACCCCCCCCCCCCCACCCCAACACCCCCCCCCCCCCCAAACCCCCCCCCCCCCCCCCCAAAAAATGCGCCCTGGCGTTTTTACCTGAGTTGGTTGTCGCCTGGTGCCTCTCCTCATCGCGTCCCTGATCACTCAATGCGGCCCCTCCTTGGTGCTTCTTTACCATTTTTTGATCTTGGGTCCTGGTTCTCAGATTCCCCCTAGATGGCTTGAGCAGGCGTCCCTCAGCGCTTTGTTCCAGTTTTTTTTTGTAAATTTCAACTTCCGTGTGAGAACCAGTCCCTATACTGTGGCATCCTCCTCTTACGGACCCTCTGAGACCGCTACGCTTTGGCCAGTGATTCGCAGAATCCTGTGTTCTAGCACGATCTGCCCCTTCCGTGGGACCTTCGTAGGCAAGAAAGAATGTCAGGGCCTTCTCCTGCGGCATCATCTCTTAGGAGTAGCCAAACTAGTATTTCGGTTTTTGACCGTCAGTCGTTTCCTTAATTTTTTTCGACAAGGCCCCTCCCCTGGAATGGTTAGGTTTCTTGACCTGGGGATTTTCCAACATTGCTGTGGTGGTGGGCCACCGATCTCTCTCTTCTCACAATCCCCCTTTTTGTTTGGGTTGATGCTCTCTTCGGCTGTAGCCCAACTTCCCCAAGATCCCCGACATAATCCACCCACTTAAATAGATGACCATGTTTTCCCGTTTCGCCACGTTATTCTCCGCGTTTCCACTTTGCCAGGAGATGACGTGACAGAACGTTCTGCTGGCCGCCCGCGATCCCTCCCTCAAGCCCCCTTCCTTTTTGATTTGTGATTGATCTTGGAGACGAAGAGCGCTCCTCCTGGCCGTTGTTCCGGCTGTCTACCTTTCCCTTCTACGGTTCTCTGCGTTTTGCCTAGGATCGTTTCCTTTTCCTCGTGATAGCGGCACCCATGTGTCGTTTTTGTAAGGCTACAAACTAAATTCTCCTTTTACAACGGTCCCCCACCGCGCCTCCTCCCCGTGCGGACCGAGCCAGCTCGCCCGGTCAGCTTTGAGCAACAGATACTTGGTCCCTACCCTGATTAGAGGGCGTATTCCTACCGGGACGAACTCTCCCTTAGCCCCACCCTCCCCTTATTTTCTGTGAGATTTGCGCCCGGACGACCCTCCTTTCCGAAAAATATGGTCAGGCAGCATTCTCCCTTTTTCGTCGGCAATTCTACCTCCCCGGAACAACTTCCACCTAGTGTCGCAATCAAACGCACTCCTTTTCTGACCACTTTTAAGCGCACTGAAAAGTGCGCACTAGCAGTTCTACTACAGCTCTGTTACTGTCTGGAACGTTAGAAGTGACCCTTTCTTTCTGCCTATTCCGTTGCCCTGTTTTTCTTCCCGCCAAGTGTGGGGCAAGGAGGTGGTTTTCTAAAAGCACCAATGATTTCCTTCCCGAGACCGGAAAATCGTACCCCCCCCCGTGATGATCTGTAAACAACCGGACGGAGCCAAACCAAAGTGCCCGTATCACCTTAACAATGTTCTTCCTCTCCGTTAACTGTTTTTCATCCCGAGGTGAACGCGCCATCCTTGTGGTTTTTGTGGTTCGGGCTTTTCCCCTAGAACCTGGTATAGGCGTCGACGCCGACTTTTCATCTGCGCTTTGGCCCCCCCCCCCCATTCTTCTTTAGACAATTCGGCTGTTAAATGGACCTTTTTGAGCTTTAGGATGTTTTTCCTCCGGGTGTCTGTTGCCTTTTGTGTGCCTCCTAACGACCCCTCCCCCGCTAGCGGAGACTCCCCCGGCAAATTTGACGGAGTCTCTGTTCAGCTCCTTCTCTTCCTCAGTATTCATCGCATTTTTGAGGTGTGAGGATATCCCCTTTATTCCCTGGGCTGCTGCTGAGACATTTCTTCCCCTCTAAGCATTTTGAGCCTTCTAACTGTTAGAGGCCTGGGGTCGTACGTCTCAAGCCCCCTTGCCCCTACTGCCTGACCCTCGTCAACGATCCTAGGCTAGTCCGATAAATGGATTGTCCCCCCCGCCGACTATTTTACTCGCGTTTACGTGGGCATTCTATTTCCTACCCTCGCGTCCGGAACCTTTGAGACTCCGAGATTTAAGGGAACTAAGGTCCCTGGTGTGTGCACGCAGACTGCCATTCATTCGCGCTTGTGGCACCCTTTCTTTTCCCGGAAGACCGTTTCCCTCACCCCTTGTCTCTTTTTTTTCCGATTGCGGTAGGTCCTATGCTCATTCTATCTAGAAGTTTGAGGCTTTGGGGAGCACCCGGCCTCTTGCTAAACTGCGGTGGGGCCCGCGTTCCTGTCCCTGTAAAGGGGGAGGCCCTTCGAGAGTGTTGTTTTTCGGTTTCCGCTCCTTTCTCCTCGGCTGATAAAGCCCCCCCCTCATGATCCTTGGACCTTTGTGGGCGTAGGTGTGATTTTGCTTCGCCCCGCGTGCCTTTTATGACCCCCTTCGCATCCCTGGGTTCACCTCACCGGGCCGCCTCGCTATTTTACACTCCCACGGTCTTTTCAACTGATTTGGGACCGAGTTGTTCCTCCCGGTGCCCTCCCCTTGCGCACGTGGCCCGCCTTCGCTTCCGTCCCCCATAGCGGGTGAAGACGGACTCCAGGTTTAGACTTCGCTTCCCGCGCTTGTTTTGTCAAGATGCTCTATCTCCTGATTGTTAGAACCTCTTCCCCTGTCATTCTTTTTCTTTTCCGTTTGTTCTTCCTCGCGTTCCAAGCCCAACAGGTTTTTTTAGGACCAGTACAGACTATCTGTCCTAGTGGCTTCCCCCTTTCTTTTCGGCCCCAGGAAACGGCCCAGCTCAAACTACCAAATGATTTTCGCGGCTCAACCGTAGCTATATCAAGGGTTTCCCCGGCGTGTACCCCTTTTTCCCCCTTCAAAGTCGCCATGGTACAGGGCCCACCCTGTTCCATTTCGGTCTTGGGTAGATTCGCCGATCTTATCTCCGTGAGCTCTGTTGCCCTCCCCTGGTTAAAACTTCGAAAAGTTTCCTCGTACTTTCTTTCTTTGGCGCCGGATCACGTGTCCTTCTCGCGAGGCGGTCCAACGTCGATACGCGTTCTCCGACCCTCTCTGATTTTTCAAAGGTCTAGGCTCCTGACGCTTTTTTAGACAGAAGCCATTTCTTCCCCCCCTCCGATCACCTTTTTTTCAGTGCATTTCTGACTGCCCAGAGACGTGTGATACCGCCCTCGGTAATCAAGTTCATCTTTTTCTCACAGATAGACGACGATTTCTTTTCATTGAGAGTTTGTTCCCCCTACTCTGGAAAGGGACGTCCGGAACCCCCCTTATTTTTAAGGTCGTGGTAGATAGTTTGTCTACCTGGTTTCTTTGGGCAAATAGCTGTGTCTCTTGTTGTCTTTCTCTCCTCTAGTCTACATAGAAACTTGAGTACTATTTTCCTCCTTCTTTATTTCTCCGATTTTTCCGTAGATACTTCTTCAGGTGAGTGGATGCGGATACCAGGTGTCCTTTTCTATTCTCTTCGGTTCGTAGCTGCGGAGTTCTTTTGTGAGGTCGTGAACGATTCGCCACGCCCATTTCTAAGCGTCTCCCTCTTTTCCCTCGATCCGGCTTCCTTTTTTTTCGTTGGATCTTCTTAGTCAGGTTGAAGGCCTTTTCCAGGTTCTACTAATACTCCCGCGTTGAGAGGATAGCTGGAGGACCTTCCTTTCTCTTATCCTCCCGTTTCCTTTGACCCCTCCGCCCTCCCGGTTTGCGGCGCTCTTCTTTTCTGCCAAAATGAACAGACGTTTTTTATTTTCATAGAAGCAATCTGGCCTTTCCCCCCCACCTTCTCCCCCTGACTTACGTTTCTTGTCCCATACTGCGCTCCTTAAAATCCGTACCTTCATGGAGTTCTGCAGAATTTTAGTTAATACCTTCTTCTTTTCGATGTCGGCGTATCATCGTTATCACCTAATATGTCTTCCTCAAGAGGTAGACCCTACCTTTTTGAAGCCACCCGTGTTCCCATTCGTTTTCGTTCCTCTGTCCTTTCCCTTACATTATTTCCCTCTTGAGTTCAAGACTCTTCAAGGTTCTTTCGAGGCAAGATGACCTCTTTCCCCAATCGTTTTCCTTCTTGGATGACCTTTCCCTTTGTTTACGCTGTCTGACTTTTTCTCGGATCCTCAGGGATGCCTCCCCCCTTTCCTGCTTTTGCATCCCCCCCCGGGTCAATTAAGGATTTCCCTACGCTGTAAGCTCTCCTGACCTGTTCTTGCCCGCCGGCGCTCCGTCGGCGCTATTCCTTACCCGGGCCTCGTCTGTAATCATCCCCCCCTGTCTTCTTTTTTTGTGGAAGTTGGCTGTTTCTCCCCCCTCTCGCCTCGGTTTGATGATCCCGCGCCGTTCGGAAGTTCGGGAAGCGAGTTTGAAGGTGGATTTCATCCTTTTTCTGGTTCGGTTGTCCCTTTGGGACTGTTGATACACCCCTCCGCCAGTGGAGTTTGTCTTAAAAGGACGAGCGGTGTGTTTTCTTGCCTTTTTTTTGACGCTAGCCGCCACCGGTGGCTAGTTCCCCCTCTGACCCGGTACCCCAGACAGGCGGCACTTGTAAATGTCGGAAACGTTCCCTTTCCCTTTCCTTTTTCTTTCGGTAAGAAAGTCTGCCTGTCCTCTTCTCTTTTTCCCCAATGCCCTGTCTAAAGAGCCTTTTCTTTAAGGTACTCCCCGTCCCATCTTATGTTGCTCCCTGGTCCCTCTTTGCACAGACGTTAACCCCGCTTTCCATTGGTTGTCCCGTGTTTCGGAGGTTTCCCACCGGTTGTTTTTTTTACCATAGGGGTAGGTGAGTCTTTTTTTTTTTTTGGAAGGTGAAGTTTTTGACCCCCGCCCTTTTTCTTTTTTTTGCTTCCACTTTTTTCCCTTGTGGCGGGCGTTCCCGTATCCGTTTTCCGGCCCGGATCATGCGAGGCGAGGCCCCCTCAAATGTTTTCGAGACACCTATATCCCTCCCCCCCTGTTCGCCCGCCGCTGGTCGGCGTCGCGACATCTTTCACATTCGTTTTTTCGGAGCAACACCCGCCAAATCGTAGCCTTTCCCTTTTCCCGGAACTCTTCCTCGACTCTTTTCTTAAGCCTTCTGACTGAAGCCCAATGAATTTTTGATCGGTTAAGGAGTTCCCTTTCGCTCTTTTGTAGTGGCGTGGCTTGTTTATTCCTTGGTTCTGACTCCCGATTCCCTCGGTAGCCCCCTCCGATCACGGAGGTACCCTCTTCATGCTCTTTTTTGGGTCGCCCGGGGGGGCTTTGACGTGCACTTCTCTTTAATCCGTCGATACGCTGGAGGTTTTTGACCCTCCCCTCTCTCTTTGGGGACCGTAGTGCTCATGCGAACCTGCAGCGCAGATGCGAAAGGCTTTTGGCGTCTCTTTCATCCGTTTGTGCGGCCGGAGCGGTTTTCGGGCATGACCGGTCTGCGCTCCCTCCCTCGAATCACCGGAAATTGTCAAGCCGTGCCCTCTTGCCTGCGTCTTCCTGAAGTCTGGAGTACCCAAGCGGCTTTTACCGCTCGGCCGCCCCTTTGGGATTCTTTCACACAGGTTTGTTTGGGATAGATTGCCTCCTTTTCAAGGCCGACGCGGTTTTTTCCCTGGCGATTTTTTTAACCCATGCCGCCCGCATTGATTTAATTTCCGACCGGCCCCTTCGATTTCTGACGCACGCGTCAGGTTAATTGACTGTCTGTGACCGTGCAAACCCCTTAGGGGCCCCACCCCCCCCACCCCCCCCCCCCCCCCTCCCCCCTTCCCCCTTTCCCGCCTTTTCTCCCTCATTAATGTTTTCCCTCACAGAGGAAGTTGTCAGATGTCTTTGTGTTATGATAGGTTTCCCGTACGTTTTTCTTCAGCGACCCTTTGTCACGTCACAGCGCCGGTATTTGCCAACCTGAATGTCGCCCGTTGGTTCCCCGGTGAGCGTTTTTCTTAGGTGGCTCTTGGAGCTGGTTTTCTTAGGAGTTTTTTGTGACTGCGTTTTTTTTGCCCCTCCATGGGGTTGGGACGTCGAAGTTTAGATTCAGGTTGTTCTACGAGGGTTTTTGTTTTTGTCGCCGCTGAGGTCTGCCGTTTTTTACCGCGCAGCCTTTCTTCCCTTTATCAGTTGACTGTGGACGAGCCCGACTATTCCCTTTCTGCATTTCTTCCTTGCGGCAGGTTATCCTGACTAGGATTTTTTTTGTCTTCGGAAGGAATTAGATAGTTCTTTTGGCCTAAGGTGGGTCCGTCCTTTGCCCATTTTCTTGCCCTCGGGTGTAGGTTTTTTTTCCTCTTCCCCTACCGACTGCTGAGTCCTTGCTTTTTAGCGAATACTCCCTTCCCCCTCCCCTTCTTTTTCCTCGCCGCTCGTCTCGCTTACCCCTCGTCTTCCCCTTGAGTCCCGCAAGGTTCGGTTTCCAGTGCGGAGGCGGCTAGTTCTCCCCTTTCTTCTGCTTTTTTTCTTCCTTTTTCTGTTGCGCGCTTTTCCCGGATGCCCGATCGAACCCCGCCAAACCAATGGACCTTTCGTCGTCTAGACCTTTTTTTTGGTCAACTTGTGTGTTGATTTTTTTACCTTTTTGCCCCTTCCCTGC
>Ga0179593_1478068_pt1 | contig 12820 bp, 18 predicted proteins | sample CZODoug2_1_08_16_FD_185931 | JGI IMG/M metagenome (GOLD analysis project Ga0179593, IMG submission 185931) | Vadose zone soil fungal communities from Angelo Coast Range Reserve, California, USA - CZODoug2_1_08_16fungal (PacBio error correction) | ecosystem: Environmental > Terrestrial > Soil >... | reverse complement strand
TTTCTGAGTTGTCCCCTGCTTTGAGAGACTGATGAGGTAAAATGTTTCCCGGAATGTCATAGCCCCCTCGTCTTCTTTGTCTCCTGGGTTTTCCCTACCCCCCTTGATCGTTTTGCCCTCCCTCCTTCGGTTTTGCAATCATTCATTTTATAAGACTGAAGTGATGGTCTGATGGAGGTATTTTGCTTCAACCATTGTGTGAGCGGTGCTTTTCTCCGTTAAATCTCAGATCTCCGACACCTTATGATCCGAGTTCCATTGCAGCTGCCTTCTCCCCGGTCCCTCCCCCCACATAGGAAGTGTAGATTTAGTTTGTGCGGCCATCACATCAACAAGTACTACCAGTGCCTTCTGCTTTTCAATCACCGCTTCACCCGGAGATCCCACGCAATAGTGCCGACCCACGCAGCGTACCCCTAGCGGCGTTTGTTTCACTTTCTGAACTCTAGAGAGTATGTTTCCCCCCTCACCGACCCTTTCTTCGAAAAGAACCCCCTGTTTTTTTTTCGTTCTTGGGTTTAACCGCAGCCGAATATTGGTCCCCCCTCTTTTTTGGGTCACCCCCGTGACTCAATTCCTGGTAGAAGTATCCTCCCAAGTCTTTTTGATCTTAGAGCCCTCCTCCCCCAGTCTCTGCCCAGAGGCGCGTGTGATTCCCCCCACCTTTAACCCCTCTTCCCGAGCATCCCGATTTTTCCTTGATTGTGTCCAGCTCAGCCTAATCACCCCTCCCTCTTTGAGAGGAGGCCCGTGTTCCGCTTGGCCGTGCCCACCCGCCACCGCCACCCCTCTTTGAGATTCCGTCTGTCTCCCGTTGCCACTCCTCAATGTTATTCGTGGGTATTGAACTTTCGGTAACCCTTTCCTTGTTGCCCTCGTTTCTAAGTGCCCCGACGGACGGAATATTTCCTCTTTCTTTTTTTTTCTGCAGTCTTTTCCCCCCCCTTCTCCCTAGAGTCTGAAGAATGTAAGGAAACTCTTCTCCTTCCTCTTTTTCCCCTTCGTCATTGCTCTATGCACCCTTAAATATTCCTGACTAGGAGACATCTTTTTCCTTCTGACCGTTCCTCTCTTGAGATGCTCCCCCCCCCCTCACTCCCCAGACCAGCTGATTAGTGGCTCCCGTCGCACTTTTAGAATGGAGCTGTGCCCTCCTTTGGATGTTACCACTTTTCGTCTTCCCTCCTATCTCCCTTTCCTCACCCTGCCAGACTTCCCCCACCCAAGATGCTTTCTGCTAGGATGTGCCTAGTCCATGTCTTTCCATTTACTGAAGAACCTTTATTTTTTTCCCCTTCGTCTATTCTTGGCCCCTCCCTGTACCTTCCTCGGCTTCTAGCTACGGCCATGACCGTTTGGAGCCAGCCATTCTGACTTTCCTTATTCCATGTCTTTCTCGATCCAATCCCCTCTGTTTATAAGAGGGGTCTGCTTTTATTCCTTTTTTTTTCATTCACCCCGTAAATTTTTAGAGCTCAGTGCTCTCTTGAGATTTTTCGCTTCGGCTCCCTCCTGTCCCCCGTACTTTGTTTTCGATCATGCGGGTGGATTCCTTTTTTCCTTTTGCCCGTATCCCGAGCATCACTCTGCATTTTCGGGCGCTTTTTTTTCGCCGAGTTCTTTCTATTGCGAGTTTTTCCCCCCCCGCCCTCGCTAGTTTTATGATCTGCATCATACGCCCCTTTTATGTCCGGTGCCCCGATATGTCCCCTTTAACTCATGAAAGAGGCATACCTTCCTCTGATCCCCTTCCTTTAGAAAGAAGAGTGCTCTCTTTTTAGTGAATTAGGTTGTCCCCCCCCTGCTATTCCCTCGTCCCCCAAGCCCCAAGAAGACCCCTCCCAGTAGCACAACTTAGATCCCGTTCGCTCCGCCCCCCACCTCCATAGCATTTGACCCCCCTTTCGGAGGTTCAGGTCTACTTCGAGGCGGGACCCCGGTTTCTTTTCCGCATACCCTTCCCCTTTCCGGAAGCCGTGTTGGTTCTGTCCCTTTTCTTTCTTTTCCTCACCAAATTCAATCAATTGAACGGGGCCATATTGAGTTCGGTCCGACTGGCCTTTCATCAGGAGCCGTTTTCGTTTTTGTTTACTCTTCCACCCCCCCTCCCCAGTTTTATTGCAATAAGAAGGCGACACACCTTTCTGCTTCTCTTTCTTCTGCTTTGCCTTTCCTCCTTTCTTCTGGGTTTACAGTCGTTACGCGAGCGCCGCTGAATCTCTTCAACTTTTCCTCCCGTCGGGGGGACCGACAAAAACCCCCGCCGTTCCCGTCTCTTACGCAGCCGACTTTCCTAAGACTGTGATGAGGCAGCTGCTCTAATACCTCTTTCAAATCTGAGCTCCCTTAATTCTCTTCCCAAAGGAAGGAGCTCGCCCAAGCGGAGTGTGCTCTCATGGTTTTCCTCTCTTTTTTTTCTTTTGCATCGTTACGGCAAGGTCTGTGACTTTCTATGAGCTGACTATTATTTCACCTCCTTTCCCCTTTGTTCGATATGTTTTTCAGGCCATCCCAATAGATGGTAGGTGACCCTCACGCTCACTTTGGCAACGCTTTCGTTGTTTTTTACGTGCCTTCCACCCCCCGTCAACGCAGCGGTCCTTTCTTTCCCCTCTTTTGTAAAGAGTACCCTCAGATAGCCCATCGCCTGAGAGTCTTCCATTATCGTTCACCAATCCGTTTTTTTTATTCTCCTTTCTTTTTCCCCCTCGTGCTTGACTACTCAGGGCCCCACGTTATCTCAGCTTCCTCGTTTTTTTTTTGCGTCCTTCCACTGCTTCCTGCCCCCCCAGCCGTCTCCGTGGCAACCCCTTTATTACGCCAGCTACGTTCCTAGTTCTTTCCCTTCGCCCTTAGAAAAAGCGTTTTTCCCGCGTGACAAGGCGATAGTTCGAGTCATGCCCGTTCCCTTCCCCCTTTGCCTTTCCGATTCAAAATTTGAACCCTTGCGGACCCTTATCTAACCTTTTCTGGACATTACGTAATGGAGTGCATTCGGCCCGTCTGTTAAAATTCCGTGGATCTTCCCTGGCCTCCTCCCGTTTCTCGCCTTCGTCCTGTTTCAGTAGTACCCGGCCTTTGTGGTAGTCCACGCCGCGTCAATTTCTTCGCTTCCTCTTACTCCTTTGGAGACTTTCTTTTCCCCCCCCCCCCCATTAGTCATAGTAGTACCGGTCCCGCTTCCTCCTCTCCTCTGCCCCTTCTTAGTTGCACGATAACGCCGATGGCCTTTTTTTTCCTAGTAAACCGCGCAAACGGATCCTCTTCCAAACGGGCATTGCTTTGATTCCCCTAAGTAAATAGTTTTTCCCTGCTTGGATCCAGTGAAGCTTTGGTCCCTGACCTCCTCCCCTTCCCCCTCCCCCCAAATGGTATCCTTTATCTTTTATCTTTCCCAGACCCTCGCTCGCCTCACTCTCATCCTATCCCCCGTGGTAACCTCTAGTGTGTGGGGGAGTCTTTTGGGGTGCTTCGTGTTTGTTTGGGGGGAGTGGATTAGGGTGATTTTTTTTTCTGTCCTGAAGTTGTTGCAAACCCTTTACCACCCCACTCCTCTCACCTCGCTAGGCGGTATATATCGCTTTTCGGACCTTTTCCAATTTTCTTTTTCCATTGTCCCCCGTCTTCCGATTCCCCCCTCCTAGCCCGAGTCGTTTTGTGCTCACTATGTTCTACATTCATTCGTGCTTTCACTCGAGCTACCCCTCTCCCCTCACCCGGCTCCGATTCCCTAAACAGTGGAAGGGAGGACTACCCTTTAGGCCCCTCTACCTACTCTCCCCTTCTCCTTGACACCCCACAGTGACAGGTCGCAGATCCTACGCTCTTCACTGTCACCGTTTTGAAGGTTTGAGCGCTAGCAGACAATTGCCTTTTTCCACTTTGGAAACCACTATGATTAGTCTTGATCCCCCTTGTTCTTTCCCCTCGCTGTGCTAGTAGTAAGGAGGAATAACGCCTTTTCCCCTCCCCATCTCTTTGCCCACTTCCTATTATGGCTGATTGTGATTTTTCCTCGCTGTCTTCCCACTGGTGTATGATGCCCCCTTGTCACCGAAACCTTTCCTCTCCAGCCTCCAGGTCCTCCCCAATTGAGTGAGATGTAACTCTCCTTTGCTGCCATTCCCCCGATTCTTTGAAACGACACCCCGGTAATTGCCTTGCTGTCCCCGAAAGGCTCGTTCCTTAGCCACGTCTCCGCTTTGATAGGATTCTTATACAATCCTCCTATCTGCCCGTTCCTCCGTCTACTGCTAGCTCCTCCTCCATGAGATTTCCGTGGATAGAAAGTTGATGCCTTCCAAGGGACGCGTCCCCCCTTCGCGTTTTCCTTCCCCGGGCTAATAATAGTGATCGACCCGTAGTCCTTCCTACCCCCTCAACGCTTCCTTTCCCCTTATCCCTAGTCACACATGGCCTCCCGTCGAAGGAGACCCACCTAGGTTGATGCCTTCGGATTGCCTCTTTACATTGAACCCATTGCTCTTAGTCCGCCATCCTTTTTTGAGATCTGCGCAAGCGACCCCCGTGCCCTTTTCCGCCCCCCCCGTCTCCTTCGTATGCTTCTTAATCTTTTTTTTTTACTGCCCCCCCCCCCCCCTCCCCTTCTTCGCGCACTATTCAATATTCAGTCTGTCCCTCCCCCCCCCCCCAGGCGCCTCTCTTTTTTTTGTTCCGTGAGGGAAGACGGACACTTTTATTTCTCTCGCCCGGGTCTTTCTGGTTTACCCTGTAAAGTTCTTTTGTCACCTTCCGTGTTCGCCTAAACCCGTAAGGGTATTTCGTCATAAGACGATTCTTTCCTCCTGTAAAAACTTCTTTTTTTGCTGCGTGTCCTCAATCTTTGATTTGTCTCTCGTCACGTCTTATCGAGTACGGTTTTGGCTCCGGTGATTGATTCCCCCCTCCCCCCGTAAATTTCTTCTTTCTTGGAGAGTGAGAACGAGCTGACCATTCTCTTTCTCAGGATTTCTCCCGGCGAGCTTCGAGTTTCCCCCTCCCCTCTTTCGCCGTGGGGGAGCCCCTATACCCTCCCTCCGGCGTTTTTTATCTCCCTCCTTGCACCTTTATAACAACTTGCTTTGACCGTTGCACAAAATCCGCTCCCTGTTCTCTCACCCGCTTGACCTTTCTTCCTACCAGATTTTTTCCTCCTCCAGTCGCTTTTCCCTTTCTTTGTTCTTCCGCGCCCCCCCTATTGCGACCCCCCCCTTTTCCCCCCCCCCACACTTCCCTCTCCCCCTGCCAAAACTTTTTTTATGTAGAAGTCCTGGCTTTTTTTTTTTTCCGTCGGTTCCCTAGGAGACAATGCCATCTCTTTTTCGGCATCCCCTCTTCCCTCCCCCCCCCCCACCGTTTCCTGTCAAACCTCCGATAGGGTTTCGCCCACTAGAATTTCAACCTTCTTGTTCATTGTTTCCCTTCTTTAACCACAGTTCGCGCAGCCCCTCTTTTCCCGAACTATGCCCTTCCCCCCTCGCCCATGCTTTTGCTTCATATAGTAAACCCCCCCCTTTCTGTCTTCCGTTTCCCACCTGCGTGTCGACTTCTTCTTCCTCCACAGGACTTGTTTACAAGTCTCTTGCCCACGTCGACCGCCTATTTTTTCCCTCTGTTGACTGAATGTCGTTAGATCTTCTCTCCCTATCTTTTTCTTCTAGCGTCCAGCCTCTAGCGTCTTCACCTGAATGTTTGGTACACCCCTCCTTTTTTTTTCATTAGGGACATGTCGAGGTGCCCATCATCTTTTCACCAAGGAAGTGTTGTTGTTTTTGTCTATAGTATTGTGCCCACCGCGCCTTTTCCAGCAATGAACTTAGGTTGTATCAACACCTCTTTTTCCGACCAGATTAGATCTTCGCGCTTTCCTACTCGGGATTACGTCTTTTAGCATCGATCCCTTCATTTTCCCCTCGCTCGGCCATGCGACCGACCCAGCGTTGACCCTTGCGGCCGCTGAGCCTCATGTCCTTGTTAACAGTCTCCGTGATATCTTTTTTTCCGCGGTACTTACTCCTCCGGATGTCTGGCCGGTCGTGACATGCCTCTCCCTGCTAGACTTGATTTTGACTGACCGTTCGCAACGTCATTGTTTCTCAGCGTGGCAAGTTTCGCTTTTGCTTTTTTCCGACCCTTTCGTCAGAGTTTCTTGCCGTCAAAGTCCCCCCTGCTTACTTGTCTCGCATCCTGGGAACCTCCCCCTTCCCCCCTACCATCATTTTTTTCTTATACAATCCCCCCAGTTTTTTTTCCCCCCTTTTTGCGATGACTTGGTTTGTGGTGGTCCCCTCAATATTTTCGGCGACAATTGGACATTCCCTTCACTGTCCTGTCCCCTTTTCCGCTTTTCCAGCCCCCCCCCCCCAATGCTTCCCTCCCTTATTGCTAGTTGACCATTCACTGCATCTGTTTTTCCCTGTAAGTTTCCTTGTTCTAATTCCGCCATCCTTTTTGTGCGGGCTATGTAGTTTCATTCAACCCCCCCTGCGCTCGTGAGGGTCCTCGGACCCTTCTCTCCGTCCTCACTTTGGTGAGCCTGAGGACATTTTCTTTCTTTTCCCCTCCCGGTCTCTCTCACTCCCACGGTCCCTTACCGCTCCTTAATCTCCCTTTTTGTCTCGGACTCCCCCCCTCCCGCGTCCTCCCCCCCCCTGGGACGCGCCCACCCCCTTTCGCCTCCTCCACCGCACTTCTTTTGCCCCTCTCAACCCCGCCCCGTTCGTTGTGAAACTAAGGCCTCCCTTTTTTTCCCCCTAGTTTTTCTGTGACACGTCACCCTACCATGCTTCCTTTTTTTCTGCTCTCCCCCCCTGCATTTTCCCCGTGGACAACCTTTTTCCTCTTTGTTCCCCCAACCAGCAGACACCCCTCGAGCCGTCCGACCCCATTTCCTCTGCTAATTCCCACCGCAGGGCTTTGTCTTTCCCCCTGAATCATCCTATTGCGCCTCCTTTACCCCTTTGAGTGAGGGACCCTTCGACATATCACGTCTTTCCCTCCCTTCTTCTCCCTTCCCTGGCAACGTGCTCTTTTTGTAGTGCTCATCCCCTCCCGTCCCCGTTTTCTGAGATTTTCGGCAATGTTCGCCCGTGCACTCCCTCCCTCACCCCCCGTCCAGTCGTTTCTCTTTGACTTCTCCAGGTTGACGGTTATGTGAATTCCGGAATCTCTACCTTTTTTCTTCTTTCTCGATCTCTGCGCGCCTCTTCAGTATGCAAGACCCTCCCGCCGTACTCTTCTTTCATTCCTGCATTAATTGCTATCCGGTCACCGGAATCGGCCCTTGCCGGGTGCTCGCCAGTTTCCGCTTCCCCTTTTTTCCCCCGTCCCGTTCTTGCTTTCCTATAGACCTCCGATCCGCTGTCGTGGCTAAGTGACCTGCCTGGCGAGTCCCCCCCACTTACCTACAGGGTGTCGTCTTCCCCATCCTCCATGAGCGGGAAGAAACTCGGCTTCAGCGCACCCCCTTATGGTTTCCGTTCCTGGAGGTCCTCGAAAAGTTTTTCTTTTACCACTTTTCCTTCCAGTCTTTGGGTCCGAAGCGAAGCACCCCTTTTTTCCCCTGAGAGGAGGGTCCCTGAGATTGGGCATTGAAACTTCTGAGACGCCTTATTTCAGAAGCCGGCCCGATCTCGATCCGCCACCGCTGTCATCGGTTTTTTTTTTTGGAGAAGTCGTTCCCACAGTAGAGAAAGGGTTGCCCCTGATGCCCTCCCCGTGACCTTCTCCGTCATACAATACCCTCCCCCGAAGCTTATCCAGTGACTGTTCCCTCTCTGTTCGGACGAGACTAACCGTACCCATTGTTTACGCGAAGGTTTTTTTATTCTGCTTGCGCATTGTGTGTGGTTAGAGTCATCCCCTTCCCCCTTTTTCTTCCTGCCCCCTTTCCCCTTTGTTTAGTTTACCTCGGTCGCTCGCCTGGTTCAACAGCCCTACTCTTTTCCTATTGTTCCCTCCCTACTTTCTAATTCGATCAGTGGGCGTGACCTCTTAAGCAACCCCCTTTCCCATAGTCACTTAACTTCCGACCGCGATCCTTCTACTCTCTCCGCCTGGTTCCAGGAGAACTTAATTTTCAGCGGATATGGGTGCCCCTTTCTTCCCCAACTCCCCCCCTCACGACGCGGTGCCCTAGACCCCCCAACTAACCACCGCCTCCCACACCTCTCTAGATTTCACCCAACTGGGAGAGGAGTTAATTTTTGATGGTCCCGTGAGGCTTTCCTCTTGACGAATACCAATCACGGCTTCCTTTTTGTTGCGACTTTTTCTTTCTCCAAAAGCCCCGGCACAGGCTACCTGAAACGGGTCCTACTTTCTTGTGGTTCTATTCCGCCACCTTTTCCTTTCATTCAGAGCCTTGTCGGCTGTTACGTCCCGAACCCTGTCTGAGCTTGATTTTTTGTATCACCTCAGTTCTGCCGTTCCTCTTTCCTCTTGCTCCTCCTTCCGAAGAGATTGAATGTCATGTTTTCCCGGCCCCGTCGAGTTCGCTTTTCCTCGGATCCCCGTGAATAGTCAGCGGGCTTGTCTACACCAACCGCCTTGACAGCGTTCTTCCCGCCTCTACTCCTCTTTGAGATAATCGTAGCCTTCCGCTTGGCATCCACTTAATTTATGCAGTTTGGACCTTGCTCTTTTCCACTTATCTTTTAAAGTTACCCCTTTCCTTGAGGCTCGTTATTTTTTCTTCTCGTGCCCCAATCAAAGGCAACCCTTTTGTTTGACGGGCTTGCTTTTAGCTCCCCTCACGCTTTCCCTCAGTTCTCCTTCTCTGAATTGAAAGACCTCCTTCTTGCTGGGAAGTAAGACACGGGGCCCCCTCTTTGCGCCCCTCTTTTGACAGCATGCAGTGGTCCCCTGGACAACGCAAACTCCCCGCCCCTCTGATCATGTCACTCTTGGTGGCAGCCCCCCTTAAAACACGTTAAGAGAGCCATAGAGAGGTCCTTCCTCCCTTTCCTCCTCAAGTTGTGTTCCCTTCGTGTCTCTCAGATGGAACTTTTCCCCTTACCCTCTCTAGAAGATATGAACGGGTTTTTCGGCCACACCGGTCCCTGAGGACCAAGCGTCATCAGATTTTGCGTTTTTGGCTTTCTCCTTTCCCCCCCGCATTTTGCACCATCTTTTTTGCCATGCTTCTTCCCTCTTCACAGCTTATTCGTTCCTTCGCCCTTTTTTTTCGCACCCCCTCGTGTCAAGTTGAATTCAGTCTGCTGGATGAAAGTCCTCCATTTTTTTCCCCTCTGACCCAAGAACACTTCCGTACACCCTTCGCGCCCTTTGTCTTTCCATGATAAGGAAGTTCATTTTTTCCTCATGCCCGGTCCTTTTTCCCTTCCTTTTCCCCCCCCGGCCCGAGTCTCGATATCGTACCGTCGACCTTAGTTCCGAATGTCCCTTTTTTTTGTTCTTTGAAAAACGTCTTCCCGGTTCCTCGCGGCATCTCCCCGTTCCGCTTGATAGGTAACAGTACCAGGGCTCTATTCGTCGTTCCTTCACACCTCGAAGCCTCCCCCTTGCTCCTTTCGGTAAGATAAATCCTTAGCGTTGTTTAGTTCATCGTCCCTCCTCCCACCTTCTCCTTTGCCCCTTGCCTTCGTGCCCGATCCACGCCAAATGGCCCTTCTGTGGATTTTTTTCTGGTCGGACACCGCCCTAACAACCGTTTCCAACCCAAAGGTGCAGACTTTTCATTTTCTCTTTTCTTCCATCCCCTGCCCGCTTTCTCGCCCCCTCCCCGATGGTCAAGATATGAATTGTGTCGGAGGTGTGTTGGATGCGGTTTTTTCTCGGTGCGTAGGCCCCTTTGTTTTCCTTTGGTTGAGGACTGGTTCCCCCCCTTAACCCCCTTCTTACATCTTTCTTCTATCTCGTTCTGTAGTCCGTTTCAATGAAGATTTCATTTCTTTTTTTATTTTTCCCCCCCACTATAGGTAAATTAGTCTTTGACCCCTGCCTTTTTGCGGGTTTTTTTTTGCACCTCTCTCCTCATCCTCTCCCAAGAATAAGGAGACCCCTCCCCTTTTGTGACTTCTACCTTTTTCCAAAGTTTTCTCCGCAATACACCCATTCGCGGAAAACAACCTGTACACGGAGACTTGAAGAAGCGTTACTTCCTTCCCCCCCCCTACTTTCCTTCCCCGCAGAGTACAAGGGTTACAGTATTCCCTGGACTACGGGCAGCCCCCCCTCTTCTCAAGCCGTTTTGATACTTAGTCTTGAATAGTAGTTCATACGCGTCCTTCCCCTCCTCCCAGATAGCTTCGCCGAACGCAGAATGGATGCGTTTGCTTTCCCTCTCTTACACCCCTTGTCTGCGGAAAAATTGTCCCCTTCCCCGGTTCCCCCTCCCCGCTGCCATCCCGCGACCTTCCCCCCTTGTTGGTGAGCTGCCAATAAGATTGCTCCCAGTTGAGATCGCTGACGAATCCCCCGGCGACCCCGACCAAAGGTTCCGTTGCTTTCCTCGCTGTTTCGTGCCGTAGTCCCCCCCCTCTTCGCGCTTCCTTTTTATCTCTATTCAATTCATTCCCCGGATCGGCGGTAATGTCCTCATGCTCTCTAACCTCACCTGGGCCCTTAAGTTCCATTCCTTTTTTCGCCATTCTTACTTTCCTGCCCGACGCGATCGTCGCTCTTACGTACAGGTTCGGTTAACCCTATGATCTTCGATCTTCCGAGCCTCACTAAATTCCCACCCGAACTGAGCAGTTTCCTTGCCCAAAGAGTTTTAAACAATGACGTTCGCATTCTCCCCCATGCGGTGTCTGATTTTTCTGTCGTCGAACTTTTAAAGTGAAGACGCACCTCTCATCTCTTTGTCTTTCTGCGGCCCACCTCCAATATGCCACGTCAAAGGGGAGCTTTTCGTTCAGCCAGATATCCCCTTTTTATTGCCCCTTTCCCCCTTCCTTCACCTCAATTTACCTCGCGCGGTAGCGCAATTCGCCTTACAGGCTTCCCCCCCCAGGACTGCCGATTTTGTCAGATAGGCTATGATCATTGGCGGACCCCCTTCCTTTCGCCCGATCTTCTTTTTTTTTACCCCTCTCCCAGCTTTTGTCCATTCTAGGCGCTTGCCCCGAACAAACCCACTCCTGGGTATTTCTTGCCCAGACTCTTCTGTTCGTGCTCCTTCGGCACACAACTTTCTGTGGGTGGGCTGTGTTTACTGTCAATTCTTTTCGTTCTCTTAAGTTCTTGACTCTGCGAGTCACGTGGCTCCTGTGACTGCTTCCCCGCACCCCACCAACTTACCCGACTTTCGACCAGCGCCGTTTTCTTTGATCACTGGAGCTCGATGCCTGTTCCTCCTCCTTTTCGTTCTTCAGAGCGGTCGCGTTTGAGCCTTCCATCGCTCAGTTTTTATCACATCCCTAAATTCTCTGGCTGGTCGGATTTTATATTTTTTCCTTTCCCCTTTTTGCCCCCCTCTATTCCAGGAGGCCCCCTCTTTTGCGTTATTTTCGATCCAGATTTTTCCCCCGAGACGATATCCCCAATCCCCCAGGGGTAGTTCATTTGACCTTTTCTCCCCCCCCCAAATGGGTGTTGACGGTGGTCAAATCCCCCTCCCTGACCCCACCAAACTGGTTCGCCAGCTTTTTTTCCCCCCCACGCAGCCCACAAACTCGGTCCCAGAACTGGATATAAACTGTGGGCCTTCGTCTTCTTAGGTTTTTTCCTGCTTTCCTAGGCGACCTGCCCCTTAATTTAGTTGCGAATACCCCTCTTCCTCAATTTCTTTGGCTACCACTCCCGTCGGTTTCTTCTCTCGCATGAGACTTAAACCATGGACGATGAGTAACTCCCCTGTCACCCCCATTGAGCAGAATCGTCTTACGATGTCTTCCCCTCCCCCCATTTTGCCCCACCTCGATGGCGGAATTCTCCTTCCACCCTAGACTCGGCAGTTTTTTTCCAATGTCTTTCCCCCGAGCTTAAGGCCCGTGTGCCTCGATTACTCCACTTCCACTCTGCGCCGACGAAGAGCTATTTTGAATTGGAGCTTTCGTCGCTCTTCGTCACCTTTTCTTCGGATTTCGCTTTTATCCAGACTCCCATGAGAGGACTATCCCCCCTAATGGTTTTTTCCCCCCAGGTTTATTTATCGACCTTCTCTTTCCCATCCTCCTTTTCTTCCCTCCCCTTTCTTTCGTGGTTTCGATTAGCTTGTCCAACAGTCTCCTTGCACGACCCCATCAAGTGTGAGGGTCCCCCAACCCCCCTCTTTTATTCAAGCGTCTGCGGCTTGCTCTCTGCGAGTCGAGGTTTTTTCGCAATTCCTGGGGCGCCCCGACTTCATCACTCTGCTCTTTTCCGGAAATAGCTTCCTCCTTCGCCGCTAGAGCCGTGGATTCTTCTCGGGTTCCTTGTCCTGCCTCTTCTCTTGGGGGACTCTTTTACTTACGTAAGGAATGCTGGTCTTTGAGCCCCTGTTTTTCCCCTTGACATCCCCGGTCGCCCCTTGTAATTGGCTATAGAGATCACTCCTTCCGCCGAGCTCGTTCACTGACAATTGCGGCAGACTATTAGTCCCCCTCACTCCCCCCCTATTGTCGATTGTTTTCCTTTCCCATTTGTCCCCCCCCCAATTTTTTTTCAACAGCAGGCCCCCCGTTCTACCTAAACACCTTTGTTTTCTCTTGAGATGGGCCCTTTGGGCCGTTTTTTCTCGCACCCGTCTTTTGTTTACGCCGAAGTCGCCGCTGGTCATTTACCCTGGTCTTTAGTAGACAAAGTCTTTTTCTTCCGCTTTAAAAGTGCCGAACTCTTTGTTCTCGGTTTTCCCTTTCTCTTTCTGTTTAATCATGTT
>Ga0179593_1314510_pt1 | contig 12820 bp, 13 predicted proteins | sample CZODoug2_1_08_16_FD_185931 | JGI IMG/M metagenome (GOLD analysis project Ga0179593, IMG submission 185931) | Vadose zone soil fungal communities from Angelo Coast Range Reserve, California, USA - CZODoug2_1_08_16fungal (PacBio error correction) | ecosystem: Environmental > Terrestrial > Soil >... | reverse complement strand
GCCAGTTGGTCCGCCCCCTTCATCTCTGTGCCCTGCGCTTTCCAGCGATTGCCCTTTATTCCCCCAGACTAGCGCAACCGCAAACCCCCTTGCGAAGCCAATGTCAGACGATAACCCCGTTTTTTTTTCGCCCAATCCACCCACTTTGTGACCCCATGGATTGAATTGTCCTGAACTTTCTCGTTTTGGGCAGGCTCTGTGTTTTTATTTCGCCGTGGCGATAGCCATTCACCAGCACCGTTCCCTCTTGTTTTTTCCTGAGCTCCCCAGTGCTCTGCAGTTACGAACGTTTCCCCTTTCCCCCGTTCCTTGTCTGGAAGCTTTTACCCAGTTGCCTTCCCTTTTCTTGAGTCTGTAACCGTCAGAGGATCCCCCCGTGGCCTTCCCCAACTCTGCGAAGTCAGCTGGCATCCCCAGAAGCGTTCGGTGAGGTTTGTGCTGTGTGTTTAGTTCGTGACGTCTAGAGATTTTTTTCCCTTTTGCCCCATGGGCTGCGTTCCTTTTTCTATCCCTGGGCACCACGATACCTTCTCACTGACGGCGGACCTTCCTTCTTTCACGCAAACCTAGTGATCCCGCCCCCAGCCTTGTACCCTGGTAGTGCTGACGTTTGCCCTCTCGCGTGTGCAGCCCTGTTCTCTTTGGTGGTTGTTTCTGCCCGCCCGCGCAGGCCCCCGGTAGATCTACTCGTCTATAGTTACCAAACCCGTTGCGCTTTCACCTGGAACTCCCCCGGTCGGGCTCCCTCTATTAGTTTTTTTTTTTTTCCTGTTCGCGCTCTCTATCGTTTTTATCTGGGGCTTCGCCCGGGTTTTTTTTGCTTCTTTTTTCCCGTAAGAGTCGGCGATCTTTTTTTTTCGGCCTCCCGACCCTCCCTCTATCAACAACTCTTTTTCTTTTTTCTTTATTGATAGTGAAGCCCCCTCCTGATTTGTAGACTTTTCATCTGTTAGGGCGAACGGTTTTTTTTCGCATCATTCCGTGTGCTTAACCACTTTTTTTTCAGTAATTGTTCTTTGTCCTTGTTTTCCAATAAACACCAAATGGATAGCTTTTTCTTGTTTTCTTGTTTCCAGAAAAGACCCTCTTCGTCTTTTTTAGTCTAAGAGGTAAGTCTGGATCTTTTTTTCTTACGATTTACCCCCCCCCCCGGGTCCAGAGTCTTTGATGTTGTGACGATTTGCAAGGAACTTTTCTCTGTTTGATGAGTAGGTACCGATTGGTTTTCGTCCGGCTCCCCCCTCCCTTCACGCCTTTTCCCCCCGAGCCGTGTGCGGTTTTGACGTTTTCTGCGGAGCTGACACCTTTTCATGCTCTTCTTTTTTTCCCCAGCGAGTCCTGTCTGGATGGTAGCACCTCCTAAGCCTTTTTTTCTCGTCTTTGTCCCCCCCTGGAAGAAAATTTCCCCTTGTTGAGACGTTGCTTTTTGAAACGGTTTTGTAATTTCACTCTGATTGTAACCGTTCCCTGCTTTTTGTGACCTTTCCCTTTTGTCCTGCCGCGCGCGCCCTTTCACGTCCCACAGACGACTTCATGAGCATCCCGAAACCCTCCTAGTTTTCCCCATTGTTTTCGCCATTCGGGCCCCAGACTCAAGTCTTCCATTGTGTGCCCTTGACTTTCGTCGGCGTGTTTCTGGAGTGTTACAGATCGTTTAGTCTTTCTCCTGTCGTTGGATGGTGTCGCTTAGCACTTGGCAAGCGCTCTGTTTCCCACGAGGATAACCGACCGCCTGTCTCCGTTCCCGGACCTTATCGTTGTGTTCCTTCCGTACCCGAATCTCGATCGGCTTCTAGTTGGAAAATCTTTTTTTTCAGGTGACCATTTGTTAACCCCATCACCCTGACTTGGAGTTCAAGACCGCCCTCCCCCGTGTTCGGATCTCTTTCCATCTGATCCCCCCCCCCGGAGTATCTGAATATTTTGGATCGTGTCGGTTGTTTCAGGTTGACCCTCTTTTTTTCTTCTTTTAAATATCTAAAGTGCGGCTCAACTCTGACGCTTCCCTCCCCTGTTTCGATTGACACCCCCCTCCGCAAGAGCGAAGGCTTTCAAATGCTTCTGATCCTCGTTTTTCACGTTCTATGGCCCTAATTGTTCTTCGATGCTCGTTTCACCGTCTCGCCGCTCGACCTGCTTGGATCGCCCCAACATAAAAGTTTCCCGTTCTTACGTTGTCGTCTTTCCCCTTGAGTTTCGGTTTGGAGTACGCCTCCCCCCGTCCCTTCTTCCCCCCTAATTTCTTTTCAGTTTTGGGACTCGCAAAGGAGGTTCTTTTTTTGAAGGGACCTTCCTGGACCCTTCCGACTCACACACCTTTCCCGCAATCCAGTTTGATACGCCTTTCCGACCTTTCACTGACGTGCTGCACCTATGTTTCCCATTTCCCAGTCGCTACCCCCTTTAGGTTCCACAAGTGGAAACGCCCGGCTTTGATCTCCGTCGTACTTTCCTTTGCACAACCCCCCCCCCCCACACTTTTGTTGCTACCATTTGTTTTTTTTTCCGCCTCTCCCCAGTACTTTTTATACGTCAATCCCACGTGTGCTTTTATATCACCCCCTTTCCCCCCCCGGCGCGGCGGTTCGCCAGGGGGGCCTTTCCCCAGTTATATTCTTTTCCCCGTCACACTCCTCCTGAGTGGTTCAGGATGCTTTTGGGCCCCAAGAGTTTCCAGTCTGATCCAGGCCTTTCATCGCTTTTGTTTGCGTGATCGTTTTAACGGTTCCCCACAATCGTTCTCGGTATGGCGTCGACTTTCTACACGACGTCCCCTTCCCACTTTTTGCTGCCCAGTGACCATCCAGATTGTTTGGCCAAGGTGATATTTGTCCCCCCCCCCCCCCCCCCCCCCCCCCCCCCCCCCCCCTTTCCCAACCAGACACACACGTTTTTAGAACTGTTCACCCTTCCCCTACAGACCTCACCCAGAGCTCTCCCGGTGTTTGTCTTCCCGGCTCTTCCCTTGACCTCACCTTGTGTCAGAAGATAACAGTTAACCAACCCAGTTTCAAGATCAGCCAGACTTTTTAAGGCATCCCCCCTCCCCCCATTTTTTCTTTACTTTCTCTTTTCCTTCCTCCTCTTTTTTTTTTTTTTTCGATCCCGTTTTTTAACCCCGTGTTGTCAGTTATATGTGACTGGTGCCGCGTTTAAGTCGGTTTTTTGGCTTTAACTGTGCGGCCACCCGTCTGCACCTTTTTTTTGATACCAGTAGGTGATTTAGCAGTTCCGAAACCAGCCCCGGCCACATTGTCGCTTCTTTAGGTTTTATAATTCTTTGTTTGTAGGTCCCCGTACGTTTTTTGTCCGCTTCTTCCAGCATACAATACCGTCAACACATTAACATTTCCTGACAACGCTTTTTTTTTTGGCTTTTGCGCATGGGAATTTTTTGCCCAACGTGGTTCCCTTTTTTATGTCCGCCCCCCCTATTGCCGGGGTCCGAACGTCCCCATTTTTCCCTTTCCTTGCTTGATTCCTCTCCGATCGATCTTGTCAGTATGCCAAGTAGTCGCTTTTTTCTACATTAGTTTTCATCCGTTTCGCCTGTTGTTCGCTGCCACTCTCTTCTTTGGAGTTCTTTATTCGTTTTCTTTAGATCTTTTTGAAGCTTCAACCTGGGGACCCGTCTTTAGTGGAAGAAGAAAACTTGCCCGATCACGGCCTGTTTTTAATCGGTCGAACCCGAAGAAGTCCGATACTGGGTCGCACCCTTTTTCTCCCCCCATTGTTGTTTTTGTGTTACCTCTTTTCTCGGCTTGTCCTTAGGTAGGTCGATTGGGCCTTTATTTTTTGTCGTTTTTTTTTTTAGTGTTAGCGACGACAAAATCGTTTTGCGTTTTTCATGCAACTTGTTTTTTTCTTATTTCCCCTTGTTTTACGTCCCCCCGTTTTTTCCCTGAGTTCAACGGTGTTAGTCGGTTATTTCTGCTTGAGGCAGGGCACTGCACACCAGCCTCCTTTGTGCTCGTTGTTTCATGTCCACCCTGCTTGTTCAGAAGTTGTTTTCTTCTGCTTCGGACACCGATTTTTTCTCCCCTCCCAAGTCCCAGCGGCTTTGACCTTTTTTCAGTTGAGGTAGTGATCAGGTATCCCCTCAGACCCACCACTTCGCTTTTTCGCCCTGATCTCGAGTCCTCGGTTGTCTTCTCTCGATTCTTTCTCTGCTTGAATTCCTTGTCGGGCGTTTTTCCCCCCGCCCTCACGGCTCTCTTTGTCTTTAGACTTGTTGCGTAACAGAGCTGCCCCCCCACGTCAGCGTTCTTTTTTCCCTTGCTCTTTTTTCCCCGCATCGATACTGATTCTTTGCCCCCCCTCCCCTCCCGATGACCTGATCCGTCCCCCCTATCCCCCTCCCGTGTTTTTTGTAGCCGTATTTTTTTATCTGCTCTCCTTTTTGACCTTGACTTGATTTCGCCCAGTTCGGGATTTCTGGTGTCTTGTGACAAAAGTCCCTCATATGTTCCCCTGATGTGGATATATGGTTATGCTCGTTCAGTCGGCCTCCCTCCTGAGAGGTTATGGGAACGGGACTTTTTTTTCCTTTCTTTAGCCTCTGATTTTAGTGGGAGACTCCCCTCGTTTCAATTCTTCACCCACAGCACTTAACTGAGTTGAGGCGCAATGTTTCATTTTGATCCCGCCTGGTCCCGACCCCCCTTCACGTCTTCACACTTCCCTCTTATCGGGTGCACCAACCGATGTCTTGATGGAGGAGTTCTGTTCATTTTACCCTGGAGGGCGCTTGTTGATGGGGCCCTGAAGGTTCTTTTGGTGGTGTCCCCGCGCCCTTTCCTGATCTTTTGACCAGCGTCCAACAGGATTGGTCCCGAGGAGTGTATGGCCGTTCTTTGATTTTTTATTTTTTCTGCCCTGAAGGTTCTTCAATCTTCTGTCCTCCCATTTTTTTTCAACAAAGTCCTACACTGCTACACGCTCTTATGGACTTTTTTCGAAAAAGACAGCAGGCCCTTCCCTGCCCGCAGCTCCGTTACGCCCCCTTCTTGCCCTCTCAATCCTTTTCATTTTGACGAAAGGCCTTTCCCTTCTTGGCAACCGGCGTGCCTGGTCCCCTGGTCCGGCCGCCCGTCTTTCTTGAACCTATTTTAGCCGAGCAACCAGATTTGCTACTTTGAACCGGCTGCCCAACTTTTTTCCCCCAGCGCCCCCTTGATGTGGTATCGTCCCCTCCTTTTCCCCAGAGGGGACCTCCCCTTTGGGGGTCTCAATGGAGCCCCATCCTTGACGATCGTTTTTTGTTCTCATCTTCTTACTCGTCTATGGTAGAAGACCCCTCACCCAGGGTCCCCCTTCCCAACGTGTTTAGTTTCAGCAGTACTTTAGGACCCTCCCCCCGTTTGCCGACCTCCTTTTTTTACCTGATTCGCCCTCGTAGCTGTCTGCAGCTTTCAACCCTTTAAAACCCATTCCCCCCCGCGCTTGTCCCGAGTTGAGTTTTTTTCCGGGCGGCGCCCAACCCTACGGGATTCGAGATCGCTTTCGCTCCCCCCCCCCCCCCCCGGTTCGCAAGCCGGCTTGCGACCTCCCCTTTCCTTTCCCCTGTTCTTTTCCGCGGCCCCACCCCCCCAGTCCACCCCAACAAACCACTTTCATCGCGTTGTGCGTCCCCTGGTGAGTCTCAGAAGTAAGGATACCAAGTTGTTCCCTCTTATCCGTTTCATCGATTCTAGTCAGGGAGAGGGGCTCTGCGACCCAACACCCTAATCTTAACACGGGAGCTCCCGTCGACATCCGTAGCCCCCCTTCAATTTTCCAGTTTTTTGCTGTGAATTCCGTCGCGTTGTTTCCTTGGATGTCTTCAAGTTTTCCGTAAGACGTTTACGTTTCCTCGAAGTTTGTGACCTTGAATGAGACAACCTCGGTTTGTGGGGGGGCCCCCGTCAGATCTTCTCCCCTCTGATTTTCCTATCGGGCGACCACCACCCCAAGCAACTCACTTACTTTTGTGTCTTTTTGCCTGTAAAGGTTTGGTGACAGTTCCGTCTATTTTTTGTCTTAAACATGATTCCTCGTCCCGGGTTCTTTAGTTCTTCCTGTACCACCCCCGGATCCCCCCTTGCCCGGTTGACCTTCGTCCTTTCCCCGTCGGGTGTACTTCGGCCCTCTTTGGTTACCTTTCTATCCCGTCCCCTGCTGTTTCCTCGGTGTCTTTTATCCTCCCCACCCTGCGGCTAGACCCCGTCTGGTCCCGCTCCCTTTTTTCCCGTTCCCGTTCATCCTCCCATCCCTGGCAACCGCGGCGGGTAGTTGGGGTGATTTTGATCATGAGTGTTTTGACTCTTTTTTTTTTTTTGCTGGAATTTTTCCCTTTTGCTTGGATTCCCCCTCTCATTTAACACTCCTTCGTGGCTTTTTTTTTGCGTCTTGGAGTTTCCGTGCCCGGCTCTGACCGTTTTTCTTCTTCAAATATCTTTTTCCTTTTACACCTCCCCCGTGTTGTTTTGTTGAGTCTCGATGCCCCCGCCCTGAATCAAACTTTCCCCTCTTTCTGTCCCGGCTGCTCCCCAAAGAGACGTCTTTTGCCGTACGAAGTCTGGCCGACAGCTCGAGCGAGTTTCGTCAAATTCCCACACTGAAGGCCCCCCCCGATTTTTCTTCGCCAATCCACCAACCCCCCTTCCCCCTTAGGTGTGACCAATGTCTACTTGCGGACATGAACGAAGTTGGTGAGCAGGCTCGTGCGTTAGCCCTTCGGTGGGCTTATCCCTTCCCGCGTAACCCATGGCGGGAGGATGCGTGGCGCTACCAAGTCTATGTTTTTTCCCCCCCACACAGGCGCCCCCCTTCCCCCTGTTCCGTTTTCCTGAACCCCTAGTTGGACCAGGATTCTGCACCACGACATTTTTCTTTTCCCTCGTATGCTCAAGTGGCCACACCCCCGTTTCTCTCCGGGTGACGTCCAGTCTTGTTCCCCCAGTCACCACCCTTTCCGAACTCCGTTGCGTTGCGTTTTTATTGTTTTATGTAAAGATAGTGCATCGACATTTGTTGAGGATGATGTCTAATTTCCTTCCCCACTCTAAGTCCCTTTTTTTTTCCCTTCCCCCACGGACCGTTCCCCCCTTCACCCCAAACGTCCAAAACGAGCACCTGAGCTGACATTTGCCGCTGACGGTAGTGTGAGGTCTTCTCTTCCTGGACAGGGGTGCCGATCCGTTTGGCCCGCCCGCCCCGCTCCGTCTAATCTTTTTCCTCTCAGCTGTCTTCTACCCCCCACTTGTTGGAGATTAATTCCCTGACGCCTCCGGCGCTCAGCTGATTCTGTGTTTTGGTTTTTTTTTTGCCTTTGATATTTCTCAGTTTCTGGTCTCCAGCTCTTGCGACGGTTGTGTTGGCGTCTTCCTTTTGCCTTCTCCTTTTCCCTCCCTCTCTTTTCGTTGGGTCCCTCCAGACCGTCATGATCCCTGAAATTGTGGCTGGGTTATGTGGATTGATTGGCCTTTCCTCTTGGATCAGGTATAAAAGATCTGAGTTGCCCTTTCCAAACGTTTTTGCGTGTTTCGACCCCGTACGTGAATGTTTTGTAACCGTGAGGTCCTGGGTCGGGGCATTGCGGGTTCTTCATACCCCCCTTCCCCGTATTCGTCGTTTTCTTCCTCCACTCCCACGTATTCGTCAGATTCTTGTGCCCCGAGTATCCGTGGCCTTCGCTTGGGCGGTTACTCGCTCGGGCGCTCGAGCTTTGTTCTTTTTTGTAGACCTCTGGAGCTCTTTTTGGGTTGTGTGCCGTAGTCACGTTGGGCAAGTAACTGGGTTTTTTTCCCCCTGCCCCGTTCGCCTCCTTTTTTACAAGCAAGACAGTCTGGCGGGCCCGCTTCTTTCCCCTTGCGACGTGCCTCGCTCTTCTATTTTCAGAGAGATGAGTTCGACATCGCTGCGGTCTTTTTTCCCTCATTTCTCTCTTGTTCTGATTTTCTTGGGCCGCGTCCCCCGTAGTATGTTGAGTTTTTTTTTTTACCCGCATTTTTCCTCCGTCAACCCTTTAAGGAGGCTACCCATCCTCCATTTGGTTCTTTTGACCTTGGCCCCCCCCATCTCTCTGGGTCCCCGGGAACCCGCAACCGTCGCCTCCATGCTCTTCTTCCACCTACAACGGCGCCTGCCACTTTTCCACTGGGGTCACCGACAGCGGGCACTGTGATGACTTATGTTGGTCGTCTGAGGTCACTTATCCGGGGCTTTTTTAGCTGTCGTGGCTGTTTTCGCGGAGGCTTGGTTCCCCAACGCGTCCTGCTCCGACCCCCCCCATCCCCTCAGAGTTTGTCCAAAGACGACTCTATCCGTGCCAGACATCTCTTCTTTACTAGTTTTTGCTTCGGCCATTCCAGTTTCGGCCTCTTGCTTTCTTTGTTCAAAACTCCACCCCAGATCCCCGAGGGGGATCCGAAACGACCTTCTCGCCCCTAGTCTTTGTGTCCTTTCTACAAAAAGCGTGACGACTATTCATTTCTTAGTGAGCGTTTTTTGCCTCAGCCTTCCCTTCGGCGCGGCCCAAAATCTACTAAGTTTTTTTGGTTCTCCCACGCTATATTTAGATAGTCGTCAACTTACCTCAGAGCTTCCCGGCGTGCCCTTTTGCCCGAGCACTCGTGAAAAATTCGTCGCGTCGTTTGCAGTTTCAGGAGACGCTCAGTCTTCCGCTCGAATCTGTTACCTTTTTTTCCCCCCCCCCCCATACAAAAGGTCCTCCCCCCTACGGTCCCTGTCGTCGGGCAGACTTCAGTGTTGTGGAGGCCTGCGATTTCCTTTTTTTCCCTCTCCACTTTTTTGAAGGTTTTTATCTCCCACCTTCCCGGCTTGCTTGTCCAGTTCCTCCCTGATCCTCCGACCTACCCAACCCCCTTTAGACCTCGTTTCTAACGAAACCTTGCGCCGCCTTTTCGGAGTGCTTGCACCGTTTGATGTTGGTCTAACAAAGGGCCCCAGCTCCACGCCTGGGACCGCGCGCAGATTCTTTTTTTCCCCACCCCCAAGGGCTTCCAGTATTCTGCGTTCACGCTAACTTTTCTCTTCCCCCACCCCCCCCCCTTTACCGTTTCAGGATTTCTTGACAGGTCGTAGCGCGGGCGTTGGCGTCCCCTTGTTTTTTTCAATGATTCTTCCGACCCGACCTCAAGAAGGCGCCAGGGATAGTCCGTTCTCCTTTCCCCAACCTCCTGTAAACAGGTCCGTCCCTTTTGACGATCGATCTGTCGACCTTTACCCCCACATCTTCCTCTCATGGCCGTCTTTTTTCTAGTCAAAAGAAGGTTTGCCCTCACCTTTTTTGTGTTTCCCCCCGTTCCAGACGGTTCCTTCAAGGGTTGTTATTGATTGGGGGGGCGGCTCTTCTTACACCCCGTCCCCCCGACCTTGCCTACTCCTGACCCTCAAAATGAGCTCTTGCTGGTTGGATGCAACCGGGCTACCACTTATTTTTCACGGACAGTTTTGGTCACAGTTTTACCCCTTTTCCCCACTCTAGTCAAGTCACAGGCGTCCCCCCCCCCCATTCCTTTCTTCCAAAACCAAACAGGTGTTCAGATTCTTTCTTTCCCTGTTTGTTTTTTTGTTGTGGTGATATTCGTCACCCCCCCTTTTGACTGAGGGCTTGACTAATGTCTTCTTCGTCAGTGTGCTGCTCGTGCGGTACCCTGTGATAGGACGTCTGGCACGTTGATACGTCTTGATGCCGGTCCCCACCCTGCAAGTCTCCATTGGGAGGTCCCTTTAGTAATTTTGTTTTCTTCCAGTTTTTTGTCGTCTGATCGCCTCATAAAATATTTTCCAAACAATGAAGGTCCCGTACCCCCCCGTTCTGCGGTTGATCCTGTTGTGCCGGCCAACCTTGTTGAAAAAGTTCTGTGTCGGATTGACGTGCCCAAGCTTTTCCCCGCCTTTTGTACCTTTTCCGGACTCGCAGATTTCCCCAGCTTTTCCGCCCGGTATCGCCGGCATTCGTTTTTTTTCTGCTGATCGCCTTTTTTTGTCGCTCCCTCCCACTTTTTCTTGGGTCATTTTTTCTGAGGCCCCCTTCCCTGTGGCAAGGATCTTCCTCCGTACATTTGTGATTCCCCCACCTTTTTCTTTTGCTGAATTGCCTATGCTTTGTTTCGTCCAACGCTCTCTTGTGCTTGTTTTTTGCACTGAAGTTCTCTCTTTCACTGAGGCTTGACTTCATTCTCCCTTGTCGTCTTTTGGTACCTGTGTCTTTTATTTTTAGAATGTTCCCGTCAGGTCTGGTCTTCCGATCCCCGTGGTCTTTCTCCCTGTCTGCTTTTACAGGGTTGTAGAGTCGGATGTTGAGTTTTTGAAAGATGACAGTTAACCCCAACGCCGCCTTTCGAGGTGGTTCCCCCCTGCCCCCCGTTCTGCTTTGTTTGAATTTACATGTGATTGAGTTGAGGACCACCCAAGACAAGTCCGTTGCCTCCTCCGTCCGTAGGTTTGGACTTTTTTTTTTTTTGGTCGTTTTTTTTCTTCCCTGACTTCCCCCAGACTTTCTGACTGATGTATGTCTCTAGATACAGGTCCAACTTTCTCCTAAGACTTGATGTTTATCGTTTGTTTTCTCCCGCCGTCTGTGAGGGAGATGTTGATTACCCACTACGGGAGCATTTCCGTCAGTTTTCGTTGAGCCGCCCTTGGTGCTCTTCCGCCTCCTCAGATGGTTTTCCTTTTTGATCGGACAGAGCTGCCCTGCCTCCCCCCAGTGCTAGTCTATTCAAGAGGGTTGTTGTTGTTTCTCCAGTCGCCCCCGATCTCGAAAGTTTTTTGATTTTAGTCGGTCTTTCTGGTTCCTTTCAACAAAGGTAGTTGAGGACTTTACTACCTTGTATTATAAGGACCCATGCTTTCTCGTTATCGGGCCGACACAGGAATTTGATTTTCCCGTGATACCCGTGATTGAGGTCTACCTCGATTTTCGGCGTCCTCCCGAGGGCCCAGTTTTTCCTCTACAATCCATTAACATGATGATTTTTGATGTTGGCCGCACCCTTTCCTCGTGATCCCCTCCGACCTGGACAACCCCCCGAAACTCCCCAACAAGTGCAAGCTTTTGATCGGGTGCCCTGTATCAATTGCCGCCGATTTTCCCCTGTTCCTTCATGTGAGGAGTCTGTTTTCTTTTTTTTCCGGTTGCTTTCTCGCCCCACCGGGCGGCTTTTTCCAACGTTCAATGCTACTATTGAGTTTAGTTCCCTGAGCCTGTTGTTTCCTTTTCTTGGAAACCTCCGGTCTTCCCTCCCCCTTTTTGACTGGGTTGCCTGTCGTCCCCCCCCTACGCCGATCCACTCTTTAGGTCCCGTGTTTTTCTGAACCCCGCCAGGGTCCTTGCTCTTCTGTTCCTCCAAGTTTAAGTAGTATGCAGGGCGCGATTCTGGTCCTTTACCTTCACGTTTCCTCCGAACAGTTCGAGTGCAACCCCTTCCTTAACTTTCTTTTGACTATCAAGGACCGAGTTGTGGTTGTGGCCCTCGGCAGCTTTCTCTTGGTTCAAAGAGCTCCGGTCTCTACCATAAGTTTTGTCACAAGTCTCTGCGCATGGGTAGCGGTATTAGTCCTCCAGGGGAAATCCAGATACGGACTTTTGCCTATTGTGCGACAACCCGATCCTCATCGACTATTTTGGTCGTTGATATAAACACCCGAAACTTCGTGATCGGTTTCGTTTTTTGATTTTGACTCCACCGCCTTTCCCCCCCCTTTCCGCCAACCACTTGTGTGTAGTTTTCTGGTTTTGCCGTTACGGACCACCAAAGGGCTTTTATCGGCCCTCTAATTGACTGCCCGACCCCTTCCTTTAGCCTTATGCGATTGATCACAAACATAACCCCCCCCGCTGATTAGACTGTATGCCACGGGGGCGGCGGAAAACAGAATTTTTCCCGGGTGTTACTCATCATCGTTTCTCCTCCCCCACCAGTTTTTTGAATGCCTGGATGACTAACCCTCCAAGAGATAGCTTTTTCACACGTGACACCCCAATATCCGGCGTCGTCAGCGCCACTTGACGGCCGTGCTCGGCAGGGAATTTTCTCACACGCTTAGTAGATCAGGGATTTCGGTTAATGCGTTCTCGAAGGGCGGTAGACCCCCCCTCTCCCTGATGCCCTTCTACATTGCGTTTTTTTCTTTTGGGGATTCATGTAGTGGAGTCAATAAATTTTTTGCCCTTTCAAGTCGTTTGCTCGTGGTCCTCGTTTGTTTTTCTGAGGAGTGTGCAAGTCGGCTCCTTGGGTCGAAGTTTTTGTGTACAAAGGACCAATGTTGCCCCCCCTCCTCCATCCATTTTGAGTTTATTCCTCAGGCGTCACCCTCCCGCACTCCGTTCGTTTTTTTTTTTACCTGGTTGGAGTGTTCCTCTTTTGACTTTTCGGCTTTGTTATGCAACTGGGCCTCCGTCGATATTTTCTTTTGTGGGTGCGCCTGGTAAACGTGGCGTCGACCTGTTGGTTGGCCGGTGGAATGTCTCTCTTTTTTGGTTTTGACTCCCCCTGGCATCTCTTGGGTTTCCGAGTTTTGACCTCTGGGGAACACTCGGTTCTGGTCTTGTTCGTATTCCCAACCCAGGAGGGCTACACCCCCCGATTGTAGTAGTTTTTGTCCATGGTTTACTACGCATCTATCCTGTTTCCTTCTAGTTGCCAGGTTGTATTTACCCGGCCCTCGTTGGTTGGAGTGTTTAATCTTCTCTGTGCCCGTACTTTGGAGTTTGACCCTTTACTGTTTTAACCAGACTCGCGGCGGGGTTGAGCTTCGTTTTTTTTTGTTTCTGATGCCACGGGCAGAGATGTCTTTTTTGACTGCTGCTGGC
>Ga0179593_1614620_pt1 | contig 12821 bp, 26 predicted proteins | sample CZODoug2_1_08_16_FD_185931 | JGI IMG/M metagenome (GOLD analysis project Ga0179593, IMG submission 185931) | Vadose zone soil fungal communities from Angelo Coast Range Reserve, California, USA - CZODoug2_1_08_16fungal (PacBio error correction) | ecosystem: Environmental > Terrestrial > Soil >... | reverse complement strand
AAACGTCCCTTCTGTTTAGTTCGTCCCCTTCCAGTTTGTTCCTGCTCCTGGATCTTTGCCGGTTCTTCCCTTCCTCGCTATTTTGTTTGAAAAATGTTGCCCTCTTTGATAGTCAGTTTCTTTCTGTTTTTTCCTTTTTCCCCCCTTCACCCCCCCCCACTGTTTTTTCTTCCCCCCCATTCGGGGCGACTTTTTTCTTCCCGGTTTTTCTCTAAAACCCCACAAAGACATGACCGCGGATTTTCGCCGTCCCCCTTTTTTCCCACCCTTTTTTTTTTTCACTTGCGTTTTCTTAGGGCCGTTCTTTCTGGCCTTGTCGTTTGGGGTTTTTTTTGTTTGTTGTTGTGCGCGCGATAGTTTGTCGACCTTTTTTTTTTTTTTTTTCCGTCTTTTCCTCTTTCCCTCGTTCCTTTTGTTCCATTGCCCCCCCCCAAAATTCACTTGTTTTTCCCCCTCCGTGATATTCCTGATAGGGGGTTCCCTCCTTTTCAACACCCCCCCCCAGTGGCCTTTAGTCTATGGCCACCGCTCCCTAGACCCTTGGAAGTCCCCTTTTTTTTTTTCCCGATTGCCCACCCCTTCCTTCTTTGATTAGCTTGGTCCCCTTTTTCTCACACCCCCCACTTTTTTTGTCCCGGAAGCTTCCCCTTTTTGCGACCACTTCCCCCCCTTTTTCTGCGAACACGGCCTATTCGTTGCCCTTTTTGCAAGAGCGAGTACCTCCCCGTTGGTGTCCTTTTTCCCCCCCCAACTCCAAACTCCAGCTTTTTCTTCTTTCTCTTTTTCTCCTTCCTTTTGAGATCGCCTTTGTTGCTTTTGCATGCTTTCTTGACACACTTCCGACTACCTTTCGCCAACTCCCATTTTGACGTTTTGCAACGTTCAGTACCCCCTTACTGCTGAAATTTTTCCTGCCTCGGGACCCCATTGGTTTTTTCTTGTTCTCACTAAGTCTTTTTTTTTCCCGGTCCTTTTCTCCTTCGCGGATGTTTGGCTTTTCTCCGTCATCCTATACCCCTTGGCTTGTGGTTTTTGCCCCTGTTGCCCTGACCCCTTCACTCTGTAGTTGACCCTCCTGATTGAAAACGTGGTCTTTTTCTTCGCAAGGTCTCCCCCCCTCCGTTTTGGCCGACTCTCCCCTTATCTTTCGTTCCCACCCAAGTCAACGTCCCTCTTTTTCCCCCCTTTCAAAGTTCCGCTTTCACTTTTGGCACCCCCTTCTTCCCGAGACGCTTTCTTGTTCTCTGATTCCCCACCCCTCCGTCCGTTTCAGTCGGCCTCATATTCACCCGGGTTTTTCCTCGGGCCCCCGTGAAAAGGTCCATAGACAAACAACTGACTACCCCCTGTCGGGTCCCTTTCCCCCCCCTGGAGTTCGCGTCGTTTGGCGTCAGCATCTTTTTTGCACTACAGGATCCGGTGAAAATCTTCCTCCCCTCCTTTTCGGCAGTAAAGGCTGGTTTGAGCCATGGTTTCTCCGAACATCTCCCCCTCGCCATAGCCTTTCTCGTGATCGCCTATTTTTCGATCCCACCTTAGTTCTCGCGTCTCCTCTCATGGTACAGGTACTGTCCCCTCGCTTATCTTTTTTTTTCCCATGACCTTTCATTTCGCGTACTCGTTTTTAGTTTCCGGAACTCCGTTTCTCAAGATAACGGCACCTTTCCCCCGTTTCCCCCTATGTTTTAACCCTGTTGGCTTTAACATTTTGGCAGCGGCCGTATTCTTTGGTTTTTTTTGTGCCAAGCTTCATTGTTGGCTGCCTGTCCCCCCGTTAAAACCCACCTCCCACCTCTTTTCGCCACATGATCCCTTTTTCTCCATCCTTTCCCATCCTTTTTTTATGATTCCCCCCGTTTTCTTCCTTTGAAAGTCACGGCCGTGTTTCCCCTTCTCCCCCCCCATTGATCACAGCCCCCGTCCGGCCTGGAAGAGGTGCGGCGACTTCTCCCCCCTCCCTCGTTTGCCTTGCCGTTCGTAGGCGCCCCCGAACCCATTAGTTTGCGTCTTTTCGTTTGTGCAATCGCGTCGCCAACCACTTTTCGCCCCCGGGGGTAGTGGTCCTGTCGTGTGACAACCTGACTTCTGTTTGAATTGGGGGTATCCCTTTTTCCTTTTCCAAGTCCTTTGTCTTTCCAGCGGGCCTCCCCCCAGCCTTAATTGTGTTTTTTTTTTTGCAACCTCCCTTAATTGGACATCCTCTACCCAGTTTTCAGACTGAGGTCCTTTTCCCCCCTGCTCCGCTGCGTTTGGACCACCTCCCTTTTCCCTACCCGACAGTTTTTGTGCCCTGGATCCCTTGGCTGCCCCTCTCCCACAAGTCCCCCCCCCCCACCTTCCTTCACCTCCCCCTGGGGTGTCTTCTGGTGGCAGTTTTTTGCCCGGCACAACCCCCGTGTGATCTTCCCCTACCCTTTCCAGTTGAGAGCGTGATCCCAGTGTTCCAACTTCCTTAAGCTCGTCTGTCCTGCGCCACTTTTCTTGTGACTGTTGTCTTCCCGTTCTTGGTTATAAAGTAAATCCTCGCTCTTCTTCTTTCCTTTAAAGGAACCTGTCTGCTCCACCAGCCGGTTTTCCCCCCCTCCCAAACGTGCCCCCCCCGGTACCCATTTGCTCCTTTGGGTCTCTTCACTTTAATGAGGTGGACTGCCCTTTTGGTGGCCCACCCCCCACAACCAGTCTGGCCCTCTTTTTTTTTTCCTATGGTCCCTGCTTTTTTTTTACTTAGGTGTGTCCCTTTTTCCTTCTTTATATTCCTTTTCCCCTGTCCCATTCCCCTGCGCTCTCTTGTTTCCCCCTTTCCTCCCCCAAGCTCTTTCTTTCATCCTTTTATCGTTCCTTTTCTTCTTTTCCGTGCCCCCCCCCCCCCCCAGTGAGAAACTTTTCCTACTTCGACGGTCCCCCCCCCCCCCCACCACAAATGGAAGCTCTGGGCCTTTCCCACGGTTGTTCCCGAATCTCATTCCATTTTTTCCCCGAGCTCGCGTCATTCTTTTTTTTTTCCCAAACCGGCCCCCCTTCGCAAACGCCCCCCCTTTGCTTTCCCGCAGAATTTCTTTGCTTCTGGCTGAATTCATTTTTTTTCCCCCCCCCCCCAAATTCGTTGTCCTCCCCCACCTTGAGTGTGATACCCTTCCCTTTTTCGTCTGGCTTCGCCCTTTTCTACCTCCTCCCCCTTGAACTTTACCGCCCTCTTGTCTTTCTGTCAACACGGGTGAGTCTTCCGTCCCTACCTTACTTTTCCCCGAACCCTTTCTCTTCCTGACTTCCCCTCCAGGTCCTATCCTTTTTTGCGCACTCTTCTCGGCAGGGGCCGCGTCCGCTCATCAACCCTAGGTCCTTCGCTTCTCCTGCAAACTTTAGTTCACACCCCCTCCCCCCTTTACCCCCCGTCGCTTCTTTCACTATGGACCCCCCCAACACGACTGCCATCCACCTCCCCGCCCCTCCATCCCCCGATTCCTTCCCCTACTCCTTCATTTTCCTGATGCTGCCCATTTTATTTTTTTCCCTTCACTTGAGGGGGACTTCTGCGCAAAGTTCCGCCTTTTGGAATCCCCCCCACTTTCCAAGCAAACCTTTCCCGAAGCTCTCCCTTTTTTTTTTCCCCTTCAAGTGAACACCCCCAGCCTTCGCAAGCCTGTCCCAAGTTTTTTTCCCTCTCCCACCTTTCCTAACGTCTCTTTGCGGATAATCTCCCCTCATCTCAGGTTTTTTTATGGATACCCCGCAGACTTTCTGGTAGTCCTTTCCGAGTGACCGTCCCTCGTGCCTTCTTCTTTCGACGACGTTTTCCCTTCGGCTCTTTTTTGCTCCGCCAGCTGATTGTTGCTTGACAACATGTGGGTTTCTGACCCAACGGCCTAGGATTTTTTTTAAAGCTTTATTGCGATGAACCCCCAAAAAAACCCACCTCCAGCTTTCCTTCCAGGTCCGCGAATTCTTCTTCTTACTTCCTCCTCCCCCTCGGGATTTTTAGAGGCATCATTATTGCTTGGGCCTCTTGTTATTGCTTTTTTTGGGCTCGTTTTGAATAGTGACCCCCTTTTTACGTTTCCGTTTCGTTGATTTTTTTTAAATTTCTTGATGGGTCACCCCTTCCAATTTCCTTTCGTTGGTGGCAGTCGCTCCTCGGTCCCAAGTTTTGGTGCTGACACCCACAAAATGTGTTTTGATCACCTCTTATTTCTAAGTCCCCCCCGTCTTTGGGCGCTTTCCCCCGCTTTTCGGTTAAACCCCTCCCCTTCTGTTTTTTTCAAGAACGACCTTTGGATGAATGCTTGATTGAAGCACCGAGGGCCTTTTCCCAAGTTTTTCCCGTTCCAGGTTTTCCCCTTGTTTTACGTTTTCGGAAAGCCGGCGTACGAACCACCTGATAGAATCCCTTTTTTCTCCTGACGTTTTTTTTCACCTTTGTTCCTCTGTTATTCTTGCATACTTTGTTTGTCCACCACTCCCCTTCGCAGCTTCGCTCAATTAGTTTGCCTTTTTCCTTGAGTATTTCCCCCGCAGGACCCTTTTTTTTCCTTTTTACCACCAGTTCCGGATTTTTTTCCCGATTTTTATTCCGATTTGGTCCACTTTTTGAATGGCCTAGTCTTTTTTTTGTTGGCCCCCCCTTCTCCCCTTTCGTTTTTTTTTTCTTCTTTTTTTTCCACCGCCTTAGACTTACCATCCCCGGATTATTTGCTCGACGTTTTGTGCTCCCTCGTGGATGTCTTGCGCCCCCAAGGTCCTTTACGCGTCGCGTCCATGAATACCCTTGAATACGTTTTTGATTTCCACCCTCCCCTTTTCTGACCCGATTTTCCCTTTTCCCGCTGATGTGCAGGCCTTTTTTCTTTCCCCCTCCGGTCGGGGTCGGTTTCAAGTTGGTTTTCGTCTTCCCCCTCAAAAAAGTTCCGGCTTCCCTTGTTCCACTCCATCTTCCCCCCTGTCGTCCACCCCCGGGAAACCACCACGGTGAGCCGTTCTTCCCCCGGCTTTAGCTAATTGGCACCGTTGTCAACTTTCAGAAAAATTTACGGTACCAGAGAACCCAAGTGAGTCCCCACAGGAAGACCCCCCAGGTACATCTTGCTTGTTTCCCCTCGTTAGATTTTCCCCATGCCTGTTGTTTTGCTGGGCCACGCCTTTTCGTTCACCTTGAAGCGTTGTCTATACCCCCCTTTTTCTGAGGTCGACTTAAGAGGTCTCCTCAGAATACAAGTTAGTAGGATTTCTATTTTTTGTTGCCGCCTTCTGTGAGCGTCACAAAAAATTTGGTCCCCGAATGTCCTGCGGTTTTTTAGCCTGTACTGTTAGGTGGTAGAGTATCCTTTCTCTTTTGAGAAAAACTTGCTTCTCAAGTCGTGAGCCTTTTCCCCTTTTTTCAAACTCTTTTATGCACAGTTGCCTTTTCGATCGTGCCCCCTCCCGTCTTCTGTCCGTCAGTGTCCCCTTTTTTTTTTTCCCACCAACACACCTTCAAGGTTTGTTGTTAACTTCTCACCCAACGTCCCAACTCGTTTTTGAAACCCATTGTTTTCACGCCGGCGCTTTCCCCCCCCCAGTCCAACCTTCCAAACAGACGAAATTCGTTTTTCGTGAGCTCTTTCTTCTCGTGTTGGCCAAGTTAGTGTGGCCCCCTCTTCCCTTCCCGGTCAAGAGTGCTTTTCCTTTCGGATTGAAATAGGCCTTCCCTGTCGTTCCCCCATCCTTAACCCCCCCGTTTTTTCAAAGTATAGGTTTAGAAAGTTTTTTTTCTCTCCCCAAATTTTCGGCTTTGTTTTCCCCCCGGGTGTTTGAAGGGGGTCAGGTCACCCTTTTTTTCCCCTTCTCAGATGGAAATTTACTCCCCAGATTCCGGAACGTTTCCCAATTTGTTTTTTTTTTTTGCCTGTTTTCCGGCCTTTAGTTCGTATCTGTTTTAAGACCCAACCTGGATTTCATTTCCCTCATACTCGTCCTCGAACCCTTCGTTCCCAATTTCCTAAATCTTTCCGTCATCCTAGTTTTGGTACCATGCAGCGCTTCTCGATACCCCCTTTTTCTATCGTCAAATTCCCCCCTCCACCCCAAAGCTTAACCGCTTTGCTCGGTGCGTGTGGACTCTTTTCCGTCGGAAACTCCACCCCCCTTTGCTCTTCGGGTTTCCCCATGTCGCAGGCTTTTGCTGTTCCTTCCCCTTTGCTTCTGTTTTCCATCGTCGTTGTAATAGATCTCTGGTTTTTTCAAGTTTCCCATTCCCAGTTTTTAGTCCTTTTTTCTTTTTCTAGTTTCCCTGAACCCCCAAACCCCACGGTGTTTCCCCCCCCATCGGTGTTCTCCCGGTCTTTCCTCTTGTTTTTTTTTTGCTCGTTCCCCCAAAACCTACCCCTTTTTTGATCTCTGCATTCTTGGGTTTGGCCCCACCCCTTCCCCCTCTTTTGTGCGAGGGCACTTCCTTTTTTTTTTGCGGCCTGGGCGTTGCCCTGAAGGTATAGTTTTTCTTCACGTCTCAGGTTCGGTTACTTCTTTTCCTTCGTAGATGGGTCTTAGAACAAATTTTGTCCCCAGTTCCGATATTCCCCTGCGTTTCGATTTTTCTTTTTTTTTTTTGACGTCCCCCCAGGTACCCCCAAAAAATTGACCCTTTTCTTATTGCACAGGCTTCCTGTCTCTTCACTTTCCCTGCTCGTAGAATTTTTCCTTTGACCAATCGTTATTCTTCTTGTGTTTTTTGTCTTGTCCCCCCATGACCTGGTTCCCGTCCTTCCCCCCTTTCCGTTGACCAGAAAATTTTTTTTCCCCCTCCCTTCTTTCTTTTTCGCCACGATTCAAAAGCGTGTATGTCGATTTTTTTTATAAGTGCCACCCCCCCCCCCCCCCGCCAAACCAAGTGCATATTTTTCTTTTTCCTCCTTTTTTTCGAGAGTATGTGTCTCTTTTTCCCCCCCCCCCGATTGGAACAACGTTTTTCCCCTGCTCTTGCAAACTGGCCGTTTTCCTTCCTTTGCCCGAATTATCCCTTTTCTTCAAGTTCGAGGTGGTGGTGTGGGTCCCTTTTGACCGGTATGTCTCCCCGTTCCCCTCTCAGCGATTTGGTTCATTTTCTTCCTCTTCCGTGGATGCGGAGTGAAAGCGAATGTTCCTTTCTTTCCCTATGGCCGGTTGGTTGTTCTTTTTTTTGCTGCCCCGCCCGACCCCTGTTGCAAGATTTTTTTTGCTTTGTTCCCTGTCGTCTTTTGACTTTCAGGCAAGAGGTTTTTTTCGTGACCCATAATACTTTTCCCTTTTTCCTTTCCTGCCACTTGCGCAACCCCTCCCCTTCCCCTCCCTCCTGGCTATACCGTGCGCCAGTGGATTTGGGGTCCCCCTTCTTTTTCCCCCCCCCTCTGAGTTCCCCTACCGGGTTTTTTTCTTTCAGACCACTAGGGACACGTTTTCCCTGTCCCTCACCTTCTTTCACCCTTTTGGTTGTTTCCGGGCAGGAAACCTTCCAAAGAGCCTGAACATATCACCTGGGATTCCCTTAACCCCCCGTCGTTCGACTCATTTTCAGGAGACCTTTTTGTGGACATCCCGTGCCACCCCCTTCCCTTCCCCATCATAGGCCATCACGGATTCTCCCTGGTTTCCGCACTCCTCTGCTAAATCGTCTTCTGATGTCGTCCTATTCTCCTCAGTCCCCCCCTTTTCAGCGACTTTTTTTCTTCACGCCCCCCCGAGATTTGGAACGGTCCTTTCGACCGTTGGTGCCCTCTCACTTTTTCCTGAAGCTTTTTGTTATCGTTTTGAGGTCCCGGACCCCGGTTGTTCCTAACCCCAGTTAACCACTTTCACCCTTTCCCTTTGACTGTCCCCCTGGCGTTGACTCCCAACCTTTTTGAACCCCAGCGTCCTTTTGATTGTGGAGTTCCCCTGTTTGCCCTTTTTTACGGGACGTCGTTTGCCTGGACCGACACCCCACCTGATACCTTCGGATACCTTGGAACTTTTCGACCCTAGCACGGACTGCATTTCCGGTCTCCGCCCCTTTTACCCTCCTTCACCCCGGGACTTCTTTCCGTCTGCAGCGCGGGCGTCCTTCCCACAACTGAATTCCCCCCAGGCACGTAGGGCTTCCCCTTTGGTAGCCCGTCACCCCACACGCATTTTTGTTCCCGTTTGTAGGGCCCTTTTTGTCTCACTGTTAGCACCGGGTTTTCGCGTCCTTTATTTTCTGACGGTCCAACCGGAACGCTGTGATTTGGGGATCTTTTCTCCCTCAGTCATTCATCGTTGAGCGGGGCGAACACAGCCGAGGGGGCCAACTTTCCTACATCAGCAAGATGACGCCCTTCCATTGGCCGCCTTCCAGCTCCTCTCATTTTTGACACCGACTGCTTTTCGGGTCTCCTTTATCGTTCTCCTCTGACTCCCCCTTTTACCCAAATTAGTCTCCCCACCCCCTCGCTCCCTATTTTCTGTATGTTGTTCTGTTGCTCCTCTTTCCCTCCCGGGCGCCCCCTTCCCCCACAAGGTGCTCGACTCTTTTGTTGTGTTGCGGTAGCGTGCCCCCCCCCGTGGAACTTCATGCTCGTCCGCGTGCATTGAGTTGTCTCCGTGACTCCCCTTTTTAGTGTATAACTCCCTTCCTTCCTTTTGTCTTATTCGTCTCCCTCGCCGCTTGATCACCCCTATTCTTTACTCAACGTTGTGTCTCTCTGTTTTTCCCTTTAATTCGTCTGTTTCGTCTTTGTCATTGGGGGTCTTTGAAACGTTTTTCGTGGGCCGTCCACCCCCTTCCCTTTCAAGCTGCCCTTCCTGCCGAATGTTCTCTTATAGTATTCTCGGTCCGCCACGTTTCCTCTCGTATCTCGGCTTCGTCCCCCTGGCCCCTAGCTAGTCCGTTAGTTTTCCCGTAGAGATCTCTTTCATTTTTTTTTTTTTTATCGCCTTTCTCCGTCTTGTTCCACATTTGGAGCCCGACCGCTGGGCCGTTCAAGGCCCCCCCCAAATTTGACGCTCTGCTTTCCCATGGCCCGGACTTTTTTAAACCCCCCCTACAATTCCTGCTTGAGGGCGTTTCTCCCCCCCCCCCCCGTGGGGTTGGTGGTGGGGGGCTTGACTAAAACCTTCCCCCCCTTTTTTTTTTTCCCTCTTTTTCAGATGTTCTGCCTTTGTCGTCCCGGCTGCCTTCGATCCCCCCCCTTTTTTTTCCTTTCAACGGTCTCTCTGGTCCCCTTCTCTTTCTTTACTGGACCCCATTTAAATGGCATTTCCATTTACCCCTGTTTTATTCCCCCAGGTCGTGCGAACCACGTGGCGTCGGGCCCTCCTTCACAGTTCACTCCATATGTTCGCTCCTCTTTGAACCTTTCCCAGGTTCCTCCTTCTTTTCCTCCCCCCCCCTGGGGCCGCGCTAGTTTCTTTTCCAAACCTTCCCCTGTCTATGCCGCCTCCCACCCTCGTTTCCCCTTTCACTGGAAACTGTTTCGTTTGGCCCCCTTGTGCAAATGTCTCCCCCCCCCTCCTACCCAGCTTTGCTAAACTATTTGTCCTCGGGGAGAAAGTCGTTTCAATGACTGCTCTTCTTCTTTAACTCCCCTTTCTCTTGACTTCGAAGACCCTTGTCTAGGCCTGGTTCTTTTCCCCAACATTTTTCAAGAAACTCAATGAGCTGGTCTTCTGCAAACCCCAGAGTGCCCCCGCTGTCCCCTTTTCCTCCCTCCCCCTTGGATGGAACCGTTAGTTCCTCCTGAATCAAGGTGTGATATATATATTTTTCCCTTCAACCCCTACGTTGTTTTTGTTTTTTTCCTTTTCCCCGGAGTCTGCCGAGATTTTCTTCAGGGCCGTCCGAACTACAAGTTGTTTGGATTGACCCTCCGAGCTGTCTTGTTTACCTTGCGGGTTTTCTTCTTTCGCAGTCTGATTGTTGAATGAATTTTTTTTTCTTCCAACCACGTTGTGCTTCGAGTAATATCTCAACCCAAAATTTCCTTTTTCTAGAGCATCGTGGTCCTTACTACTAGGCCCCGGTCGGGAGTTGCCAGTCAATCTTCTTTATGTGAGTTTCAAAGTTTCTTTTTGATCTTTTATTTTGTTTCCCTTTTGTGGTGCCCACCCCGGACTCTTTTTTCGTGTTTTCATTTGTTTCTTTTTGAGGCCCATCTCTCTACCCCCCAATGTTCCGGACCGCGCCTTCGGCGCAGTGACTCCGTCGTTTTGCGTCCCCAAAAACCAACCAAAATGGTTCTTCTTTTTTGCCCACCTTTGTTCTGCAGGTAAGATTTGACGCGTTGCCGCTCCTGGAAAGTGCCAGTACCCGCATTGTCTTGGAAACGTTTTAGCACCCCTGAGGGTCCTCGGGTCCTTTCCCCCAAATTCGTCATTTTTCACCCGTTTTTTTTCCCGCCCAGCTAACCCCTTGATCACCACCCTCCTTTTTCTCCTTACACCCGATTTTTTACGCTTTTTCGACTTCGTTTCGGCCGAACCCCCCCCATGTATCCTCTTGGTTTTCAACCCTTGGTGCGTTCTCGTTGAGTGGACTGGCCACCCTTTGTCCCTGTTTTGGTTTGCCTTTCCTCCCTATGACGCGATTTCCAACTCTGACGTCGCCCGCTTCCTTTTTTTGGGTGGGCCATTCTTGCCTCATGTTTCCCTAGGTCCCCTTTTTCCCCCCTCTTACCCCAATTGATTACCACCCCCGGGATTTATCAGCAACCCTTCCCCCCCCCCCCCCCTAGGCGGGTTTTGGGGTCCCCCTTTTAAAGGCCTCCTGCACGATGAGTGCCCACCCTTCTTCTCAATCAACTGGGCTGCCCCCTTTGGAATCCTCGTCTCACCTTTTTCCTTCCTCGGGCAATGATTGGCCGCGGATAACTTTTTCGTTGTTTGCGCAGGACAAGCCTTTTCCGGCTCCTGTGTCAAACCTACATGGGCCCCCGCGACCTTCCACGCCGCTTTCACCCCTGTTTTTCGGTCCGCTTGGTTTTATTTTTCACGCTTCCCTGTGCCGTTCAACAAGCCTATTTTTTAATCCCGTCCTGTTCAAATCCCCGTGGACGTGAGGAAAATATGTCACTCCCCCCCAAGTCGTATATTTGTTCGGCCTTTTTAACCTTCTACCAAACGGACCCCCACTGGTGGGCCTCCTCTCTCCCCCCTATCCCCCCAAGAGTAAAGTGGGATCCACTTCTTTTGACTATCCCTTCTTCGCAGTCACGAAGTGGACCCATTTTCGTTTCGCTAGTTTCCTCCCTTCTTGTTTTGGTGGGCGCTCGGTGAGCGGTTTTCCCCCCCACGTATGCCCCGGGCCCGTTTTAGATCCCCGTACCTGCGTTCTGTGTTTGGTCAAGATCCCTTTTTTTTCGGAGCTGCCTTTTGAACCAGGAGCCCTAGGAGTTAGTTGGTCTTCTTCCCCTTCCTTATTTGAGTTTTCCCCCCGTCACTCGTTTTTTTGGGCTTTCGTTCGGACGTCATTTTTTTTTTTCCTATACAAAGGTTGCTTGGCGTTCGGGTCCGTACCCCCCACGCGCCCCACCCTGAAGCCGGGCCCCTCCAAATCCTTTTTTGGTTTCTTGATTGCCCCCTTCCCCCAAACAGTCCCACTCCCCAAGTCGGGGGTCGGTCTCTTCACGGAACGGAATCTGGCGGCGGTCAAAGGGCCGGGTTTTTCGCCCCACGGGTGCCGTGGCCAGCCTGCGGATACCTGGCTTTTTTTAATTTCCCACGGAACGTTTTCAGTTCGGGACAACCATTTCATCCTTTTCCCACGGTCTAGGGATTACCTTTGTCTCCCATTTTTGCCCAGGGGCCCTGTTTTTGGTGGAAGTCTCAGTACGGTAGCATTTGTTCGCTGGACAGTCCCCCCCCCACATATCCTACCTGCCCCACCCGCTGTTAACAGTTTTTTCAGCTTTTAGGGAGACCCACTTTCCTTTTTTATGGTTGACGACACCCCCCCCCTGTCCTAAGTTGACTGATCTCGGGCCCTCTAAATTTTCTAACCCGATTGTCCTTTTTGTGTCTGTCTGGCCGTTGGGTCCAGTTCTCGGATTCCTTTTTTTCGATTAGTTTAGGGATCCCGTTCAGTTTTGCGATCGAATTAGGCTCTTTCCCCATCTAACCTTCCTCCTTGTCTTTCTTGTGACTTCAGTTGTGAAGGGGTTAAAAAACCCCGGCTCCATACGCTTGTAGAGTTCCCCCCTTCCCCCTTGAGTTGTGTTCCCTCTGATCTTCCCTTTTTTTCGTCAGGACCCCCCTCGGATCTCCCGTTTGTTGGTTGAAAGCCCCTTTTCCTAGTTTGGATACTCCGTTTTTTTTTTTAGTTAACCTTCCCCCCCCCACCAAAACCGGCTTTTGGCCCCATAACTCCCGGCCTGTCCTTCTTTGTTTTTCTTTTGTTACCAACCAAACACCCCCAGCCCTTTACCGTATCGCTGTCTATAACGGGTTCCCCCCCACCCCCCCTGCCGCTCTTGCCTTTTCCAGTATAGTTTGGATTGCGTGTTCTAAGACCTTTTTTTTCTCCTCCTGAAGGTGAAATTCTTTCGCTCTTGTCGTCGAGTCCCAGTCCAGGTCCCCCCCCTGTTCCAAAGATTTTTTGCATCGCCGAGGGTTCAGCCAGTCACCCTCCCCCCCCCCCCCTTGTCATAGTAATGGTCCTTTCGCTTTCGGGCTCCGGTATTTTCGAGATTCCCTGTACACTTCAGCTGAGGATTTGGTAGGGTACCTTGACCCTTGTCCCCCCTCTTCCTCTCTTTCGTGGACCCTTTTTTTTTCTTTTTTTAACCGTTTTCGTGCGCAACGTTCTTTTTTTTCCCGGATTGCGAGTAGTACCTCTTTGTAGTACACCTGCCCAGCCCACAGCC
>Ga0179593_1551256_pt1 | contig 12821 bp, 18 predicted proteins | sample CZODoug2_1_08_16_FD_185931 | JGI IMG/M metagenome (GOLD analysis project Ga0179593, IMG submission 185931) | Vadose zone soil fungal communities from Angelo Coast Range Reserve, California, USA - CZODoug2_1_08_16fungal (PacBio error correction) | ecosystem: Environmental > Terrestrial > Soil >... | reverse complement strand
GAGCCAACTCCCCCTAAACTTGACTGTCCTGTGTCGATTTTTTTCCCTTTCACATGCTCTTGGGAACCATTTTCATCGTTCCCCCCTTATTCTTCGTAGGGTCTCCCCCCGTGACGCTTCTTTTTTTTGAGCTTTTCCCTAACCATTAGTTTAGAAATGTTTCGCCTTTTCCCAGTGATTTTTTTCTCCTAGTTAATAGCGTCCTTTTCCCTTTGCCCTTTTTTTACAATACCTGTAGTGCTTTTTTTCTTCAGGCCTACTATGGGTAAGGAGTTTTGGATATGGCGTCAAACCTTTTTCTCGGAATCGCCCTCATATTCAGTTCGCTTCCTCCCCTTCATCATTTAGGCCCCCTTCCCCGGGAAGTTTTTTTCCCTTGAATTATAGTCCTTCCCCTCCAGTATTCCTTGATATTTGCCACAAGGACTTCCCCTCCCCCCCCCATTGGAGGTCATCCCCTTCTTAGAGTTCTCCTTTTTGTTTTAAAACTTCTCCTCGCCAATTGAGTTTTCCCCCTTTTTCTAGTATTCCACACTGTCTTGAGTTTCTTCCTTACGCCTTGTTGGAGCTCCCTTTCTTTTTCCGGTCTCCCCCCCGCATTAGTTACTCCCCCGAATATTCTTCCTTCTTTTCCTGCCCTCCCCAGAAATTATAGAAATTATCCCTTCTTTACTGTGTTTTTCCCAACCACCGGCGAAGAAGGAAAACTTGTAGACTTCGTTTTCTTAACTTCATCATTCTTTTAAGCACTTCATGCCTCTTCTCCGAATGGTATTTGTGAACACTTCTTTTTCTTTTTCTCATAATAGTCGCTTTTATTGTTCGGGATTCTTCTCTCTTGCGATTTTCCTGGTTTTCAAGTTCCCTCCTCTTTCCCATTCCACTTACTGCCCCCCCTAACTTTTCCTCCTCATTGGAGCGGTTCCCCTCCAACCTGTCTCTGCAGAGCGTACTGTCTTTCCCCCCCCCTCCCCGGGAATGATTTTTTGGGGTGCCTTTTCAAGATTCTCCTTTCCCCCCTCATTCTGGAGGAGGTTTTTATTTAGCTTTTTTTAAGAGGAGACCCCTCAATTGTTTTGGGGCTTTGTTTTGTCGATTTCTCTGGGTTTCCGGATGAGTTATCGCCCTCCTCATTTTTTTCTCGGTCCTCCCCCTCTTCCCTTTCCTTCCCCTTTTTTTGAGAACTTCTTTAGGTGGCTCCGTTTCCCCGCTGGACTCGGGTTTCTGACTACGTTTTCCCCCCCCTCCCTTTCCCCTGCCCCTACTGAAATAAGTTCCTTTCGAGAAGTTTTTTTTTCGCACGTTCCCAACACAAGAATGTTTCCTCCAATCAGTTTGTTTACGTCCCCTGTTCCGGTTCCTTCCCCCGTCCCGGTCTTCCCTCTTTTTTACAAGCCTTTCCCCTCCAGGACTCTTTTTTTTTTTTAAGACCTTTTTCCGGGGGCTTCCCCTTTTTTCCCTTTATGGCTTCCCTAGACAGGGAATCTGGCAAATCACTTTGTCCTTACCCCTTCAAAGATTCCTCCCCCTCGTTGTAAACCTTCCCGGCCCTTCACTACCAGGTCCCACACCCCCCTTTTTTTTAACCTACCCCAATTGGATGGCTTGTACCGACTTTCATACGCTTTCCCAAGTCCCCCCATAAGAACCCTTCTCTTCAAAAGGCTTTACTCCGTAAAAATGCACTAAAGTCACTTCCTTTTGTCACCCCAAATTTTCGTGTCTTTGGTATCCCCCCCCCGGGGCTCTCGCGGTCCGTCATCTTGAAGAGATCGAGGCGTTCCAATAAAGCAAAAATACCCCCCCTTTCAGAAACCTTTTTTTTCCGAGAGACGTCCTCTTTTCCCTTTTCCCTTCTCTTTTCATACAGCCTCTTTTTCCCCTCCCTGACGAAAGTCCGCCAGCAGCGCCCCCTCCTTTCTTTTTCGTACTCATGATTTCCACCTGACTTTTTTCCTTCTTTTCGTCACACTTTTTTTAGTAACGGGTTCGGATGCTTTGATCTTATTCCTTTGAGGAGCTCCCTTCTCCTGACGTCTTCCTTTGTAGTAATTCCTTTCACTATTGGATCCCTTTTCCCCTCACTAGGAGGAGAGGCACAGGACATATCTTGTTTCCCCTCGAACCTTTTCCTTAGGCGTTTTTTTTGAAGGGGCCTCCTGGCCCGGAAACTGGCAGGTTTCCTTGTCCCCCCTTTCCGCCGTGTATTCGTCTCAGAGAATTTCTCTTACAGTCTTCGTGGAAAATTTCTCCCCCCCTTCTTGGACACTTCCCCTCCTTTCACTGGAAGAAGAAATGTTTTTCCAACCGATTTCTTATTGCTTTTTTCCTGAATTAAAGTTTTTTTTTACTTTCTTTCCGGGCCCCGACCAATGGGCAGCACCAGGGAAGCCCCCCCTTTTCTTCAAGAACCCCCTTAATTTTGGACGGTTCCCCTTCCCCCTCGGCCTTTTTTTTTTTTTCCCAAGCCACCCCTCTCCCCCAGAGTAAAGTCTGATTTTTCACGGGTCGTTTTTCGACCCCCCCCTCTCTTCCAACCTTCTCTCTTAGTTCTAAAGGCCTCCTTTTTCCTCCCCATTATCCCCCCCCTCTTCCGAAATGGGCCGGCGCCGCTTCTTCGCACTTTTCTCCCATCAATCCCTCTTATGATTTTTTTTATTCTTTCCCCCCTCCCTAGAAAACTTTCTTTTTTCCCGGTCCCCGAGGATAACCAGAAATCCGCAAAAACCCTTTCTTCCATATCCCCACCTTCTTTTTGATTTCTTTTTCTTTCGTTCACTTTTTGACAAACCCTTTGCTCCAACGCCCCCTCTCCTAAAGAACTTCCCAAGAAATGAATACATTCTTGTTTAAGGCAAACTTCCTGATGAGCCCTTCTCCCAAACGTTCCTTCCCTTAGAGTGCTTTTCTCTTCCCTTTCTCCTCCTCCCCATGAGGATCGTACCCTTTTTTTCTTTTCTCTCGACACGTTCCCCTCTGTTTAAACTGAACTTTTTCCCCCCCCCTTCCCCTTATTTTCTACCCAGAGCCTTCCTCCCTCAAAAACCTCTATGAGGAGAATTCCGCGTGGAACGTCAGTGGCCTCAAGACTGGCCCTTCTCAATGTTTCTATCCCCCCCCTTCAGTATGATTTTTCAGTGCGACTCAATCCTCGATTTTGGATGCCCGCATGTTTTTAACCCCTGCCACCCTTTCAATTACGCTCTCTTTTATCGGTCTGCGCTTTTTCCCTTCTGTATTCCTTCCCCCGACCCTGAAGTTTCCCTTTTTCTCTCGCCTTGTTCTCCCAGAAAGTCTGCACGAGCACAGTATGCCTATCCTCTCCTTTTCTGCGACGTTCTCCCTCTTCCTCTGGCCTCGGACTCCCCCCCCTCGACGCTCGCTTTCTTATGAATTACGTTGAGAAAAGTTGCTGCTTTTCGTGCGGCCTGGTTAACTGGTCCCCTCTTTTCGTTACTACGGAAACGCCAGAACCTTCCCCTTGGAATGGAAGGCCCTTTCCCCCAGCATCATGAATTGATCAGATCTTTTTTTTTTTTTTCTTTTCCCTTGATTTTTTCCTGCAGCTTTTCACCGCTCGGACCGAGTGTTAGATCCGCTTTTAGTTGAGCATTTTTCCTCCCACCCCCTTGATCTAACTGCCAATTTAAGAAATGCCCCATCCCCGGGCGTCGAACCTTTTTTCCCCCCAGGGCCCCTCCCCTCTCGAACAGATCCCCAGAGCCTTGTCCCCTAGTCAGAACAGGTTCACCACTTCTTTTTGGACGCCCCTCTCCCCCCCCTTGAACTTTCCCCCCCCCCCCCCTTCAACCAAACAAAAACTTCTTTCCTCTCTTTTAATCCCTTTTGTTTTTGAGAGACGATCCGGTTCCAATAAGACCCTTTCCAAGTTGAATAGCCTTTTCCTAAGCCCTGCGGAGTTCCTCACCACTGTTAGCATCCCCGGTCCCTATTCTAGTGATCAGGTGTTATTTACGCTTTCTTTCGCTTCTCAATGTGCGCAGTGTAGCTTCCCCCACTGATTTTAAGCTCCCCCCTCTTCAATTGCGCCTTTTTTCCTCCGGGTTTAGCTTGCAACTAACCTTCCGGCTTTTTCCCTCCCCCGCCTTGACGTTTTGCGTGCCCCCCGCACATCGTTTCTTAGCTTTCCGTAAGTACCCTTTCCTTCTTTCCATTCCCATTTCGTTTCGTTTTCCCCCTGGCCGGTCCTCCCTCTTAGGCTTCCTAAAGGGTTTTCCCCCAATTGTCTTCCTTGCATCTAGTAGATCTTTTCCCCTTTTTTCGCAGCCGCGTTGTTAAAACCCGGTCTTCTTTTTTAAATGACCCCCCCTTTTGTTTTCCTATTGAGCGTTTTTTTCCTGGCTTGCCCCGTTTTCGATAAAACACCGGTTAGAATTATTTCGTTTTCTTTTTCTTTTCCAAGAATTCTTCTTTTTCTAGACAACATTCGCAATTAAGGTTTCATTTTTTTTCATTGGCCTGTCCCTTCGTGAGGACCCCTGGCCAGGAAATCTCCTCCTCGTATTTTTTTTTCTGTCTCGGAGATTTTGCAGTTTTTTTTCTGCCCCTCACCCCTTCGCTTTTAATAAGCGGCAATGTTTTTTTTTTTATCTGTTTTAAGACGTTCCTTCCCGACTCACCCCCCTCAGCTCCTCACATCCTTTCCTCCCGTGACGTTTTGATACTTCCCTGGATATCGTTTTTTTTACGGGTCGTGTCTTAACAGAGTGGTTCTTTTCTTCACCTTTTTGGAAATCTGAAGGGATTTTGTTATTGTTTCTTTTTTTTTTAAGCTTTTCCTTTTTTTTTTCCGTTGAGGTTTCCTTTCCCCTAGTTTTTTCGGCCGCGGTCAGACCAATCCCAGCCATTTTTTTTTTTTTCTTTTTCTTTGTACCTTCTTTTTCTTCTTGATTCCCTTCCCTCTCTTTTTCTATGATTTCCCCCCTTTCACCTACAGCCCCGGGCAGTGTCCTCCCCCTTTTTCCTGCCAACTCGTTTTTCTTGAGGTTTCAGAGCGACTCGTGTTAATGTACTCTTTTTTAAACTTTGTCCCTACCCCCTCCAGTAAAAATTTCTAGTTGAGTTTCCCAAGCCTCTGTTCAGAACCCCTTCTTCAATTAACGCTTATTAGGTTTCCCCCACTCTTTTTTCCCTAAATTTTTCCCCTGACCACTACATCCTTCCCCTTCATGTGATTGCCTCTCCTTCAGTTGAGGACATTTTTTTTCCCTGCGACAGGATGGAAATTCCGTATGACGAAATAAAATAGTTTCCAAAGGTCTGTTTTAGTGTCAACTTTTTGGGCCCCTTTTTTACTCCCCGAAGCCCACACTAGAGCTTTTATTCCTCACACCTTTGCTAGGAAAAGAGGCCGCGACCCTCATTTCTTTTTCGACAACCCGTCTCTTTCCTTTCCGCTTCACCCTACTCCTCCCCTGACAACCTATTCCCTCATCCCCCCCCCCCTTTTATGTTACCCTACCCACCCCGCGTCAATCTTCCTCTCCCTTCTCCTCCCACCTCCTCTACCACCCCTAACTACTCCTTTCCTCACCCTTCATCCCCTCCTCAAAACCCTCTCCCACCTTCCCCCCCTCTCTCCTCGTCCTCTTTTTATCTCCCCACCCCTCTCTGACCCTCCCCTTCCCCCACTTCCCCAAACTCTTTCTCCTACTACCCCCCTCTCTCCTAATCTGTCCTCTCACTCTTCCCTTTAAACCCCCCCATCCCTTTCCTCAACCACCACCCCGGTCCCTCCCCTCCTCCTTCTTCTGCCTGGTAACCCTTTTCCTGAAGAGTTCCCATTAACCCACCCTTTTTTCCTTCTTTCCTGTTAGCTTTTCCTCAACGCTTGCAGCATTCTTTGGTTTTCTTGTGGTCAAAAAGCCCCCCAATAAACCTTCCTCCACAAATGCCCGCGATCCTGTATACTTCCTCCGGCCCTTCAGACTCCTTCCTCTTGAACAGCTCTCCCCGCGAGGAAATTCCTCTTGCAGAGGTGCCCCCTTCTCCCTAATTCATGTTGAAGTCCTTTTTGGTGTTGTTTGAGATTTCTTTCCAGCCCGACTGTGTACTTTTTTTTGTCGTGATAAACGTTCGTCGTCCACCCCGGCTTGAATGGGAACCTTCGGGGATTCCTTGTGGTCGTCCTATTGTTTCGTTTTTGTGATTCCTTTTTCATAGGTTTCCCCAAGTTTTAGTCTCCTCCTCATCGTGAGTAATCCCTCCCCCCTTTTCCCCACTAAGATTTTTTTTGAAATTTTCCCGGATTCCTGAAGAATCCAGAAGTTTCCCTAGGATGGTTTTAAGAGAATTCAGGATTGGACATTTTTTTTTCATACCTGTAGGCCCCTGTTACCCTTTGAACGACTCTCTTTCCGGCCTTCCGCCTTTTCCTTTTCCTTTAAAGTTTTCTTTTCGAGGGCCCCAATGGCAGCCCCTTTCCTCCCAAGAATGGTCTCTCCCCCTTTTGCCGATGAATTCGACTAGGGTTCCTTGGCGTTTCTTTTGTTGTTTTCCCTATAAGCTCCTCTAGCAGTACCTTTATGAGTTTGGACTTTCTTGTTTCGGAGAATCGAGACCCCCCCCCTTTCTTCCGATTAGTCTTTTCCAGGAGACTCTTTTCCCAGCACTCAACGATTCCTTTTAAAGTTCTGCCTCCCCCAGTTACCCTCAGTTTTTTTTCCCGATGATTCCTGACATAGGATTTGTCCATTTTTCCCTTCCGGACCCAATCGCCCTTCTCCCCCAACCCCGCTCTGGAGTCGACTGGCACCCCCTCCTCCCTTTACAACGCAGCCGCGACATGACGTAACCCCATTCTTTCTTCCTGCAACCTTTCCCTATGAAGCTTTCAGTGACCCCCCTTTTTCCCCCCAGGCGGCTTGTCTAAAGTTTTGCCTTAGCAGGAGTCTTTTTTTTTTCCCTCTTTTTTTCGTTTTTTCCCTTCATGTTCTCGATTCTACTGAGGCCTTCGGAAAACGTTTCCCCCTCCCTTTTAAGAAGCTTCCAGCCCTCACCATCACCGCATATGATGTCTCCGCCCTGGATCCCTTGCACTCCTCTTCCGAAATACGCCGTGATGAATTCCCCCCTCCCGGCAGTTGCTCCCCTCGACCATAAGTGCTGGGATCTTTTGTGCATCCCCCTTCCCCTTTTTTCCCCATTAAGCTGGTACCAGTAAATTTTCTTCCCTTTTTTTCATGCTCTTCTTATGTATTCCTTCCCTTCCTACGAATGCCAACGGTTGGCTTTTCCCTGCCAAACGCCGCAAGTCGCCCCCTTTCTCCTCCCCCCTCGGATGACTCTGGGTTTTTTTTTCTTTTACCCAGGATTCCTTCTTTCTTTTCCCAGGAATTTTTCCCCCAGTGCTTCTTTAACACAAAGCGGCGTCACAATCCCGACTTTCTCATGCATGGGTAGTCCTTCCTTTTTCTTTTTTTCTTTTTATCGCTCGATTTTTCAAGGACTCTTCCTATTACACCACCCCCCTCCTGAATCCAGGTGCCCCCCAAAGAACTTTTCCTTTGAGAAGCTCCCCCTTCATGAATTTTTTTGATCAGATTTTTTTTTTTCATTCGATTCTTTTTCCCCATCAGTACAAAAATTCTTTTTTCCCTGCATGCCAGGACCTTTACTACGAGTGGTTCTTCTCCTGATACCCACTCAGCTCGTCAAAAGTGCTTTCCTTTTTCTGTGACCCCTTCCTCAAACTTTTTCGCGAACCGGGTCCCCCAGGTACCCCCCGGGCTCCTCCCCTAGCGAAATCTTTCTAAGAAAACGTTCTTTTTCCAACGACTGTCACCTGGTTTCCACACACCCCTCATGATCTTTTTCTCCACATCGACCCCTCTCAAATTTTTTAATTAAAATGTTTTCTGGACCCTTTTCACCCACGCCTGTGTGTTGTGAGGCTTTTCCTCCCCCCTTTCCCCAACGCAAACTTTTCATTGGAACCACTTTCCCCCCCTGTTAGTTTGAGGGCCCCACAGAACTTCTTCTTTTTGTTTTAAAAACTAGGGAATACTAGTGTCTTTTAGGGTGGTTCTTTGAGGTTATCCCTGTTAGTTACGGTTAGTTCCCTTCGGTATTTACCCATTCTTGAAGAGGGGACGCAGTCCGCGCAAATCGTCCCTACTTAGGAGCCCTCATGGGGGAAATACGGGTCTTCCGCTCCTTCCCCCTTCTTCCCAAACCCCTCCGGTCCTCATTCCCTCCCTCCTCCGCACAACTCACCCTTCCTCCATCCGACCTTCACCGCCATACTCCACACGTTTCGATCCCCCGCGCGCCCTTCTTCTCCCGCCTCCTTTTCCTGGTCGCCTTCATGCGTCACCAACTCCCCCCCCCCCACTCGCCCTTACCCACCTCTCACCCCCCTTAGATTCCAAAATCCCTCCCCCTAATGCCTATTCCCCCAACCCCCCCTTTTCCCTTTTCATTCCCGTGCCCTCCACCTTCTCAAGAATTCTTGCTACTTCCCCTGCCCGTCATTTCTATTTGTGTCCGTTCGGTGCTATTTTCTACTCTTTTATGCATAGATTTTCCGCTTGAACCCCCCCCCCCCCCCTTTATTGTTTCCCAGTAGGTTTTTCTTCCCTCTTCCGTTCCTATGATCTCGTCATCATTCTAAGGAACTCCCAACTGGTTCTCCCTTTCGTAGTAGCGTTTCTCCCCCCCAGGAGAATCTTTTCCCTCCTCTCCCGGACTACTCCCTTTAGTGAGAATTCTTTTTTTGGCCGCTGGCTTTCGATTCCACCCGGTTTCGACCCTTCATCTTTCCTTCTAAATACAGTTTTTCTTCGCAAGACCCTTTTTCGCCATCTTTCCTTCCTTAAGTTGATGCTCCTAATGGTTCCCCATGGTAGGCTTTCTTATTTCTCGTTTCCAAATTTCAGAGGAACTTCAGGGTTTTGCTCTCCTCCCTTAGTTCCCTCATCTTGCCCCGTAGAGTTTCTCTCGGCCTTTTTCGTTTCTTGATCTTTCTTGTAGATGGTCCTCCTCCCCAGGTCACAGCCTTCCTTCCTAACTTCGAGAATTCTTCCCCCTAAAAGAGTGCCCTTTTTACATAATTTTTCCTTCAAATGTTATATTCAGCAAGAGAATTGTAGTCCACTTCCCCGATCTTTAATTACATGTGTTCCCCTCTTTTTCTTAGAATTTTGACTATGATTTTTTACTTGTCTGTAGTGCCATGTTGCCTGTGCCATCCCAGCTTCCCCATAAAAGCATCTGGGCGATTGTTTCTTCTTTATTTTCGCAATGGCCCTCCTGCAGTTTTCTATTTTCTCAAGAATAGTACCTGCCCTTCCATTGATTTTTGGCTCAACTCGATTTGGTGTGCGTCAGTTAATTTCAAGCTTCTCTAAGGGTTTCTTGAATACCCCCTCTAGAATAGGGTTATCCCGATCTCGCACTGCCCCACCTGAGACCACTCTTCGGCTTCTTGGCCCCCCCTTTCAAGGCCTCAATTTTCCCCCCCCCCCCTTCTTTTTTCCCAGTCTCTTCATGGACCCTGGTCTTCTTTCCTTGGTTTTCCATTTTTTATATTCTCAGAGCCCTTGCTTATCAACTGCAAATCAATCTTCCGTTTTCAAGGTCTTTTCCTTCCCTTGCGGTTTCAAAGACTCTATTAAACCTGACGGTCTCAGGCATCCTTGAAATCCCTAAGCCCCCCTAGCCCCCCCTTTTTGGATTCCTCAATTTTCGGATCCCTTTTTTTCCCCGGTGTTTCTTTACACACCCAGAAAATGAGGGTTTCTTCAGCCCCCCAACCCGGATTTCCTCCCCCTTTCTTCCGTCTAATTTTCCTCGTTTCGGACCAATACGATAACCCTTAACCCTTCCCCCCCCCCCCCAATAGTACTTTCCTAGAATACTGAGACGAACTTCCCCCCCCCTTCGAGATGTCCTTTTTCTTTCTTGATTTCAGATATCTCTTCAGTTTTTTTTGAGTACCCTTGATTTCTATGAGGTTCCCCCTAACGTTTTCTTCCCTTCTTCTGAAGGAGAGGAGCTTTTTTTTTGCTTCGGAAGTTTCCCTTGATTCTTTCAGACAAGTCCCGCGCCCCTATATAGGCCAGGCCACAATCCGGCAGCCCCCCCCAGCTTATGGGGTTTGAACTTTCCCTTTTTTGGAAGTGCAGTTCTTTCCCCTCCCTTCGGTTTTGAGAGTTAGTGCGCTCTTTCCCTCTTAATTTTTTTCTCTAACCTCTGAGGCAAAACGTATCATTTTTCTGGCAATCCCCCCCCTTTGGACTTTTCTTTATTTTGCTAAGGCTTCGCGGAACCCCTTAAAGCCGACCCCCTCTGCAAAGGACTGCAAAAGAATGGTCTTCCCAATAACCTTTTTTTTTTCCCCCCCCGGTTCTTTCTTTTACGGTTTCTCCCCCAAAGATATTTCCTTTCCCGTTAGGGAGTACTTTAAACCAGTTTCTTTCACCCAGTGCTCCCCCCCCTTCTTCTTAATTTTCTTTTTCCTTTTCCTCAGTGTCTTGTATCATTTTTCTTTTTTCATGAAAGCCCCCCCCCCAGAGTCTCCCGGCGTTCACCCCTGGTGAGCCCTCCTCTCCTTAACCTTCTTCATGAACAAATGTGTTTACAGGCGTAGTTCCCCCCCCCCGCCAACCTTCTCCCTTCCGCCATTTTTCATGGCTGTGCTTTCCGCTCAAAGCACCCTTTCCCCCCTTGAGAACGCCAGAAATTCGAATACCAGTAGTTTTTTTTTCGGCTCCCCCTTATCGCCTGGCTTCCTTTACAAACTGCTTTTGATGAACGATTTTTCCCCCCGTTTTGCCGCGTTCCTCTCTCCCAATGAGATCGCTTCGTTTTTATGGTTGTTTTTTTTCGAGCGCTTTTTCGTCGGAACTGCCCCTCCCCTTTTTCATTCCCCCCCTCCAAAGAGAATATCCCCCCCTCAAAATCCCCTTCCTCCCCTTTTGAGTGCGAAAATATAGGTGTAACGTCCTTTCTTACGACCCTACAGGAACTTTTTCCCCCGAAGCGTTTGATCTCAGTTCATTTTAATAGACTACCTCTCCCTTCAGTGCCTTTTTTTTCAGGTTGCGAAAGGGAAGTACCCATGAAGGTTCCTTTTCCCGCGACAGTTTTTGCCTCCTTTTGACAGAGACCCTTTTTTCCTTCCCTGAGACTCCCTCCCGTCGGAACGGTTTTTATCTGACCCGTGCCCCTCCAGCGCCTTCCTTATTCGTAATCCTTCTTTTTTTTGTACTTCCCCTTCTTACCCGGCGACTTTCTTCTTTTTTTAACCACCCATCGGCTGCAATACGATCGACGCGTTCCTATATGACCCTCCCCTTTTTCTTGCGGTCATGCTCGTTTTGGCTTCGCGTTAAGGTCCTACTCTTGTTCATCACCCCCAGCGGCCCTTGAAATTTCCCCCTGGACGTCACACGAAAATGGGATGAAGGATAGGAACTCCAATTCCGATTCTCCAGAGAAAGCTTTCCCCCTCTTTCCCTTGAAGTCCTTCCCGAAGTCCTTCTTTTTTCTATCCTCCCCCTTCCCCCGTTCCAATTATCCAGGTTAACGGCAGCTGAAGTGTAGTTCCAACACGTCCTCTCTTTTTCCCCCCCCTTGCTACCCCTTTCCCCAAGTGTTCCCTCCTAGAGATCCCCTTTCCCCCCGGAAGAATTTCCCCCAAAAAAAGGCCTTCTTTTTGTGCCGGCGAGTCAATCTCCACACTTCCCCCCCCCCAATTAAACTCCTTTATCTCGATCTTCTTTTTTTGTTGTTGTCTCTCTTTTTCCCCCTTGAACCGGTCCCGCCCTTTAAAGACCCCCCCCCAAACCCCCCCCTTCCCCTATGTGTTCGGTTCGAGCAGGAACACATATTCCGGTTGTCTGTGACCCTTTTTTTTCGTGGAGTCTTCTTTCGGGAGCCTCTAACCCTTTCCATGTAGCCCCTTTTTTTTCCTGTTCTGTTTTAAAAGTTTCCCGTTTTTTCCTCAGTACTTTCTCTTAGCGAAGGGGTTAGATGACGTCATCTCCCGCCTTTCCCTCGAACTTTCCGGAGATCCGGAGCCCCCTTCAGGCGAATCGTCCCCGAGGTTCTCAATACCTTTCTTCCTTGTTGATAGTACCTGACCTTTCAGTAGTGGTATTTTCCTTTTCTTTCTCTGGTTTGAACTTTCCACTTTACAGGTCCCTTTTTTGAACGGAATTCCCCTTACTGAGTTAGACTTTCTGCTGTGGGGTACCCCCTCGGAACTTCGCCTTTCTCCCTTCCCCCTGTGACGATACCAGGCTTGATTTCGCATCTTTGTTCCTCTTTTTTCTCCTTTCGTGTCCCACCCGGGTCCACTCCCTTCCCTTCGTTCGAAGGCTTCCCCCTACATGTAGCTGGCCCCTTCCTACAAGAAACTTTCTTACTTCAGTGTCCTTTCTTTTTGTCCAAAAATGAACTGGCCCATTCAATGATGGCGGGACTTTTTTTTCCCTGACGCGTGCTCGGAATCCTCCCTAGGTCTTCGGCTGAAGACCCTTTTGTCAAGTACTCTTTCCTTTACACTTTTTTTTTTCCAATAATGGAGGGGATTTTGCCCGGGTTCGTCTTTTTTGTCGCGTTCCAACTGCCTTCAACTGGGCCCTCCCTTTTCCCTCCCTCCCCGTTCCAATAGCCTTCCTTTTGCTTTTTGGCTGAGAAGTAGACTTTTTTTCTATTCAGAAGCGCTTTTCTTGTTGTAGTGAACCCCTCCCTTGTGAATGATCTCGAACTTGGCATTTTGTCCTTGCTCGAAGGAACTTCTTCCTTTTGCGATTGTTCTTCATTTTTTCGGCGCGGAGTTTCTTTTTTGACGGAAC
>Ga0179593_1497883_pt1 | contig 12821 bp, 19 predicted proteins | sample CZODoug2_1_08_16_FD_185931 | JGI IMG/M metagenome (GOLD analysis project Ga0179593, IMG submission 185931) | Vadose zone soil fungal communities from Angelo Coast Range Reserve, California, USA - CZODoug2_1_08_16fungal (PacBio error correction) | ecosystem: Environmental > Terrestrial > Soil >... | reverse complement strand
GGATTCCTTTCTTTTTCTTCAGCAATTGAGGGTTCGTTTACCGTCTTTTCTCTGGAGTCGCTTTTCCCCTTCATTACCGGGTTAGAATACGAGATTACTCCCTTGGAGGGACCGGCGGCGTTCCTTTGAATTGACAAAGGTTCTCCCCTTTTTCCAAGGGAGAGGTTCTCCCCTCAGTATTTAATCTGCCTGAACCATTTCCTAGAATGGACTCACAGCGATCTCACAATTTTCCTTTTTTTAACGGATGATAGAAAAAGGCTTATCCCCTTGCTGGTTCCCCTTTTGAAAGGGACGAACCAACTTTTTTCACTGATAGACTTTCTTCATATCTCTCGTCGCGGGCGCGTTTTTGTTCTCCTTTGATGGAGTGGCCAGGCGCGCCCATCGCTGGTCTTCCGTCAGCACCTGTTCCTCTCCCCCCGAGCCGCCCTTTCCTTAAGCAGTGAGGCTCAGACCCCATTCATTTCTTCTTATGTCCTTGCGGGTCCTCATCAGGATGGTGACGCTGCGCCTGTTGAGACGTATTGCTGCTGGAACTTGTGGAGGCACCTTTATTTCCAGGCCCCTTTTTGCCCCAAAGCGGCTCTACCCAAGTTCTTTCCGAGACTTGTTGGGTGGAAGCAGGTTTTCTTCCCTACCGACACGACTCTTTTCCAGCGCCGTTTTTTTGGCGAAATCCAGTTGGTCGTTTCCCCTTTCTACCGTGGTCCAAGGTTGCGTCATCCTTTCCAGCCTAACAGGATGAGAGGGGATCTGCCGGCAACCCCCTCGGCCCCGCCCCCCCTTTCGACCACCGTTCGACTTTGCTCGCCCTTTCGCCCACGACGAGACGCTGGGGCAGGCCTGAAGCTCCGTTTTTTTTTTTTTTTTTTCGGAAAGTTTTCCTCTCGTTGTTCACTTTTCTTTGTGGACCCTTTCTCTTAACGATGACCCCGGCTACGAAGGCGCCTCCTGCGGCAGGATCTTTTTTGATGACTTCTCGACATTGGGCTTCCCGGGTAAGTCCCGGCACCTCTCCTTTTTCGTTCACCCCTTTTTTCTCCCCCTTGCGTGGGATTGCCGCTTTGATTCTTTCGCGGTCGGCCGCACGAAAATCGACCCCCCTTCTTCCCCTCGGGGCGGCAACCCTCCCCATTTATCCCCCTCTTTTGAGCGGCAGGCCAGCTTCTCACTGAGCACTTTCTTCTGCAATGTATTGTGGAGCGCCTTTCAATGTCGTCAACACTTCAAGGCTGCGATCGACCAGGGATCCTTTCCTGCGCGATCCTTCTTTGTTCATTCCCTTCCTTCTCCCGCTCATTATCCTTTGTCCCCACCACCCCAAAAAGCGCTGCTGCACCTCCCACGCGAGGTCGGGGTGGACAGGCCTCTCTCAACAGCCTATCGGACCACCGTCTTTTTTCCTCTCCTTTTCCCGTGACTCTTCGATTTGACGCTGTGTACATCAGGCCTTTCTTAACTCCTTCTGAGGTTCCCCATTTCGCTGACATTCGATCCCGATGGCTTCCCTCCCCAGAGGTGTGCCAGGGGCTTGTACTCACTTTTTTTTTACTTCCCCCTCTCCCGTCGTACCACGCATTGTCTCTAAAAACGTTTCCTTCGGACCGAGGCGTGGTTGCGACGCCCTTTCTCCTCCTGTCGAGCACGTTTTCCTTGCACCCCATTAACGACATTAGCGTTTTCTTCGTATTTTTTTTCCTTCTGGGACAGCCACAATCCCTTTGAGTTGCCAAAGATCTTCGTCCTGCGTTCTGATTCGTTTCGGCTCATCCTCTTCTACCGCGAGTTGATCCGACTCATAACTTTTCTCCCTAACTACTATTAATCCGACTTCTTTTCCCGGGCTGCCGCGGGATCCTCCCCTTCCAGTTCTTTCGATTCCTTTTTTTTTTGCGGAAGCCCCCTCTTACGATTTTCTTTTTTCCCAAAGCAGCCCATGTTTTCCTTTTCCCGCTCTCTATCAATCCTGCTCAATCACCCAGATCTATGTCGCGGCCTCAGCAACAATGGCCCTCTCTTTTCCCTTTCCTTTATTATGTTTCTTTCCTCTTTTTTTGCTGGTTCCCCCCCCCTTTTTGTGTTGTTGGAGAGTCCGAGATTTCCTTTTTCATTTCACACAGCAATTGACCGCTCGTCTTCTGAAGGCCACGGCGACATATCTTGTCGAATTGCTTGATCTTCTTTCTCTCTCCGATGAAAATTCCCCGAACAATCGTAAGGCGGGTTTGGATCCACCCCTTTTCCCTCATCGAACGAACTTTTTTTTGGCGGGATCCCGGCGGCAGCCTTTCTCCCCGATCGGCCTTGGTTTCACCCTTTTTACGGTCACGCACCCAGTTCTTAAGTCTTCATTTGCCGGGCGCCTCTTCGTAGGCTTCGCTTCAACCCCCGGAATTCCTTTCCTTTTGTGCAACAACGCACTCCTGCCATCCTTATCATCGTTGCAAACTAATGACGAACTCCACCCCTCCTTCGTTGACATTGTCCAGAAGATCTATTTCGGCCGTTCTCGGCGCACCACGTTTCTTTACGCGCATTTCCCTCAAGCTGGCGTTTTCTTTTTTTTTGGATTTGCAAGTCTTTGACAACTCCGTTCGAACGCCATCTTTCCCCTTCCTTTTCCTGCAGACTTGCAGAAGATTCCGCTGCAGGAGTTCATCGAATTTCCATGCCGGTTTGACCTTCCGCCAAACAGAGTAATCGTCCTATTTGGTCCTTCGGGTCCCCCTTCCAGATTCAAGAGGACTCGCGGTCCCTGGTAAGATTGCTTTCCGCAGCCGGCAAACCAGACGCTGGTGGCGCTTGAAGAAGCGCCCCTTTCTTCCCCCAGGTGGTGTCTCCTGATGGGTTTATTTATCCGCATTCCCTTTTTTCTTCCTCCAGGCCTTTATAGGCGGCGATCCTCTTGCGCCGATGATCCCTGGTCTCTCTCTTGTGCACTGTGGTGTCTTTTTCTTTCTAGGGCTTTTGACGAGGGTTTGTCATCGATCCTTTGGTGTAATACGATAGGCCCCGGGCAGTGCCCGCCCGTCCTAAAGCTCTCCTTCTTTTAATCTCGAGATTCCTTCAGAGCCTCGGGGCCGCCGCTTCCCCGGCTTTTCGCGCCGCCGCAGAGCATTCTAAAACCCAAGCCCCGAGTGTTCCTTTTTTTCCCGTGTCCCCGTTTAGTTTTTACTGACACGGTTACTCCTTTGATCGTAAGCAAGCCCACCCTTCCATCCCAACAGCCGACTCTTAGGCGACCCCTTGCAATTTTCCCCAGTGCGGTTCCTTTTAATACCGACCGGGTCCCCTCGGCGGCAAGTCGATTCCCCGTGCTTTAGCCATCCTTGCTTCCTTCCAGGAAGCTGCCCCCCTCCCCCTTTTTCCTGCAAAACCCCCCCGGATAAGTTCTTAGCCTGACCCGCAGGTCCGCCGGGCCAAGTAAGGGTGCCTTCTCCTTGCGCAGCCGTTTACTTCCCCTTCTTTTCCTCCTCTCCCGGTGAGAACTCCCTTTAGCCACACAAACGACCTCTGTGATCCAGTGGTTCCCCCCCCCCCAGAACTTTATTTTTTTGTATCATCGCCCATCCACCAGCAGACAAGCTCCGAGAAGATTTTCTCATTCTTAGCCCTCTTCTGCCGCCCAAAAGTCATCTCTTTTCCCTGCTGGCTCCTTCCTCTGATCAAAATCTTCCGGCAATGACATCAAGCCTTTTGCTTTCCATAATTCGGGATGTTTTCTTTTCCTTCCAGGTCCCGTGACATCAATTTCAGTCTCTGTCTTTCTTGTTTTTAATGCATACGCACTTTTCTTTTTGGCCACGACAGGGTCTGCGACGCAAAACCCCCCAACTTTTCCTTCCCTGAGAGAGCTTTAGCGCGCACCCCTTCACGAGTTTCCTCTACGGGAACGGATACCGATCCTCAGTTTGAACCTCAAGGTTCTCCCGGTGGGCGAGGAGGGCTTAACGAATCCTTTCTTCAATGTTTCATGGTTGTCGCCCCCACTTCCCCTCTTTATTGCTACTTTTGTGTCATTTCCGACGGCGTTCGGAACGCGCTTTTCGCTGGATTGCGGCTGGGATTTCCCACTTTTTTTTCAATTAACTTTCTCCCCCCCGTCCCTCAGACGTTATCCCAGTGGTCTCCCCCTTCTACCCGGTCATTTCCCCTTCGAAGGCGCGATGCCGCATCGAGAGCTGTCTCCGCCCCTCCTCCTTCCTGCCTTTGCAGCCGGACCGGTTTTCCCCCCCTCATCTATCTCTTTTTTCTCTTAGGATTTGCAGTCGTCATTTCCCCTCCCTGGCTGATTTTCCCTCCCCCCTTTTTTTTTTCCTTCGCGGTGCGCGGTCGCCCCGCGGCGCTCTTTGAACATGAACGGTTCGCATTACTCAGATGACGCTTCTTGAGGTCCTTCTCTTGTAATTGAACAACCGGGTGGAATCCCTAATCCTTTCCTCTGCGGCGCTTTCGTCGTCTCGGCACAGACGTAATCACTATCTGCCCGGTGAAGACTTAATCTCCCTTTCTTCGCACATTCTTCCTGTCGTGTCGTTTTCACTGCTTCAGCTCCCTCGGCTTCTAACCTTTTTGCCGTCGTTATCGTGCACCTTTCTTGACACCGTAGCGTTTCTTTGCTTTTCGTACGTCTTCAGGAGATCTCCTTTCGCGTTGGAGAGTTCTTTTCGTGGCAAGCGGCGCCCCTGCTCGGCCTCCTTGGTCACGATCATCTCCGCTTTTGTAGAGGTGGATGCTCGGATACGGAAGGCACCCTGTGAGGTTAAATCAGTTCTTCATGCCATTGATGTACATTGCTTTTTTATACGAGGGTTTTTAGCCTTCCCCCGAGACAGAATGATGGACTGTGGCGGGCAAGACGTAACTCCCTTTTCGACGATTCCCACAGGGGATAGTGTTTGTGAAGCCCCTTTTTGTTAACACCGCCAGGTTCCGTTAGATGATTTTTTTCCGCAAATAACTTCCCCTTCCGTTTTGTTTCTCAAATGGGAGACCATGGACGGCTTCCCTGACTCCGGAAGGATCGGCCTTCCTGACTTGCAGAGGCGCCCCTGCTGGGTAGACCCTTCCCCTATCTGATCCGTAAGGGGTTCCGACCCTCTCCCCCTTCTTTTTCTGTGCTGCCTGCAGGTTTGCGAAAGCACGTTCTAATGGGCAGACGCTCGCATTTTGGCAAAGGGTAGTTACTTTTTTCCCTTTTGAGTTGCAGCCTGATATTCTCCAGCTTTTTCTTTTTCCTCCTCGTGGCTGAAGGTTTGGGATTTTTCCTCGACATGGGCTTCCGGGTAAGTCATGCCCCAAGATACCTCCCTTCGTATAAACCTCTTTTTTTGTTGTCTTCTTCGGTCGTTTAAAAATCGACCGACGACGCAGGCGCGGAGGTCCTGCCAATCTCCCAACCCATTCTCTAATTTTGGCGTGATTCTTGCCCATCCTGAGCGATGACACCCCGGCAAATGAGAGGAGCGCCGATGTCACTGTCGTCAAAAGTGCCTTTTCCCCTTGCTCATTTCCCGCTCCCGCCCATCTCTTAATCCTCTTTTTCCAATGCCACGATTCTTCCATGATTGAAATGCGCCCCCTTTCCTTGCAACACTTCCCCCCAAAGCGGCTGATCCCTGTTTCTTGGGGTGGCCTTCTCGATAACAGCAGATAGGACCCCCCTTCGCGACGTCATAAGTGACCTCTCCCCTCTCGAAAACGGTTCTTGACTATGTTTTTTCCCTTGAATGGTCAAATTATCCCCTATGCCCCTCTGGCTTCCCCAGCGCCATGGCAGATCCCGCGGGTCGTCCCCCTTCCCCTAGGCCCTTTTCTCCAGGGTATTTGTTTCCCTTTTCAACTCCGTCCTCTCCACGACGTGCGTAAACGCTTGCGGCAGAGGCCTTTTTTTTCGACTTCATTCTGGCCTACGGAACTTCTCTCCCTTCACGCATCGGTTTTCTTCTCCTTTTTAGTTTTGACCGCAAGAATATGATAAGTTCCCAGCACATTAAAGCGCTTCCCTCCCCCTCTTTTTCTTTGGGTTTTTTTGATCCGAAGCGTCCCTATTTCGACGTCCCCTTCTTATCCTCCCCGCTAATAAGTGGGCCCGTTATCTCCCTCCTTTTTTTTCCTCCTCCCCATCAGTCGGTGCTCCCCCCCCCCCCCCCACCCCGCTCGCCACCCTCCCCCCCCAGCCCCCGTTTTGAGCGTCCCCGCCCCCTTGCCCCCTGCCCGTTCACAACCCCCCGCCTCCCCACAACTCCCCCCACTCTATGTTTCCCCACCCCCTCACAACCAACCGCCCTCCTCCCCCTTTAACACACCCACCCCACATCCCCCCCCCCCCCCCCCCCCCCCCCCCCCCCCCCCCCCCCCCACCCCCCCCCCCCCCCCTATGTAGACCGGGGCTCCTCCTGCTTCCAACGCCAGCCATTTTCTTCCCGAGTTTGCAGGGAGGCTTCCCCAGAACAACCCCGCTTACCTTGAAAATTTTTTCCTCTTTGCAGCGTCTCGATATTAATCCTTTTTTCTCCCCCGCCCTATGTCGCCGTGTCCAGCAAAAATGGGCCGCGTCACCTGTTTGAATTCCTAGTGGTTTTGATGGCCTCTTCAGTGTTTTTGTGAGGAGTCCTACCCAGCAGTCGTTTCAACCAGAATACACTCACCGTGACCTTGCCGTTGTGGCTCATTCCCATTCCTCTTTTCGAATTGCTTCTCTTTTCTTTTCGAGGACGCTTTTTGCCAACAGTCGGGGTTTGAACCATGTGACTCTTCCGGTGGTTGGTTCTGGGTATTTCCCTCCCCAAATAGTCTGTTGAGGGATTCCAGCTGGAATCCCGGTCTCCCTTCGGGATGAGATGTTCCTTCGGAGGAGACGTTCCCAGTGATTAGGTGGCTTCCTCCCATCCCTGGCATCTAGTTCACGATTTTTTTCTGATCTGGCAAACGCAGCCCTTCCATCCTTATTCATCGTCTTTGAAAAACTAATGACGAAGGGCCTCCCCCCTAATGAGTGGACTTCTTCCCCCCTTTCTCCGGAAAGTTTTTCGGCGGTGGCGCCACGGCTGTGCTCTTTTACGCGCCTCCCTGTCGACTCGGCCCTTCCTTTTGGCAATTAACCCTGATGACCCCTTCGCACAAGCTTCGGCCTTGATCGCCCGGAAGCAATTTTCCGTGAATGCCCCCATCCGATTACTTGACCATGCCGTTTTCTCCAAACAGCGTCCTCGACCCGCGTGGTTTTCTCGGGTCCTCCTCCTTTCTGATTGTTCTCATCCCCAGATGATGTTTCTTTTAAAGGCAACTGAAGCCTTTTTTTTGACCAGCAGGCTTTGGGCGTGGTGTTTTTAAAGGGGGATCTTGCTGGGTTCGCATTTCAGCCTTCCCTCCCTTTTTTGCATGGTGATCCCTTCTTTTCTTACTTAGATCCCCTCCAGCGGCGCTGCTCCTGGGCGATCGCAGCCGCTTGGTGACGACAGTGAAGGGCTCTTCCTCCTCGTCATTGGAAGTCTCTCTTTTTTTCTTCATTGTGCCGACGCTCACGTTCCCCGAGGCCTGGAATCGACTGTGTGATGAAGAGGTTTTCCTTCCTCCGCGCCGCGCGGTTTTCTCTTTTCGCGCGCCGACGAGCATTCTCCTTCTCCCCTCCCCACGCAGTTTTCCTCTAGGTTTAAGCTTTGGGCCTGACACGGTGGAGCCCATTCCCCATCCCCCGAACCTCGCCGCGGACGCGGGTCTCCCCGTGCTGAGCCGGTGCATAGGCTCCGCGGTCCAGCAAATTTTTTTGTTTCCCCTCCTGTGCCTTCTCGGCGGACCTTCTTCCCTGCTTTCTGCACTCCGAGGAATTGCCAGACGCCTGCCCCGATCGCGGTTCTTTCGTAACGCTGTTCGACCCGTTTCATGCCCCAGCGTTGTGCCGGCGTTCCTTGCTTCAGCCGTGGAGTTCAGTCACCTTTTTTCCCGGTGCGACCCCTCCCCTCCCCCACAAAGCTCCTGACGACCCCCAATAGTACGTTCTTTTTCTGTGTATGTTCTCGCAAACCGCGGCCAGCAGAACAAGGCCCTCCCCCCCTCTGTTGGCCCCCTTTCCTTAGCTTTCCTTTCTTGCGAACCCCTTCCTTTTTCGCAACTGCTGGCTCCCCCAGCCTCGTCAAAATTCTGTCCCTCAATGACAATAAAGAACGCGCCTTTTGCCTGTTGATGGCCTTTTTAAGGATCCCTACCTCAAGGAGGAGGTGCTCGTGTGACTTCAAGCCTCAATGCGCTCTTTTTCCAAGCCGGCTTCCGGGCGAAGGACCCCACGCGCCAGAGACTTCTTCCAGCTCCGCCTGACGTTGGTTCCCGGGCACGATAACGAAGGGCTTTCCTTTGCCACGCTTTTTTTGTTTTTCCGAAGCCCGCAGCAGGGACCCCCACTCCGGCTTTTTTCTTTCTTCACGCTGTTCGTCCATTCCGCGCCCGTCTTGCTGGAGGCAGGAAATGAAGCGTCCTCCTCCCCTCTCGTTGAAGTGTTTTTTTTGTATTAAAGCCTCTCCCCGTCCGACGACCAGGTATCCAACCGAGTCCCTAGATTTCCCCGGTCCATTTCCACTTTCCTTCCGCCGGCGGATGCCGTCGCGGCCAGCTTCCCTTGTCGGCCGCCATCTTTTTCAGGCTTCCCCCCTGCTGACGACGGCACCATCATACTTCTTTTTTCGAGCTATTTTTCCCGTCGTCAGCGGGCCGGCTGCAGGGCTTTGCAATGAGGGCGGCGCAGACTCGGGCGTCGCGTTCGGCATCGCCCTTTTCCCCCCCCTTTTCATGACCGGCTGTGAAGACCTATTTTTTCCTCGGTTTTTCGCGCTTCCCCCCCGTGAACCACCGCAATCCAAAGAAGAAAGTCGGCACAATCGCGGGAGAAGCCTTTTTCCCTTGCCGGCCCCCTTCCCCTTGTGAAGCTTTTATGACGCAGTCCTTTCCTACAATGCCGCCGGAGGTTTCCCTCTTTCTCGAAAAGGAGCAGTTCCTTCTGTGAAACAGTTGACGTAGTCTTGCCCGGCTTTCTTGGGAGTAAGATCCTCTCCGTTTTTCTTCGTCTATGGGCAGAGGGAGTTTTGAGTAGAATTCGTCCTCTTGGCGTGGCCCTTCCGAGCCCCCTCCGTAATCCCTTCCCCCGTATTCTTATCGGGTGGAGGATGTCTTCCGACTGATTGCTTCTCATTCTGGAACCGCTGCCCCTGATCTTTCCGGTTTTCTCCCGTTTTTTACGTTCCTTCCTCCCCTCGAGCGACTCCCTTTGTTGGCGGAAAGCCCTAATTCGGCGTTTTTCCTCTTTTTCCCCCCTACGGAGTCGTTTCCCTTGTCCTGCTGTGGGCAGAGGTTTGAGCTTTTGTTCCCCGACACTCTTTTTCAAGCCTTTTTGGGGCGCAAATCTTTTTTTGGCGATTTTCTTTCGAACAGGGGCGGCCCCCACTGAATCCCCCGGCGTTCCTTTCTTTGCGCCTTAACCCACTTGCGCGTCTCCCCGCGCTTCCCTTCCTCCCTGATCGTCCAGCTTTTTTTTCCGAAACCCAAGAGCCCAGAGTATGGAAGGAATGAAGTTCTAACGTTTCACTTCCGATCTGGGCCGCCTCCCTTGTGCCCTTCGCCCTCTTTCTTTCAGGGCGCGATCACTCCGGCTGAAGAAAGATAGGAGACGCCCGGCCGGCGCGGAGAGGTGTTCTTATGACGATATTTTTCCTGCCCCCGTCTGAAACCTTCTCGCCGGCGTGGGATTGCGCGCTCGACCTTCTAGCGGCGGCGTTCAAATCTCCCAGAAGAGTTTTTTTTTCCCCCCTCTGCATCCCCCCCCATTTCTAGCCTCTTAAAGTCCCTCCTTTCTTGACCATGCCGATCGCCAGACATCCCCTGCGTCAGAGCCAATGCTTGAGCCGAGCCCGTACTGTCGTCACCAGTGCCGGATGATCCCCCCCTTTTTTCCCGGAAGCGCCCGCCCCGTTTTATAAGGCGTTCTGCTGGCGCCATGTCCTGCCATGAAATGCGCAACCCCTCTGCCCAAACCGGATACAAAAAGACTCGCTGCGCCACCTCGTAGTCTTTTTTCGATAGACCTCCCTATATTTCTCTCCTTTCCCTTCCCCCCCGTGCCTTTAGTCTTCCTTGTCGATGACGCTTGCGAACAGGGTCAACGTCCTTCAGGATCGATGAACTCCTTTTTGCTGTCCCTTCCGCTGCCAATTGTTCTGGTTTCGGATCCGGCGTGCGAACGTTTTTTCACCAGGGTCGGCGTCGACACACGTTCTTAGCTTGAGTAACCCGCGACGGCACGAGTTGTCTCCTGATTCCCCGGGTTCGCTCTTTTTCCCGGATACACCACAATTCACGCCTTTTTTCCCTGCTTTGCTTCGTACATTAGTTGCCCGTCCCCCATGATAAGGATGGCCAGCAACTCCTCAGGATGCGTTTGCCAACTCTTCTTCCTGGTTCTGGAGAGGTCCTCCCCGCCAGCGGCTGGACGACACGTACAAGTCTCCTCCCTACTGTGAACAAGTAATCCGATCTGTCGACCGGGATAAAGCACGCCTCCTTTCTTCGATGCCGTAGTTCTTTCTTTCTCCTCCCAGAACACCCTTTTTTGTGCAAAGCCCTCCCCTGGACTTTTGGCCAGTTTTTCTCTCTCATCCCTGCGCAAGCCTTCGACCCTCCTCGGCCTCAGCAAAAATGCCTCCTCACGTTGAATTTTTATTATGGTGAACCCGTAGGCTGTGGTTTCTCTCCCCCTTCTCATAATACGTTTCTCCCCCGTCGAGGCCCATCACCTCCTAAATTCACGTGACCCTTTTTTTGAAGGCCACGGCGCCATATCCCCTTTGATTGCGCGGATTGATATGAGACGCTGCCCCCATGTTCGTGTTTGACCAGAAACCCTTTCTTTTTTTTCTTGGAGTCCAGCCAACCCTCCCTAGAACTGGGCTGCGGGGCGGTATCCCGCGGCAGCCCGTTTCCTCTTTTTTTTCACCGCCATCGTAGCGGCCGTTTTCCCTTCTCCGAGAATACCAGCCTAGGCTTTCGAGGCTGAGGCTTCCGCCCTTAAGCTTCCGAGATCTGTCCCGCCTCATCGATTTTTTTCCATAGTATTTCTTTCCCTTTTAGCGAAACCGCATTCCTACTTTTGACTATCCTGTGAAAGCTCCTCGACCGGCTCGGTGAGGAGCAATCTCGGTGCCGCAGACTTACGAACCTGTTTTCGTCGTCCCGTTTTTTTTTCCTTACCCTTGATACCTCCTTCGCACGCCCTCTGGCTTGGTCGCGCCGACTCTGGTCTCGCCGAAGCCCTTTTTTTTCTCAACATCTCCTTGACCATTGCCTTTAAAATTTTGTCTTCCCTTAGTCATCGACGGCCGTGGTCCTCTTCGACTCCCTGGAACTGAGAGTTCTCTCCCAATCTGGGGGTTCCTTTATCCATCGAGAACTTCCCTTTTTTCGAGGGAACCTCCGCTCTTTTGTCCTTTTTTTCAAGTTTCTTTGCTGGTTTTGCATTTCATCCGGAAGGAACTCAGTTCTCCAGAAGGTCCCTTTCATCGGGAGGCTTTGATGATTACCGGTCTATCCTCACTCGTGGCCTTTTACGGGGGTGCTCCCCTTGAAGGGATCGGAGCCTCTCATTGGCGCCTGTTTTTTTTTTTTTCATCCCCAGAATCTTCCGATAACGTTTTCCAGTTCCTTTTTTCCTTCGGGGGGATTGGAAGTTCGCCCGGCCGAGCCGCGGGACGATTTTCTCGCCGCAGAGAGTGCCCCTCTCCCCAATAACCCTCGGAGGTTTTACGAAATATGGTTGTTTCATCAATGCGATCGTCACCCACCTTCAGGCCATCTCCCGCTTGCCGCGGCGGCGCCCTCTTCGTGCTGCAGCGGGCAGCGTGACCTCCCTTTTCCATCATGGTCCCGACACGGTTTCCCCCTCGATCGGCGGCCAGGTCGATCGATTTCGAAAGTACCGCTGAAGGACCGCCGCTGCATCTTCTCTTTTTTCCCCAAGGAAGGTTTTTGGGGTCCGGACCTTTTCGTGCATAGGGTGCTTCCTGCCGGCGCAGCCGGTGGAGTCAGTCACATGGCGCCCTGTGCGTACGCAAGCCAAAAACCCTTGGATCGTTGTCCACCCCCCCAGCCTCCCCCCGCTGTTGGAACCGCTTCTTTTTTCTCAGCGCCCCCCCCCCCAGCAGGACCACTTTCTTCGGCCTTTTTTTCTTCCTTTCGCAGCCGGGCGGACTTTACGCCCACAAGGCCAGCAGTCTGAAACTGCTGGCGCAGCCCTTTCCATCAAAATTGCCTTCATTTCCTTTCAATTCGGTTTCCTTTTTTTTTCCGCCCTTTTCTTTCCACTCATCACTGAACTCAACGCGATGTGATCTTCTTTTCTCCAGGTGCTGATTGCATAGCTCTTTTCCACGCACACTAGCGCCGTCCCCCTCTCCCCCCCCTTTCGACGAAGAGCGGTCACTTTTTTCAGTCTGATGAGACAGCCTTTTTCTCATCGTGAACCGCAGCAGTTGCACTCTTTCAGCGCACTTTCTCAGATGAAGCAGGGACGACTCGGCATTGTGTGCCTCTCCTTTCACTGCTGAGTTACTTTGCCCTTACACCTTCCTCCTTCCTGTGGACGGCCCATGCCTTCTCCGCATTGTGCCTATTTTGCCTGCTGGGATGTTCAGCCGGGGGTTAATTCAAGGCGTCCTCTTCCCCTGTTTCCTCCAAGCTTTCGGTACTTTCCCCTACGCGGCGGATTCCTTCAACGGCTGACAGCCCTCCCTTTCCCCTTTACTGCAGGAAGCCCTGCATTCTTCCCCCCCCGGCAA
>Ga0179593_1493578_pt1 | contig 12821 bp, 15 predicted proteins | sample CZODoug2_1_08_16_FD_185931 | JGI IMG/M metagenome (GOLD analysis project Ga0179593, IMG submission 185931) | Vadose zone soil fungal communities from Angelo Coast Range Reserve, California, USA - CZODoug2_1_08_16fungal (PacBio error correction) | ecosystem: Environmental > Terrestrial > Soil >... | reverse complement strand
GCAGACTCAGAGTGACTACGAAGTCATCTCGGCTGTCTCCCGTTTCCCCCCTTGCGTTGTTCCCCCCATCTTGACCAGCGGTAATGTAGTATTCTGAGAAAACGATAGTTCTAGAATGTTGAAGGGTTTCGGTCTCTCTAGTCTTGGGTATCTTCGCCCCAATCTTCCCCCTCGGCTGTCGTGCTCGGTTATGATAGCCTCTTTTTGTCAGTGATGTTACTTCCATCCTCGAATTCTTTCCTGTTTGGTTTCGTTATCTGTTTTTTTTTCCTTTATGTGAGATTTTCCCCTTTGCCTCAGTTCATAGTTTTTTGGTGGCTTGGGGGGATTGAATCCTCCGGGTGCTTGTTTCTTTCCTTTCGTGCTTCTGTGTTGGATTGCCTTTGTTCTGGCCCTGTTCTTGCTTTTTTTATTTGTTTGTCCTAACCGGGCCAACAGGAAAAGGTGTTAGGAAAGACTCACGTTTTCCGTCCTGGAGGAACCACCAGCACCAAAACCACACATGGTCTCGTCCTTGGCTTTCCTCTGTTCCCAAACTATCGACCGTTGCCGGCTCTCATTTTAGTGGCCTGCTTTCATGCTTCTGTCCTTCTTTCAACTTGCCGTCGACCTCTTTCCCGGGACAAACCAACGATCGTTCGTATTTTAGGTTTCTACTGGTTTGGCTGCACTCCCCCTATGCTCATTCTCGTGCGTGACCGTTATTTTGACCCCCCCTGGGATCGCGAATTTATTTTTACTCGGCCGCTTGAGTTGAATGGCCACCCTGCCTTATGGTACTGTTTCCCCTCGCTTCGTAGGATCCCCCTTCCTAGTATTCCTTGCCACGCGTACTCCCCCTGTGTTAATCATCTGCTCTTGTCATTTTTCGGCGATTTTCTGATTGTTTTTGCTTGCCGCTTTTCTTTTTTCCTGCTTTGAAGATCTCACCTTTCACCGATGTTTCGGCCCCGCGGCGACTATCCATTTTTTCTTTTTTCGGGTCTCTTGTGATGGATCGTGTGACATTCCTATATAGCGGCTTTCCCCATAAAAACCTCATTTTCCCTGCTGGCCTTTCGGTTGTGTTTTGTATTTTTCCTTGATGATAAACGCCTCTCTCCGCTGCCCACCCGCCCAAGTCCGCTTCTTACCTAGAGTATTCATATTTTGTATTGGTTTTCCTGGGGTTTGCTGTTTTCGGTCTGCTTGGCCTTCAAGGGGGCGATCTAGGAACAATATCTGGGTTGACACTTCCCAGTCTTTATTTTTTTTGCCGGGGGGTCCCCTTTTTCGTTAGGGGACCCCCATATTCTTCCCACCTGGTGCTGGACGGCACACTTCTTCCCCAAATTCATATCTTGCTGTCGTGTTCTTTGGATGCGTCTCTTTCCTCCCTAATCTTGAGAGAACCATGAGCACGTTGTTTTGGAATCTTGATTGGTTCGATTTTCCCCGGAACGAAGGTTTCCTCTTGGCCGAGCAGATATGGGGAACTCTTGCGTTTTGTGGTCACCCCTAATCCAGAGATCTACTTTTCCCCCCCCAATTATTTTTCGGCCCATCTGTTCCTTTTGCCCTAAAAACCCCAGTAAGTCCCCCACCCCCAGCCTGGCCGAGGCCCCTCCCCCGACGGTCATTCCTTTAATATCGCTTCGTCCTTTCCGTCCTTATTGACTTGATGTTTTGTCTCTTTTTTCTCGCCTGGACGGCGTTTGCGACATCCTGCCCAGTAACGCCCAACGAAGGCCCAGACCTTCGTACCATGCTTTCCTTGGAGGGGGGGGTAAGATTACTGATCAGGATCCCACCGATCATTTCTCACCCCTCTTCTTGCAACCCGCCTAACCTTTCTAGATCCGGTCCTCACTTGGTCGGCAGGTTAGCTCCCTCGCATCACTTTCTCCGACATACCCTCCCCGGCACCATTTTCATTCCTCCTTTTCGCCGGAAATGGCCCGACAGCCTATGGGCCAACCCCCCCCCGGTGGCCCTTTTCTTTGTTTCGCTCCAGGCTTTCCAGATTCTTTTTGGCCCCATTCCCAGCGTGTTACCCCTTCAAATGGTCCGTTCCACATTTCTCCTTTGACCCCCTTTTGTATTTTCTGGTTTCGGGTACAAACCTTCCCGGTTTTTTGCGAGGTGAAAAGTCTTTTTCGGGCCCCAACTCTGCTGCACACTTCTCCCCTTCCCATGCCACCCCGTTTTTTTCCCGTGTAATGTATTTCTGGCCGCGTCGCCCGAATGCCCCCGATTGTCAATGTAAGACGCTTGTGCCTCGCACCTGACTCGCGCTTTTCGATCCCTGCTCTTTTTCTAAACCCCTTATGAGGGAGATCCTTCCTCTAGGAGCCAATTACCTCCTTCCGCAGAAAGTTGACCGCTCCCATCGTCTGGCTCACTCCGTTGTTTTTCCTGTTTCGCCGCCCATACCCAATCTTCATTGTGCCCTAACATGCTTCCTCCCCCCCCCCCCCGTAGTGACCCCCCACAGGCATCGAACCCCTGCTTTTTCTTCCCCAAGTCCCCCTCTGGCTCTTTTTGAGCGCTTTTGCCCCCACAGTTTCCTGCGAAGGACCTACCACGTTTCCAATTCTCGATCAACACCACTCGCGAGGGTTCCTTGTTACCCCCCGGGAAGGCCGCTCTTCTTCTCCTGATTTTCCTTCAGTTAGCACCCGCCTCGGTACCGCTTCCGAATCCACCTCTCTTCGCGGAACTCAACCCCCCTTTCCCATCGGTGGTTCCCCATCGTTTTTATGCTTCGTCCTGCGCTCACTCGTTTTCGCACGCCCACCTTAATTCCCCGGACAGCCTCTTTGTATTCACTGATTCCCCTGTGGCTCCCCCTTTCGACCGTTTCGGCTATTTGAGACCTCAGACCTTCTCCCCCAGATGTACCCTGGACAGTTTATGTACAGCACAAGTACTTTATAGCACGGCCTCAAAAATAGATTTTCTAAAATCTGTTTAGGTTTTCCCGTCACATCTTCCGTCTGGTGCTTTGCGGTTCTTTTTTTAGCCAAATTATTTACTAGTTTCTTTCCCCAGTCGCACCCTTTTCGTTTCATATTCCAGTTCGTTGATTCAAATCATCCAGCCTTCTTTGGTGCTTAAGGACCCTGTTTTTGTCTCTCGACGTCACCCAAACAATGCACATCTTCACTCCCCGATTTTTTGCACCTTCTTTCCCTTCTTCATTTTTTTTGTTCATGGCTCACCCTCGCCCCCGATGGACTTTACGCCCGCCACCTTTCTTCGATAGTTTTAATGTACTATCTTAGCTCGTTACCACTCCCCGCCTGGGTTCCGATTCCTTATCCAGATTACCTTTTTTATCCAGACTTTCATGGTTTTTGCTCAACGCTTTTGTCCCCGCGACTTTGGTGAATCCCCGTTGTTTCTTTGCTTCGTGACCAAGCCCCCCTCACGGCTCGCACAGTAACCCGTTCCCCCTCTTGCACGCTTTCTTTTTGATGGAGTTCTCCCATGTTTTCCACCCCCCCTGGTCTCCATCAATCCCAACCTCACATGCCGGCTGCCATGCGTCTTCTGTTGTTTGCTTTTCGGGCCTTGACAAAATTTCGCAAATTTTCTTTGATTATTTCCCACCTCAGGTTCTCTTGTGCGTCCCTGACTTTGTCGGGATTTTTGTTGTAACACCGCCTCCACATAACCTTTCGTGTCTTGCTCGCCTCGTTTTCTTGCCGCCTCCGGTCTCCATTTCGTGACTCTTCCCTCCCCGTGCCGTCACGATTACATGTTGTTTCTCCCGTGTTGCGGCTGTATTTTGGCTCTTCCTGCCTTTTTCGTCTCCTTTTTCCTTTCCAGCCTGAATCTGTAATCCTGAATCAAACTTCTCTCCTCGTCCGAGTCCTCCCCCCTTAGCGCCTGACTTCGTGGGGTAATCGTGTTCCTCGTGTGACGCTAATCCTGCATTGTAGAGCCAGTTTTTCCACCCGTTGACGCGCCATTCTTTCTATCTTCTTGCTTCCACAGGCCTTCCCATGAGACGGATCCCATCCGTCGCTTCCCCCTCTTTTTGGGCACCTCCCAAGCGGCTATTTGGGCGCTTCAGCACGCCTTCTGTTTTACCCTCTCCACGGTTCCGGATCATATCGACAACTTTTTCATTAAATGAGTTCCTCCGTTTCAGGACTCTGCGGCGGAGCGATTTCCGTTTTTTTTTTTGATTTTTGGTCGACTTTTTTGCACAAAATGGGACCCCAGCCGGACCTTCAAGAGTTAGATTTTCTTTACCCGCGGCATGTGCTTGTGCATTTGTTTGTTGCGATTGATATTTTACAGTCCAGGCGTCCCCCTTCATGCTCCCCGCCCCGTTCCCCCCAAACCACGGGTGCCAAGTCTTGACCTCTTAACTCTTTGCCAGGATGCTTATGACTTCCCGCTTTCCCTTCTTGTTGGAAGTGGAATCGCTGGCGCTACTCCCCCCCTCCCATTCACTCTTTGTTTGACTTTCCGCGCCAACCTTTTTGCCCTTTTCTGGACGGTCTCCCCCCAAACCTGCTCCTGGTCGCGTGCCCCCCAAGGCCTTTGTTCGGTATTTGCCGCCCCCACATTCGGCTTTTTTTCCTGCCTCCTAAGCCGAATATTTTCTTCCTACATATTCTCCTGTTTCCCGCTTCCCCTACGCTTCCTGTCTTCAAATGACGTACCCACCCCAGCTTTTGGGGACTGTTGCTTCTTAGATTGATTACAAACGATGGGGAGGGTCCCGGTTTTGCTTTTGCCCCTTTCTTGGTCATAACTCATGTTTTTTTTTTTCCTGCAGTGGATAGATTCCTCCCTATCGCCTCACCTTTTTTTCCAGCACACCCTTTCGCTCCAGAGTGCCCTACGCACCGTCCCTCCCTGTGCTGGGGCTCCTCGCTTTCGCTGGTACAGTAGTGAAGCGGGCCTAGCGATCAGTCTGTCGGATATGTCCGCTGTTTTTTTCGTCCTCTAATATCAGAGTTTCTCCTATCTTGCAAAGGTACCGCTTGCTCTCGTGTTCCTGTCATTATAGCTGCCCAGACTTGTCTTTTACTGGTTAACTCCCTAATTCATTCTGCTTTTTTCTGCTGTTTGCCGCCTTTCGTCTTAGTATCCAATCTGGTTTTTTTCCGATCTTCGCCTCGTCCGCTCTTGTTTCAGAATAGTTGCTTTTTCTTGGTTTCTGTGGCTTTCGAGAGTGTGGTTGATCCCACTCGCATATGGTCATTTTTTTCTAGGATTCCTCGTTTCCCCACAGTGACCAACTTCTTGAGCCTACTTCCCACAAGCTGGTCTTTCGGCCCGTCTTTTCAATTTCTCTTCTCCTATCATGTTTCTCCCTCTTTTGTCGACCTGATCCCCGTTGAGCCCGTTCTTTTTTTTGTCTGGCTTTTCCTCAGGCTGCACGACCAATGTCCCTTCGACCCTCCCCCATTTCCCTCTCGGGTATGGGTTGTGTTCCTCCGGTTTTGGCCCACTACTCTTTTCGCACTTTTTCTTTTCCTGACGGACCTTTTTCCCCTTCCAAGCATGCGCACGGACTGTTATGGCACGCCCCAAAACCCCGCTTTTTTTTTTGTCAGATTCCTTCGTCTCCTTCCGATCATCCCCTGCCACACTTTGGGCTAACTTAGTTGACTCCTGGGTTTATCCCTCGGATTTCTTATTGGTTCTGTATTTCTACCTACTTTCTTGTCTGCGAAGGAAGATACGAATGTTTCTCACCCATGTTCGGGCCCATCCGTCTTTCTTAGCCCTTTGACCTTGTAGTGTCGCCACAGGTGAGCTGCCGCTCTTTCCCCTGAGTCTTATGTTAGATTGTTCTTTCAAATATTTCAACCATGGTCGTGGCCTTCGTTGTTCTTTTTGTGTTTTTTGAGGGACTGTATCTTTGGTTTTCACGACAACTCGGGACAGTTGTCCAAACTGCCGTCTAGGCCCTTAGGTTCTAGGCTACTTCCTGGCCTTTTGGAATTTTCCTTTGAGTTTGTTTTTTTCTCCTTTTGGCGAGGCTCACTATGCCCTGGATTTTTAGAGCAACTTTGGTAATTATATTTTTGTCCCGTCTCTTTTATTTGATAGGCCCCCTATTTGCCATTGGTAGTAGATCATTTTTCCCCCTAATTTTCTCCGAGTGTTTTTTTGTTTTGTGCTCTCCTCTCTTTTCCCTCCCCGTTGATCTCTCACCCCCAATTTTTGCGTAGACCAGATATTGGCGTGTTTTCATATAACAAACTTCTTCTCCCCCCCCCATATTTGGTTTTCCGAAGAAGGACTGGGGGCAAACGCCTGACCCATTTTAAATACTAATGTTTCAAAACCCACTATTTTATTTTTTGTGTTTCGCCCCCCAGACCCCCACAAAGGGTACCAACCACCATCCCGCTTAAGATCCCCCATCAACCCCTCCACCCCACCTAGCCTAGTAATACTTTTGACCACGCACTCCGACTTGATTGTTTTGGCCCCTTTTCGCCCCTTTCAGGTCCCGGCCGATCCAGACTCCCGCTAACTCCCCCCACCCCAACCCAAACCCCTAATCGACTTCTATCCCTGTCTTTTCCAATTAGTTTAAAAGACCACTTCACTCTACTTTTCCCACCTCCCTCAGTTTCCCCCTTGTAGCTGTTTTCACCAAAATCCCCCACAGATGATTCCCTAACTTATACCCCCCAATGTTTCTAGGACTTTTTTACCCCCAGCTTCTGCGGTTTCTCTCCCTTTTTGATCTTCTCATCCAATCCCCGTCGAATTGCCCCTCTCCCCCTTTTCTTACTCTCGGGCCATTTTCAAAAAGCCCAGAGACCGATGGATTTTCCGTCCCCCCCCTGTTGGCTCTTGTCGGCACTAGCCGAAAGTCTTGTTATCATTTGAGGACTCCACCCTAGGTCCCCGATTCCCCCAGATTATTTCCTTTACTCCCCCTTTTGTCGGATCACGGTTCTCTTTTTAGGAATTTTAACTTTAGCTGTTTTCAAAACCGATAGCCATCCCCCATAAAGCCCTCTAATTGGTGACTGTCGACGGCAGTCGCTCTTGTAAGATTGTCCGGGTTACGCCGTGGCTGTCCTCTTTCCGCTCTGAAACTCAGTTAGCCCTATGAGGTATTGCACTGTAGGAGTCCCGCCCCATTTCGGACTCCTTTGCTACTGACTTTCCTCGTCTTTTTCGTTTTGTGGCGAATACAAGGCCCTCCCCCCTGAATTTTGTCCCCCGTTTTAATTTAACCCGTCAGCCCTAAAATTTCCTCAACCCCTTCACCTCTGTCGGAACTGGCTGTTCAGGTTGCTTTGACCCAACCCCTTTCCGAAAGGACCTACTCATCCGTTCGTTTCACTTCTGGCCCCCAAAACTCTCTGAAGTCGAGAATACAAACTCCCCCGTGCCCTCTGCCCCCCCTCCTTATTTCTCCCGCCCATACCTTTGTATCCGTCTTTCCATAGATTCCACTTTCATGAGGCTTACCTTTTTCACCCCCCCTTTTTTCCTCTTGAGCTGATATTATCCGACTTCGCTACTTGCCTTTTTGGCCCCAACGTCCCTTTCAGCTCCAGGCCAGTGGAAGTTGTCCTTCCTCTTCGCGAATCCTCTGGACTTCCCGCTTGGACGTTGAGTGTCTGATGATCGGGGTTTTTGACTTTTGTTGTCCGGCGATATCGCACGTCAAACGATGGGCCTGTTTCTTTTTAACGCCAGCGCACCCCATAGCCCGGCCCCCCATTCGTTTGCATATTACGTTTTAGAATTGACCGTCCCCAAGCTTTCTTTGGGAGTGTTTACCCAACCTCCTAGTCCGCCCGTTTTTTCTCATTTTAGATTTCCTTCTTGGTCGATTTCTCCCCTTGTCCGTAGGTTGGACTGTCATTGCCCCCTGAATGTTTTTCTTGTGTATCCGACCCCAAACATGCCTTGTTTTTAGACGCTCTTTTTCTTTCATACGACGTGACTGAGTAGCCATTTTTTCCGATTTACACTTCCACCTATTGCATTCTTTTTCTTTTGCCAGTTGTTCCGCGCTTTTTTTCCTCCGCTTTTTTGGCTTTCTTTGTGCGGCGCGTATTATCCCCGTTACCTCTCTTGGTTTTCCCCTCTGCTTGGAGCCGATGCTGCCGTTTTTGTATTCCCTTTGTTTTCCGATAAGAGAGCTTCCCCCCCAGCACCTGTTCCCCCTCAGTGCCGGTTATACCCTCCTTCTTGGCTTCTAGTCTTAGTATTTTTATTTTTGAACACCACCATTTCCCCATCCCTCCGGCTGCCAAGCGAGTTAGCAGAGCGGCCTCCCTCATCAATCTCGAAGCTGGAACCTATTCTTGTCCGCTCCGTTTTTCTGAATTTTTCCACCCCCTCCCGGCGGTGCTGGCTAAAAAGATCCAAACTCCTTTTTTTTTTCGGTGCCCATCGGCTTGCTTTCGGGCCTCCCAGTTTCTGCACATGTCCTTTTTTCCCAATCTCAGTTTCGTTTCATGCCATAGAGAATGGGCTTTCGCCCTTTCCGGTTGATAGTTTTTTCTCTCAGGCTTGGCGTTCGTTGCCCCTCTTGAACCCTCCGTTGATCTGCCTTCGGCCGTTTTTTACGACTTTCACACTTTCGATCTTCTATTTTTTTCCGTCGGGTGTTTTTTGTAGGTGAGACCGGATGTTTTTTCGCGCCATTCAGTTTTGTTTTTTTGCTGCGTGCCGAATTTTTCACTGGACTGCTTTTAACACGCCCCCCGCGCGCTGACTCTTAGCCCCGGTTCCCCCTTCCCCGTTTTTCCATGCTGCCGGGCTGCCACTGATTTCTGCGCGGCACTTTCATTGGACCCGTCCCAACCCGCACAGTGTCTTTGTGTTTAGATGACCCGTTTTCGCGTTTGTTTTTTACCCCATCGACCCCCCTATTTTTCAGTCCATAATTCGTTTTCTTTCCAAGTTGCCATTCCCCAAGGGCTCTCTGCAGGGTTTGTTTTCTTTCTTGAGTGGGTTAACCACATGGGATTTTTTTCAAAGCCATTTTCTATTTCCTTTTCCCCCCCGCGGTGGCAGGTGTGTCCTCATGTTTTGCCATAACCCCTTTCCCCAAACCCGGTGTTGCATTCGCTGGGCCAGGTCGCTGTACCCTTTTTGACCGTTTGAGCCCGTCCATTTTGGTGCCGGCGTGGTTTTTTCCCGACGCGGTCTACTTCTGGCGCATCCAATTTAAATCTTTCCCTTCGGGTTACTTATATTTGCTCTTTTCTCTCTGCGGAAAACCCCTCGTGCCCACCACTATGGGCTTTTTCTGGTCGTGTACCTTTTCGTCTTCTTGGCCTTAGGCTTCCCCTGATCGCCTTTTTCATCCTCTCACGATGGGCTAAACTGTGGATGCCTTTTCGTCAATGCGAATTACCCCCCCTTCTAACATCATTGTTCCCGTACTTATATTCTATTACCCCCAAAACCGAATTGGGTTTGGCTATGTTTTTTTTGGCTAATAGGCCAGTTTCAGTCTCTACGTGCCTGAGTTATTCGAGAATTCGTCCAAGGCTCCTATAACGTGGTTTGTCGCGAAAAGATCCCTTTCATTGCGTGTGTTCCCCTGGACCTCGTGACCTTTTGGTTTGGCAGGAGTGACCCGCTTTCTCGAATCATTTCGAGAAGCTTTTTTTTGCTCTTTTTTTTATTTCTTTTCTCTTCTTTTCCTTTCTTTCTTTTTTTGTTTTAATTTTCTTCTTCTAAATTCTGTTTTTTTTTCTTGGAGCTAGGCAAAGTCTCCCCTTTTTTTGTTGGCTTGTTTATTTCCCATTATCGCGTATCGTTTCGTTCTCCCAATCTCATTCTTTTTTTCTAGTACATGTTTTCTTTTATTGTTCTTTTATCCTTTTTTTTGGTTTTTTTTTTTTTCCCCCCCTGTCCTCGCAATGCAGCGCAGGTCTGGGGTGGTGACCTTTTTTTTCTGGTGTTTTTGTGCTGCCATTTTTTGTTTTTTTCGGGTTATTACTTCTCTGGTGCCCCTGACTTTTTCGTCTGCTCCTTTTGTGTACTAACATTTTTTAACAGATTCATGTTGACGTGTTGCGGCTTTTCACTCCTTTAGCCGGGTAGCCATTGGCCGCGCTCTTTCCCTTTTATCTCCCTTCACTCTCTTTCTGACCGTTTCGCGTGCCAAGATCTATATTTAGGATTAATAGGACCCCACCTGCCTTCCGTGTTGTCTCACCCCCCCCCCCAACCCCATGTTAACTTTCCCTTAAGAACTTGATTACTTCCTCCTCCCTTCCTCTTTTTAAGGGGTACCCCATTCCTAAATTTGTTGCACTTGTCAGGGCCAAAGGTGGATTTCTTTCTTCCCCTTCTATTTTTCCCCCTGTAGTCTTCTTTGGAATGGTTCCACACCGCTGGGAAGGCTCGGTCGTCCTGTTGATTTTCAAAAGTTGTGGTGGCTCCCTCCCCCCCCCCCTCCTGTCCCCCTTCTTTGGACATTTCGGTGCTTGTGCGGTTTTGGGCGTGCTTCTGATTGAGGTTAGATCTTACCACAAACGATGGCGCCAGCGGATTTCTCATTTTTTCGCCGTTCTTGGCCCTCCTCGGTTCGCTGATCTGGTTTTCTTGGCATAGTAGGTTCTCAAAGCTTTTTTAAAAATTTTTTGGTCTCTTTTTTTGGGGGACGGTTCTTGTATAGCACCCCCCCTTTTCTCTGAGCGCATTGTCCCCCCATCAAGGCGAGACCTCCATGAGTACTTGCTGGACTGCCTTTGGGTTTACTCTGTGGTTCATTTTGTTTAGTGCCCGTATGCCATAGGAGCTTTACTCGAAACTATTTTGTGTGTTTGCCCTGAGTATTACCGGTTTTCCTACGTTGGCCGTGACTCTTTTTACACACTGGGCTCTGTTCGTCAACGGCTGTTCAGATTGTTTTCGCGTTGGGTTTTTCGTTTGTTTTTCTCTTTTGGTGTTTTTTTTGTGAGATTTCCTTCCCCCCCACCGACTCGCGCGCGTGGAGCAGCCCTTCTGCCTTCCTCTGAATTTTTTCTGCGAGAACGAGGTTTGCCCCCTTTGGATTTTTTCCCATCTTCAATACTGTTTCTTATTTTGTGATCCAGGGGCACTCGGTCCTTTTGCTCCCCCCCCCAAAAGAGCCAAAACAAAACCTTCCCCACTGAAGGTTCCAATACTTCCCCGCCCTCAGCTAGTTCTTTGGCCCCCCCCCTTCAGTCATCATTGATGGTCCTTGGGCGCTGCTGGCTGTCCCGGCTCGGTTGCGTATCCCTCCGATAAAAGCCCCCCCCCCCCCCCGAGGACCCTACAACTGAGTCCAAAGCATTTTCTGCAATCCCCCCAAGTCTCCTGATTGTTCCCCCTCACTGGACTCCCCCAGGCTGCGGCCTGTTTTTTTCCGCCATTCTTTTCTTTTTGCCTGTTTTTTTGGTCCTCTCATCATCGTTGCCCCCCCTCCGTCCATCATCTCGCGCGGGTCAACCCTCTTTCACCGATTTTTTCGGCCCACGTGGCCGGTACTCGTCCGATACGCCGCCATTTTTTTTTTCATTCTCTTGGCACATTAAACCTTCGAGTTGCACAAAATCGGACTCTTCCTGAATCCCCATTTTTTCCCTTCCGGTCCCTTCAACGTTTGTCGACCCTCCTTCGTGCTGCCACACTCTTTTTTTAACCGACAGGCTTCGTCCATTTTTTCTTGTAGCCTTCTTCGCTTTCCGAGTGGTTCATGCTTCCAATCAGTTGCTTTTTCCTCTGGCGAACTTAGTCGCGACTTCATATCTTTTCTCCTCGGATGTTTTCCCTTACCCTCTAGGTCCTTTTGCTGCCCTGCCTACTTTTTCATTTAGACAGAACGTGACCCCGCTCATTTCCCTTGTTCTTTTTTAATTTTCTTTTTCCCCGTATTCTCCCCCCCTCTTCACGGTCACGGCCCATGATTTGCGAGTACCTCACCACACCGCTCATGCCGCACAGTAACCAGAACACCCCTGCTTTCTTTTCCATCTTTTTTTTCGGGTATGGCCAGATGCGTGTCCGGAATACCTCTGGCCCCCCCGTCTCCCTCTCCCCCCCCCACTTCCTTCGAAGGGTCAAAAGCAAGTCCACTTCGGCTCCGTCTGTCTTCCCTTCACGCGCTACTCCCTCCCTTTCTCGCTTGCCCCCGACGCACGCGCCTCTTTTGTCGACCAGCTTCTATCGTTTTTTTTCTCCTCTTCTTCCTAATGCCTGCTTCCCTCTGTTTGTCCCCCAACCCCGCGCAGGTATGCCATTTCCCGATGACTCGTATTTACTTCTCTCCTCCTCTTCTGTCGTTCTTATGACTCGGGTTCTCGATTACGACCCCTAGTTCAATGGTTTTCCTGAGTTTCGTACTCCGGCCCACAAGATATCCAGGCCCAATTCGTGTTCCCCTCTCAGGGGAATGCCCAATCGGAGCTGGGCGGTTTTTTTTCAGCACCCCCTTTTTCTTACGGCCGCCCCCCTTCCCCGGTCCCTCGTGGGAGCGCCCATCGTGGTTATTCACTCCTTGTTCTTTCTTTTAGTAGAGAAGACCTCCCTAATTTCTGGTCCCCCCTGCTCCACCACAAAATCTTTTTGATCCTACAGATCGGTTTTTTTCCGGTCCCCCTCTCCCTGAGTCCTATTAGACGTACTGGCGCGGAACCCCTGCCATTTAGACCCCTTAGTAACTTATCCAACGCCTGTTCTCCCCTAGCTTTCTTTTTCTCGCTCTTCTGACAAGGTTCACCTGTGTTTTTATAATTTTGCCATATAGGTTGGTTTCTTTGCAAGCTCTCAAAACTTTCTCCTTTCACGCGTGTTTTAGACCTCCGTTCCCTTTGTCTTTGAGCTCCCCCCCTGACATGTTCCCTGACACAGGCAATACCCAA
>Ga0179593_1467720_pt1 | contig 12821 bp, 20 predicted proteins | sample CZODoug2_1_08_16_FD_185931 | JGI IMG/M metagenome (GOLD analysis project Ga0179593, IMG submission 185931) | Vadose zone soil fungal communities from Angelo Coast Range Reserve, California, USA - CZODoug2_1_08_16fungal (PacBio error correction) | ecosystem: Environmental > Terrestrial > Soil >... | reverse complement strand
AGGTCCGTGTCTCTTCATTCTTCCCCTTGGTTTTCCCCCACTCCCCTGATTTCTCTTCCCCTTGTTTTTCCCTTCTTTTTCTTGCCGTTTCGAAGGCCATTCTTTAGTACGTCACCCCAACCCCAAGCCGGCTCAATTTATGCACCCTTTTTGACCGTCTTTTTTTCTTGCTTGTTTTTTTTGCTGTTTTTGGTTTTTCTGTTAGACTTTTTACCCATCCGGCAATTTTACTTTTGCCCCTAAATTTCCCCTGTCCCCCCCCTCCATTTTTTATTTTCCCGTTACACCCCCTTTTCCCTCCACCCGTCCAACTTCGCCGGTGGCAGACTTCCCTCCTTTAAGTTTCTTGAAACCCTTTTTTGGTCTCTCCTCCTTCCCCTTTTGGTCCACCCCAGATCACCACTGGCCGTCGCAGACCAATTCTTTTTTGCTGTCCTTTCCAATTCCCACCCGCCTGAACCTTAGACCCCCCACCTTGTTTTTTCCCTTTTTTTTGACTTTTCTTTCCCCACCTGTTAATTTTCCTGCTTGGCTCTAAGGCGTCCCTGCGTTCCCTGCTTTCTGACCCGCACGGGATCTTTGGTTTTCACTCCATCAATGTCCCCCCTGCCCCCCCCGTGAGTTTTCCCACGCTGGCCATATGGTTGGCCCTTGTTCACAAAAATTGACTTTTTTTCGGGATTGCGTCCTACATTATTTTTTTTTTTCTTTTTTTTCGCCCTTCAACACTTCATTTCCTTTTCGCCGTGCCTTTTTTCACCAGCCCGATCTGGGAATTTTTCCCATTTTTTTTCGCATTTTCATCATTCGATGCTTCTCATACCCATAGCGGTTGCCAAGTTGATCCGTGAGTTCACACTGAAGGGCTTTGCTACTTTCTTTTTTTTCGGTATTCTTTTACCCCCCTTAGTGATTATGTCACTTCCTGCTTTCTCACTTTTTCTTTTCCCGCCTTGTTTACGTTTTTCTTTCCTATTGGTCCATATGCCCTGACGTTACCCTTAAGTCTATATGTCCCTCGTCTTGTTCATTACTTTGCTGGCCTTCAACTGTTTTGCGTGCCTCGGTCCTTCGCCTTTCTTACTTAGTTTTTCCACCCAAAATTCCTGCCTTGATTTGTTTTTTTTTGAAGGTTTGGCGGTGTGTAAATTTTTTTGTGGTTTGGTGTTTGGTTTGTTTTTTTTTGGGGGGGACGTCGGCGTTTCATTTGTTCCCCCGTTTTCCCCCGATCGGCCACGACAATTTTCTGTCCCCTCCCCCTCCCATCCTTGCTTTTTCTTGGCACTTGCCGCCCCTCACGGGTGCCGGCATTGACGCCTTAACGTGCGCAGTCCTACATGGGCTCCCCCCCTCTCCACCACCCCATTTATTTCCCCCCCTTTCGTTTTTTTTTCTGCCGTTTTTGTCTCCCCAAAATTTTTCCTCATTTGGCCAAACAATTTTTCTTATGATGGGGAGCAGTCCTTTACCTTAAATGCATTCCTTTCCCCGACCGTGGTTTGTAAAAAACCTTTTGTTCCCGAATCGGCCTTTTTGTGTTTTTTCCTTTAGCTCTTTTTATCCGTATTCCCCCCCACTCCAACATATGTTCACGTTCTTTTGTGTTCGTGTCTTCTCGCCGCCCTTTATTGCTCGACGGAATCCTTATTTTTCCGTTTAATCCCCAATCAGTACGATTTCCTTAAGCTCCACATTCCTGCCCTTTTCCCCCCTGTCCGAGGTTTTAAGTTTGTTGATTTCCCTTTGTTTTGTCTGTCACATTTCACTCCCCCCCCTGGGATTCTTTTCCGGTTTCAGGTTCTCTCATTGGAGGCTCCAGGGGTTCCCTTCCTTTTCTTTTGCTATTCCTGTTGTTTTTAATCTTTTAAGGGTGTGTTCAGTTTTCCATTGCCCTATTTAGTTCGATCATTTTTGTTTTTGGCACTCATATTTCGGTCACTCTAAACGAGACGAAGGTGGTGGCATACTTCTTTTGTAACGTATGTTTGTGCGGGGTTCGGGTTTGCTTACCTTCCCCCTTTAGTTCACCAAGTCCTTCTATGTGCAGCAACCCCTTTTGCTCCTTGCGACCCTCAGGTCATGCCCTCCCGCCTTTTCCCTTCGGGAACCGATGTTTGGGTTTCTTCTAAGCCCCCCCTGTCCCTGTCCCGTAAATTACGCCTTTGATCTAGGTTTCTTGTTAGGCTCCGTTCCTGTGAGGGCGTACGATCGGCGTCTTCGTTGCTCTCTCTAACCCCTTTCTCCTGCTCTCCCCTCCACACCGGTTTTTCACACCTCTTCTTGCCCAAAGGGTTTTTTTTTTAGGTAAGAAAAACGGGCACCGACTCCCTTTTCGTTTTTTCCCCCTTTTTCAAGTTCCATCGATTCTTGTTCTTTACTCCCCCCCCCCCCAGAGCCTTCCCCCTTGCCCTTCCCCTTACACCCCCCTCCCCTTTTTTTCCATTTCACCTCATTGCAAGCTTTCCTCCCCCAACGTTGTTTCCTTCCCCAATGCCCACGTCGAGTCAAAGTTTTCATCCTCCTTCCGCCCAGGGACTGAATTGTTTTTCCTAACGGGCGGACGATTCCATTTGTCTTTTTTTTGACGTCATCCTTTCTATACTCTTCTTCCTTTCGATCCCTTACCCTTTTTCAGCCCGCCCTTTTTTCCTTCTTCCCCTCGACAAACTGCGTCAACCCCTCCACAACGACGATGTGACCACCATTCAGTAGCTTTCCTCCTTTTGTGAGTTGCTCTTCTTCCATGGGGTCTTCTTTTGTAAACTCGTCCCCTTTTTTTTTGGTTCCTGTTTTTGAATCGTGAGGGTGCACTGATGTCCAAAAGTTGCCCCTGAGCTTTTTCCTGATTATTGCTTCCTCTCCCCTTTTCTAGTTGAATTGGTGACAACTAGGCTCTCCTCTTCCCCCTTTCAGTTTTCGATGGAGGGATCTTCTTTTTTGCCTAACGTATTTGGGGGTCTGAACCCACTCGTTTGCTTAATGTTTTTTGGACCCCAACCCACTGGCAACCACCCTCTTTAGTACTTCCCCTGCCCGTCCGTTTTTTTTTCCTTTCCACAATCCCCTTCCGATTTTCCTTCCCTCTCCTTCTACGGATGGCTCTCTCACCTGCTTGGCTCCCCCCCAACACCCTTGTTCTCACCTTTTAACAATCCCCCTTTTCCCTTTTTTTTTTTCAGAGGGTTTTTGTCCCGCTATTTCTCCTTGAGCCTGCCCCTGCGAACTTATGCACCCCCCTTTACGACTCCGCTTTTGAGGCGCTAAATCCTTCCCTCAAGTTGACCGTCACACGTCCTTTTTCCTCTCCCTTTTTCCTGCGTGCTTCACAAGAAAACGGTTTGAAACTTCTTTCCTTTCTTATTCCCCAGCTTTCTTTTGGTTTGGGATCGAGTTTTTCATTTCCGCTTTCCGCTTTTCCAAAACTGATCTTCCCCCCCCTCGTTTCGGCTTCGAAGTGCCAGAAATCCTGTTTGCCCCTCTGAACGAATGCTCTTTTACCCCCCCTTTCCTTTGAAAGATGACCCTCCACCCAACTCTACTATGTATCCATTTTTACTTCAATGGCATCCTCTCCCACCCCTGTTAAAACCTTCCCCCACCCCTTCTTGTTTTTGGCAATTACGCACCCCCCCCCGCCACATCGGCGTTCAACCCATGATGTCGTTTCCATTTTCAGTCTTTGTCCCTTTCGTGGGTGAGGACCCTATCTCCTTTAGCATTTTTCCAAGGTTCTCCTCTTACTCCCATTACACAAACGTGAACTTCGTGTCCTCCGGCCTCCTTCGTCCTTTCAGTTCCCCCAACCAGGATCCGTGGTCCCGTTTTCACCACCACTCCTGTGCCTGGCTTTTTTCACAGGTGTTTTTTACTGGCTAAATAGGCGTTCCTGGTCCCACTTGTTCTCATTCCCGGTGGCAGATCCGGTTCCGCCTCCCCCCCTTTTTTTTCCTCCTTTGGTTTCACCCCCATCCCCAGGGTGCTCCCTGCCCGCCGTGTTAGCGCCACCTTTTTTTTCGAGAGGGCCTGCATTGTCCCCATCCCCCAGCTGATTTCCGCTGTTATGGCTTTTTTTTTTTCGTGCGGCTCCTCCTTTGTTTTTTTGCCCCCCCGTTTTTTCCCACAGAGATCCCCCGGTTCCCCTCCTTCAGCCCGGCAGCATTGCCGATGGGTGCGAGGTTAAACGTTCCCTCCCTCCTTAAGCTCCTTTCGCTTAATCTTCCGCCCCCCGTCCCCAATTTTAAAACGCGTCCCCCCCGCGATTTTTAGAGCTTGTGCTGACCCTTCTGAACTATTCAAGAAAGCCAGGCAGAGACACCACTCCTTTTTTGTATTTCCATTTGTCCCCTTTTTTTCCCCTTCTTCCTGTGTTTTGGTTCCTTTTCGACATGTTTTCCCCCTCTCCTGTAGTAGACGTGCTTCAAGTAATTGTCCGCGTTTCTGCCCAAACAGCGGCGGTAGACCTATAACCTCTTTCTTTCAGTTTCACCTCCCAATGCGTTTTGTGTTTGAGTGGTCGGCCACGGCTGCCTTTGAGTTTCACCGAATTCACAGCCCATTCCACCTGCCAAGTTCGGCATTTTTCACCCCTCCCCCACGTCTATTTTTTGTCAATACGTCCGCCCTTTGTTTTTACGGAAGAGTGCCAAAAACTTTTTTGGTTTCAGAAAGCCGTTTGTTCTGGTGTTGGACTCCCTTCCTTTCCCAGTCCCCCCTTCACCGTCACCCGTTTCCTCCCTAGTCATGGCGGGTTGGTACTTTTTCTTCCCCACCGCAGATAATGTTTCTGCGCCGTCTCGTTAGAGACCCCTTTCCAAGTTTGGTCCTCCCTTCCGCTGCGTTAGGCCTTTGCGTTTGACTTCCGGGCGCCCCCACCTGGGTTACGGGGCCAAGACTGGCGGATTGTCAGGGTGTCTTCCAACTTTTTGGTTCTCGGATTTTCCCTCTTTTTTCCAACAGCCCCCCCCCCCACAAAGCCAGTGTGTGGACCAGTTGAATGTCTTTTTGCTGTGGCCAGGCGGTCCTTTTTTCCCTAAATGTTTTTCGCCCTTCAGTTTCCCCAGAGACCCCCCCCCCCCCTAATTTGGTCCCCCTTTTGTGCGCTGCTACTCCTTCCCTTCCTTAACTTTTCCCCCTTCCATATTTCTCTCTTTTTTTTTCCCTCCCTGTTTTTTTTTTTTTGGAGGCGTCTCTAGGATGTCTCTTCTTATCTCTTAAACCTTCCCCCCTTTGTGCCTTGCCTTTCGCTTTTCTTCTTTTTCCCTTCTTTTCCCTCTACCACCTTTCGGTCCCCCCTCTGATGGAAGAAGCCCCCCCATTTCCTTGGTAGCCAGTTAGATGAGATTGTTGTTCCTCGCCACCGTTCACTCCTCCCTTTTTTTGGTCTTCATCCATTTCCCCCTCCCTTACCAAACTTGATCTTGGGCAGTAACATTGGCCCGGACGTTTGCAGTTTCTCCTAGGGCTTTTCTTTCCCTTTTGCGTGGTGTCTCGCCCTGTTCCCCCTGCTTTTCTCGCCGCCTGACTAATCTGGATTGTGGGCTCCTACCCACCCTTACATAGAGCCCACTTTGTGAGTTTTGACACCCTTTTCCCCTTTGAAGTTTTCTTTTCTTGCGCCATTTTGGAAGCTCTCTATCTCTGGACAAGAGATCCTTGGTTTCCACTTTGAGCGGCCCCTTGACCCCCACGTCTTATGATTTCTTGAATTCTGGGCCATTTGCACAACCTGACCCGCTAGGCTTTTTTTTTTGGTTTTTCTTTTTTTTTTTTCTCCCAACTCAATCTTTCCCTCTGGACCTTCTTTCAAACCAGCCGTTAACTGGTCTGGGGGATCTTACGTCCCCTTTCCTTGTCTCCAAACCCGTTTTTTTTTTTCCCTTTTTTAGCGTTTCCCCTACAACTTTTTTGCTGCCCCAACTGGACTGAGGAATTCTCCCTTTCAACCCCCCGGAGATCTTATAGCTTCTCTCTTGTTCTTTACTTTTTTTTTCCATTAGTTTTCCCCCTCCCCGTTCAGGCCCACCTTCTTTAGTTGATGGGTGCTCCTTTTTCATTACGGTGTGAGAATTTCCTTGAAGCCCAATATCTTTCTCTGAGCCTTTTTACCCCCTTTTTTTTCCCCCCCCCATCACTGATTCTGGTTTCTTCCTCCTATTAGGGGTCTGTTTCCATTTTCCGAACTGACCTCGTGCTGCTGGTACCTTCCCCCCCTGCTTATTTCAGCTGGCTGTCCTTTCCCTGCCCTGCCTTCTTCCTCCTCGCGGTGGACATCCTTCCTACTTGTTCTTCACTGCCCTTTGTTCTTTTTGTTTTCGCCCCCCAACTTTTCACACCCATTTACTTCTTCCCCTTTTCGATGTTACGTTGTGAGTGCACCAACCAGTGGTGGGCGCCGGCTCCCACCTATTGATGGTTCTTTCTTTAACCACCCACCCAAAAGTACCTCTCTCCCCGAGTTTTTTTTTTGGTAACATCCCAACCCGTTGCAGATAGACCTTTCTTTCTTTTTTTGTTACAGTTTTGATTCCGATGTTACTTCCCCCACCCCACCTACCCCCACCTAGTTTCCCTGTTCCCGCCCGTTGTTTTTTCGTCTTTTTCCCCCCCTCTGTGGCGCACACTTATCGTTGCTCTATCCCCTTCCTGCTTTTTTTCTCTCCCCTAGTTTGCCCTTCCAACCCTTTGAATTTTTCCCCAACGGTCCTCCTTTTTCTTTTGAGTTCCCGTAATTTTCCCCCCCCCACCCCCCTCCACCGCTGGGACTTCTTTGAGTGTCATGTTATCTTTTTGCCTATGGCCGGTCATCATTACTTTTTTGCATGGGTATTTCTTGTTCCCTTTTATTTGGTTTTTGTTTTCCTCTTTTTTCCCAGTTGTTTGCCTGCATTAATCTTAGTTACTTTTTTTTGGCCAAACTCCTATTTTCCCCTTCCCCCCTTCTTCACACTCCCCTCGAAGATTTGCCATTTTGAGTCTTGGGTTCGGCCCGTTGTTCCTTCCCGCCCTTGAGCCCCCCCCCCCACTGCCTCTGCTTCCCTTACCTTCTGCCCGCCCTCCCCTGCGTTAAAGGGGACTTTTCAGCCTCTTGAGAAGGTCTGCGACCTTTCCCTTTTTACGTCGTCCTGACCCCCAAGGACGTTTGATCGAGGGGGTTTTTAGGCCCTTCAGTTTTATCCCGTATTCCCCTTTTGTGGCAAGTGCTGAGTCGATGATCTTTTTGCGACCCCCTCGTATAGTTCTGTAGCTTTTTTCCCGTGGGACTCCTTCTCGAACAAAGGGCCAACTTGGTTTTGCATGTTCCACCCTTCTTCGCCCACACCTTGAGTTTGTCTTTTGTTTTTCAAACGATCTTTTCAGCCACTCTCCTTTTCGATCTCATTCACATTCCTTTTCCTGCCCCGATAGGTTTTTTTGTTTCGGTCTCCCAGCGCCTTTTTTTAATTTTTATACCAGTTGCCAAATCCAAACGTTCTTTCCCTCCCTCCGTATGTTCCTCAGGTAATTCATGGAACTGAGGAAATTCAAAACCTCGGTACCCGAATTTCCCCTTCCCAGCCTTTCCTTTTTTCCCCTGGGGGTCTTTTCGCTATTTTATCTGCTCCCTGTCTCCCCGGTGCCCGGTTGCAATTGTAACACGTAATATAACACTTCAGATCTGGGGCCCAAAGACTCCTCCCCCTGGACCTCCCGATGCAATCCTCCCCACTTTGTTTGGTTACTTTAGTAAAACACCCCTCATTTTTCCTTTTCCCCCAATCTCCTCCTCCCCTTCCCGTTGTGACTTAGATTGATTTTTTGATTGGGTTAAATTCTTTGTGCCGTCTTAGCATGGTTCTTCTCTTCTATGTTCCCCACTTTTTGCTGTCAACTTGCTGGTTTCCTAAGATTTGAGAGGACCGTAATTGCCGTCCTGCCTTTCGAAGGATGGAAATCGAGGCGCGTCCTAACTTGAACCTGTCCTTACGTTTCTTACCCCCTCCCCTCTAATTTTTTTCTATTACCTGAGTTCTTTTCTGCCCTTGTTGCGGTTTGAACTCTTGAACTCTTTCTATTTAATCCCCCCCCCCTTGGCAGGCTGTCTCCCCTTTCCCCCCAATACCTCTAGGAACATTTCCCCTCTTAGATAATCTTTTACGGCTTTTGGCTTCCGTTTCCAGGTTTTCCCTGTCCCCTCAACACCCCTTGGTGCGTGAACGCCCCCGCGGTTTTATAATATGTCACCTGTTTTGCTTCGTACCTTGCCCGTTGGCTGATTGTTGCTTCCCCCTTCTCTGCACCCCCCGTCTCCCCCTTTTTCATCGTTTCCTCCTTCCGCTCCCCCCCAGGGGATGGTCTCGGGCGTTTACGACTTTCGGGGAGTGCTGCCCGACCTTCTTGGTTTCTTCTTCACGACCTCGTCGGTGGTGCCGAGGCTTCTTTCGTCCCCCCAAAATGTTCCAGTCCCTCCCCCCCTCTTTCACACACCTGACGATGGCAAAACACGTAGCGGCTTCGTTCCCTTGCTGCACCAAGTTCCTATGTCCCGCCCCTTCCCCCCTTCCTTCAGCATGACCCCAGGCCCCCCCCAATTTCTGCTGTGCATCCCTTTTCACTTAGTTTTCATTCGGGTTTAAGGGAATGTCATGGCGTTTAAAACATGCACAATCCTGTGTAGCTTTTTCCCTCCCTGGACCCCCTCCCACTCTTCCTTGTTTTTTCCCAATTTTTTTGCGTTCAAATCTTTCTCTGACCCTATGATCGTGCTTTTTTTTTAGTTTTGGTGGAAGATTCCCGGCCTCCTTTCGCTTGCGGCAAGGTCCATTCCCACCCACCCCAACGCCCCCTTGAAAACCCAGTTCGTGAGGGCCCCTCCTAATTTTTGATGTGAAAACCCCCCCCCCCCCACACTGGCGCATCGTGTCTGGTTTTCCCCCCCCCTCGCTATTTCTTTCTTCCCCTTTGTTTTTTAAACTGTCTTTTTTCTTTTGTTGAGCTGTGCACTTTGAATCCAGTTTTTCCCCCTTGTGTCAGGTCCTACATTGGGTTGTGACCTATTTCCCCCCCCCACCCCTTGGGCAGTACTTGTCCTCCCGTTAACTGGCGTAATTGTGCCTGTCCTTTTTTCATGTGGGACTCCGTCCTAATGATTCCCGAATTTTTTTTCCTTTTTGTTTCTTATCCCTGCTTTTTAAATGTCCCCTCTTTTTCCCCCTTTTCGTCTTCTCCGCAGAATCCTTGTTTGCTTTTTGGGTGCTTTTTTTGATGACCCATTTTCATCCTCTGTTGCTTCCCCTTTTCCCACTGCCCTCCCCCCCTAAAAACTGGCGAGATTTCCCCTTTTTTGTTAACTGGCACAATGCTCCTTTTTTCACTCACCCAACATCCGTTCCTTTCGGACAGTTTCTTTTTCACATCAATCATCACACTGTGTGTTAACGAATTGCCTTCGTCTTTCCTTTTCGGGTAGCCCTCTTGTCCCCCCTCGATTTCCACCCCTCCACCCCCCCCCATTCCCGGCTGTTTGGAGAAAGCAAACTCGACCATCTGCGGAAGTTGGTTTCCCTTTCCCCATGAATTCTTCTTTGGTTCCCCCCCCCTTCGCCTATTTCCTGGTGTACGGTCCCAACCCGAACCCCCCTGGCCACAGCTCCACAGGGCCCCGCGCATCATGCCACCTTTTTCCTTTCCATTTTTTGTAAGTCCCTTTACTTCGGCCGTCGGGCATGCGTTTTGCCCCCAAACCGAATTCCACTGTGGGTCAGAACGCTCTCTCTTTCCTCCAAGTTTCCACCAATTTCCATGTTAACTTCCCCCCTTTAACCTTCCCCTGGTTTCCGGACGAGTCAGGCTGGGGGTTCCTGAGTCAAGAGCTTCACCATGAGGGTTTTCGTTAACCCCTTTTCTTCCGTCTACACCTTCCCAACCGGACTCTTTTCCCCTCTTGGATTCCCCCTTGCATCTCCCGTCCCCCTTGGCGTGGGGACCAAGGTTACGGCCCCCGTTAGTGCGATTGGTTCCTGTGTATTTTGACCCCCCCCCACCTGACGGTCTATTTTCCCCCTGTCTTTTCTTCCAAGCCAACCCACCCCAAGCTCCGGCGCGGGCGACCCTTAAATGTGCTTTATGTCCCCCCTCCTTTTTTTCCTGGACCTGGGTCCTGTCCCGAACCTCTCGCCACCTTTCTTCTCGTCCCCCCCTTTTCTTTTTCGCCTTGAGCGAAAGACAGCATTACTCCCATTTTTTCAATATCTCCTTTCCCTTTCGTTTGTTTTTTGATGCTCTGGGTCCGTCAATGCTTCTTTCAGTTTTCTTCCCCCCCCCCCCTTCCGGCGCACCTTCTTTGTCTGCCCCCTTTCTTTCTCCGTCCTTCTGAGGGGGCCCATTCTTCGGCAAAACCCCGTGCTCCCTCCTTGACCTTATTCCTTTTTTCGCCTTCGATTCGTTTGGTTTTTTTGGCTTTTTTTAGACATATGGGAACAATCAGCCTTTTGTGGCCCCCCACTGGCTGGTCTGTGGGTTTTTCGTCCATTTTTTTGGAACTTCTTTCCCGTTGCAGACTCCGCGATGAAAGGAGTCTTTTATGGTCGGTTGTTTTCGAAGTGTTCCCACCCCCTTATGCAACCAAAACAACTTTGCGGCAGAAGGTACTTATTGGGGCTCCGCCCTATCATCGGCGTCCCCCCCGTTTCTAAGTTTGACCTCACTCTCCTTTGTTCTTGCTTGCGGCCGGGTGTTTTAGGGTAGTGCCTCGTTGGGTTTATGCTTTTTGCCTCTGGATCTGTTTTTTTTTGTTTCCCAATTCGTGCCCCCAAAATTTGTCGAGTGAGGCTTTTCCCCCCCTCTTAGAATATTCTTTGCCCCATTTGAAACTCCCCGGCTTGTCTTTTGGAGGCGGGGGCTTTTTTTGTCTCTCAACTTCAATATTTGGTTTTTCCCGTGACTTGGCCTCCCCCCCCCTGATTTTTTTTTCCCACTTCATCCGGTTCTTTTTCGCGTGCCTTCCTATAAACAAGCCCCCCTCTTTTGTTTTTTTTGCTTTTCTCGTTCCCCACCAAAGGTTCCCCCCTTTCCTCTTGAGCTTTTACTTGAACCCCCCACTCCTGATGCTTTGTCTTACACAATTCCTGCTTCCCCCCCCCCTGCTCCAGTTTTTAACTTTTGCTTTAGTCCGTAGTTCGGTTCTCTGCCCCTTTTTAATTTTCGAGTCTGGTTCATCCTTTTGTGCCCCCTTGAATGATCACCCCCCAGCCCCCACTAGCCCCCCCTTACTGCTTTCTGAGTTCCTTTTTTGTCTCAGAGCGGGTGGCTCTTGGTTTCATTAACGTGTCTACAAGGACACCCCCCCCCCCAAACCCCCCGTCTTTACATCCCCCACCCCGTGTAGTTTCTTGACTGCCCGCCCTCCTTCAAGTTTACAGTTGACAGGGACGTTAGTGAACCCACCCCTGGCCTGTCGGTCTCAATCCTTCACATTTTTTCTGGTCTTTCCCCCCCAGTTTCGGGTTCCTTTCCCCGTTTGGTTTTACCCCCCCCCTTTGTGCGCCTTGATTCCCACAACCAATTTTCATGTGTGTTCCAACCCCCTGACTGGTGCGAGATGTCCCTTTTTGAACAAACCCAGACCCCCCCCCAAAACCCCACCGGAGGATTTTGCCCTTTTTTGTACTTGCCCCTTTGTATATTCCCCCCTATGGATTTCCCTTCCCCCCAACGAAATTGTTTCACTCTTGTTTTGTTTTTTTCTTGCGTCCTCTTTATTTTTCTGCCTCAAATTCTCTGGTACTTCCTCCCAATCTTTGCACTATGAATATTTTCCAGCCAGTTCCCCCCTCAGGTTATTTTGTGGGTCTTCCCTGCCACCCCCCCTTTCCAAAACCGTGGTCTCAGTTTGTCGGTTTTCACTTTTTTTTTTTTTCCTCTATATTGGCTGGCATGGCCTTCCTTGTCCTTGCCTTCCTTTTTTGAGGTTCTTCTTGGCTTCCTCGTCTTTTTGGTGCCGTGGTTTGGTCCTTACGCCTTTTATTCGAGTGTTTGGGTTTTCCCCCTCCCCCGATCGGCCCCTTGAAGAAATTTTGGTTCCCCCCCTTTTTGTGAAACCTGTTTGCGGGGTCCTTATTAGGACACAGTTTTCGACGCCTGTCACAACCCACGGATTAGACTCCGTCCCCCCTCCCCATCATTGTTCTTTCATGTTTCGCTTTTGACGGTCTTTCGCCTTAAATTCCTTGTCTTGAAAGAGTAACTTTGTGCTCTCAGATTTCTCGGGGCTCCGTCCCGCGTTGAGTTTTGGACCCATTTTCCTTGAGTCTTGCGTCTTCCCTCCCCAGTTTTTTTTTTTTTTCCCGCTTCTTCCTTCCGTTTCACCTTTCGATCGAGTTAACCGGTGTATCCCCCCCTTCTTATCCTTCTGAGGTTCCGCTAACCCCGAGAGGGCCGCCGTCCCTCCCCCCGACAGTTCTCCTTCCCTCCCCATAGTTTGTTTTTTTTGGCACTTGCTCCCTACAATGAACCTTTCCCTCCTGCACTTCCCCCTTTTCTGTGTGACGACAACCCCTTCTAACCCTTTTCGTCACTCGAATCCGACCCCCCTAAGGATCCCTTGCCCCGTAGAAAACCTCCGCACTCCCTACCCTCCCCCCTTGCAAGACTGACTTTTTTCTGACCTAATCCCTTGTGCCCGTTTTAATTCCTCTTTTTGCAGGAAGTTTGCAAAACGTTCTCCCTTTTCTATCTGGCTTAACCCCCCCTTTAACCTTCAGCCGCCCCCCTTTGGACGGCGCTCCCCTTTTGTCACCACCAGGTCCCCGATCCCCTAGTGGCTAATTTCCACTTTTTTTCCCCCC
>Ga0179593_1375117_pt1 | contig 12821 bp, 26 predicted proteins | sample CZODoug2_1_08_16_FD_185931 | JGI IMG/M metagenome (GOLD analysis project Ga0179593, IMG submission 185931) | Vadose zone soil fungal communities from Angelo Coast Range Reserve, California, USA - CZODoug2_1_08_16fungal (PacBio error correction) | ecosystem: Environmental > Terrestrial > Soil >... | reverse complement strand
TTTTAACATCTACTCCCTACTTTCTCTCCAACTTCACCCTACTTTTCTCTCCTCCCCTATTCCCCTCCCTTCCCAGGACCCCCCTAGCCCCCCCAGGGAAACTGTGACTGGATTCACTTTTCCCTCTCCTTTGTTTATCTTCCTTCCCCCTCAGTTACCGTCCTGTTGCTTGAGCGTTTGTTGGCCCTCCCTTGTTTTCAACTTTTTTTTTTCTCTTAGTTTCCTTTTCCCAACTTCTCTCTGTTTTTTCACTTAGGATTAGCTTTCTTTTCCTCGTCTTTCCCCTTGTGATCTTTTTTACTCTACGCACCACCCGGTACACCCCTACCCGACAACCCCTTCCCCCTTTGACTTTTCACCTCTCTTCGGCCATGACCCTCTCGCGCAGCTGAATTTAGATCTTCGCCTATTTCCCCCTTCTTGATGGTCCTTTCTCAGGTCCAGTCAGAACTTACTTCCCCCCCCAGTCTCCCCTGGAAGATCGAAACTTTTTCATTCTTTTTTCTTGTCTCCACGTAGGGGTACCCCTTCCCCCTATTCCCCGACCCCCTCCCCCAAGCCTTTGTATTCCTAGACCTTTGATTTTCCTTCCTTTTTGGACTCGACACAGTCGTTACCGTCTGCTCCCCTACTCCCCACCTCCAACCCCCCTTACCAGCTGTCCGGCCGTGTTCCTTCCAAGGCCAGCCTTTCCCGCCCCTAAATTAAGTATCCTTTCCCCCCCACCCCACCCTTTTAATGTGACTCATGCCCTCCTGATTTTTTACTTCCCCCTCTCTTTTGATTCCCCCCACCCCCACTGCCCTCCCCGCAAGTTCTGCGCCCCTTCCCAACCTTCCTGGCTTTCAATTGAAGCCCCAATTTTACACGCGTCTTTCTCCCTTCCTCCTTTACCTGTTCCCAAGCCCAGAGATGTGTTTTACAAACTCATGTTACTGCAGCCTCGCTCCCGTTTTGAAGCCCCCACTCAACTTCAATGTCCGCCCGCACGCGCCAACCCTTCATTAGTGCCTCCTCCCCCCTTCCTCTACACTCCCACTCTTTCCCCAATCTTCTATATGACAGCATCTTTCCCAGTTTAGCTACTCTTTTCTCGCCCTCTTCATTTCTGCCCCCCCGCACTCCACTTTTATCTCTTTCACTCTATCGGTTGACCTTGAAATTTTTTCTGCCTTTCCCAACCTTCGTACGACCAAGCAGCCCCCTAAAATCCCCCTGGACTGATCCGTTTGTGAGTCTATTTCTCCCTTTTTCTTCCCCTTTTGCTCTAACCGTTTTCTGCATCCCTTTCCCTGAGCCGCCGAACCCCCCTCCCTTTTTAATCAGTTTCGTTTTGTCAGAGTAGCTTTATCCTCCTTTGCCCCTTTCCAATCGTCTCTGTTCTACCAGCGTACGCCTCTCCTATCCCAAGTTCAAGCCTCCCTTTGATGATCGCCCCGTTACCTCCACGTTCGCAGTAAACTTTTGACCTGTCAGTTCTTTCCTCCAATGTTACTCGTTCATTATTTCCAATTTTAAACGATTCCCACCATCTCTTTGATCTGCGCCTACCTTCTCCCCTGGAACTAAGTTTGCCCACCGCCCCTTCTCCCCCCATTTATTTTTCCTTTCCTATTTACCAGCTCTCCTCCTACGAGAGGTGACCGCGACAACTTTCCGTCTTTTCCCCATTTTCACCAGCAAAATCCCTCCTGCCGCCCCCCCTCTCGGTTCCTCGTCCTCCTTTTCTTTTACCCACCACGACCATCTTCTGACCCCGCTTTTCCCTCGCCCCTCTCACATCCTGAAGCCCCCGCATTGGTATAACATTTCCCCCATTCTCTTAAACTCTCTTTTTATCCCAATGCGCCTCGCCGTCCGCCGAACCCCAAAACGCCCAATCCAGTTTCAAGGCCCCAATAATCTCATTACCCCCCAAAACTGTCCTATTTCCCTCCCCTCTCTGATAGAAGAGACCCGGCAGCGATTTGTCTCGATCCTCTTATTCCTTCCTGTTCCATGACCCCCCGCGAGCACCTACCCCCCTTGGCCCCTTGTATGGGAATGGTTTTCTTGTTTTTGCCCTTCCCCCCCCCCCCTTGCAGATCCCTTCTCCACTATACAGCCTAAGAAATATTTTTTTAAGCAGCCCTTTTTTGCCGGCGCGCCTTCACCCCTCCCTGTTTGCCCCTCACTTTAGTGTCATGTTTTTGCGAGACTAGGTTTCAACGATCACGCCTCTCCCAAAGTGTATTTTGTGCAGCTCTCCTTAGCGTCTCTTCTCTTCCCTTTTCTCTCCCCCCCCCCCCCCCCGTACCTTCCTTTCCGGCGCCCCATGGTAATTTTACTCCTCCAATTTCTCTTTCCTCGATCCACTCATTTGTGTAATATCGTTCTCTTGTCCCACTGGTCATAAGCGGTTCTACATCGCTCCATAGACTCTTTTACCCCTGAAGGTTTGCCCTTGGGGCGTTGCATCCACCACTTTCCCCCTTAAGAACGCTCAGTCCACCCTTTAGCCGCCGCTCCCCTTCACTCCTTTCCCTTCTTTCAATTTCTGATTTTTTCTTCTTATCTTGTTACCCTCACCCTATCCCTCCGGGGTGTTTTTGGGTTTTCTAAGTCCCTCTGGTTTCCCTAAACTGATCCTTCCTCACTTAAAGATTTGTGTCGGGGTTCTCCTGATGTTCTTCCTTTGGTCTTTCCGGCGTTTTCGCCCCACTCCACCAAACCGATTTCTAAGTTTGCTACCACTATTTCCCTCCTATTCCCTTCTTCTTTCTACCCCCCTCATTCCTTTCTTTCTGATCACCCTTTCCCTTGCCCTCCTTTTCAGAAGAATCCAGCACTCCTTCCTTCTTTCGGTTCATTCCCGGATACCTAAAGAGTGGCCCCCATTTAGACACTCATAACGTTCCCGCCGATCCCCATTTTCCCCCCCTTTGCAACTGTAAAAGTTTTTTAGTCCCTTTCCCACGCCTTCTGCCTACCTAGCCACCATGAGGCTTTTTTTTCCCCCCTTTTTATAGACCCTTCTCCCCACATTCCTCCTTCCCACCGCCTCTCTTACCAAACCCCCGGAGAGTTTCGATTCACTTTGACAGGCTTCCTCCTTTTTCCCAGTGCCGTACGCCCATCCGCCGTTCCGAACTTGAGTCTTTTTCCCCTTCCCTATTCTAACACCTGTGTTTCACAGTTTGCTCCCTGCGTGTGTCCTGGCATACTACGTCATACTTTCTATGCCCTCGCTCTAGTCCCTCCTTTTTGTCTTCAACGACATTTTCGATCGTTTCTGTTCCTGAGCCTTTCTTAGAGAACTTGTATTCCAGATTGAGCACTCCTATTTGGTCGAACCCCCCCCATCCCAGATTTTCGGCGGTCCTCCGTTTTCTTGGTCTTTTTCGACATTTTCCCGGCCGAGCTCAACTATCTCCCTTACACTTTCTTTTCCCGGTCTCCCCTTTCCCCCTCCCCCTTGTTTTAAGATGAGCTAACCATCCTCTCTCGTACGGCCCAGGTTACCCATTGGTGATCCTCTGCCGCTTTGCTTCCTTCCCTACCCCTCCTTCACTCCCTTTTTTCATGCACCCGCCCTGTTTTCACCTTCTACTTCTTATCCTGGTATGCATCCCTAAACATACCCTTTTCTCCCTTTTCTGAACCTTGGCCTCATTTTCCCTTTTGAGCCTCCCGAGTTGCCGCATCCTCCCCGCTCTTTCAGGTTTACTCCCCTCCCCCCCTTCCCCTCCCCTTCGAACACGCTCCGTTTTTTACAGAGATAAATACTCGTCACGTTGAATTTCTTAAGCCAGCAACTTGACTGTAGCTCGCATCCTCTCTTATTTGTATCACCACCATTCTACGCACCGTCCCCCCTTGGCCCTCCACTCTCATTGATTCCAATACAGTTTTCCTTCTCCCCCCCCCCCACTAGTGAAGTTTGCTTCTGACATCCCCTCCCTGCCACCCTCCCCTCAATATGTGACGAATTTTTCCCCCCTTCCCTGTTTTCCCACTTCGTTGCCACCCCCCCACTCGTCTTTCCCCACCAACCACCCGGATACCGTCCTCTTCCCCCCTACCCTCCGTACCTCCCTTTCCCCACCGTCTTTTTCCACTCCTTTACGCTCACTATTCACTCCAGTGTCTTTTTCCTGGCCCCTTTGACGTGTTGTCCCATTTGACATCCCTCTTCACATCGGAAGTTTTTTCCTTACCCTCCCTGGTGCAAAAGCCCCTTTTTTCCCTGCTCTCCCCCCATCCTACATGTTTCTCACCGTTTTACTAAGCCATACCACCCATGTTCCTCTCTATTTTCCAGGCACACGCCTTTTTCCTGCATTATGACATGCCGCTTTCTTTTTGATCTTGACTCCCCCTCCATCTTTTGTTCCTCTATCCAACTTTTTACCCTACCCTTGTTCGGACTTACTCTGTCACCACTGTTTTACTCGCACGCCTATTTTGTCTTCCCCTCCGCCCTTCCTCCCCCCCCTTCTTCCCCCCCATCTGAAATCCGTTGCTTGCCCTCCTCCATTTGTACTTTACATTTTATTCACCCACCTTACCCATCTCCCGCTACTCGTATTCTCACGCGTCGTGAGGTATCACGTGTTCATACGGTATCTTTGCACCCTGCCCCTGTCTATCAGGAAGAAGTTTTCCTTTCCTGTGCATCAAACTTGTTTGCTGTCCCCTCCCTCCCCCCCTCTCCCTCTCCACTCGGATCTTCACCCGGTTCAACTCCCTGTTTGCTTTCTTTCCCCCCTATTCACACGCCCGACCACCACCATACCCCGTATTCATCCCCCCCCCCCTCCTCCCAACCCATCCTACATCCCCTCCCCCCCCCTGCACCACCACCTGGCGATTTTGTCATTGCCATCCCCATTTTTTTCTCCTCAAATACCCCTGTCACGAAGGCCCTCTCTTCTTGTCCCCTTAATTCTGACCCTCCACACTTTCGGTCCTACCTTTCCTCTCTTTCCCTTTCCCCATCAACCGTCGATTTCCGTCCGCAATTTTCCTTTCGGTCTCTTTTTTCCTCCTTTCCACCCGGAAGACTTAAGCCGTCCCACGACGCCACGACGTTCAAGCCCCCCTGCCCTTCGGGATACCTCTTTAAAGGTCGCCCTTTCTCTTAGGTCAGATGTCCCCCGAAAAGGACACTTTGGCCTCCTTCCCCCTAACCTCTTCGTCCATCTTCCCCTTTCCCTTCCGCACTGGTGAGAGTATCGGAACCATGTTCCCAAGGTGACCCCTAACTCAATCCCCCCCACCCTCAATCCCGATTTCCTACAATCTTCCCAACCCCTCCCGAGATTCCCCCCCCTTGACTTTCTCCCCTGATTTTTCACCGATAACTCTCTGTCCGTCCCCTCATTCGCTCCTTCAGCCAATGCTTGATTCCCCTTATTCTCACCCCCCTGTTACTCTTCCCCCCTTTATCAGGGCTTCTCCCCATTTTTCACTTTAGTCTTGCTCCCGAGGCCATGAGTGATCTTCTCAAGCCCGCCAAGTTTGTCTTCCTTCTCCCCCTTTTCCATTATTTGTTTTCCCCTTTCCGCTTTTTCCTCCCCCCTTCCCCCTTTTTCTTTTTTTTCCCCCCTCTTTCTTTTCAAATATTTTTAGTTCCCTTCAGTGCCCCCCCTTTTTCCATTGATACTTTTTCCCTTTTGAAATTCTTTAAAACATGTCCTCCCTTATCCAGATTTGTTACCTTTGCCTTTGCTCTCTGAGCCGATAGGAGGTTTTTCCCCAATCCATGTCCTCCCACTCCTTTTTCATCGGTCCCTCACTCTTTCCCCCATCTAACGACGAAAACACTTGCTTCCTGATTACGACTTCAACAACTTAATCCTCTCTTTCTGCTCCCTTCTTTCCTTCCTTTCGCTTCCTTTCTTCTTTTTCGTGGGTGAGAGAGCCTTATGTTGTTCGTCCCTTAATCATTGGTTTCCTTCCTTTTCCTTCTTTCTGTCGACCTCTTGTCATCTCCCCCGTAAAGGATCTACGATTTCCTTCCCCTTATCCTTCTTAGTCTAAGACCTCTTTGGATCCCTCTGTTCTCCCTTCCTTTTCTCATTTTCCTTGTCCCCCTCAAATTTTTGTGATCACCTTCCCTACTTTCTTAATACGAGATAACATGAGGCCGCCCGCTTGTGCTTGTCACCCAATAGGCTCTCCCAGTACATCTACGTGTCTCTTTCTTGCCCCTTTCGATCCGGGTATAGGACCCTACCGATGAACTATACTCCGCGAATTAAACGTCTTGGATCCTGGTGATGCTTTTATCCCTAGAGGGATTTTGTTATCCGTGTTTTTTTTTGCCTATCCAACATTTGAGTCTTCTCCCCTTGTGAACGTTTATACGCCCCCCGTGCCTATGGGCTTTTAAGCCCACGTTTAGTTCCCGTCCTATTTCCCTTCCCAATAAGGTTACTGCCGAAATAAGAATTAGCATTTTTTTTACCCAGGGACGCCATCCTTGCACCCCCTTTAACTTTGTGATTTTGCCCCCCTCTCTTCTTCCCCCCCTTCTTCTCTTCTCTCCCTATATTTTCTCTTTTCTCTTTTTTTTTCCTCTCCTTTCTTTCCTTTTTTCCTCCTTCTCCTCCCCTCTTTCATTTTTTTCCTTCTCTTTCCTTCCTCCCCTCTCCATTTCATTCTACTGATCAGTATTCGCCGCCCCTGTGGTCTCCCCTTTTTTTCCCCTACTAGAACGACTCCCCATTCTTACTCTTTTCCATATTCAATTCCATCGTTTTCGCTGTTACACGTATCTACGCCCACCTTAACCTCTTTCCCTCTAGCTTTCACCGAAAACCTTCTTTCTCACTCAGAATGACTGTTGGTCCCCCCCTACTTTCTCAACACTCAGTTTGTACCTAAAACCTTCTTGAGTTTTTTGTACGCACCCGGAATGCCGCCGCTTTTACTCCCCTTTTTTTATGCGGCTCTTCCCCTTCAACCCTTACTCTTCGACTTACGCACCTTCCCTCTTTCCCCCTCCTCCCCTTTTTTCTTTTTTTTCTTCCCCCTTTCATAATCTCCCCCCCTTCTTCCACTGTGTTCCTCCTATCCTTCCTTGTTCATTGTCCTCTTTCCGGTCTCCTTTATCACAACTTTTTCTTCCCCTTCAAAAACCATTCCCTTTCCTGATTCCATTGCTGAGGCCTAGCCCAATCTCTTTTTTTTCTGCTTTTCCCTGATTTCTGCACCTCGCCTTCTCTCCCGCCTCCTCCCCCCTTCCCCCTTTTTTCTTCATCTCCCTGTACTTTCAGCCTAACCGCATCACTTATGAGGCTTTCCCCGATTCAATTTTTTCCCTTCATCTGATCTTCTTCCTCGCCCCTTTGAACCCTTATTTCCGTTTCCCCATCCTCTTTCCCCACAACCAATTCGTGTCTTCGTATGCGTTTCTCATCGCAGTTCTCTACGCACAAGGTCCAACTTTGTGAAGCCTTAGCTTCCTTCCATTTTTCCCTTGCTGTCTTTGATCAAGCAATCCATTCCTTTTAGATGACATGACCCTTTCCCCCTACCAACTCCCACACTCTCAACCTTAGACCCTCCTTTTTTCCGTCCGATTCCGACTCCTCTGTGATTTGCATTTCTCACCACTGTCACGTCTAAGAAGGTTTCTATTCCCTTTTTCTGGCCATGATTTTTTCTCCCCACACAGCTCCTCCCTTTTACAGTCCCCTTCCCCTTGTTATCCAAACCACTCTTTTCTTGCTAGTTCTTGCCCTGCCTAATTCCGTGCTCTACTTTCCCCCGTCCCGCCCGTTCCCTCTCCTGGTACCAACCGAGATCTCCCGGGAGCTTCGCTCTGGTATCCCTTCGCCCTTCTCGCTGTTTTAGTTTATCCTTTTGCTCCATCAGTTATCAGTTTCCCTCTTTATGCTCAACTTCCCGTCAGGTTTCTAAAGCCACTTTTTAACCCATCCCTCCGCCCTCAGTTCCCTCGACCTCCCTTTAGCGCTGTGCCCCTCCTCCGATCCCTTTTAGCACCAATCGGTTTATATCGTTTCACTTCCCCCCCTTCCCCACCTGTGAGGGTCCTACAATCCACGCCACTTCATTTCTCCCCACTTGGCCCCTGACCCCCCCCCTTGTCAGAACAGGGTTTGTCACCCTTTTCATCCCCCCCTGTCTCCTGCCCACCTTCGTGCATACTTTATCTTTTCTTTTACCTCCCGCGTCCGGCCGCTTTACCGGCGCTTTACTTTTCCCACCTATCTTTTTTTTCTATTCTTCTCCCCTTACCCCTTCCTTTCCAGAACCCAACCTTTTCCCGACCCCCAAACCTATCCTCTCTCATCCGTCTGTTGCTCCGCACAGATTTCCCCACCCACACCACCCGATCCAGGTTACTCCTTCCTTCTTTCCCTCCCCTCTCCCTGAGCCTCCCCCTTTCTCCCCCTTTACCCCTCAATCTCAGATGTTACCCCCCTTCCCCAAAGAGACCAAACTATTGTCTTTTCTTTTGCCAGCCACCGCACTCTTTTTCCCACACATTGAATATATCTACTAACCACCTCACCACTTCTGTTAATTTCCTCAGAAACCCATACTCTTACTCCTCCCCCCCCAAGTCGCCTTCTTGAATTCCCCCCCCGACTCTCGCTTACTCATCTCCACGCTCATTTTCCACCAACTTTTTTTGATCCCCCCTTCTTCCCTCTGTTACTGGACCCGTACGGCCCCTTTCGTATTGTCCGCACGAGAGTATACACTTCTTTCCATTTTTTAAATGTTGATCTCTACACGATACCCTCAGGCACTTCCTCCCCCTCTCCGGAGTAAGGTTCTTGCGAAGTTACCCCAGCTTCTTCCGTTTCCTCACTTGGGTTTGCCTTCTTTATCTTTTATTAATCCCCCGTTCTCCTCAGACTCGGTCCAATACATTTCGTACCTTCCGTCTTTACCGCCCCCCCCTTCGATAAAGTGCATGTACCTTTCTCCTTTGGCTTTTTTCTCTCTTCTCACCTCTTCTATTAGTTCCCAATGTCCTGGTGAATTGTTTTCTCCTTCCCCCATGTTTTGTTTCCTTTCCTCCTTTCCTGCTTCCGATCACAACCATTCCCCCCTAAACAGATTCTCGGCCCTGATATACTTTTTCCTATTTAACCCTTTTCTTTCTACTGTTCTACCTTTTGATCCCGCCTACGGCTATGTATGGCTTACACTATTCCTGAACTACCATTTCGACTGCCAACACTGAGCCTTTCGTCTTTTTCTCTTCTTTAGATTTTTTTCAATGTCCCTCGCCCATTTCTTCCTCTCCCCCCCTTCGTTTCTCCACTTCCACACCCTCCCCTATTTCACCCACCCCCCCGTCACCGTCATTGCTATCCTACAACGAAGGATACCTGCCCACCAACTCCTTTCCCTTCAGCCTTTCCTCCCCACTTCTTTTCATAGGCTTATTTTTTCCCCGCTTTTCCCTCGGCTTTTTCTATCCACGCACCTCCTCCTCTCCGGTTTAACCCACCCACCGACCTTTACTCCGTACTCTCCTTCCCTCTCCCTTTCAGTCATCCCCGTCGTCAACAATTACCCTTTTCCTTGCCTTCTAGAACCTTTCTATTCTCCCAGTCCGCTTCTCCCCGACGGCTGGACCGCACCTTTATCTTTCTTCCCTTCCAGACCCCTTCCCCCCACCCACTACCCTTTTAATTACTTCTGTCTTTTTCATGAATAATTTGGGGGAGCCCCTTCTGCACTTTAACTCCCCCCGCGTTCACGCTTCGTGCTTTCCCCCTGTTCCTTACTCTCATGGAAAAGCTTCTTCCTACTGTGGAACTTCGCGCGCGTCTTTGGTCTTTCACTGTTGACGAACCCCCTCACCTTTTCCCTATACGGTCTTCATTCCTTTCCTTTAAGTCCCGACTCTCCTTCGATTACGCCTTTGGGACCTGGTTGTTTTTTCTGGTCGCGCATACGATTATCTTTAGAGATTGGTGTCCCGTTAGTTGTGTTTTCACTAGCTCCTTCAGCACCTTACTTTTGCCCAGACCCTCCCCTTTTAGTTTCGGAGTACCCACGCCTTTTCTAGTGCCGACGTTTTCCTCCTAGATGTTTGCCCTGTACTTGTCCCCCACCCTTCCTTTTCTTTGGGACTTACTGAAACTTTACCCCCCCTTTCAAGTCCCCGTTCTTTTCTTTTCTTTCTTCTCTCTTTCGTTCTGTTGTTCTCCTCGCATTCTCCCTTCCCTAAACGTAAAGGGCCATCCTGCCTCTTTTCCCCCCCCCTTTCAGCCCGCGTCAAGTTCTCGTGATGGAGTTCCTTTCGTGTATTTCTCCGTTTTTGCCGGGTTCCTTCTCCCTTTATTCGACTTACGATCCTTATAACAGGTCCGTTTCCTCTTTTTGTCCTCTCGTTTTGAAGCCACATTTTGCTCTTACTCTTTCCCTCTTTTTCTTCATTTGCCCCCTCTAACTCCCCGTCCTCCTCACCTTCCTCTCTGGTATGTTCACCCGATACCCTGGTGACGTCTTTTTTCTTATTCCTCTGCTCTCCACCCCCCTCTGTCTTTTCCTTTCATTGCTTTTCAGGCCAACATGCTCCCCCCCCCTTTCCTTATCCAACTCTTGTATTTTTCCCTTTTTCTTCTTTTTCATGCTCGCAAAAGAGTCTAATCTCTCCACCTCTGGATCCCGATCCTTTATCATTGCTACCCCCCCTTCCCTTTTTCTTAGTTCCCCCATGCTTGTTCACTTTCTCCTCCTTCTCTTTTACACCCTTGTTTGGGAGCTCTTTTCAGGAGGCCGACCTCTGACATCATGTTCCTTTTCAACCTCCCCCTTCTCTTTTTTCCGTCATTGTCGTATCCACCGGCTTATCCCTTTTTTTCAACACCTCTCGGTCCCCGGATCTCCTGCTACCACTTCGTTTTCCCTCTCTCTTCGTATTCACCCATTTCACTTCCGAATGGGCAATGCGATGATTTTCTCTCCCCCTCCCTCCCCGACCGACTCTCTTTTGCTCTCCCCCTTTTTTCTCCCAAGACTAACCTTCCTTGGAGAGCCACCTTTTGTATCAAATCTCCCTCTCCTTTCTTTGTCAATGGCCCGTCCACCAAGCTAGCACTTACGCCCACTTTTCCCCGCCCCAAAATTTTTTCTCCTTCTCCTTCTTGTTTCATGGCAATGCCCCCCGCCGTCACCGCACTTAAGCCTCACCTTACCCATACCTCCACCCTCATTCCTTTCCTTTTTCGGCGCCCTAGCATGTTTTTTTTCTCCAACCCGTCGTACTTTTATCTATCCCCAGCCCCCCCTCCCCTGCTGTCATCCAGACTTCTCGATTCCGAATTCTAGCGCTCCTCCCCCCGCTCCCCCTTTCCCCGTTTCCTCCGCCTTATGACTACGTTTTACCTATGGCTGTTGTTGCCTTTTCCCCCTTTCTTCTCTATCTTCATGTTCTTGACAACACCATTTCATAGACCCCATTTTCTGGGTTTTTTCGGAGTGAGTTTTTTTTCGTCCCCTCCCTCTTCTACTTACAGTCACTCGAATCCTCTCACCGATTTTTTCACTTTCCTAGAACCCCCCTTCCTAAATGCACTCCCCTCCCCCCCTTCTTCCTGACTCCCCCCTTTGTTGAACCTTTCCATCTTTCCCCCCTCCCTTTTCTTCTACCGACATTTCATTTTTCATTCAGTAGTTCCACTACGCCATCCAGCTGTTGAACCTCGTTCTGCCCTTTCGAACTTCGGTTCCCCCCCTCCTTCCGTCCCCTTCGCCCACATAATTCACTGTGCCCTACTTTTTTGATTCGACAGGTACGGCATTTTTTCCTTCTAGATTTAAGCCCAGAACACTCCATTCCTTGTTTCATGTTTCAGTTTCCCCCCTTTCATCACTGAGCGATTCTTACCCGGGCTGTTTTTTAACCTCTTGAGTCTCATTTTGCACGCCCCCTTACGGATGGCACTTCTTCCCCCCTTCCCCCGAATTTATCGGTCCTTTGTTACCCTCCATTTCGCTGCGGTCAACACCTACCCCTTGCAAGGTGTTCCCAACTCAAAACCTTCCCCTTCCCATGCCGATGGACCCCTCCTTCCCCCCCCTACCCTATTCCACCTCCTGCATCCTCCTATAATTTCCTTTATGTCCCCTATCGTTCACGGAGAACTTACTGAGTAACTCTCTCTATATCAGATTCGATCCCCATTGTACTATTCATGCCTCCTTTTTTTTGTCACCCCTCCTTCATTTCCAATGAAGTACCACTACCTTTTGGTCCACTATGATCGCACTCACCAAAAGAACACCCGACGGATTAACCCTTCACACCTGACGCACGTTAGATTATCTCCGACACGACAAGTCTACTTTGCCTCCCCGCCTCGCAGCCCACCTAAGACAGTTCAAATCTTCAACTTTCTTGGTTCCAATCCCCTCTTCTATTCCCCCCCCTTTTTTCTCTTCATTCACTTTCCTCCTTCTCATTATTGTGTTTGCATGCCTCCGTTCTATTATTTTCCCTTTTTTCTATTAACCCCATTCTTCACAGTCCTATCCCCCTTCCTTTTTCCCCTTCTCCTTTTCCCCCCCTTCTTTTCTTTCTCTCTTTTCATTCTTCTCGCCTAAATACTGAACTCCTTGATTTACTTCCCCGGTTACGCAAGTTGCACACACTTCCCCATCCCAATTCTCGGTTATTGATCACTTTACTTCTTCATGCTCGTCCCCTAGTACCCTTAGGAGTACATACTCTATAGCCCCCTCTCTTTTATCTAGGTCTTCCGTTTACTCTAGCTCCTGCCCATTTAAAACATAGTTACCCATCCTGATTCTTCAGCCCCTTCTTTTGACAACATATACTTCCCCCCTTT
>Ga0179593_1503089_pt1 | contig 12822 bp, 23 predicted proteins | sample CZODoug2_1_08_16_FD_185931 | JGI IMG/M metagenome (GOLD analysis project Ga0179593, IMG submission 185931) | Vadose zone soil fungal communities from Angelo Coast Range Reserve, California, USA - CZODoug2_1_08_16fungal (PacBio error correction) | ecosystem: Environmental > Terrestrial > Soil >... | reverse complement strand
CCTGCTGAGAATTGTTTTTCCCCTCACACACGCAATTGTTCTTATATCCCTCATAGCCACCTTGCCACCGATTCCCTTTCGTGCTTCCCCCGCTCCTCCCCCACCCCCCAGTCTAAAGACCCTTTCTTTCCTGTGTCAGTTCTGGCGCGCCGAGAGACACACACGAATCACGATTCCCCCCCACACACCTGTGAGTGCCTTCGACTTGCTCTCCCCCGTGCCACCCACACCACAGGACTAGAGTCCTCTTCCCCCCGCCCTACTTCTTCTCTCCCTCGCTCCAACCGCGACACCCTCACTCCCCACTCCCCCTGCTATTGTCCTAACCTCACCCAGACCCCAATGCTCATCCAGAATGAATCTTCTTGTCGGCGACATCCACCCCCTATCCCCATACCCACGGCCCTCCGACCCCGGACCGCCCATCCTAAGCCGGTCCCCCAATGAGACACACGTCTCAGATCCAAAACCCCTCTACTCACTGAGATGGGAGAGCGGAGCGGGTACTGGCGACTAAAGCGCTCACTCTCGTTCCTCCTCTTTCTCTGTCTTAGCGCTTTCCCCCCACCACCACCCACCTCCCCTCTCAAATCCACCATTCGCTTCCAAACCACTGATCTTCCTCTTATGGAAACCGCCGCCAACACCCCCGGCCCCTGTATAAAAAGTGGAAACGACTCTTATCGTCCTCCAATCCCTCACTGCGAGTACGATTCTTTACTTCCATTCTGACCGGTTGGTTTCTCATTGATGCCGCAACATAACACAAAACTACCAGAGATGGAGTCCCTCCAAAGTGGCATGGTTTTTTGATGGGCCGACCTTTCCTCACCAATTAAAGAACGAGCCATTAGTCTTCCCGATGGGGCGATGACATGTCCTCTCTTTCAGAAGATCATTTCCATGATAACGGTCCTTTTTCTTTCCCCTCTCTTTCTCTCCGTTGTTTTGATCAGTTCTATGATTCCTAACCGTTACCTTCCTTGCGAGGGGTTCCATAGCCTTCTGTTCAAACAGTCGTTTAACCTCGGTATTATTACTTCCCCTCTTTCTTTCAACCCGCCCAATTTTTCCCAGCTTTTGCGTTTTTTACTTAATTTTTTTAGGGATTCGTTTCCCTTTTGCGTGTTCCTTGCCTGCGAGTCATCCCTCCCTTGAACAGGTATTCTGCTTTGACATGCTTCATGTGAATTTTACACTTTTGCTTCTGGCTAGGCTCTCTCAGTTCACCCCCCCCTTTGAGCTGGAGCAAGAAAGTTATTTTCCCTTTTCGGGTGCTATATAAACTGTACGTTGTATTTTCTGTCGACTTTTCTCCTCGTCCCAAGACAATGATCTTTTTTCCCGTTAAGATGGGCCATCCCTCTCTTTTCCTACACTCTCCCTTTTCCAGACCCCCTTTTCTCCCGCGCTTCCTCCTTAGAGGATCAATTAAAAACAGGGGGGGAAAATTTAAGGTTGATGTTTCCCCTCACACCCCGAAATATAACCCCCTTTTTTTTTGTTAGTGCTTTTTACTGACCTCGTCTGGCCTAATCCAGCCAATTTTTCGGAGTAGTCCAAAGTTGCTGGCCCTGTTTTCCCGCCTCGTTTCGACATTTTTTTCTTTTTCTTTGTGGGTCCCAGCAACCAGAAAAGTTCCCTCCCATGAACCTATTTCATACCCCACCATTAATTATACCCCATTTCCCCCCCTCGTCATAGACTCATCAAGTGACTCTCCGCGGGGTATCTGTCAGACTCTGTTTGACTGGATATTTCTCTCAATCGTTTTCTCGGGACCCGATGATATTCCAGCTGATTTCCCCCAAGCAATTGTTTAGTGTGCGAGGTATTTTGATTGATTTCTTCTGATAATGATCCCGCTCTCTGTTTTTTCCATTCATTGTTGCCGTTTTTTCGTTTTCATCGTGCTAGCCGTAACCTTTTAGACCTACCTACGGTACATCCCTAGCGATTGTGCCTCCCCTCTTTTTCTATTTATTCTATTGTACTCTTTTGTTTAGTAGGTTTACTTCTTTCGTGAACCGTTGGGATAATTTTTTGCTTTTCCCCCCCCCAGTGGTATTCCTCGTCCAACAAGTTATCCCCCCCCCCATACTATTGTTATATTTTGGTAAAGATCCCTCCCCCCTACCTTCCACATGCTCCCGTCTCCCTCTTGCTCAGATTGCGTGACCACCGACCCTTTCCTCTATATTTCGAACATTTTTATCCTCTTTGTTAAAACTTTTCCCCTTGTTTTCATCGCCGAACCCTTTTGTGCGTATTGTTGTGAACTTCCCTAAGCTTTTTTTTCTTTCTCGAACCCCTCCTTTCGGTATGTTTAGAATTTTCTTTTGGTTTTTTTTCTGCCCTCCCGTTCTTTGAGTTCTTATCGCGATAGACTCCCCCCCCTACCCCTGGGATTTCGTTTCCCCCCCTCTTCCCCTCCCAACTCATACTTGTACCTTGCTTTCTGCCCTTTTTTTGGGTAGGTTTCACCTTCGCCCCCCCCAACGCTTTTTTACGTGCTACCCTTTTTTGGCCCGTTCCTGCCCCCACCATGATCAACGCGTTATTATTTCGGGTGTGCTCAGTACTCACTTCCGGCCAAATCCCTGGCTTTTCCTTCTTTTTAAAGTCACCCCCTTTCCTTTCTTGCTTCCCCTGTTTTACTTGAGCATTTCTTTCCTTTTCCAAAGGACCTCCGCTACTTATTGACCCCTTGAAAATTTTTGGTGAAGGCCTTCTTCCCCCCATAGATCAAGCATACTCATTTTTTTTTCATTTAAGGGAGGTCTTTCTCCACTGATACCGGTTCTTCACTTTTCTACCTTTCCGTCCTTATTCCTCCTATTTGGTTGTGTCCCATCTTATTGGCTTCCCCTTCCCTCTATCCCGGAAAAGGAACCTGACCCCGTTCTGGTGTGACTGTTCAACTTTTTTTCTCCTGGCTCACCCGTAAGGTTTGCGTCGTTTCCTGAGTTATTGCTATTACTCTCCCCCCTGCGCTTTGGGTAGCTGAGATTTCTTCCTTGATTTTTGAATAGATCGTTTCTCCAGTTTCTTTTTGATTGACCTCGTAATATCACCCCCCTCTCAATCCTTTTTGCTGGACTTTCTCCCATTTATCCTCTTCAAGCCTGCCTATATCTCCATCAATCGTGGGTAGAAGTGTATTTTTCCGTGTTTCAATTTTCCATACCGAAACTTTCTTCCAGTCGTTCTTTCTGTATTTTCCAGGCTTCCCCCAGCACGATCGTGCACCTTATTCTCCTGTCAATCCCTTTCCCTCTAACGCAGATATTCGGTAGACCCGTTCTCTCTATAGGCTCCAAACTCTCTCTCTTTTTTTCTCTTTGTTTTTGTTGGCGCCCTTTTTTTTCCAGTATCCCCCCATACTCCTCGACCTTTTTCTACCCTCCTTTTTTTTCTAGATCTTTTTTGTATCATATTTTCTTTTTGTCTCCGCTTTGCTTTAGCGGCTTGGTACAACCCCCTCTGTGCCCAACCCCCCCCCTTTCCATCCTTCTAGTCACTCTTTCTACTCTTGACAGGGGAAAATCCCCAATGATCCAGCATGGTCTCTTTCCGGCAAGCGAGTGGAAGTCTGGCTTCCCTTTTCCTTTCCAGACCACTAGTAGGACTATTTCGAGTTTTTTTTCCTCTTTCCACGCTTTCTCTCCGAAAAGGACACGGAGTCCCCGAAGGAGGTTTCCTCCCTACCGGGAGAAATTTCTAATTTCCTTTTCCTTTTCCCCCGTGTGCTCCCCCCCCGTTTGAGCCTTCGCGACTCCTTTATCGCAGAATCGTAGCGTCCTGCAGCCCGTTTTTGCGTGCCAACTATTTTTTTCCCCTTTACAACCGCTCCGTGTAGTTCATTCCTTTCTTTCTGCATTGTTCCCTATTATGGTTCCAAAACAAGAGTCAAGGGATAACGCATTACTGAGAACCTTTCGTAACGTTTCCTTTCTTTTATTCTACCCCTCGGAAAAGTCTTTTTTCCCCCCCCCGTCTATTACTATTTGAGACCGCAGTACTCATCCCTTTGGACATAGCGTATTTGCCCTCGGCTTTCTGAGTCAGGGTTTTTTATGGTTCCTCCACCATCTTCCGCCCCCTGCTTTTACTGGAACAGTGAGTACCTTTCGCTCGTCACTCTTCCCCTTTGAATACTGGAATTAGGGGGAGCACGCTCCCGGGTGGTGTTTTTCCGGGTATGAAACTCTCCCTCCTTATTCCATTCCCCCTCCACTTAACTTCTTTCTGTTGGATGTTCTCCCAAGATTTGATCCCCCCTTTCCCTTTTCTGCGGTCTATCACGATTAAAGTTCCCCCCAAAAGCTTTTTTTCTTAACTCCCCCGCCAAGTCATGCTCCCCCTCAGCCTCCCGCCCCCTCCCTTTTCCCGACAAAGAAAAAAGCGTTCTTAATCCCACGTGCCCAAACCTTTCTGCGTTGGCACCAGGTTCAAAAATTTTCCCCTGCCGATTCTAAAGCATGGTATCCCGAACTTCCTAAATATTATGTTGTCCTTTTGCCCCCGGCATCGTTTGCACCTTCTTTCGTTTTTTGGTCTTGGCATGTTTTGCTCTCCTGTACAAAATACCCCCCCCCCTATGGGCCCTTGAAATGGCTGATTTTTTCCCCCCTCCACTACCATTTCTCCAAACCTCCCCCCCCCCCCGTTCATCCAACCCCTTGTAGCCCTAGTACACACGGAACCATACCGCTCCACTCGCGAATAGATCTTTTTTTTTTCTTTCGTTTTAGGCTCAGTTTTTCTCTACCCATCCTTGTTAAACCCGTCCCCCCAACTGCCCCCATACGAAGTCTGAGTCGGCAAACCTTTCCTCTTCTCAGTTTTTCCAAGTGCCCATCACTCAACCTGCCCCCCCTGGTTCCAACCCCCGTACGATTGCTTGGATTGAGTTCCCCGAGCGCGTTGAGCCTTTTCCCCATAGCCGATTGCTCTCTCCCAAAGAACATTGCCACTCGGAGTCCATCTCCCCCTTATCCCGACTTACGATGTAATTTGACGCTTTCCCCCTTTTCATTCATTTTTTGTTCTTCTCAGTGATATTTCCGTGCTTTCCCTTTTTTGTTTCCTTTTTTGGGTTTACCCAACCAAAAATACCCCCCCTTCTCTTTTGCAAAACGTGCCCCCCCTCCCATTGACCGACCCGTTTCTTTTTCTTATGACCATACTCTGTAATACCCGCCTTCTAACCCAGAAGCCTGTTTCCCTTTGCCTTAGCCCCCTTCTATGAGTCCCCTCATTTTCTCATGTTCCCGTGGCTATTGAATACCTTTGAATTTATGTGACCGATCGTTCTTGCCCCCCATCTTCAAAATGCTTGCCCTTGACCCCCGTCTCTTCGTCGATGCATCCGAGCTGATTTTTTTACGATACGATTTGCTACCTAACCTCCCCGCCGTAAGTAATGCTTTCCCTTCGTCTTTTACGACGTGCTTTACCCGTTATGATCCCTCCCCTTCATAACTCATTCCCCCCTTTGACCCCATCACTCCTTTCCCGGAAGACCCCCCATACTTTCTCTTGTTAAGCGCTTTTTCCCTGACCACTGACACATACACTATCCTTATCTTTTCTTCCACAAAAAATCCGCTCTTGCACAATTGTTCTGGTCCTTCCTTCCCCTAACCACTCCAGAGCCTTTGTCTTTTTCTTATTGCCATTTTATGTCCCACCCTCCCGTCTTCCTTCCCTTTGCTACCGTTCTTCTCATTTTTCTTATACTCCTTCGTTTTAGATATGACTCTTCCCTTTCTTTTTTTTTTCTTGGTGACTAGCATTCATTTAATAGCCCCCCCCCTGTTGACCAGCTATTTTTGAATATCCTAGTCCCTTTCCAACCCGAAAATTGGTCTCTCTTTTTTGTTTTTTTCCCCCCCACATCTTCCTATGAAAGTTCCTGTGTCGCGGTAATACGCTTCCTCCCCCCCGGACTGTATTTCTTCTTTGCCCGCTCTTCCGGCCAAAGTTTTTTTTCTTTTTTATGCTTTCTTCCTCTCCGTTTTCCACATCAACCGGTTTTCTTACCAAATCCTCCCCCCGAATTTATTATGCTTTTCCCTGTCCTTTTCCTCTTCAACCCGTTTTTAATCGGTCGTTACCCCAGACTCCTCCGGACGGACAAGTTCACCTCGATGTTCCCGGCTATAGATTGGGCCGATCACTTTCATAACTAATAAAGAGCCTCTTACCTGCGAGAGTCCCTTCTTCCCCTTTGTTTTGGGGTTTGCCTCATAGAAAAGTTTTTTCATTACCACCTCCACTAACCAATTCTTCTGGTTCCCTCGTGTTTTCCTCCTCGTCTGTCATAACTCCTCCCAAATTTTAAGGAGTCCCTCCCAACAGTTGTTACTTTGCCCCTCTAGGAGGACCCGTGGTTCTTGGGTAAACCCTCCCCCAAAAAACCCGCTAAAACTTTTTGAAAGAACTGCCAAAGATCCCGGCATAAACGGTAAAACCATTTCCCCAAGATATAGCCGCTAGGCCCCTGGGACCCCTTCAGGTTTTTTCTCCCTTTTCTTATCGTACTTTTTTTGTGTTGTTCTTTTTCGAGCCCAGTTGCTCCCAGAGTCTTCGCTATTTCTCCAAGCAATCGTCTTTTTACCTGTTTGCTTGCTTTTGTTACTCCTCTCGTTTGATAAACTGCGTCTTCGTTTTTTTTTTCCACCATCAGTGATGTGGCTCGGGGGCGGGCAGTTTTCTGAGCCTTCAAAATGAAATCAAATTAACTCCCCCTATTATAGTTCTTTATATTTTTTTTGCCCCTCCTTTTTCTCTTGGGCATAGGAATTTCTTTGTTTGACTTTGACCCCTTGACTCCCCTATGAGGGGGAGTTGCATTTAAGACCCCCCCCCGCATTTCCTTCTTTCTACCTTTGTATTTTGTCAAGATATCACCCTCTAGCAATAACACCCTTTTGCGAACGCTTTTCTTTGCTCTATTTGCTGCCACGCTCTTCCTCCCTTTTTTCGACCAGGCGTCGTTTGGCCAAGTTTGACCCTGTGGCCTCTCAGAAAACCTTTTTGCGCTGTTTTGTGAAGCTCCTTTGTGGGGCTAGTTTGATGGATTCTTTTGTGGAGCAGTAGGTATTCCGATCATGCCGGGTTTTTCCTTATTTTCATATCCCCTTCTTGGTTTTTCGTTTGTTGCGGTTTGAAGTCCACCACCCCCCTTTTTCAGCTTTCACCCCCCTCTTGTCCCCTTCAACCCCACAATCTACTTTGTTCTGAGTCCTGGAAACATTCGATTGTATAGGGGGAAGGACCAATTGCACCCACCCCCATATATCTTAGGGCTAAAAATTTTTCTTTCGACACCTCTTCACAGCGTGTAGGATTTGTTACTGTATTTTAACCTTAATGTTTCTATTTTTTTCCCTTTTCCAAGAAGTTTATTCCCATTTGTTTTTCTCGGAGATAACCTTCGAGGGCGTCCCCTTCCCGCTTATGGTTGAAAACGACACCCCTTTTGATGACTTAATGCTTTCTTAATAGTTCTTCGACCCCAATTCCGAATTTTTTCCCCACCGCAGTCGCTTTCCCCTGTATCCCCTTACCCAGTTTTCCCTCACCTCATATCAGGTACCCCCTTCATTCGCTTTTTAGTTTCCTGGTCCACAATGGATGCCCCATGCATATTTTTAAACCCGGTTTTGATTCCCCCCCTTCTTTTGCAAGGTTGGCCACCTTCCATTTTGCTCAAATTCTTTTTTAAGTGTTTTGTTACGCCCCCGAATATCTGCTCCCTGATCTCGTTATTTCGGTAAGTCCTTCTTTGGCTTCGCTGCTTGCTCCTTGTTCTTTTTTTTTTCTCCGAGATACGTTCTCCTACCGTTGTTTTGCTCCCTTAAGATTATACCCCCTGAACGGCATCCCTTTTGATTTTTCCCTTGTTCCATACTTCTCCTCCTCATCTCCCCCTTAAACTCATTGTACTTTTTCCCCTTTCAGTTTCAAGCGTTCGACTACCTAATTCAGACCCCACTACAGGGTTTTGCGCTCTTCTTTTGAGGCCAGTACTCGAGTAGCACTCTCCTTCGCCGACCTCCGTAATATAAACGAATTCATTCTTTTCGGTAGACTTTCCGTGAGCATATGGTATATGCGTTTCACCCCTCTCTTTCTCCTCAGGCGTGGGGGTTTCTTTCCTGTTTTGTTTCCTTTTGTCTACATGCTCATCTCTTGTATACACTAATATGACTGCGTTCTCTTTCGCATGTTTCGAAGGTTGCTTTGCTACGTTTTTTTCTTTTCCTTGGGACAAACACTCTTTTCCCCCCATTATTGGTTTCCTAGTACTCTCCCCCTCTGGAAAGAAGGGGAACCTTCACCTTTTCCCGAATACCAACTGTCTTTTCTCGTTAAAGAGGGGACGCTTGTCCCGGAGTTGTCCTGATTTTCCTCCCCTACTTCTGCTTTGGTGCTCAATCCTTTTTTATCTATCGCACCCCAGTCAACTTCTTCTCCAGTATCCCTTTGAAGCATAATTACCGGTGTTCCCCCCCCGAACATCTTTCCTTGCGCTAACTATGAGATTATTCATCAGTGGTATTATAATTCTCCAGTCTCCCCTAACCCCATCCCCCGGTGCCTTGTCGCTCCCCCCCCAATATTTTGTAAACCAACTTTCCCACGCGACTGTTCGTGAACTTCCGTTATGTGCTCTGTCCCTGTGGCATCAATTCTCTGGACCACCAAAACCCACACCGAGACTTTTTTTTTTTGCTTACATAATTCTTTCGCGTTGCCTGCATATTAAGTGATAACCTCCCCTGTCTTTCTACCCTCCTCCCTATTCCCTAAAACATTCTTTAATGTGCGACATTTCCTGATCAAGCGTCATTACTCCTCCTTGTTCGCAAACCATCTCCAGTACCTTTACTCCCCCTCCTTTTGATTGCACAGACAAGGTGTCTCTGTTTTGACCCCACCCGCCCTGACCCCTTTTTATTTTGAGGGACCCTTAGTCTTCCCCCAAATTTTCCACCTATATCCCTTTTGGTCTCCGACATGGGTTAGCGAGATTTTTTTGCCTTGTATGACCACCTATTCCCCTCTTTACCCTCCCTCAAAGGTAACCCCACTTCTTAGTGTTTAGTGACCCCACGATTTTTCTCCCGCTTCCATGGTTTGGCCCTATTTTTTTTTCTACCGACCACCCAAGCTTGCTTTGCTCACTCCCCCCCCAGTGTGTCCGCACTGTTCCCCACCCAGAACGTTCCCCCACTAGAACCCGCCAACCCAAGCCTTGGATTCCCCGGTCCCCCCACCGGGCTGCGATTGCCCCCCTTCCCCAAATCGAACCTACGAGGCTAACACTCCTTTTCTCACATCCTCCGGGAGAGGTGAATTTTGTCAAGATGGACTATGCCTCTTTGTTCCTTTTGGTATCTATAGTTGACTTTTTTTGTCACTTTCCCATCCCCCAAGAGTCTGCGTTTCATGTCCCTTTTTTCTTTTTACTTCACAAAACCAATCCCCCCTTTTTTGTTTTCTCCCCCCCAAATCGCCAACTTTTCATTTCTCCCCAAAAGCCTCGCTTTTTGCCCAAGTTTTCCCCAAATATGGTCCCCCTCCATAACCCCCCTTCTTCCCCACCTCCTATTTTGTTACTTTCTTTATTTCAGTTACTTAGCTACCCATAGCACGAGTTAAACCTCCCCCCCCCACCAAACTTTTCACCCTCCGCCCCTGCACTTTGTGGTAGGAAACAGCCCTGACCGCCGACGCCGGCCCTCTCACCCACCCTCCCCCCCGCAACACATTTACCCCCCCTTCCTGCTTGGTCATGACCCGTAGCCGCGGCGATCTTTTGCCTATCTTCTTGCGAACCAGATCCCCTCCCTTTTTTACTCTCCGCGCAGTATACCCGCTTTTGTTCTTACCTTTCCCTTTGTTCTATCTTTTTTCATAATTTTCTGAGATATTATTTTCAGTTGTTTCCTGTTTTCCCTTTTTGGTTTACCCACCAAACAAAACCAAAGAACCTTTTTTCTGAATCAGCCTTTACATCCTCCTGACACTGCTTTTCTATGACCCATTCCTAAGAGATATGACCCCTTCCTTTCCCCGGTTAAGTATTTCGGTTTTTTTTCAACTTTTTCTAGTTTTCCCCGGGTCCCTCGCAGTTTCCATTCCGCTCGGCTAAATGTGAGTTAGGGGCCCGTTCCCTTGATCTGCCCAATCTGGTACTGGCCAATCCGTTTCCCGGTTGGCAGAACCCTTTCCTGTTCCGGCGATCCTTGCTTCCTTTTAGTCGACGACTTACTTTGTACTTTCCTAACCTGAAAGCGTAGTCGTAATTATTTCGTCTTTTTTTTCCCAGTTTTGATGTTGCACCCGGCGATCTCCTTCCACTGCCTGTTAACCCCTATTAAGCAGTTCCAAGAATCAAACCAATACTTCTCTTGATGTTGAAGCTTCCTTAACGGCACATCCCCACCCTTTTCCTTCCAATTTGAACAACTTGAAGCTGTTGTTCTGGTTGGGCGTGGAAGAAACCCTGGTTCCATACCCCCCTCCCCTACCGATCCCTTAGCGGTGTTGCCCTTTAATTTTTCAGCTATTTCCAATGATATTTTTTCTTTTTTTTTTCTTTTCATCCAGTGTGTTTTTTGCTGAGATTGCTCCCCTTGACGTTATCATTGTCAATGACCTTCCCTCTTTGACATAGAATCTGGCCCAAATTTTAATGGCCGTATTCTCTTTTCCCATTCTTTTAGGGATGAAGGACAACCCCTGACCTTTCCTTCGCTTTTTTGTTTTTACTACTCTTCTGTTGACAGTTTACGTTCGCGTTGCCCCCCCCCCCTTTTTGTACTTCCCTTCATCATACACTGACCTTTCTTCCTTTTTCACTTTTTTTTAATGAGTCCCTTCAGTTTTCTTTGTCCGTCTCGGATTTCTCTCTCAAATTCTGCACCGCAACGCTCTCCCTGTTTCTTTGGCATAAGCAATTTACGTTGTATTTTCCTTCAACGCTTTTTTTCAATCCTTTCAGAGAGTTTCCTTTTTCTTGATCCTACATACTTCTTTCCCCTAATCAAGGTTCATACCTCGTAGCCAGTGCCCTATCTCGGTTGAATATAACCGGGGGTCGGGCCCCCCCAAATCCCCCCCCCGGTTTTCTCTCCTCAACGAAAATAACACTTGTCAATCTCTCCTGGGACCTATTTTTCCCCTCATCCCAGTCAATTTGATTATTCAAAGTTGCTTGGCACTTTCAGGAGAGGAGCGCCCTTTGTTCTGTTTTTTTTCAAACCAGCCAGCCAACCCCCCGGTGAAACAAGGACACTTTACCCTCTTTCACCCCATTTCTAAACCTAAACCTGACGAATCTCATTTCAGTTAATTTAGCGTTGGAAAGGTCTAGTTCTGCGTTCTTGTTCCTTTTCATGAGCAACTGACCAACTCGTTCCGCCTCGCTCTCTTCGTCAAGCATCGTTTTTCCCGTTGTGCCGATTTTTTGGCGTTTTTCCTTCCTTTGATACTGCTCTCTGTGCCCATCATCTTTTTTTCCGTTTTTTTCTTTCTTTAGCGTCCCCACTGAGAAATAACTCCCCCCACTTCCCTCACTCTGTTATATTGCATCTATGTGTATATGTTTTCCCCCCCTATTTTTTTATCTTTGAGTGCATCTTGCAGTCTTAGTTGGTTTTTGAGACCCACGATTGCTTTTCTTTTGAAGTACCCAATCGCCATTTCAATATATTTATTTCAATCTATTCCCATAGCCCCTACCCCCCCGGCGACACGGCGCTCCGCCCCCCGATACGTCCCCCCTATCGGTTCATTCGACCTTTTTTTCTTCTCCTTGCTTTGCGAACCTTTTGACTTTGCATCGCATGACTTGTTCGACGTGGTTTTGCAAGGGTCTACCCCTTTTTCTTACAGCTATCTTTGAGACCTCCTTTTCTTTATTGAATCATCCCCTTTTTTTGGTATATTATTTTCTCTACCGTCACTTCCCCCCGGGTATTTGTCCACATTTTTCTGACCCACACTTTTACCCTTCGTTCTTTGGCAACGAGGCTGCTCTTCATACCCCCATTGCGCGCAACCCAACCGCTTGCTACCCCTTTTTTGCTCCCCCCCAGGACCCCAGGGACCTGCTAGCCTTCCCCCTTCCCCGTCCCCTTGCTGTCAGTTTCTTTGAATCCCCACATTGACTAGTTTTTAGTTTCCCCCTGTTCTTCCTCCTCCTGTCTGGCGTAAAAGGAATTTCTTCTGTTTGTTCCTGTGCGTATAGTAGTCTATCCCTCTTTTTCGATAATATCTGTTTCACTTCCCTCTTAATACCTGTCCAGGTTCCCTGCGGGATTGCGAATTTCTCTTTTTTTTCCATCTTTTCCATGCCTCTCCCTTCAACGGTTCCTCCTTCACTAACGCGTTGAAGTGTTTCCCGCCTTGCAGCATTCAAAGTAGCACCTTCAGGTTTGCTCTTCCCTCTTTTTCTTTAGAGGCCATCTTCTCTGTACTGATCCACTGATTTTCGTTAGCTTCTCCTGAGTGAGTCGTACTCGTCTTACTAAGTTTTTTGACTTTGATACGTTAAGATTAGCCCCCCCCCGGAGTAGGCACCCCTGATTTTCTCCATTTACCCATACTGACCCTTTCCCCATGATTATTTATTTTTCCCCCCTTTCAAAGAGTAGACTCCCCCTCCCCGAAAATGATTCTAAGTTTTTTTTCGTCCGATCTACCCATTCGGATAAAGCAAGCTTCTCCCTCATTAGAACTCCTTCCCCTAACCCCCCCCCCATATCTTTTACACGGATATGAGACTTCTACTGCGCCCCCCCCCCT